>ENA-OQNO01002303-OQNO01002303.1-human-gut-metagenome-genome-assembly--contig:-NODE-2303-length-11174-cov-2.444646_pt1 | contig 11174 bp, 7 predicted proteins | sample MGYA00242629_ERZ504880 | MGnify/ENA primary metagenome ERZ504880 (study PRJEB26092, sample SAMD00036377) | human gut metagenome | host: Homo sapiens | study: EMG produced TPA metagenomics assembly of... | reverse complement strand
CCTTTATGGTCCCAGTTTGCAATTTCTCCTACAGTTGTGTAATGGGAGGGAACTTGCTCTGGAATATAAGTATATATAAAAAGAGTTATAATCAGCGGTGCAAACCCAACCAAGTAATATATAGATTTTTTAAATAAAAGTTTTTTATTTTTACTTTGCATATATAATGTATTCCTCCAAATATTATAATATTATTTATTATAATATATCTTAAAAAGAAATACATTAAAAAATATAAAATTAGTACAGTATAGGAGACATCAAAAATGTTTAAACAAATATCTAATGAATTATTAAATTTTATAAAAAACAGCCCAAGCTGTTACCACGCAATAGATAACATGAAACAGAGCTTAGATGAAAATGGATTTTGTGAAGTTGTAGAAGGCAAAAATTGGACGATTAAAGAAGGCGGAAAATACTATGTAATTAGAAATAATTCGTCATTAATAGCATTCAAAATTCCAAATAAAGACTTTAAAGGATTTAATATAGTATCGAACCACAGTGATTCGCCTACTTTCAAAATAAAAGAAAACCATGAAATTGAAGTTGATAAAAAAATGGTTAAACTTAATGTTGAAAAATACGGTGGGATGATATTTTCAACTTGGTTTGATAGACCACTTTCAGTAGCAGGTAAAATCGTCGTAAGAGAGGGAAATAAGTTTGTATCTAAATTAGTTAATATAGATAGAGATTTAGTTATTATCCCTAATTTAGCAATACACTTTAATAGAAATATAAATGATGGATATAAATACAATGCTCAAAACGATATGTTGCCGTTGTTTGGAGATATAAATGCAAAAGGAAGACTAATGTCATTAGTTGCACAAAATGCAGGCGTATGTGAAGAAGATATCTTAGGTAGTGACTTATTCCTTTATAACAGAATGAGCGGGAGTATATGGGGTGCTGATGAAGAGTTTATATCTTCACCAAAGTTAGACGACCTTCAATGTGCTTTTTCATCATTAAAAGGATTCTTAGCTGGAGAAAACAAAGATACAGTACAGGTATGTGTTGTATTTGATAATGAAGAAGTGGGAAGTCTTACAAAACAAGGTGCAGAGTCGACTTTCTTAGCAGACACATTAAAAAGAATCAACAACACTATGGGAAGAGATGAGCAAGATTTTTATAAAGCAACAGCAAACAGCTTTATGATATCTGCTGATAATGCACATGCAGTTCATCCTAATTATGCGCAAAAGTCAGACCCAACAAATAGACCGTATATGAATGAAGGAATCGTTATAAAATTCAATGCAAACCAAAAATACACTACTGATTCAGTATCAGCAGCTATATTTAAAAGTCTATGTGAAGAAGTTGATGTACCTTATCAAGTATTTACGAATAGATCAGATATGGCAGGAGGTTCAACACTTGGAAATATTTCAAATTCACAAGTATCACTAAATAGTGTAGATATTGGACTAGCACAACTTGCTATGCATTCATCATATGAAACAGGTGGAATAAAAGATACATATTACTTAGTTAAAGTTATTGAAAACTTCTACAACAGTTCTATAATTCAAGAGGATTATGGAGTTCTTAGCATAAATAAATAAGTTTAAACTAAATATATTTTCGTAGATAATAAAAGTTAGAAAAAATACTACTCTTTACTTTGACTAAATAAAATATGCTATAATATATATGACAAATATTACAAGGGGGAATTCAAATGGATTTATTTGAAGCATTAAAAGGAAGAAGAAGTGTTCGTTCATATAAAGATGAACAAATAAAAGACGAAGAACTAAATAAAATATTAGAAGCAGGTGAATATGCTGCAACAGGAATGGGAAGACAGTCTCCCAAAATGATAGTAGTTCAAGATAAAGAAACTATAGCACAATTATCAAAAATGAACGCTAAAGTATTTGGAAAAGAAGACATAGATCCATTTTATGGAGCACCAACAGTAGTTGTTGTGCTAGCAGACAAAAATATGCCAACATGCGTAGAAGATGGAAGCTTAGTAATGGGCAACTTAATGAACGCAGCTTATGGATTAGGAGTAGGTTCTTGTTGGATTCACAGAGCAAAAGAAGAATTTAAAAGTGAAGAAGGTAAGGCACTTCTTAAAAAATGGGGCGTAGAAGGAGATTACATAGGAGTTGGCCACTGTATATTAGGATATGCAAAAGACGAACCAAAACCGGCAGCACCTCGTAAAGAAGGATATGTAGTTAGAGTTTAATAATTTAAGTTTAATATATGAAATGGATTTCGATTTTCGAAATCCATTTTTTTAATTCTAAGGAAATTATAATGTTTATAACAAACTGCTTGTGGTGTATAATATAAATAGTTTTTTTAACTACAATGATTAAAAAGTAGTTCATAAAATTTTGATAAAATACATTTTAATAAATAAAAATGTTAAAAATAAAACATACGGGATTATGAAAAAACAGAAAGGGTTTAATTATGACAAAAAAACTTTTTTACAATGGAGATATATTAACTCTTGAAGATGAATTATATGCAGAAGCTGTTTTAGTAGAAGACGGAAAAATTAAAGCAGTAGGAAAAAAAGAAGAACTTACAAATCAAAATGAAGATGCTGAGATGATAGACTTAGAAGGAAAGACTTTAATGCCATCATTTATAGATGCACACAGTCACTTCTTCGGATATGCAAACAGCAAATTACAAGTATCACTAGAAGATGCAGTTGATTTTGAAGATATAGCAAATAGAATAAAAACTTTTATAGAAAAAAACAACGTTCCAGAAGGTGTGTGGATAAGTGCGAATAACTTTGACTACAACACATTAGCAGAGAAAACTTACCCGAGAATAGATTTTTTAGATGAAGTTGTGCCAAACAATCCACTTATAATATCAAATAAATCTGGACACAACGGACTTGTTAACTCTCTTGGGATGAAGGAATTAGGAATAACAATAGACACTCCAGACCCAGAAGGTGGAATAATATTTAAAGAAAATGGCAAACTTAACGGATACCTTGAGGAAAATGCATTTATAAACAACGTTCAAAGAGTTCCAATGGCATCAACAGAAGACCTTATGAAAGCAGTACTTAAGGCACAAGATGACTATGCATCTTACGGAATAACAACAATGCAAGAAGGTATGGTAGTTCCTCTATTAGCAGATTTACTAGCATATATGGCACATGCGAAGATGATGAAAATAGACTACATAGCATATGTAGATATAAGAGAAAGAGAAAAAATCTTTGCGAAACTTCAAGGATGCATAAATAAATACAATAACCACCTTAAAATAGGAGGATTCAAAACTTTCCTAGATGGTTCACCACAAGCTAGAACTGCTTATATGAGAACTGACTATCAAGGTGAAGAAGGATACAGAGCTTATCCAGTTATGAGTGGAGAAGAATTAGAAGGCTTAATCGAAATAGCATTAAAAGAAAATATGCAAATATTAGCCCACTGTAATGGGGATGCTGCTGTAGCCCAATATTTAGAACAATATAAAAAAGCAAAAGAAAACTTAAATACAGACAACGACATAAGACCAGTTATAGTTCATGCTCAGCTTATGGGGCTTGATCAATTGCCGGAAGTTAAAAAACTAGGAATGATACCATCATTCTTCGTAGCTCACGTTTACCACTGGGGTAACATCCACGTTCAAAACTTCGGACTTGAAAGAGCGAGTCAAATATCACCTGCAAAAGCAGCGCTAGATTTAGGAATTAAATTCACATTCCATCAAGACGCGCCAGTTATCGAGCCAAACATGCTTGAAACAATATGGATAGCTTGCAACAGAAAAATGAAAGATGGTACAGTATTAGGTGAAGAACAAAGAATACCAGTTCTTGCTGCAATTGAAGCAGTAACAAAAAATGCAGCTTATCAATATTTTGAAGAAGATATCAAAGGAACAATAAAAGAAAATAAATTAGCCGACTTAGTAATACTTGATAAAAATCCATTAAAAGTCGACGTAGACGATATAAGAAACATAAAAGTATTAGAAACTTTCAAAGAAGGAAACTCTATATATAAAGCGTAGAAATAATAAATTATATTTTTAAAAAATAAGGGATATATATAGATATAATTTATAAAATTAAAAATAAAATATCAACAAATAATAATTTCAATAAAAAGAGCTCAATTTGCTTTAGTAAATGAGCTCTTTTTATATGGGAAGATAATTTACATCTCTTTTAAAATTTTACAAATAATGTATAATTAGATATAACTTAATTCTATTAGACATACATACTATAAAAATGGAAAAATACTTTATATTATATCGCTAAAAGGAATTTATATTGTAAATGAAGAAAACATAATTGATTATATAAAAAAGAGGTGGATTAAGATGTTTGATAAAGCTTATGTTACAAAAGATATTGAACAAATGAAGCTAGATGACAGAAATTTTCCTAATATAATTGAATTAGGTTTTACAAGCCATGGTAGTGATTTATGTGGGGTTATGTTGACACCGCAAGGAAAGGGACCTCACCCAACAGCAATACTATTGCATGGGTTTCCAGGATATGACGACCCGATAGATTTAGCTCATGCTCTTAGACGATGTGGTATGAATATACTGCGATTTCATTATAGGGGGAGTTGGGGTGTAAAAGGTAGTTTTTCATTTAGTAATTGTATGGAAGATGTAAAAAGTGCTATTGATTTTTTGACAGATGAAAAGTCAGTAAAAGAATTTGACATAGATACAAATAATTTATTTTTAATAGGGCATAGTATGGGCGGTTTCTTAACTTTAAATTACGCATGTGATAAAAGGATAAAGGCATCTGTGGCAATAAGTCCATATGATTTTGGGCTTATTGGGAAAATAGGCAATTATAATCAAAAGGAAAAAGACGAGGCATTTGAGATGTATAAGACAGCACTAGTACCATTAAACAATACAAGTGCAGAAATACTGATGCAGGAATGTCTTGATAATGGGGATAAGTGGAACCTTCCAGATAAGGCAAAATCTCTATCTAATGAAGAAATACTGATAACTATAGCAAGTAGAGATGTTGTGAGCAAAAGATATTTGCATCACGATATTTTAGCAAGTGAGATTAAAAAATATAATAATAATTTGACTGAAAAGTTTATTGATACAGACCACTCTTATTCTGACAAGCGAATTTTGTTGGCAAAGACTATTGCTCAGTTTTTAGAACAACAAATAAATAAAAAATAAATTAAAAACTACAGGTAAATCAGCATGTATCTATCTTAAAAAAAGTAATATGCAATACGGAATATAATTTGAGGATGTGAAAAAATGAAAGTTGCTTTAATTGCTCCATTATATACAGCAAATATTGTAAAGGATATTGTAGACAAAAATATAGTTGATATAGATTTAGATATTATAGTTTATAGCAATTATTTAAAAGCGGTTGAAATAGTAAAAAAATCACAAAAAAAGTATGATGCTCTGATGTTTGCAGGAGTAGTAGTATATAAATTTGTAAAATTATACGTAAAGGAAGAATGTATATGGGGATATTTCCCTTTGCATGAAAGCTCCCTATCATCTGCTTTATTAAAAGGATTATATGAAAACAAAAATATAAAAAATCTGAGTATAGATACATATTCTAAAGAGTTGATTAAAGAAGTTTATAATAGTATCGGTATAGATATGGATGAAGTAAATCTTATGCTTTATAATGTAAAATTCAATAATAAAAATACGACTGAAGATGCACTTAATTTTCATAGGAATAACTTAAAAAATGACGAAAATGTATGTATTGTGACATCATTAAGTGATGTAAATAAACAATTTGACTCAGATGGAATAGATAATTATATGGCTATCCCGACAAAGAGTATTATAATAGAGAGTTTCCAAAATATATATCTAAGATATATAGCTAAAATAAATACTAATTGTAGGGTTGTAGCTATATTTGTTCATATAGATTTTCCTGATGACTACTCTATAATAAGTCGAAATGAGTATTATTATATTAAAGAAAAAAATAAAGTCACAGAATTGATTTATGAGTTTGCAAATAAGATAGAGGCTGCTGTTATCGAATTTAGTTATAATACATATATATTGATTTCGACAAAGACAATATTAGAAACAGAGACAGAGAATTATACAAATATAGAACTTTTAAAATCTATTGAAGACAACTCATTAAACAGAATTTCTATGGGGATTGGATATGGAAAGACAGCTAGTGAGGCAAAATATAAGGCTAATGAAGCTATTATAAAGGCCAAACGATGTAAAAATGAGAATGTTGCATATATAATTTATGAAGATGGAAAGGCTATAGGACCTATAAAATCTAAAAATAAAGAGAGAAGTGAAGTTAAGATAGACGATAGATTGATGAAAATAGCTCAAATAACAAATGTAAGTGTGAAGAAGATACTTTGTTTTTATAATGCAATAAATACATGTAAAAAAGATAGGTTTACAGCAGAGGAATTGTCAAAGCAGTGTGATATGTCTTATAGAACAGTAAATAGAACGATTAATAAGTTAGAAAAGTACGGATATATTGAGGTGGTTGGGAAACATTTTGAAGATGGATCAGGTAGACCGAGAAGAATAATAAAATTTAATATATAGGCTCTTAAATAATAAAATTAAAGCCATAATCAAAAAAGATATATTATATGTTGATTAAACATTGTAATATGTCTTTTTTTATTTAAAAAATAAAGTTTATAAATTATTTATAAAAAAATGAAAATTTCGTGTATTTATTTAATTTATATATCTTTACAAATGTATAATGAAATTATGATTTTATATACAAATGTAAAGTTTATACAAATAATATAAAAAATAAAATCTAAATCTTAAATTACAGTATTTTCAATAATTTAAATATAGATAAAGATAAAATAATATATCGAAGTTAAGAAAAATTAGGTGATATTTGTCTAATTAAGGACATTTTACTGACATTTTAAAGTCAAATACAATAATTTATAATAGTATATAAATTTAAATATAAAATTAAAATTTAATTAAAAATAAACATTTTAGGGGGACATTTATGAATCAAAAACTAAATGAGTTATGGGAAAAACATCATAAAAGAGTTTATGATATTAGACATCAACTTCATATGAATCCAGAATTGGGATTTCAAGAGTATGAAACTTCTAAATTAATAGCAAATGAGCTTGAAAATTTAGGAATTGAAGTTACTAGAAATGTTGCAAAAACAGGTGTTGTAGGCTTAATAAAAGGTGGACATCCTGGAAAAACTGTAGCACTTAGAGCAGATATAGATGCGTTAAGTATCAATGAAGAAACAGATTTTGAATTTAAGTCAAAAGTTCCAGGCGTAATGCATGCATGTGGTCACGATGGACACACAGCAAGTCTTTTAGGTGTTGCAATGATGCTAAATGAGATGAAAGATGAGCTACATGGTGATGTAAAATTAATATTCCAACCAGCTGAAGAAGTTGAAGGTGGGGCATTACCTATGATAAAAGAAGGCGTTTTAGAAAATGTCGATGCAGTGTTTGGTGGACATCTATGGGGAGCTATTAAAGAAGGAAAAATAGGAGTTAGACATGGAGCTTTAATGGCATCACCAGATATATTTACTATAAAAATAATCGGAAAAGGCGGTCATGGTGGAGTACCTCATGCAAGTGTTGACCCAGTTCCAGTAATGGCTCAAATTATAAGTGCATTACAAACGATAGTAAGTAGAAAAAATGATCCAACAAATCCTCTTGTAATATCTTGTTGTAATGTACATTCTGGAGAATGTCACAATGCTATACCAACAGAGGCAGTAATCCAAGGAACTGTAAGAACATTAAACAACGAAACTAGAGATTTTGCAGAAAAAATGATGGAGCAACTCGTAAAAGGTATTGTCGAGTCACAAGGTGCAACTTATGAATTTGAATTTATAAGACAATTCCCACCGCTAATAAATGACAACGAAGCGACAGATATAATAGAAGCATCTGCTAAAAAAGTAGTAGGAAGTGAAAATGTATTTGAAATTCCAGCACCGAGTATGGGTGGAGAGGACTTTGCATTTTTTGCACAAGAAAGACCTGCATCATTTGTATTTGTAGGAATGGCAGAAGATGAAGAAAATCCAATACTACATCACAACTCTAAGTTTAAATGGGAAGATAGAAATATGAAGAACTTAGCACAAACTTTAGCTCAAGTTGCTATAGATTATTTAAATCAAGAAAATGATGAAAGTGATGATTTGGAATTTGAAATGATAGCATTTTAATAAAGGAAAATTATTTTATATATAAGTGGAGGAGTACATTTGGAATTAAGAAAAGAGAAAGAAGTTGTAAAAAACCCAAGTTTATTTATGAGGTTTTTAAATAGGGTCGAAATAGTGGGGAATAAATTGCCTGACCCAGTAACTATATTTGTTATTTTATGGTTTTTAATTATAGGGATATCAGCTATAGTAGCTAATTCAGGTGTTACAGCGGTTCACCCAGGTACTGGCGAAACTGTTGCAGCAGTAAACTTACTATCAAAAGAACAAATGCAATTATTTTTAAAAAATGTAGTTAGTAACTTTACAAGCTTTGCGCCATTAGGATTAGTTTTAGTTACGATGCTTGGTGCAGGACTTGCTGAAAAAGTTGGTATGATGGAATCATTATTAAAATCATTTGCGGGTAAAATACCGCCACAACTTGTTACAGCAACTACTATATTAGTAGGGATAGTAGCAAACTGTGTTGCAGATGCAGGGTTTGTTGTATTCCCACCGTTAGCAGCATTAATATATTTAGGAATAGGTAGACATCCATTAACAGGTATGTTTGCAGCTTATGCAGGTGTTGCTGCAGGTTTCTCTGCTAATATAATAATATCAATGTCAGATGCATTAGTTGCAGGATTTACTATACCAGCAGCACAAATCATAGAGGCATCATATACAAGTACACCAGCGATGAACTACTATTTCTTATGTGCATCATCTGTATTATTAACAGTAGTAGGTACATTTGTAACTGAAAGATATATAGCACCTCGTTTTGATGGAACTCCATATGAAGATACTGGATATGATGCAACAGCAGAAGTTACAGGTAAAGAAAAGAAAGCTTTAAAATATGCAGGATTAAGTGTATTAGTATTTGTTGTAATAGTAGTAGCATTATGTATAGGGCCAAATGCATTTATGGCTGATACAGAGACAGGTTCATTAGTATCATCAAATTCAACACTAATGGCTGGTATGGTACCACTTATAACATTATTATTCTTTATACCTGGTGTTGTATATGGTGTTGTTGCAGGAAAAATCAAAAGTGATAAAGATGTTGCAGCATTATTATATGATTCAATTTCAGGGATGGGTTCTTACATAGTATTAGCTTTTGCAGCTGGACAATTTTTAGCATTATTCAACGCATCTAACTTAAGTTCATTACTTGCGATAATCGGTGCAGAGTGGTTAGAAAATGTCGGATTAACAGGTCCAACATTAATAATTGCATTTGTTTTATTCTCAAGTGTAATAAACTTATTTGTTGGAAGTATGTCTGCAAAATGGGCTATAATGGCACCAATATTTGTGCCGATGTTTATGTTATTAGGTTATTCACCAGCATTAACTCAAATAGCATATAGAATAGGGGATTCAATAACTAACCCAATATCTCCTATATTTACATATTTCCCAGTTATGCTTGCATATGCTAAAAAATATGACAAAGACATGGGAATCGGTACAATTATGTCGGCTATGTTACCATATTCATTGGTATTTGCAATAGCTTGGATATTATTACTACTAGTGTTTATAGTATTTAACTTGCCATTAGGAATCGGTGGAAGTATATATATGACTACGTAGGAAATTAATCTGATTTATAAACTTAAAATTAGAATACTTATTACATTTTAAAGAGCTATATCAGATTTGAGATAGCTCTTTAATTCAATTTAACAAAAATATAATTTAATCAACAGATAATATATGTATAATTAAAAAAGAAGAATTATTATAGCAAAATTAATTTAGGAAATGAGGTATAAAAAATGGAGTCAATATTAAAAGTGGATATAAAAGAATTGGCAAGAGAATATAGAGATTATGTTATATCTCTTAGAAGACATTTTCACCAATACCCAGAGCTTAGTTTAGAAGAATTTGAAACTAGTAAAAAAATAAAAGAAGAATTAGAAAAAATGGGGATAGAATATGTAAGTGCTGGAGGGACTGGTGTTATAGCTGATATAAAAGGAAGCAAACCAGGAAAGACGATAGCATTAAGAGCAGATATGGACGCACTACCAGTTGAAGAACTTACAGAGTGTGATTTTAAATCAAAAATAGATGGAAATATGCATGCTTGTGGACACGATTCACATATGGCGATGCTTTTAGGAGCAGCAAAAATACTTAATGGAATGAGAGATCAAATAAACGGTACAGTTAGATTAATATTCCAACCAGCAGAAGAAAACGCAAAAGGTGCACCTGCAATGATAAGAGATGGAGCAATTGACGGTGTCGACAGTATATTTGCAATACATATATGGGCACAAATTCCTGTAGGTAAAGTTTCACTAGAAGCTGGGCCAAGAATGGCATCAACAGATTGGTTCTATATAGATGTAAAAGGTAAGGGTGGACACGGTTCACAACCAGAAAACTGTATAGATGCTGTTGTTGCAAGTTCTGCAATAGTTATGAACTTACAGACATTAGTAAGTAGAGAGACAAGACCGCATAATCCGTTAGTTCTTTCAATAGGATTATTACATTCAGGAACTAGATTAAACGTTATAGCGGAAGAGGGTCGTATGGAAGGAACGACTAGATGTTTTGACCCTGAGCTTAGAAAACAACTTCCTATAAAAATGGAGAGAATAATAAAAAACACTGCTGAGGCATTTGGAGCAACAGCAACATTAGAATACGACTTTGCAGGTTCAGCAGTAGTAAACGACGAGAGATGCTCAGAAATTGGACAAGCCTCTGTTGAAAAAATACTAGGCAAAGATGGAAACTACCAATTTGAAAAAGTTACAGGTGGAGAAGATTTCTGTTTTTATTTAGAACAAATTCCAGGAGCATTAGCATTTGTAGGATGCAAAAATGATGAAAAGCAATGTTGTTATGCCCATCACAATGGAAGATTTGCAATAGATGAAGATAGTTTAGAAATAGGTACTGCATTATATGCTCAATA
>ENA-OQNO01002298-OQNO01002298.1-human-gut-metagenome-genome-assembly--contig:-NODE-2298-length-11179-cov-2.800489_pt1 | contig 11179 bp, 8 predicted proteins | sample MGYA00242629_ERZ504880 | MGnify/ENA primary metagenome ERZ504880 (study PRJEB26092, sample SAMD00036377) | human gut metagenome | host: Homo sapiens | study: EMG produced TPA metagenomics assembly of... | reverse complement strand
AAGCCCCGTTCGGAAACACCACCTATCTTGTGTGGATCTGGAGTGGTTTTCAGGTGACGATCTCTTTGTCGATCTGCGCCTGGATTATCGCTTTCCTCGTCGGTTCATTTTTCGGCATTTTACGTACCGTTCCAAACCGTTTTCTCTCCGGTCTGGGTACGTTGTATGTCGAACTGTTCCGCAACGTGCCGTTGATTGTGCAATTCTTTACCTGGTATCTGGTGATCCCGGAGCTGTTGCCGGAGAAAATCGGCATGTGGTTTAAGGCAGAGCTGGATCCCAATATTCCGTTTTTCCTTTCATCCATGCTCTGCCTGGGGCTGTTTACCGCCGCCCGTGTTTGCGAACAGGTACGCGCCGCTATTCAGTCGCTGCCGCGTGGGCAAAAAAATGCCGCGCTGGCGATGGGTCTGACGCGACCGCAGGCTTACCGCTACGTACTGCTGCCTAATGCTTATCGCGTTATCGTCCCGCCGATGACCTCCGAGATGATGAACCTGGTGAAAAACTCGGCCATCGCCTCGACTATCGGTCTGGTGGATATGGCGGCGCAGGCGGGTAAATTGCTCGATTACTCGGCCCACGCCTGGGAGTCGTTTACCGCCATCACGCTGGCGTATGTATTGATTAAAGCTTTTATCATGCTGGTGATGACGCTGGTTGAACGTAAAGTTCGCCTGCCCGGCAACATGGGGGGCAAATAATGTACGAGTTTGACTGGAGTTCCATTGTTCCTTCCCTGCCATATCTGCTCGACGGGCTGGTGATCACGCTGAAAATCACCGTCACGGCAGTGGTGATTGGTATTTTGTGGGGCACCATGCTGGCGGTGATGCGCTTGTCCAGCTTTGCGCCCGTAGCGTGGTTTGCCAAAGCCTACGTTAACGTATTCCGCTCGATTCCTTTAGTTATGGTTTTGCTGTGGTTTTACCTGATCGTACCGGGTTTTCTGCAAAACGTGCTGGGATTATCACCCAAAAATGATATCCGTTTAATTTCGGCGATGGTGGCGTTTTCGATGTTTGAAGCGGCCTACTATTCAGAGATTATCCGTGCTGGTATTCAAAGTATTTCTCGTGGTCAGTCGAGCGCCGCGCTGGCGTTGGGAATGACTCACTGGCAGTCGATGAAACTTATTATTCTGCCGCAGGCGTTCCGCGCGATGGTGCCGCTGTTGCTCACTCAGGGCATCGTACTGTTTCAGGATACCTCACTGGTGTATGTGTTATCTCTGGCCGATTTCTTCCGTACCGCCTCAACCATTGGTGAGCGTGATGGTACGCAGGTTGAGATGATCCTGTTTGCCGGATTTGTTTATTTCGTTATTAGCCTTAGCGCGTCGTTGTTGGTCAGCTACTTGAAAAGAAGGACAGCATAATGATTACCCTGAAAAATATTTCAAAATGGTATGGTCACTTTCAGGTGCTGACCGATTGCTCCACCGAAGTGAAAAAAGGCGAAGTGGTGGTGGTTTGCGGGCCGTCAGGCTCCGGTAAATCGACGCTGATTAAAACCGTTAATGGCCTTGAGCCGGTGCAGCAAGGCGAAATTATCGTTGATGGCACTCAGGTTAACGATAAGAAAACCAATCTTGCTAAACTGCGTTCCCGCGTCGGTATGGTATTCCAGCACTTTGAACTGTTCCCGCACCTGTCGATCATCGACAACCTGACGCTGGCGCAAATTAAGGTTCTCAATCGCGATAAAGAATCTTCGCGTAAAAAGGGGCTTAAGCTGCTGGAGCGCGTGGGTCTGGCGGCGCATGCGGAAAAATATCCGGCGCAGCTCTCCGGCGGCCAGCAGCAGCGTGTCGCGATCGCGCGCGCGCTGTGCATGGATCCGATCGCGATGCTGTTCGATGAGCCAACTTCAGCGCTAGACCCGGAGATGATCAACGAAGTACTGGACGTGATGGTCGAGCTGGCTAACGAAGGTATGACCATGATGGTGGTGACGCACGAAATGGGCTTTGCCCGTAAAGTGGCTAACCGGGTTATCTTTATGGATGAAGGTAAAATTGTCGAAGATGTCGATAAAGAAGCCTTCTTCGCCAACCCGCAATCAGAACGCGCGAAAGATTTCCTTGCCAAAATCCTGCACTAAATTACCAGCGCGCACGTCATGTGCGCGCCTTTTCTCCCTCGATAATGTGTGCCATATATTAGTGGTTTATTTTAATTGTTTTCTTATTAAACCAGTAAATAATTTAACCCCCCCCTAACAAATCACATTCTAAATTAATTTAATTCATACAAAATTCAGTTTTCTTCGCATGGCTAAGCGTTACCGCCACCGCTAACATACCCCCCTTAAGAACAAGCCCTGGGAATATTTCCCAACACAAAACTCTCTGATAATAAAAAATAATATTTTTATGGATGACCCTACACCCTGAATAAGGCCTTATTTTAAGCAAGCTTAGCAATACAGCATGCAAATTTAATGAAACAAATGGAACTTGCTTCATGTTTAATAAAAAAAATCTGATTCACACCCTGCTGATTGTGTTTTTGTGTCAGCAGCAGGTTTTCGCCAGTACGATAGTCTCCACCACGACTAACCAAAACGAGCAGGATAAAGCCCGTCAGGCGGCGCTGACACCACAGCAGCAGGCCGCCCAGGCTTCATTAATTAATACCGACCGACAAACGCTCACATTTCCAAAGGAAGAAAACTGCAGATTCATCAATAATATTCATATCGATTCTGCCGAGCCGAAGCTCACGCATCAGCTTCTTGACAACCTTACAGATCAGGCTCTGCATCGTTGTCTGGGGATTAACGGTATTCAGCACCTCACCATGGCATTACAAAATGAGTTAATCGCCCGTGGTTACATCACTTCATTAATGACCATCCCGGAACAGTCATTGGCGCAGGGCACATTAAAGCTCGAACTCGCTTATGGCAAAATCGGTGATATTTTCTGGTCAACGAAAAGCGAGCAAACCACCAGCATCTGGAACAATATCCCCACCCGCACGGGAGATATCCTGCGTCTCACCGATCTCGAACAGGGAATGGAAAACCTGCGCCGCCTGCCAGGAAGTTCGGCGAATATGCAAATATTACCGGGACAACGGGAGGCAGAAAGCAATCTGCTGCTAACGCGTCGGCTGGATAAAAAATGGCAGGTGGGAGCCTGGATGGATGACGCTGGCAGCCGCGCCAGCGGTCGCTATCAGGCCGGAGGTGCGCTCTATCTTTATGATATCACCACACTCAACGACATTTTCTATGTCTCAGGAGGAGGAGATATCGAGTTTAATCAACATAATGATGGTAACCAGAATGGCAGTCTGTATTACTCGATTCCCTTCGGTTACTGGGCGTTAGGTCTTTACGGTTCACAGAGCCAATATCGCCAGTTGTTCAAGGGCAACTGGTCGCAAACGGATTATAAAAGTAAAAATCGCTACTATAGCGCGACGCTGTCACGACTGCTGTCTCACACCCGTCAGCAAAAAACGTCGCTGGATTTCCGTATCTCAAAAAGTACATCACACTACTATTTTGGCGGTGAAGAACTTAGGGTGATGCGCAAACAGAACCCGACATGGGAGCTGACGCTACGACAGCAACGTTATTTCGATAAAAAAGTCGTCGCCGCCAGCCTGGGGTTACAGCGCCGCCTCCCATGGCTAAACTCCGTCGCCACACCGGAAGAAAAAGCAGGCCAGTTCAGTAAGCGCTCACGCGTAGTACATGCCGATTTGCAGGCCTTAATGAAATTCGATTTAACCGGAGATAGATTTAGCTATGCACCGCATTTTAATGCGCAATATAGCCCGGACATTCTCTCTTCGGATAACCAATTTAATATTGGCAACCGCTGGACGGTTCGCGGATTTGATGGCGAATATACTCTCTCTGGCAATCAGGGATGGTACTGGAGCAATGATTTCATCTGGGATATTGCCGGCCCGGAACAGCAATTCTATTTAGGATTAGATATTGGTCGTATTATCGGCAGTGAACAATATCGGCAAGGAAAAGTTATTTCAGGTACCGTTAGCGGATTGCGCGGTGATATATTCTCAACACAATATGATTTTTTCATCGGCACACCGCTAAGTAAACCAGATAACTTTAGTAGTGACTCATTCAATATGGGTTTTTCATTGAAGTGGAAGTATTAACACAACCTATTTTTCACTATATTTAAAGGAATAAATTCATGTTTAAGTTTAAATTAACCTATGTTGCTTTAGCAGCAGCGTTAAGCTCGACGGTGGTATACGCCGATCCGTCGACTTACACCCATCTATCAGGCGCAACGGTGGTTGATATTGAAGCGCCGAATGCTGCAGGCGTTTCGCACAACCTGTATCGTGAATTTAACGTTGGCAGCAACGGTTTAATACTCAATAACAGCGACAGCGATATTAATCATGCGACTTTTGGCAATATTGCTAAAAACAACAATCTGACTAATGGCGGCGCATCGGTGATCCTGAATGAAGTCACCTCCAATAAAGCCAGTTCATTAAATGGCTTCATTGAGGTCGCCGGGCTGAAAGCTGACGTGGTAATCGCTAACCCTAACGGTATTACCTGCTCCGGCTGTAGTTTCGTTAATACCAACAAGGCAATATTAACGACAGGTCAGGTGAATTTGACCGATGAAGGCGCTATCGGCAGCTATACCATCACCAATGGCAAAATCACCATCGGTGAAAATGGCATGGATGCTTCCACCAGCTATGCCGCATTGCTGGCTGACGCCGTCGCCATCAATGGCATGGTCAACGCTGGCAATGCTACGGTTGGCGGCGGTAATTTCACCTTCGACAACAGCACTGGCGCCATGACTAGCGCAGGTAAAAGCGCTACCGTCCTGCAAATGATCAGCCCGGTATACAGCATTGATATCAGTAGCCTGGGCGGCATCAAAGCCAACAGTATCAGTATGGTCGGTAACAATTTAGGCTTTGGCGTGCGTAACAAAGGGTCAATCACCGCCAACTCGACGCTTTCTATCACCAACAATGGATTACTGACCAACGATGGCTCCATCGCCAGTAATGGTTACCTTACCAGCATCGCCGCCTCTGGAAATTTCACTAATAACGGTACGCTGACGACCAAGAATATGACCATGATTACTACCTATGGCGCTCTCAATAACGGCAGCAAGGGCACGATCAGTTCAACAAAGCAGCTGGTGCTCAATGCCAGCGGCAATATCCAGAACAGCGGAACGATTAGCGCGACGTCCAGTCTGGTAGCCGCCAGCAACGGAGCGATAACCAACAACGCTGGTGCCAAAATCACTTCCGATGCGCAGATTACCGCCACGTCGTTAGGTAATTTCACCAATGACGGGACGATCAAAGGTAAAAACACTGCGTTAAACTTTATTGGCACCAATTTTAAAAATACCGGCACTATCAGCGCGACGGGTAAAGTGGCCGTGAAATCGCTGAAGCAGGATAGCACCACCAATACCGGTGAGATTTATAACCTGGGCACTATTAGCGGTGAAAATATTGATATGCAAACCAACGGCACGCTGGCGCAAAGCACCAGTGGTCGCATGGAGGCCACCAACGCCATTACCGCGCATAGCTACTGGCTGAATAACAACGGTTATATGAAAGCCGCTGATATTACTACCGATCATGGCACGATTAGTAACACAGGTACTATCACCGCGGCCAATGTCTCTCTGACAACTTATTATGATGTTACTAATGAAGGGACGATTTACAGCACCGGCGATCTGCTGCTGGACACCCAGTTGAAAGGCAATATCTATAACTACTCATTAATTCAGGCGAACGGCACCTTAACCATGACCGCGAAAAAGGTTGTTAACAGTGGTCGCGGCTGCGGTTGGTTGAAATTTAATACCTGTGATGTCGGCACCATCAGCGCCAACAAGATGGTCCTCAACTCCTCATATAAATACGCCAGCGAGATGGGCGGTTATCAATACTTTAAGATTGCGGAAATCAATACCGTTCTGTAATGACTCAGCGATGCGCAGCGCAATGCGCATCGCTGCTTTTAGCGTTTACGGCTCAAATGGCCGACGCTGGAACTGATCGTGCCCGCACTTTGGGCACCGCGGCAATACGTCCGGGGTATACACCGCCAGGTGATAGTGGCACTTCTCGCATACCAGGTTGCCAAGACCTACCACTTCACCGCTGTGATAGACCCCGTGGTGGTTCAGATCCTGAAATACTTCGCGCCACTCAAGCTGGGTTTTATCGGTGATATCGGCAAGCTCCTGCCACAGACTCTCTTTGATCACCCGCATAAATACGCTGTCGCTGTCGTCTTCCTGACTCTCTTCATAGCTGCGGGCAAATTCTTCCAGATCGCGCTTTACCGCCGCGATTAGCGATTCAATCTCGCTCTGCGTCAAATCGCCTGCCTGGGTGATTTTCTCCCTCGCCTGCTTCACCAGCGCGTCAATGTCACGCTCTCCATTGCGCAGCCGTTCACTGAGCGAGGAGACCAGTTCCCGGTAATATTGAGCAACCTTGTTCATCATTTCGCCTCCGGTGTGATTAACTGCTTCTAATAATAGACGTTATCGGCGGTTTGCTTTGCCATCCGCGCCACAGAGTCGCGAAAAATTCTGCGCCGCTTTTGCCGATGTTAATGTGCGAAAGGCTGTTTTGACGTGGACGTTTGGGCTATGCTATGCCGATCTGAAATATCACATCCATTGGCTACATTTTGTAGCTGTATTGAAAACAGGACCACTGGCTGCCATGCAAGAGCAATACCGCCCGGAAGAGATAGAATCGAAAGTCCAGCTTCACTGGGACGAAAATCGTACATTTGAAGTAACTGAAGACGAGAGCAAAGAGAAGTATTACTGCCTGTCGATGCTTCCTTATCCTTCTGGTCGACTACACATGGGTCACGTGCGTAACTACACCATCGGCGACGTCATCGCGCGCTATCAGCGCATGCTGGGCAAAAACGTCCTGCAGCCGATCGGTTGGGATGCGTTTGGTCTGCCTGCGGAAGGCGCGGCGGTGAAAAACAATACCGCCCCAGCCCCGTGGACCTATGACAACATCGCATACATGAAAAACCAGCTGAAAAAGCTGGGCTTCGGCTATGACTGGAGCCGTGAAATTGCGACCTGCACCCCGGAATACTACCGCTGGGAGCAAAAATTCTTCACCGAGCTGTATAAAAAAGGCCTGGTGTACAAAAAAACCTCAGCGGTCAACTGGTGTCCGAACGATCAGACCGTGCTGGCTAACGAACAGGTTATCGACGGCTGCTGCTGGCGCTGCGACACCAAAGTTGAGCGCAAAGAGATCCCGCAGTGGTTTATTAAAATCACCGCCTACGCCGACGAACTGCTCAACGATCTGGACAACCTGGATCACTGGCCTGACACCGTTAAGACCATGCAGCGCAACTGGATCGGCCGCTCTGAAGGGGTAGAAATCTCCTTTGACGTCAACGACTACGCCGATAAGCTGACCGTCTACACCACCCGCCCGGATACCTTCATGGGCTGCACCTACCTTGCCGTCGCAGCGGGTCACCCGCTGGCGCAACAGGCTGCGGCTAACAATTCGGCGCTGGCCGCCTTTATCGACGAATGCCGTAATACCAAAGTTGCCGAAGCCGATATGGCGACGATGGAGAAAAAAGGCGTCGACACCGGCTTTAAAGCTATTCACCCGCTGACCGGCGAAGCCATCCCGGTATGGGCGGCTAACTTCGTACTGATGGAGTACGGCACCGGCGCGGTGATGGCCGTTCCAGGTCACGACCAGCGCGACTACGAGTTTGCCAGCAAATACGGCCTGAACATCAAGCCAGTTATTCTCGCCGCTGACGGTTCCGAGCCGGATCTCTCCGAGCAGGCCCTGACCGATAAAGGCGTGCTGTTCAACTCCGGCGAATTTAGCGGCCTGGATTACGAAGCAGGCTTCAACGCCATTGCCGATAAACTGGCCGCGATGGGCGTTGGCGAGCGCAAAGTTAACTACCGCCTGCGCGATTGGGGAGTTTCCCGCCAGCGTTACTGGGGCGCGCCAATTCCGATGGTGACCCTGGAAGACGGTACCGTGATGCCGACGCCGGAAGACCAACTGCCGGTTATCCTGCCGGAAGACGTCGTCATGGACGGCATCACCAGCCCGATCAAAGCCGATCCTGAGTGGGCGAAAACCACCGTTAACGGCATGCCGGCGCTGCGTGAAACCGACACCTTCGACACCTTTATGGAGTCCTCCTGGTACTACGCGCGCTACACCTGCCCGCAGTACGATAAAGGTATGCTGGACCCGAATGCCGCGAACTACTGGCTGCCGGTGGATATCTACATCGGTGGCATCGAACACGCCATCATGCACCTGCTCTATTTCCGCTTCTTCCACAAGCTGATGCGCGATGCCGGTATGGTGAACTCCGATGAGCCAGCTAAACAGCTGCTGTGCCAGGGTATGGTACTGGCCGATGCGTTCTACTACGTCGGCGAAAACGGCGAGCGTAACTGGGTATCACCGATTGACGCCACCGTTGAGCGTGATGAAAAAGGCCGTATCGTTAAAGCCTTCGACCCACAGGGCCGCGAGCTGGTGTATACCGGCATGAGCAAAATGTCCAAGTCGAAGAACAACGGTATCGACCCGCAGGTTATGGTTGAGCGCTACGGCGCGGATACCGTACGTCTGTTCATGATGTTCGCCTCCCCAGCAGAAATGACCCTTGAGTGGCAGGAATCTGGCGTAGAAGGCGCAAACCGCTTCCTGAAACGCGTCTGGAAACTGGTTTACGAGCATACCTCTCAGGGCCCGGCTGTCGCCCTGGATGTGGCAAGCCTCAGCGAAGATCAGCAAGCGCTGCGTCGCGACGTGCATAAAACGATTGCCAAAGTGACCGACGATATCGGCCGTCGTCAGACCTTCAATACCGCCATTGCCGCGGTAATGGAGCTGATGAACAAGCTGGCGAAAGCGCCGCAGGAAGGCGAACAGGATCGCGCGCTGATGCGTGAAGCGCTGCTGGCAGTGGTGCGTATGCTCAACCCGTTCACCCCGCATGCCTGCTTCACCCTGTGGCGAGAACTGGGCGGCGAAGGCGATATCGACAACGCGCCGTGGCCGGTAGCAGACGAAAGTGCAATGGTTGAAAACACGACTCTGGTCGTCGTCCAGGTAAACGGTAAAGTTCGTGGTAAAATTACCGTTGCGGTAGACGCAACCGAAGAGCAGGTTCGTGAACGTGCAGGCCAGGAACATCTGGTCGCAAAATATCTTGAAGGCGTGACCGTACGTAAAGTGATTTACGTTCCGGGCAAACTGCTCAATCTGGTCGTTGGCTAAGCGCGGGAGGAAGCGTGCGATATCTGGCAACAATGCTGTTATCTCTGGCGGTGTTAATCACCGCTGGTTGCGGCTGGCATCTGCGTAGCACTACGCAGGTCCCAACCACAATGAAAACTATGATTTTCCAGTCAAGCGATCCGAATGGTCCGTTAAGCCGTGCGGTACGGAATCAGCTACGTCTGAATGGCGTAGAACTGATCGATGCCGATACGCTACGTAAGGACGTTCCGTCCCTGCGTCTGGGTAACTCATCCATTCAGAAAGATACGGCATCCATTTTCCAGGATGGTCGTACCGCTGAATACCAGATGGTACTGACCGTTAACGCCACCGTATTGATCCCGGGTCATGATCTTTACCCAATCAATACCAAGGTTTATCGCTCGTTCTTCGATAACCCGCAGGCGGCTCTGGCGAAAGATGCCGAGCAGGACATCATTATTCGCGAAATGTACGACAAGGCCGCGGAACAGCTGATCCGTAAACTGCCAAGTGTGCATGTTGCGGATGTCGAAGCCACTAAAGAGGCTGAGCAGCCGGTATCTGGTACCCCGGCCACCTCGACCTCTGGCAACCGCGTCTCCACTACGCTGGGTAACTGATGATTCGGTTGTACCCGGAACAACTCCGCGCGCAGCTCACTGAAGGGCTGCGCGCGGCGTATTTATTGCTTGGTAGCGACCCATTGCTGTTACAGGAAAGCCAGGATGCGATCCGCGAAGCCGCGGCCGCCCAGGGCTTTACCGAACATCACACCGCGACCATCGATGCCAGCACCGACTGGCCCGCCCTTTTTTCCTTAAGTCAGGCGCTGAGCCTCTTTTCCAGCCGCCAGACGCTTCTGCTTATCCTGCCGGAAAACGGCCCGAATGCGGCGATCAACGAACAGCTGTCCACGCTGGTCGGTATGCTGCATGAAGATCTGCTGCTGATTGTCCGCGGCAACAAGCTTACCAAGGCGCAGGAAAACGCGGCGTGGATAACAACGCTTGCCAGCCGCGCCGTGCAGGTGAGCTGCCAGACGCCGGAATACGCGCAGTTGCCTCGCTGGCTGGCCGCCCGCGCTAAACAGAATCAGTTGCAGTTAGATGAGGCCGCCAGCCAACTGCTGTGCTACTGCTATGAAGGCAACCTGCTGGCGCTGGCGCAGGCGCTGGAGCGCCTCTCTTTGCTGTGGCCTGACGGTAAACTGACGCTGCCGCGCGTTGAACAGGCGGTGAATGACGCCGCCCACTTTACGCCGTATCACTGGGTCGATGCCCTGCTGGCCGGTAAAAGCAAACGCGTACTGCACGTCCTGCAACAACTGCGCCTTGAAGGTTGCGAACCCGCTATTTTGCTGCGCACGCTGCAGCGCGAACTGCTGCTGCTGGTCACTCTGAAGCGCCAGTCGGCACATACGCCGCTGCGCACGCTGTTTGATAAACACCGAGTCTGGCAGAACCGACGTCAGCTGGTCGGCGACGCGCTCACGCGCCTCAGCGCCGAACAGTTACGCCAGGCCGTTACGTTATTAACCCGCGCCGAGCTCACCTTCAAACAGGACTACGGCCAGTCAATATGGCCCGAGCTGGAAAGCCTTTCGTTACTGCTCTGCCATAAAGCGCTGGCGGACGTTTTTATTGATGGTTGATATGACTCAGTTGCAGGCAATGTACGGCGGCACCTTCGATCCGGTGCATTATGGTCACCTTAAGCCGGTAGAGATTCTGGCAAACCAAATGGGTCTTAGCCGGGTCATTATCGTGCCCAATAACGTGCCGCCGCATCGCCCGCAGCCGGAAGCCACCAGCGCCCAGCGGGTGCATATGCTGGAGCTGGCAATTGCCGATAAACCCCTATTCGTTCTCGACGAACGCGAGCTACAG
>ENA-OQNO01002296-OQNO01002296.1-human-gut-metagenome-genome-assembly--contig:-NODE-2296-length-11183-cov-3.129703_pt1 | contig 11183 bp, 8 predicted proteins | sample MGYA00242629_ERZ504880 | MGnify/ENA primary metagenome ERZ504880 (study PRJEB26092, sample SAMD00036377) | human gut metagenome | host: Homo sapiens | study: EMG produced TPA metagenomics assembly of... | reverse complement strand
TTCTGCTTCTTCCGGGTGATGAGATACAAGAAGAACGGCGCGCCCACGAATGCGGTCAAAATGCCGATGGGTATCTCCGCGGTTGCGACCAGTCGGGCGATGTCGTCTACTACCAGCATGAAGCTGGCGCCCATGAGCATGCTCGCCGGCAGCAGTTTGCGATAGTCGCAGCCGATGACCATGCGGGAAAGGTGGGGGATGACCAAGCCGACCCATCCGATCATGCCCGATACGGCTACGCTGGAAGCGGTGATCAGGGTTGCCGCCAGTATGACGACAAGTCGTGTTCGGCGTGCGTTCACGCCCATAGTGGAAGCTTCGTCGTCGCCCATGGTCAGCACGTTGATGCGCCAACGCAGGGCGAACAGCGCTCCCAGCCCGACTGCCATGGGGATGGCTGCCAGGGCCATATCGCTCCACTTGGCGCCGGTTAAGCTGCCCATGAGCCAGTACGTGATGGCGGCAAGCTGGTTGTTGGGATCGGCTATCAGCTTGGTGAACGAGACTCCCGCGGAAAACAGCGAGCTGACCATTACGCCCGCCAGCACCACGATGAGCAGGTGATTCCCTCGGGCTCGCGTGCCAATGAGCAGCACGAGCATTACGGCTGCGATGGAGAACAGAAAGGCGGAGGCGGAAACGCCGAACGCTCCCATGCCCAGCAGAATGGCGCACGCCGCCCCGAACGCCGCGCCTTGCGACGCTCCTAGTATGTCGGGCGATACGAGCGGGTTCTGAAACGTTCCCTGATAGGCTGCGCCCGCTGTGGCAAGGCTGCATCCCACCATGACGGCAAGCACTATGCGCGGCAGCCGTACTTGGAAGAAGAGCGTTTCCTGCTGCGGGGTCCAGAATGGATCCACGGGAAAGGCTAAGTTGGCTAGCATTCCCACTGCTTCTACCGGCGTGATGGGATAGCGACCCAGCATGAGCGAAGCGAGCGCGCTTGCTATGAGCAGAACCCCCAATGCAATCAGGATGGCGTTGGCGCGGCGCGTGTTTCTTCGAGATGCGCAGCGGGCGGCGCGCATCTCGGGATCGAGGTCACGGCTGCTGCTCGCCTCTTTGCCGGGCGCGGTTGCCTTCGATGTGTCGGGTGGGTCGTTGAGCTCTCGTGTCTTCATAGTCCCCCAATGAAGAATAATACTGTTTCTTAAATATATACTAGAATGAGAATATAATCAAACAAATATAAATGACCGTAAAAGTTGGCACGAGGCTTTTCTGAGGCAGCTTGGGGGGTCGGCACCGGAAAGCTGGCGGGCCCGGGCCGTACGCCCAGGCCCGCCAGCCTGCGTGGGGGGGGGACCCAGACGGGATCTTGTTACGCGCGCTTCCGCGTGATCGACGTCATTTGGAGCGCTTCGCCGAAAAACTGTCCGGCTCCGCTTTTCACGGCGAAGCGGGCTTTCTCGGGATCGGCCACGACGCTGCCGGCCAGCATATCGACGCCGCGGTCGAACAGTTGCGAAGACATGACCACGCTCGGCCCCACCATGACGGTAGTCGCGTTCTTTGCTAGGTCCAGTAAGCGGGGAGCGGTCTTGTTGATGATGGTCACGCCCGTTACGAACGCGTAATCAGCCATGGGAACAACGTACTCGCAGGCAGGATCGGGCGTGTCGAGCGGCTGCGAGCAATTTCTTTCGAGCACCGTCAGATTGGCGTATTCCGCAATGCGGTCGACGTGAGGGAAATGCCCGACCACCACGACGTTGGCGTTGCCTTGCGCCGCGATGCGCGGTCGATACAGCTCGAATGCGTCTTTGCTTCGAACTGTTCCGTCCGGACGTTCGACGGGTTCGTCGTAGACGGCCCCCAACGGATCGAGCAGGTGCTTTTGCGCGTAGTAGGCGTTGAGCGCCGCCACCCCAAGCGTGGCTTCCTCGAAGCACCATGACTTCGCAAGCTGGGCCATTGCGCGAAGCGAGCATCTGCGTAAATCGTTTTTGGCCTGGCGCTTCGCTCCGCCTTTGCAGGTGAAGCTCACGCCCATGCCGCAGTCGGCTTCCACGTACGACCAATGCGTTCCTAGGCAGTAATCGTGCACGGCAAGATCTTCGGGGATCCCTTTGATCAGCAAGTCGTAGAATTCCCACGGGGATCGGTTTTGCAGCGTGCCGGAGGAATCGCCCGTCTCCGCTTCGCGCGCGTTCGAGCAGGTGTTGTTCTCGGAACGTTCCATACGGCTCTCCTCGTTCGCAGATTTTCGTGTCGAAGCGCCTTTGCGTGCAGCGCGTCGTTTATATTGTACCTATTGGCGTATAATACACCGTTGAGAAGAATCAAGGAAGGGGTGCTGACCATGCTGTTCCTGCTGACGGGCGACGTGCAGATAGGAAAGACCCGCTGGCTGGAGGCTGTGGCGAAGGAGCTCGCTGCTCAAGGCGTTGCGGTGGAAGGCGTCTTGGCTCCTGGCGTCTGGCGCAGGAACCAATCGGGAGAGGTCGTTGACGGCTCTGCGTCGGCGGACGCCGACGCTTTGGAAAAGCTCGGCATCGATAACATTCTGCTTCCGGGCGGCGAGCGGGTTTCCTTCGCTCGGCGGCGCGATCTGGCTTTAGCCGAAGGAACGTTTTGCGAGAAAAGCCAGAGCGCCCGCGCGAAGCTTGCCTGGGAGATATCGGACGACGCTCTTGCGCGCGTGAACGCCCATTTCGATAACCTGAAAGTCGCTGATCAGCCGCATTGTCCGGGTTTGCTGGTGGTGGACGAGCTGGGGCAGTTGGAGTTGCTGCGCGGCGGCGGGTTGACATCGGCCATGGATGTGCTTTCGCAGGGGCCTTCGGCCCGAAGCGCTCACGCTCTTGTGGTGGTGCGCGCGTGGTTGCTCGAATGTGCTGCCGAACGGTTCGGCGATGTTTGGGGAGGTGCGAAGATGCTTGCTCCCGACGGTGAGGCTCGTTCGACCTTGCGTTCGGCATTCGATCTTGTTTGAGCAAACGATACCAAGTATCATCAAAATCGACCGATCGGTATTAGACGAGACAGGACCGCGGGCAGGCGCATCGCGGCGGGAAGGTGTCATCATGATCGATAAATCGGCCTTTCATAGCTTGAGCTATGGGCTCTACATCGTTGGCGCGCAGCATGAGGGAAAGCGCTTCGGATGCGTTGCGAACACGTTTCAGCAGGTGACGTCTTCCCCTATGCAGGTAAGCGTGACGTTGAGCAAGGAAAACGCTACGACCGAAGCCGTGCTCGAGTCCGGTCGTTTCACGGCAACGTGCTTGTCCCAGGAGGCGACGATGGAGCTCATCGGCACCTTCGGCTTCCATTCGAGCGCCGATGTGGACAAGTTCGCTTCGTGCGAGACAGCTGAAGACGCGGCGGGCGTGCCCTACGTGGCCGAACAGTGCGTTTCGCGCTTCTCGGCGCGCGTCGTGCAGATCGTCAATTTGGGCACGCATATCCTATTTGTGGGCGAGGTGGAGGAAGCCGAGAGGACTTGCTCCGGCGAGCCGATGACGTACGCCTACTACCATGTGGTCAAGGGGGGCAAGACCCCGCCGAAGGCATCGAGCTATCTGGGCGAAGAGCCTGCTGCCGCGCCCGCCGAGGGCGATGCGAAGCCGAAGTTCGCTTGGCGGTGCACCGTGTGCGGCCATATGGAGTATCTTGACGAGCTGCCGGAGGATTATGTGTGTCCCGTGTGCGGCGTGGGCCGGGACATGTTCGAACGGGTCGCCGTGTAAATCGAGGGGGCGATGAGACGAAGGGACGGGGTCAATGACTCATTTTCTGGCCTGCGGCCGAAAATGAGTCATTGACCCCGTCCCTTCGTCTCATGCGGGGCGAGGCAAAGGAGTGCTTGCCTCGCCGCGCCCGCTCCGCTCGTTTCCCTTATGCGTTGCAGCTGGGTGCGGGGCAGCGGGTCTCGCACCCGGAGCATGCGCCGTCCGCCCCTTTCAGCTCCTTGGCAAGCAGCGCGGATTCCTTGCAGGCTTGCACGATCAGCATCGAAAGGCCCCGGTACAGGTTGCTGTTCGATTTTTCCAGGATCAGGTCGCGCCAACCTTCCACCCAAGAGTTCGGGTGCTCTTCCAAAAAATCATGCTGGTCTGACACCACCCGTTCGAATCCTTCTTCGTCGCCGGCATCGAGCTTCTCCTTTGCGATGCGCGCCAGATGCGCCGCAAACAACAGCTCGGAGGCAAGGTGGTCGTCCGGTTCGTGCTGGAAGCCTTCTACCTCCAAGTTGTATGCTCGGTACGCTGCCCGCACTTGCAGCGTACGCTCCTGGAACACCATGCGCTCGCGGCTGAAGTGCACCGATTCCCAAAGGGGGGCGGCTACCTTTTGAGCGCCTACGAACAGGCGCGTGTAATCGACGCGGACGGCTTCGAAGTCGTTGTCGGAAAAGGGCGTCGCACAGTTGTTCGTCCAGGCAAGGAGCAAGTCCTGCGGTTGCCTTGCCTGCGAGCCGTCTACGAAGGGTATGGACTCGAACAAGCGCTCTTCGACGACGCCGGCGAAAAGATCGCGATCCGGCATGCCGTACAGCAGTCTTCCGAGCAATGTGAGCAGGGCTTCTTCTTCTGCGAGCCTTGATCGGATGGCTTCGGTGTCCATGTCGTCTCCTATCGAATCGTCGACGCAAGGGGCTTCGGGCGATCCGCAGCCCCTTGCGCGTTGGGATTATTGTTCAAGCGAAAGAAGTCGTCCTTCGCCTTCCCTGAACACGGCGTCCTTGTGCGCGGTGATCGCCACGTTGGGAAGCGTTTCCGACGAAGGGGACAGCGGTTGCACGTCGGCTACCTTGCCGTAGGTGCTGCGGAGCTCCTCGATATCGCCAAAGGCGAGGGCTCGCTGCGGGCAGATGCCGACGCAGGCCGGCTCTTCCCCAAGGTCGATAAGATCTTTGCACAGATCGCACTTGCGCGATTTCTTTTCGGCTTCGACCAGCTGGCATGCTCCGTACGGGCAGGCTGCGTTGCACGTGCCGCATCCGATGCACTTCTCGGGATCGATTGCGACGATGCCCGTGTCCGCATCCTTCGAGATGGCCCCTTGCGGGCACTTGGCGAAGCAAGCGGGGGAGTCGCAGTGCCCGCACGAGAACGACACCGAGTACGAGAACACGCCTTGCGGGGTGAAGCAGTTCAGCGCCTCGTCTTTCTCCCATGTTCCGCCGCACATCATCCGCACGCGGCGAAGTCGCGCGCCTACGTCGAGGTTGTTCTTGTCTTTGCAAGCGAGTTCGCAGGCCTTGCAGCCGGTGCACGAAGCGCTGTCGATGTAAAAGCCCATTTGAGACATGATTAGTCCTCCTTAAACACTTCGCGCGGTTCCCAGGTGTAATCGGGGGCGAGCGGCGTTCCCGTCCATTTCTCAACCTTCACAATGCAGCTGTTCCATGCTTGGTGGCCGTACCCTACGCAGTTGGGGCCGTTCAGCACGTTGACGCTGCCCGCCAGATCGATCCCGGTTTCCTCGTCGATCTCGACCCACGAGCCTTGGCCGAGGCCCAATACGCCGGGCATCATGATCTCGGTGACCAGCAGCGGGCGCAGGCTCTTGCCCCATTTCGAGGTGATGAGCACCGTCTGGCCTGTTTCGCACCCGATGGTCGCGGCATCGAGCGGGTTCATGTACAGCGGGTGGTCGAACGCCTCGCGCAGGTTGGGGACGTCTGCGAACGAGGAGTGCGAATGGCGTGGGATGTGCAGGCTGACCAGCTGATAGGGGTACTCGCCCTTCACCTTGCCGCCCCAATCGGAAAACGTCTCCTCGTATCCTTCGATGCCGGGTTCGTATTTGGCGATGGGCGGAATCTCGGTCCATCCGCATGCCTTCACGCGCGCGGCGGCGTTCGGCGAGCAGATTTCCAGCTTGCCTGTAGCTGTCGTGGCTATGGGGTTCGCTTCGGGATCCTTGCGGAAGGCTTCCAGCACCACGTAATCCAGGCCGTCTCCTTCGGAGCGCTCGACCGTGTAGATGCCGTCGCGCTTGAAGTCGAGGATGGGCACGCGACCTTCCTGGGGCTTGCCTTCCACGCCGAGCTCTTTCAAGTCGTCTTCCGTGACGCTGACCAGGTTCTCTACGCCGCTTCCGTCCTTTTTGGTTGCGGTTGCGGCGGCAACCCAATCGAAGACCTGCTGCTTGAGCTCGAGCGGGCGCACCTGCTTCGGATCGACGCCGATGTACTCGGACAGCTCTGCGGCGATGTCCACGTCGCTTTTGGCTTCGAACAAAGGCTCGCATACCTGGCTCGTCCACAGCACCTGCTCGCGATACGCTGCGGTGAAGTCTCCGTAGCGCTCCCATTGGGTGGTGACGGGCAAGACGATGTCCGCGTAGCGGCAAGCCGTGGTCATCACGATGTTCTGGGCAACGACGCAGTCCATTTTGCGATAGGCTTCGATGGCCAGCATGGTTCCCGGTGCCTGGTTGATGATGTTCTCGTGCGTGTCGTAGATCATGTGCACGTTGCAGGGACGCTTCTTGCCCAGGCCGGTGGTGAACTCGCCGGACAAAATGCCCGTCCATGCCTCGTTGATGTTGATGCGGTAGTACGGCTCTTCGGGCAGCTTGTACATGCCGTTGGGCACGCCGTACTCGATGGAGTCGCCGCCGAGGGGGTTCCAGATGGGAGCGATGTTCCCCGACGTTGTCCATGAGGGCTCGCCGAGGATGGTGCCGCCCTGCAGCAAGGTCAGGTAGCCGCCCTGCAGCCAGGAGTGGCCGGCGTCGGATCCGGTGCAGCAGCCCGGCTTGCCGATGCAGCCGGCCATGGCGCCGAGCGTCATGATGGCCTGGGGCCACGTGGTTCCGTTGGTGGTGCGCGACGGCGCGGGAGACATGATGATGGACACGCGCTCGGTCTGCGCGATCTGCAAAGCTAGATCGGTGATCACGGCGGGGCTTACGCCGCAGATCTCCGCAGCCCATTCGGGCGTTTTCGGCGTGCCGTCGTACGTGCCCAGCACGTAGTCTTTGAAGTTGTCCTCGGGCGCCGCTCCTTCGGGCATGTGGTCTGCGTCGAATCCGACGGTGCAGCGGTTCAGGAAATCCCAATCGATGAGCGGCTTTGCGGCGGGGTCGTCGTTGGTCAGCAGCACGTAGGCCATGGCGATGGCGAGTGCCGTGTCGGTGCCCGGTCGCACGCCGACGAACTGGTCGGCAACGGCTTGCGCGGTGGCGTGACGGAAGATGTCTATGCAGATGAACTTCGTTCCCGCAGCTTTGCATTGCATGTAGTCGTAGGTGGGAAGGCCGGTGCGGCTCCAGGCGGGGTTCGATCCCCATAGCACGATGATCTGCGCCTTTCGAAGATCCATGCGGTCGTTCGTATCTTCGGCCAAGCCGTATATCTTGGCCATCGACCCCCACGCGCCCGAAGAGCACGCGCCCCAGTGCTCCAGGTACCCTCCGTGCAGCGCCAGCATGCGCCCGATATCCCAGTTGCCGAACAGGGAGGCCACGTAACCCGGCACGAATATCGCATCGTGCCCGTATGCGGAAGTGATGCGCTTGATCTCGCCGGAGATCAGCTGGTACGCTTCGTCCCAGCTGATGCGCTCCCAGTCGTCCTTGCCGCGCAGCGCCCCGTTGGCGTTGTCCCCGCCGCCGGGCTGCCAGCTCTTGCGCTTCATGGGGTACTTGATGCGGTCGGCGCCGAACACCATGCCGCGCAGAGCCCGCCCGCGCGCACACGACCTCAACTGCGGGCAGTCGGGGGAGTCAGCGTGGGTTTTGTCCGTTCCCATGCGGACGCAGTCGCCGTCCTGCACGAACACTTTGTTGAAGCCCTTGCTGCCGCAGTCCGCCCAGCAGTTGCAGGGGATCCAGCTTCCCTCCGATGCCCCCTTCGCCGCTTCTCCTTCCGGTTTTTGGTTGAACCCTGCGCAGCCGGTCGTGCCGAGCGCGGCGGTTCCCGCTACGGCGACGCCCGTCCATTTGAGCAGGTTTCGACGGGTGATGCTCGATCTTGCTTCCGCCGTTTCGTGCGTCGATGCTCCCATGTTCCCTCCTATCGTCGTGCGGCCGCCCCCTTGCTGCGGCCGTTTCAACCCCTTGCAGGGTTCGCGAAGATCATAGGAACGACGATGCCGTTGTGCCAATGGGCGAGGCGCTGTATTGCAGAACGGGTCGAAATGGAAGCATGTAAGCCGAATCCGGCTTGTTTTGCGGTTTCGATTATTCTCGAAACGGATGGTCGTATTAGCAAATCAACGAAATCGGAAATAAGGAGCCCGCTTGCGGGGCATTGCTCGCGTCGATGCTAGAATGGAGTGCGAGGGGAGGGAGTTTCGGCTCTTGGAGCCGGAGTGCCGCCATGCAGTATTTCGATAGACAGATCGGGCAGGACGACCTTGCACGGCTCATCGCCGACCTCGCTTCCGTGCGTGCGGAAAAGGACAAGGTCAACCGAAAGAAGCGCTCGGGGGCGCCCTACGAGCCCAAGTTGCTGTGCCCGCGCAACTTCGTTTTGAGCAGCGAGACGGCTGCGGTTGTCGCTCGCGCGGAGATCGCGGTGGCGAAGTCCGATTGCCTGGTCGAGGGGTCGGCCTATCCGCTGCGCCGCTTGCTGTCGCGCGTGGAGGGCGTGGCTTCGGTGCGCACTAACGGCGTGAAGCCGAGCTACCGGGCGTGCTGCTATCTGGATCTTGGTTCCTGGACGCATGCGCCGGCGGGCTCTGCGCGCCTTGTCAAGAACGCAGCCCGCATGCATGCGGGCTGCACGTCGGCTCAACTGGACGCTTCGTACGCCGCTCATTTGGTGGAGGGCGCGGTGAACTTCATTCTTTCCGACGTTTCTCAAGACGGCGATATAACGGCCGCGCATCTGGAGGCTTTGTATCGCGGCATCAGCGAAGGGTCGTATTGGGAGAAGGAAGCCGGCCTTCGTTCGTGGGATTATCATCATCGGCGCAGTCCCGACGTGGATCTTGACATGTATCGTCCTCCGACCGCGGCTCAGCTTCCTCGGTTCATGAAGGACCTCGTGCAGTTTTGCAACCGCAATTCGTATTCGCCTATAGCGCGCTCGGCCATCGCCCATTACCAGCTTGAGGCGACCAAGGCGTTCATGGCGGGATCCGACCAGATCGGTCGTATTCTGGCTATCTTGATCTGGCGCAAGGCGGGGCTTATCGAGCATTACATGCCTCCGTTCTCCATCACGCCGGCCATGACCACCATGCGCCATACAAGAAGGCTCGAACCGTATCTGACCGAGCACGATTTCGTGGATGCAGGCGAGTTGCTTGCCGTGGACGAATGGGTGTATCACTGCGCGCGGGCCTGCGAGCTTTCCGTGCGCATTGCGAAGGTGTGCTGTCGAGAAGCATCCGCTTTGACCGATTCGTGGACTGCGCAGGTTAAGGGAAGCGGGATCGAGTTGCGCAAATGCGTGCGCAAGCTGATGAACGAGCTGATAGGAAGCCCGGTTGTCAGCATCCCCTTTGCGGCCGAGTTGATCGGAAGCAGCTTTTCCACCGCCGCGCGCGCCGTTTCCGATTTGGTGGAGGCGGGCGTTTTACGCCAGATGGGGGGCGGTGGGCGCAACCGCGTGTTCGAGGCAGCCGAAGCGATCGCGCTGTTCACGCGGATAGAAGGTGCCTTCTTGCCTGAAACGCCGCTGTCGCGCGAGTTCCTCATCGAACAAAGCAAGGGGACGATCGCGTGAGGCGCAGGCGATGAGACGAAGGGACGGGGTCAATGACTCATTTTCGGCCGCAGGCCAGAAAATGAGTCATTGACCCCGTCCCTTCGTCTCATTCTGCGGGCTATTTGTTCCAGGCGAGGAACGCCCAGGTGACCGTGCGCGGCTGGCGCAGGCGCAGGCGTCCTTGCGCGACGCCCTTCTTGTCGGGCTGTCCGGATAGCCCGTTTTCAACGAGGTTGTCTTTCGTCCATGCGCGCAGGCGCTCGAGCGCGTTTTCGCGCGCATCGTCGTCGACCAGGCCCGTTGCCGCGTCGTTCACCATGCGTGCGAACGCCTCGTAGGCGTCTTCGTAGGAGTCGAAGGTGTCCTCGCGGGCGCTTTCGATGTAGGACAATTCGGGCTTGAGGCCCTCGTTCGCCAAAATGTTGAAGGCGTACAGGTAGTCGTGTCCTCTCACCTGGTCAAGGCCGATGTCGGCCAGCAGACGCTCGTCGGTGCGCGGGGAGGCCCCGGTTGACAGCGTGACGCAGACGCGCCGGCGCGCCGTGTCGGTCAAGCGCAGAAGCGATTCTCGCATGTCGGCGGTCGCTATGGAGCGCGACGCTAGGGCCACATCCGCCGCGCCGGGTTCCACGCCGAAGGCCGACCAGTCGTCCTCCCAGCTCATGCGCCTTGAAGATACGGTCCGAACACCCAGATCAGCAAGCTGTTCCCCCATGCGGTCCAGCATGCCCTGGGAGAAGTCGGCGGCTATCACGTTGTGCCCCGCCTGTCCGAGCGGCACCGAGAGAGCGCCCGTGCCGCATCCCATGTCGAACACCGTTTCGCCCGGTCGTATGGCGGCAAGCTCCAAAAAGCGCTCCACGTAGGGGTTGGGCGCGTCTTTCGTGGAGAACGTCGCCGAGCGCTTGTCCCAATACGAGGCATCGTCCACGCGGCGGCGCAGCTTCTGCAGCGTCTTCCATTCTTCGTTCCAATCGTGCGTGGTAAGCAGGGGGGAGAACGGTTCCATGGCATGCCTTTCACGTGAAGGGCCGGCCGGTCATCCGGTGCACGGCCGCGGGTTTCGGGTACTATGGTAACGAACGATACCGTATCGCGCACGGGTGGATGGCGCGAAACTGGATTATTTCTAACAGAGGAGCATTTACCCTATGCACGTTGAACTGTTGTACCACACGCCCGACCCCGAGCGCGCCATTGCCACGGCTGCGCGCCTGTGCTACGCGCCGGTTGGCGCTGCCGAGCTTATGGAAACGATGCCCGAGGAGCGGGTGAGAAGCGTGCTCTCGACCATTATGTCCAGCGGGCACTTCTCCACGCTCGAGCACGCCAGCTACACGTTCGCCGTCGACGGCGTGTCGCGCGCGCTCACGCACCAGCTGGTGCGCCACCGCATCGCCAGCTTCAACCAGCAAAGCCAGCGCTACGTGAAGTTCACCGACGGCCTGGCCACGGTAAAGCCCGACAGCATCGCGGCGGATCCGCAGAGGGAGGCCGTGTTCGACGAGGCCATCCATGCGGCCATCGCCGCGTACGACAAGCTGTTGGACGCCCGCGTTCCCGCAGGGGA
>ENA-OQNO01002293-OQNO01002293.1-human-gut-metagenome-genome-assembly--contig:-NODE-2293-length-11186-cov-4.566959_pt1 | contig 11186 bp, 4 predicted proteins | sample MGYA00242629_ERZ504880 | MGnify/ENA primary metagenome ERZ504880 (study PRJEB26092, sample SAMD00036377) | human gut metagenome | host: Homo sapiens | study: EMG produced TPA metagenomics assembly of... | reverse complement strand
CGCGCCGATGGGTGTGGCTGCGATGGGGGGTGCCCTCACTATGCCGTGGGCGTAGATGCGCGACACGGGGGAGAGAAGCGGCGTTCCGCCGGCCTTCGCGCCGAGAGCTGGGAGGAGGCTTTCCAGCACGGGCGTGGTCTTGCCCGAGCCCGACACGCCGGTGACCGCGGTGAGCCGTGCGCGCGGCACGTCCGCCTTGAGCGGCTTCACCGTGTGCAGCGCCTCGGTTTCGAGGTGGATGGTCCCGCGGGCGAACACCTCGTCGGCGTCGAGCGGCTCGCGCACGCGCACGCTCGCGGCCCCCGACAGGAAGCCGCCGATGGACGAGGCGGGGTCGGCCTCCACCGCGGCTAGCGACCCCTGCGCGATGACCCGCCCGCCGCCGGCGCCGGCGGCGGGGCCCATTTCCACGATATGATCGGCGTGGCGCAGGATGTGCGTGTCGTGGTCCACCATAACCACCGAGTTGCCGTCGGCGATGAGGTCGCGCATGACCTCGAGCAGCCCGTCGATGTTGGACGGGTGCAGCCCGATGGACGGCTCGTCGAGCACGTACAGCACGCCGGTGGTGCGGTTGCGCACCGCGCGGGCCAGCTGCACGCGCTGCCGCTCGCCGGTGGACAGCGTCGCGCTCGCGCGGTCGAGCGCGAGGTAGTCCAGCCCCAGGTCGCTCAGGCGGCGGGCCGTGTGCTGGTACGACTCGCAGATGCTCGCGGCCATCGGCCGCATCTCCTCGGGCAGCGCGGGAGGCACGGCCTGCACCCACGCGTCCAGCTCGCCGAGCGTCAGCGCGGTGGCCTCGGCCAGGTTGATGCCCGCCACCTGCGGCTTGCGCGCATCCTCCGACAGGCGCGTGCCGTGGCAGACGGGGCACGTCCCCTGCTTGAGGAAGCGCGCCACGCGCCCGAGGCCCTTCTCGTCCTTCACCTTCGCCAACGCGTTCTCCACGGTGTAGACGGCGTTGAAGTAGGTGAAGTCGAGCTCGGCGAACGCGTCGGTTTTCTTCGCCTTGTACAGGATGTGCTTCTTCTCGGCGGGGCCGTGGAACACGAGGTCGCGCTCCTGGGGCGTGAGCTGGTTGAAGGGCACGTCGGTGCGGATGCCCATCTCGCGCGCCACCTGCTTCATGAGGTCCCACATGAGCGTGCTCCACGGCAGCACGGCGCCCTCATCGATGGTGAGCGTCTCGTCGGGCACGAGCGTCCCCTCGTCCACCGTGCGCACGATGCCGGTGCCGTCGCATTCCGGGCACGCGCCCTCGCTGTTGAAGGCGAGCGCCTCGGCGCCGGGGCCGTAGAACCTCACGCCGCACACGGGGCACTCGATGAGCTGCTCGGCGGCCACGGCCAGGGTGGGCGCAACGCGGTGGCCGTTCGGGCACACGTGGCTGCCCACGCGCGAGAACAGCAGGCGCAGGCTGTTCAGAAGCTCGGTGGACGTGCCGAACGTGCTGCGCACGCCGGGCACGCCCGGGCGCTGATGCAGGGCGAGCGCCGCGGGCACGTGCAGCACCTCGTCGACGGCGGCGCGGCCGGCCTGCGACAGGCGGCGGCGCGTGTAGGTGGAGAGCGCCTCGAGGTAGCGCCGCGACCCTTCGGCGTACAGCACGCCCAGGGCGAGCGACGACTTGCCCGAACCCGACACGCCCGCGATGCCCACGAGCTCGTTCAAGGGGATGTCCACGTCGACGTTCTTCAGGTTGTGCACGCGGGCGCCGCGCACCTCGATGCGGTCGGGCGCGCGGTCGTCGGGGGCGGCGGGCGCGGTATGCGGGTTCTGCGGGTTCAGTCGGGCCATGGACGCATCCTCGGGTGGTGGGTCGGGCGCGCGCGGCGCCGTTTTCGCTTCCTGCCATAGTAGCGCACCCGGCGCGAAACGCCACCGCGAGCGCCGCCTCCGTTCCCGGGACGGGCGCGCACTGACACATTCGGGAATCTGTTCGACGCTTTTGGAGGCCCGATGCTTTAGAATAACAAGGTTGTCGTGCGTCCGAGGGGGCGCGCATTCGGGAATGCAAACTTGTTCGAGGAGGTCAAGCCGTGGGAAACGTGCTGCGCGTGTTCGTGCGCGACATCCTGAGGCTGTTCAAGGCGCCTGCCGCTTTGGTGGTTGCCATCGTCCTCGTGATCCTTCCTTCGCTGTACACGTGGTTCAACGTCGTGGGGTTCTGGAACCCCTACGACGACACGGGCAACCTGCGCGTGTGCGTGGTGAACGAGGACGCGGGCGCGGACAACGCCCTCATGGGGCGGCTTCAGCTGGGCGACGAGGTGGTGGACCAGCTGCACGCGAACGACCAGCTGGGATGGACGTTCACCGACCGCGAGACCGCGCTCGAGGAGGTGCGCTCGGGGAAATCCTACGCCGCGTTCATCATCCCCGAGCAGTTCAGCGAAGACTTCACCACGCTGCTCACGGGCGAGTTCCACCAGCCGCAGCTCGAATACTACGTGAACGAGAAGGCCGGCGCCGTCTCGCCGAAGATCACCGACACGGGCGCCACCACGCTCGACCAGACCATCAACAGCTCGTTCGTGTCCACGGTGAGCTCCGTCGTGGCCGACACGGTGGACGGCAAGCTGGCCGAGGCGAAGGACGAGCTCGAGACGTCGCAGGCCGGCGTGGCGACCCAGTTCGAGAAGGCGAAGGCCACCATCGCCGACGGGCGCGCGTCCATCGCGGGCCTCGCCGAGGCGACCCAGGGGGCCGTCGGCCGCGCGCAGGATGCGAAGGTCTCGCTCGGCGGCGCGAAAGACGACATCGCGCTGTTGAGCGACCAGCTCGTGCAGGTGTCCGCGCTCACCGCGGCCACGCAGAGCGACCTCGGGCTGTTCTCGACGAGCATGCTGTCGGTGATGGACCAGAGCTCGCTTCTGGCCTCGCAGGCCGCCGCCAAGGCGAACGCGTCGGTGGGCACCGCCGCGAGCGCCGTGGTGAAAGCGCAGGGCGAAGTGGGCGGCGCGGTGGAAAGCGGGCAGGCTGCGGCCGACCAGAACGCCGCCGTCATCGAGCAGCTCAAGGCCATGCAGCAGGCGCTGCCCGACGACGACCCCGCCAAGGAGCTGCTGGGCCAGACGGTGGACAGCCTCGAGACGCGCAACGCCGACCTGAAGCAGGCGCTGTCCGACGCGGGCGCGGTGGCGGACGCCATGGGCGGCGCGGCCCAGACGATATCCGGCGCATCGGACGCGGTGAACGCCGCGGTGCAGGGCACGCTGGGCAGCGCGGACGACTACCGCTCCACGCTGACGTCCACCACGCTGCCCGCGGTGAACAGCGCGCTCTCGCAGATCGGCGGCACGGCGGGCAGCCTCGCCGCGGCGGTGTCGAACCAGACGCTGCTCGTCGACCAGGCGTCGCTCGTCCTCGACCAGCTCGTCTCCACGCTGGGCACCACGCGCACGGCGCTCGACCAGACCGATGCGCTGCTTGCCGGCCTCGAGACCAGCCTCGACACCGTGCAGACCGACCTCGTGGCCCTCGGCACGTCGGGCGCGCTTTCCAGCCTGTTCGACAACGGCACGCTCGACGCGGGCAAGATCGCCGACTTCATGCAGTCGCCCACCGAGCTCACCACCGAGAAGCTGTACCCGCTCAATGCCTACGGCTCGGCCATGGCGCCGCTGTTCACGAACCTCACGCTGTGGATCGGCGCGTTCATGCTCATGGTCATCCTCAAGCAGGAGGTGGACGACGAGGGCATCAAGAACCTCACCCTGTCGCAGCGCTACCTGGGCCGGTGGCTGTTCCTCGCCGTGTTCGCGACGCTGCAGGCCGTCGTGTGCTGCGCGGGCGACCTCGTCATAGGCGTGCAGACGGTGAACGCGCCCCTGTTCTTCCTCACGGCCGTCGCGGCGTCGCTCACCTACCTCAGCATCCAGTACGCGCTGTCGGTGACGCTGCAGCACATCGGCAAGGGCCTCTGCGTCATCCTCGTGTTCGCGCAGATCCCGGGCGCGACGGGGCTGTACCCCATCGAGATGACGCCCGACTTCTTCCAGGCCGTCTACCCGTTCTTCCCGTTCACGTACGGCATCAACGCCATGCGCGAGACCATCGCGGGCTTCTACGACGGGCAGTGGGGCGCGCTCATGGGCATGCTGCTGGTGTTCCTGGCCGTCTCGTTCGTCATCGGGCTGGGCCTGCGCCCGTACCTTACGAACCTCAACAGGATGTTCGCCCAGCAGATCAAGGAGAGCGACATCCTGAACGGCGAGGACGTGCAGGTGCCCATGCGCCGCTATCGCGTGGCGCAGCTCACGCGCGCGCTGGCCGACCGCGAGGAGTACCGGGTGCGCCTGCGCCAGCACGCGCAACGCTTCATCACCTGGTATCCGCGCCTGAAGCACGGGGCGTGGTTCTTCGGCATCGCGGTGCCCACCGTGGCCACGGTGGTGTTCTCGGTGACGGGCAGCACGCGCGTGGTGGTGCTCACGGCGTGGCTCGTCTGGCTCGTGATCGTCATGCTGTTCCTCGTGGTGCTCGAGCACGTTCGCGACAGCCTCGAGCGGCAGGTGACGCTGGGCGCCCTGAGCGACGACGAGCTGCGCGCGCTGTTCTCGGCGCGCACGAGCCTGGACGAGGCGCCGCTGCCGGCGCCGGACGGTGCGGGGAAGGGGGCCGGCCGTGCGTAACATCTGGCATCTCTTCCGCAACGATGTGCGGCGTCTCACCACGAACGTGGTGACGGGCATCATCGTGCTCGGCCTCGTGCTCATCCCGTCCATCTTCAGCTGGTACAACATCATCGCCTGCTGGGACGTGTTCGACAACACGGGCAACCTCACCGTGGCCGTGGCGAACACCGACGAGGGCTACCAGAGCGATCTGGTGCCCCTCAAGGTGAACGTCGGCGAGCAGGTGGTGTCCGCGTTGCGGGCGAACGACCAGCTGAACTGGACGTTCGTCAGCGAGGAGGAGGCCGTCGACGGCGCACGGTCGGGGAAGTACTACGCGGCCGTGGTGATCCCGCCCAGCTTCAGCAAGGACATGATGACGTTCTACTCCGACGACGTGGAGCACGCGCACATCGTGTACTACACGAACGAGAAGAAGAGCGCGGTGGCGCCGAAGGTGACCGATCAGGGCGCCGACCAGGTGTCCTACGAGGTGAACAAGGTGTTCGCCGAGACGCTGTCCGAAGTGGCCCTGGCCGTGTCGTCGTCGCTGTCCGACTACGCCGACAGCTCCGACGCCGACGGCCGCATCGGCGACGTGGCCGCCCACGTGAACGCCATGGGCGCGCAGATGGCGCAGGCCGCCGCGGTGCTCACCACCTACTCGTCCATCATGGAGTCGTCGCAGGCGCTCATAAACGGCTCGTCGGCGCTGCTGTCGCAGGCCAAAAGCGCCGCCGGGCAGGTGGGGGAGACTGCGGGCGGCTCCAAGCAGGCCGTCTCTTCCATCGCCGACGCGCTTGCGGCCTCGTCGGACGATCTGGCGAACGCGCTGCAGAGCAGCAGCGACGGGTACGCCGGCGTGGCCGACGCCATCGACGCGGCGTTCGGCTCGGCCGACGCGCTCGCGGTCGATTCCGCCGCGCGGCTGCGCGGCCAGGCGAGCGCCGTCGACGGGCAGATTTCCCAGTACGAGGCCATCGCGGCGCAGCTCGAGGAGCTGAAAGGCAGCGTGCCTTCCGACTACCAGCCCGCGGTGGAGCTGCTCATCTCCCAGGTGCAGGCGTCCATCGCGCAGCAGGAGCGCCTGCGCGACGGCCTGACGGGCGCTGCCTCCGACATCGAGGCGGGCAACGCCGACGCGCAGGGCAAGCACGACGAGGTGAAGCAGCTCGCCGCCGAGGCGCAACAGAGCGTGAGCGGGCTGTCGACGAACTTCGACACCGACATCCGCCCGGGCATGGAGCGGCTGCAGGCCGAGGTGGCGGCCGCGGTCGCCTCGCTCGGCGACAGCGCGGCGAAGCTCGACGGGGCGGCCGCGAGTTTGGAGGGGTCGGCGCAGTCGGTGTCCGACCAGCTGGGCGGCGCGAAGCAGAAGCTCGACGACGCGGCGAGCGATCTCGCGGCCTCGTCGGAGAAGCTCACCGGCCTCGGCGACGCCATCGTGGCCGCGCTGTCGAGCGGCAGCACCGACGAGCTGCGCGCCATGCTGGGGTCCGACCCCGCGACGCTGGCCGCGGCGCTCGCGGCGCCGGTGCAGCTCGACCGCGAGGCGGTGTTCCCGGCCGACAACTTCGGCTCGCAGATGGCGCCGCTGTACACGACGCTCGCCATATGGATCGGGTCGCTCTTGCTCGTGGTGGTGATCAAGACCACCGTGTCGCGCAAGGCCGAGGACCAGCTTGACGACCCGCAGCTCTACCAGCTGTTCCTCGGGCGCTTCGGGGTGTTCGCCGTGCTATCGCTTCTGCAAACCACGTGCATGGCCCTGGGCAACATGCTGTTCCTCGGCGTGCAGGTGAGCGACCCGTGGCTGTTCATGCTGTGCTTCTGGATGGCGGGGCTCGTGTTCACGTTCTTCATCTACGCGCTGGTGGTGTCGTTCGCGAACCTGGGCAAGGCCATCGCGGTGCTGCTGCTCATCATCCAGGTGACCAGCGGCGGCGGCAGCTTCCCGCTGCCGCTCTTGCCGGACTTCTTCCAGGTGGTCAGCCCGTTTCTGCCGGCAACCCATGTGATCAGCGCTATGCGCGCCGCCATGATGGGCGTCTACCAGAACGACTTTTGGATTCAGATGGGCCAGCTCGCGCTGTTCCTCGTCCCGGCCGCGCTGCTGGGGCTCGTGCTGCGCAAGCCCCTCATGAAGTTCCTGAACTGGTACGTGGAGAAGGTGGAAGAGTCCAAGGTGGTGGCGTAGGGCGCCGAGGGCGCGTACGTGCGCGTTGCTCCCGGCGCCCCGGCGAGCGCGGAGCCCCCCCCTCGCGCCCGCGCCCTACGCCTTGGCCTTCACCATGGAGAGCGAGATCTTGCCGCGGTCCTTGTCGACGCCGGTCACCCATACGGTGACGGTGTCGCCGACGGACACCACCTCGCTCGGGTGCTTGACGAAGCGGTCGGCCAGCTTCGATATGTGCACGAGCCCGTCCTGCTTCACGCCGATGTCCACGAACGCGCCGAAGTCCACCACGTTGCGCACGGTGCCCGTCAGCTCCATGCCCGTCTCGAGGTCGTCGAAGTCGCGCACGCTGCGGCTGAACACCACCTCGGGCGCGTCGTCGCGCGGGTCGCGGCCCGGCTTCTCCAGCTCGGCCACGATGTCGCGCAGCGTCGGCGCGCCCACGCCCAGCTCGGCGGCCAGCGCGCCCACGTCGCCGAGGCGCTTCGCGATGTCGGGCACGCCGCCCCGCGTCAGCGCCTCCGGCTCGACGCCGGCGCGCCGGAGCACCTCGGACGCCGCGGGGTAGCTTTCGGGGTGCACGCTCGTGGCGTCGAGGGGGTTCTTGCCGCCGGCGATGCGCAGGAACCCGGCGCAGTTCAGGTAGGCCTTCGCGCCCAGCTTCGGCACCTTCTTGAGCTGGCGGCGGTCGGTGAACGCCCCGTGCTCCTCGCGGTAGGCCACGATGTTCTTCGCGACGGGCGCGCTGATGCCCGACACGTATCCGAGCAGGCTCGCGCTGGCCGTGTTGAGGTCGACGCCCACGCGGTTCACGACGTTCTCCACGACGCCCGTGAGCGCGCGCTCGAGCGCGGCCTGGTTGAGGTCGTGCTGGTACTGCCCGACGCCGATGGACTGCGGCGGGATCTTCACGAGCTCGGCCAGCGGGTCCTGCAGGCGGCGGCCCAGGCTCATGGCGCCGCGCGTGGTGACGTCGAGGTCGGGGTACTCCTCGCTCGCCAGCTGCGAGGCCGAGTACACCGAGGCGCCCGCCTCGTTGACGATGGTGTACGACAGCGGTGTATCGGTGCGCGCGATGAGGTCGGCCACCACCTCTTCGGTCTCGCGGCTGCCCGTGCCGTTGCCGATGACGATGACGTTGGCCCCGTACGTGCGCACGTAGCCCGCCAGCGTGCGCTGCGTGCCCGCGACGTCCGAGCGCGGCGGGGTGGGGTAGACGGTGGTGTAGTCGAGCAGCTTGCCGTACTCGTCGAGCACCGCCACCTTGCAGCCGGTGCGGTAGCCCGGGTCGAGCGCGATGACCCGTGCGCCGCGCACGGGGCGCTGCGAGAGCAGGCTCTCGGTGTTCTTGGCGAACACGCGGATGGCGTCGGTTTGCGCGCGCTCGGTGAGCTCGGCGCGCTGCTCGCGCTCGAGCGAGGGCGCGATGAGGCGCTTGTAGCTGTCGGCGACGGCGGCCTTGAGCTCGTCGGCGAAGATGCTCGGACGCCTGATCACGCGCTTTTCCAGCAGCGCGACGGCCGCGTCCGCGTCCGTGCGCACGTGCACCTTGAGCTTGCCCTCCTTCTCGCCGCGGTTGATGGCGAGGATGCGGTGGTTGGGAATGCGGGCGAGCTGCTCCGAGGAGCCGTAGTAGGTGTCGTACACCGTCTTCTCGTTCGCGTCGACGGCGGCCACCTCGATGACGGCCTGCCGGCGGGTGAGCGTGCGCAGCGCCGCGACGTGCTCGGCGTCGTCGGCGAGGGCTTCGGCCACGATGTCGCGGGCGCCCTGCAGCACGGCCTCGGGCGTGTCGTAGGCGCTGTCGGCCTTCGCGTACGGCGCCGCCAGCGCGCGCGGGTCGCCGTGGGTCGTCGCCTGCGCGATGAGCAGCAGCGCGAGCGGCTCGAGCCCGGCGTCGCGGGCCTTCGAGGCGCGGGTGGCGCGCTTTTTCTTGTACGGCTTGTACAGGTCCTCCACGCGCTGCATGACCGTGGCCGCCTCGATCTTCGACCGCAGGTCGTCGGTGAGCTTGCCCTGCTCGTCGATGGCCTTGAGCACGTCGGCCTTGCGCGCCTCGAGCGTGCGCAGGTAGGCCAGGCGGTCGTCGAGCTCGCGCAGCGCCACGTCGTCGATGCCGCCCGTGGCCTCCTTGCGGTACCGGGCGATGAAGGGGATGGTGTTGCCCTCGTCGATGAGCTCGATGACCGTGGCCACCTGCGCCGCGGTAAGCCCAAGCTCCTGGGCGATGGTTGATTGGATGGATGGCATGGATGTATTCTCGCTTTTGATCCGGGGTATAGTACAGTTCGTAGTCATTATAGACGAGCGCGCAAGGAGCGAATGCGTATGAACATCCAGGTATTCGGAAGCAAGAAGAGCTTCGACACGAAGAAAGCACAGCGCTACTTCAAGGAGCGGCGCGTGAAGTTCCAGTTCATCGACGTGCGCGAGAAGGGCATGAGCAAGGGCGAACTCGAGTCGGTGGCGCGCGCGGCGGGCGGCATCGAGGCGCTCATCGACGCCAAGGCCAAAGACCAGGACCTCGTGGCCCTGCTCGCGCATCTTACGCCCGACCAGAAGTTCGACAAGCTCCTCGAGAACCAGCACGTGCTGGCCGAGCCGGTGGTGCGCAACGGAAAGCAAGCCACCGTGGGCTACGCGCCCGAGATATGGAAGATGTGGGAGTAGGCTCCCGCGACCCTGCTCATGCGGGTATCATAGGGCGATCAGCATGTTGAAGAACCCTACAAGGAGGCCGGACATGGATGCGACCGAACTGCGGTACCTGGAACTTCTCTCACGTTCGTTTCCCACCGCCGCCAAGGCGTCGGCGGAGATCATCAACCTCAGCGCCATCCTGAACCTTCCGAAGGGCACCGAGTTCTTCGCCTCCGACATCCACGGCGAGTACGAGGCGTTCTCTCATATCCTCAAGAACGCGTCGGGCTCCATCCGCCTCAAGATCGACGACGTGTTCGGCGACAGCCTGAGCGCGGAGGAGAAGCGCTCGCTGGCCACGCTCATCTACTACCCGCGCGAGAAGATGGAGCTTGTGCTGTCGCAGGTGGAAGACGCGCAGGCCTGGTACGCCGTCATGGTGCCGCGCCTCGTGGCCGTGTGCAAGCGCTCGGCGCGCAAGTACACGCGCTCGCGCGTGCGCAAGGCGCTGCCGAAGGACTTCGCCTACATCATCGAAGAGCTCATGACCGAGAACCGCCTCGGCGTGGACAAGCAGGCCTACTACGCGGCCATCGTCGACGCCGTCATCCGCACCGACCGCGGCGGCGCGCTCATCGAGGCGCTCAGCATGCTCATCCAGCGCCTCGCCATCGACCACCTGCACATCGTCGGCGACATCTACGACCGCGGGCCGTACCCCCACATCATCATGGACACCCTCATGGGCTACCACTCGCTCGACATCCAATGGGGCAACCACGACATCGTGTGGATGGGCGCCTCGCTCGGGCAGCGCGGCTGCATCGCGCACGTCGTGCGCAACTGCGCGCGTTACGGCAACCTGTCCATCTTGGAGGACGCCTACGGCATCAACATCCTGCCGCTCGCGTCGTTCGCGCTCGACGCCTACGCCGACGACCCGTGCGTGGCGTTCGGGCTCAAGGGCAACCCCGACCTCTCTCCGCAAGAGCTCGAGATGAACGTGAAGATCCAGAAGGCCATGGCCATCATCCAGTTCAAGGTGGAAGCCCAGCTCATCGACGAGAACCCCGACTTCGGCCTCGAGAGTCGCAAGCTGCTCGACAAGATCGACTTCGAGCGCAACACCGTGGTGGTGGACGGCGTGGAGTACGCGCTCACCGACACGGTGTTCCCCACGGTGGACCCGGCCGACCCCTACCGCCTCACCCCCGAGGAGGAAGAGGTCATGCAGCGCCTCGAGCAGGCGTTCACGGGCTGCGAGAAGCTGCAGCGCCACATGCGCTTCTTCCTGGAGGCGGGCAGCCTCTACAAGGTGAGCAACGGCAACCTGCTGTTCCACGCGTGCGTGCCGCTCAACGCCGACGGCTCCCTCATGGAGGTGGACGTGTTCGGCGAGAAGTACCGGGGACGTGCGCTCTACGACGCCATGGAGCGCTGGGTGCGCGCCGGCTTCAACGCGTCCGACCCCGACGAACGCAAGCGCGGGCGCGACCTCATGTGGTACCTGTGGCTGGGGGAGGGGTCGCCCCTGTTCGCGAAGAGCAAGATGGCCACGTTCGAGCTGTACCTCATCGCCGAGAAGGAGGCGCGCAAGGAGGTCAAGAACCCCTTCTACACCTACCTGAACGACCCGGACGTGCTCGCGGGCATCTTCGAGGACTTCGGCCTCGAGTTCGAGACGTCGCGCATCGTGTGCGGGCATGTGCCGGTGAAGGTGAAGGACGGCGAGGACCCGGTGAAGTGCAATGGGC
>ENA-OQNO01002292-OQNO01002292.1-human-gut-metagenome-genome-assembly--contig:-NODE-2292-length-11189-cov-3.629995_pt1 | contig 11189 bp, 10 predicted proteins | sample MGYA00242629_ERZ504880 | MGnify/ENA primary metagenome ERZ504880 (study PRJEB26092, sample SAMD00036377) | human gut metagenome | host: Homo sapiens | study: EMG produced TPA metagenomics assembly of... | reverse complement strand
CGTATTCTTCATTATATCTCTTGCCATCATAGCCCACTGTATAGATAAGCCTTGAAACAAGCATCATCTTGTCTTTAGATACCTTTACCCTTTTATTGGGTATGGTGGTAGCCTTTCTTCTTTCAATGAAGAACAGAAACATATCCGTAAACTTCCACTTCTTATAGGATATGTCAAGACTGAACTTGTCTGTAAAGCTGATTTTTGACGATAAGTCATTTCCGATAAAGCCCTCTAAACCTATGTTCTTTAATTGTTTAATTATAGTTTCTCTATCTTGTTCACTATGTATAATATCGCTATATGTATTGATAAAATGCTGCAAGGCTGCTTGAATGATTCTGATTGTGTCCTCCCTTTCGACAACATAGCTTTTCTTGTTATTCTTCTTTAGGGTGATACTGGTAGCTTCCAATAGGGTAGCATGAAAATGGCTAAAGTCTTCCAATACGGACTTGTTCAATGTAGGTGCGTTTGTACCAATATCCTCTATAAAGTCATATACGAACAGAAGTAGATACCAAAACTTGCTAATGTCTAACTTATACGCTTCAATGGTATTCTGTAAGTCTTCATTAGTCAGGAACTTCTCTTTGAAAGAATCATCCAGCTTTCTGTATTCTCGTTTCTTGTATTCTTCCAAAGTTCCTTTGAAAGTGTTCATTTCTTTGTTTCTCTCGTATCTTTCTTCAACGGACAAGTTTCTTTCCGCATATCTGTTGGCGAATATGGCAGGCGCGGAAGATTCTACGGGTATCATTCCCATATCTGTTTCCGCATAATCGGGCAGGAAGTGGTTGGCTACCTCCCACACATATTCTAAAAGTGGTTCATTTAGACATTTGTAGCTTTCAGTCCAATTTACTTTCAAATCTGGAAGTTTCGCTATCTGGTTTTCTTCTGGCATGGTACATTCATTATTAGTTATACTGCAAAATAAAAGAAAAGTCTGCAAATTGCAGAAGACTTTATTTCTTATCTTCTTTGAGTACCTTTAGTCTGGCTCTGTATTCCCTTTGTCTTCTGGCATTTTCTTCCTTATGTTCTTGGCAATACTTCACATTATATTCTCTGTTCTTCTGTTTATTTCTTATTGGCTTAAAGCGTTGTTCATAACAGTTGATTTCTTGCAATCTGTTAATGCCTTTAACCTTTCTAAGGTCAGTATAAGCCTTATTCTTTTTTGTATCTAAAAGGAACTGTAACGGTTTCTCTGAAAGTGTAGGATAAATGGAAATATTATATTGGTATGCACCCAGTTTGTCAATAAAAGCATAATCCAGCACTTCATGTATGATTTTGAATCTGGTTTCATCATCCTTTATATTATTGATTGTTTCGAGTGTTACACCAGTAACCTTTGATTCAATGTCTATCAGCATTTGTTTGACTGCTGATTGCTCATTCTTCCATTTATTGAGAGCCTTGTTTTCTTCACTTATCTTATCGTTCAATTCTTTAATGAACGAATCAGCCTTATTAATAGAAAGTGTTCCGTCCACATAAGCTCTATGCTCTATTACATCTATCTTGTTTTGTATGGCGGTTATTCTATTTTCAGAAGTGGTTATTTTATTGTCATAGTTCTCCAATTGCTGTTGGTATTGCTTTCTGGCTTCATCATTATTGGAGGTCATCCTTCCTAAATAAATCATACTACCAGTATACCACAATATACTATCAACTAAATTTATTTGAATCCAGAATCCTTTGTCACAGTTTTGGCAGTGATAGGTATTATTGTTCTTCTTGGCTACCATAGTACCCCCACAATAAGGACATCTTAACAAGCCTTTGCCAAAATAATAGTTATTGTATTGCTTCTTTGCCTTGTAAACATTGCCCTCCGCTATTTTTTTACATCGTTCAATCATTTCTAAAGTTACAATGGCGGGATAAACATTGCCCTCTGTTCGCAGCTTGTTGTAACCGTTGCTACTGGACGGCAGACCGGCATAGGCTGTATTATTAAGTATGAGTGATACCATACTTCTGGCTGTAGATAATTTATAATTAAAGATACCTGTGTGTATCAATTCTTTAGCTAAGCTTCCATAACTGTATTTCCCAGTTAGATACATATTAAATATTTGTTCTACTACGGCAGCACTTTCATCCGGCACAATCTTCCTTGTCTTTTCGTCCACTTTATAGCCATACAATAACCAGCCTCCGGTATAGTATGATTCTTTCCTTTTGGCATCCTTGGTGCGTTTCCATCTGGCTAACTTGGTTCTCATCTCACTTTCTGCCATCTGACTGAACAATGTGAATATCATTTCTGCACCCTCGTCAATATCACCGTTATCTTTAAATAAACGTATGGACGGTTCCTTTATTACCAACTGCACCTTATGGTTGGTTAGATAGTCCAGCACACTAAAGTTAATCTTCTTTCTTCTGGCAATACGGGACACTTCCCAGCAATAGACACAGTTAATGGCATTGTCCGTTTCTATCAGTTCTTTCATTCTGTTAAGTCCTGCACGTTCTTCTTCTGATAGCTTGATACCGGATTCCTTTTCACAGATAGGTATAATATCATCTGGTGAATAACCGTCTTTAATCGCCATCTCATATATTGCTCTTTCTTGTTCGTCAAAGTCTTGTGTCTTTGTAGATACTCTGACTAATAGTATTGCTTTCATTATCAATGCTTTTTGATTCTTATGTTGCAAAGTTAATTAAAAACGTAACAAGTTATCTAAAATATCTAATGAAATATCCAACCCCGGACATGGGCACCAGGCAGGGACAAGGGACGCAGGGACTTGATGTCACCGTTCTTGCGGATATAAAAATGATAACCTGCGCCGGAGAAGCCCCGGCGCAGGTGGTCTGTCGTCAAGTCGTGCTCCGTATAGCAGCGGTCGCAGCGGGTGGCGGAACAATGGACGACGATAAGATTGATGAATCTCATGAGAATTAAAAATTAGAAATTAAAAATTAAAAGTGAAGGAAACCCGCTACACTGTCATGGCATGGGCGCTCAGGGCACCAATAAGCGCGGAGGCTACAGCGATTATCACTTTCAGAATCTTATCCCAAACAGATGATTTTGTACTCATAAAATTAAGGATTAATAGTTAAGAATTAATGGTTAAGGATTAGTGATTAAGGATTAAGGGCTAATGATTAATGGTTAATCATTAGGGATTGATTAGCGATAAGCGATTTGCTTGTGTTCATTAACCATTAATCACTAACCCTTAATCATTCCTTCTTTATCCCAGCGGATTTTCGCCCTGGTCGCCGTCGTCGCCGGAGCCGCCTCCGGAACCACCGCCTTGATTGCCGCCGCCGGAGCCGCCCTCCTCGGGCTTGTCGAGCACAAAGCCCACATTCGCCGGGCTGCGGGTCACGGCGGTACTGCCGTTCACCAGCTTCAGCTCCTTGTCGGGGATAAAGCGGATATTCACCTTCGAGATATTGCGCACCGTACATTTGTCCGAGGCCTCCATGCCGGGACAGCGGAACGTCATGTGGAAAGTGCCCAGCTGGTTCAGCTTCACCTTGTCGCCGTTGGCAAGGTTGCCTTGAATCTCCTCCACCAGGGCTTCGATGACGTGCTTCACGTCGCCCTTCGTCATGGCACAGTTTTTCTGAATGGAGGCGGCAAGGACATCGATGTCCACGGTGCCGCAGGTCTTGGGTTTCTGACGGAGATAGTACAACATGGGCGAAGCCGGGTTGCTTACGATTTTACGGCGCTGGAAGCGCTCTACAATTACATCCATAAATTTGAAAAGTTAAGGTTTAAGTTAAGAAAAATGAGTTATAAGAGAGAAGTGGGTAAGGGAAGGGATAGGGCGCCCGAATCAATGATTATTCCTTTTCTTAAGCACATTACAAAGATACAACATTAAGAAGCGGAAGTCAAGTGTTTTGCCATTTTTTTTACTACAAAAAACACGGAGACACAGAGTTTTTCAAGCAATAAGAAAAATCTCCGTGTCTTTGTGTCCCTGTATTCTATAAATTTCCATCCATCACTTTGCATTCCTCGTCAGCCACTCCAATGGTGGTATGTAGTCCACCAGTTTTGTCATGCTTTGGTTATGATGGAAATAGACTTCACCGGTTTTGCCATTACGGTGCTTGGCTATGATGACGATACCCAGGCCATCGGTGGGATAAGTACTCTTCTTATCGACGGTCTTGCCGTAGAGGGCAGGGCGGCAAAGCAGCATTACCATATCCGCATCCTGCTCTATGGCGCCGCTCTCGCGCAGGTTGCTCAGGGTGGGGCGATGGTCTATGCTACCGTCGCTCGCCCGGTTCAGCTGGCTCAGCAGCAGTACGGGATATCCAGCTCCTTGGCCAGCAGCTTTGCCTTGCGGCTTGCCTGCGCCACTTCCTGCTCGCGGTTACGGTTTTTCTGGTCACTCCTCATGTCACATAGTTGCAGATAGTCCACAATCACCATGTCACAGCGATTCTTGCTCTTCAGCAGGCGGGCGGAAGAACGCACGCGGTCCATGCTCGTCATCGGATGGTCGTCTATCAGTATGGGCAACCGCGACAACTCGGCAGACGCCTCATGCACCTGCCTCACCTCGCCGGGTGTGAGCTGACCGCTACGCAGGTGTTGCGGGTCTACCCCCTCCGTAGCTGCAAGCAGCCAGCGGTCTCCCAGGCGCTCGCCTTGCATTTCGAGGCTGAAGACCACCACATGACGCCCCGCCATGGCAGCGGCACGGGCCAGGTGGAGGGCAAAGGCCGTCTTCCCCACCGACGGACGGGCAGCAAGGATGTTCAAGTCGCCGCGCTGCCAGCCCGCCGTAACGTGGTCCAGAGCGTCAAAACCCGTAGGGATACCCGTAATGCCGTTGCATCCGTGCTCCATACGCTGCTCCACCTCGGCCAGCGTGTCGTCCATCAGCCGGTCTATGGAGCGAAGGTGGTCGGCTACGCCGCTCTCGTCCTCCAGCCCCTCCAGCAGTCGATGGGCTTCCACCAGGATGTCGTCAATATCCATCGACTCGTCGGCACTGAACGCCAGCAGTTGCTGGAATCCCGTACGCATGATACGCCGCGTGTGCAATTGCCTAAGGATGAGCGCATGATACTCCAGATGAGCACTGGAGCTGACCTTCGAGCTGATGCGTAACAGTTCGTAAGGCCCGCCCACGGCATCGAGTTTGCCACGGGCTGCCAGTTCGTTCTTCAGCGTGATGGTATCTATGGACTTTGCGCTGCGATACATCGATTGCAGGGCGGCAAAAATTTCCAGATTCTTCTCCTCGTAGAACATCTCGGGACGAAGTTTGTCCGCCACCAGAGGCATGGCAGCGCGCTCTATCATGCAGGCACCGATGACAGCTTCTTCGAGGTCACTGTCGTGGGAAAAAGTAGTTTCAGTCATCATATTCATTTTCAAAAGATTTGTCCGCCAGATAGGTGGCGGCTTGTTTACAATATTTTTGGTTGTTCAGATGGTCGTAATATTCGTCGATGTTGTCCAGTGCCCGCTGTTTCTCGCCTGCCGTCAATTTTTTCCATTCGCGACGGGCCCGGCCGATGTTTACCTTGGGATGCTCGGTGATGTCATGAAACTTTTCCCAGAAGATGCAGAAGTCCTCTCCCACCCCAGCCACCGGCGCTGCCTTCTTCTTCCGCGGGGCTGCTTTAGGACGGGCATTGCCAGTAAGGAAATCATAATCGGGGATACGGATGTGCATCACGTAGGGGTTGGCCACCCGCTCCACGATGCCGGCGTCGAACATCTTGTTGAAGAAGTAGCGCGTACGGTTGCGGGGCCACCCCAATATCTCCATCCAGCGGGCCAGGGAAAGTACGGACTCGCCACGTACACAGTCGAAAAGGTGTCCCCTGACGTTGCAGGTCACCGTGCTGTAGTTGACGTGTGTCAGCACAAAGACAAAGGCTTCGAAGGCATCGGCGGCTTTCTCTCCGGTTTTCATATTCATTTGTTCCTCAAACAAGGCTTTGGGGAAGAGGAGATAGCCTTTCTTCAGCATCTCCGTTGTCATGGGTCTCATTTCTTTTTCCATTTTTGTCTATTCTTAATTCGATAATGCGACAAAGGTAAGGGACCAGCCAGGGGGATACAAATAAGCAGTTAGAATCGGCTAAAAATTAATGAAATACATAAGGTGGCGAGAGAGGGGTTCACCTCATCCTCCACCACCCTATATGATAATATACTAAAATAATCAGAATGTATTAGAAATACATTCTCTATTTCGCATATTTTTTAGAGACCAGAAGATACGGATTTTTCACGGTCATATCCTTCACGTGGTCGGGCATCCCCCAGTAGCTCAGGAGGATGCCTATCTGTACGGGGGTGAGGTGGGCAGTCCTGGCGGTATAGCCCTGGTCCGTCAGATCCTTCAGCAGGCAAGCGTGTTCCGCAATGGAACGGCGCAGGGCCTTTACGGCCGAGCAGGCATACGCGTAGTTTGGGTAATAGGCCACTGCCACATCTGCAATGCGATGGCATCCCTCGAGCAGCCATTCAAAACTTTGTTCTTTTATCATTTTGCATATATTTATTAATAAAACATGTTGCAAAGTTAGAATGGGAGGGAAAACTGGGAAAGTTCGAGTGGCAATAAGAAAACTTGCTCAAGAAAAATGAATGTGTCAAAACGGTTGATGACACACCCTCACTGTCTTATTGATAAAAGCAACACTTTCATACTATAATAGTAAAGCACACATTTTGTGTATTTCATGCAACTTATCGGTCAGCGATTTTTTTTAAGAGAGACAGCCATATTATATCTCGCCTACCTATTAACGAGGAGTTCCGCACTAATCCCTAAGGCTGCTTCTACCATAAGAGCGAAGTCACTGGTTACATCTCCCTCTCCCTCTTGAAGTACCCCAGCACCGTGGCCGGTGTAAGACAGCAGCGTTCTACGCTTTTCAGGCGGCTCTGAAAAGTATATCGGGAGCATAGCACAAGGCAGAACCAAGTATAGTTCAAGCTACGGTGCAAGCGGTGCTGAAGGTGGTCGAAAAAACGGGAAACACGGGCAAAGAAGCTAGCGATACGCTCGCGGGGGACAAAACGGGAAGGCTGTACGGCAGCATTGCGGGAGCGCTTGGCGGCACGTTCCATCTGTGCAAGGGTATACTCCAGTTGCTCGATGTCATTGCGAGTGTTCTCCATGGTTTGTTCCAATTTCTCGCGTCGTGCCTGCTGCTTGGTATATCGTTCTTTTCTGTCAGCGATTCGGTTTTTGAGGTCTTCTGCGGTGAGGTTTATTCCTTTGTTCTGGATTGATTTCATTATAAACGTCTGTTTTATAGTTGTTTGTCTGTATATAAGTTCACGAAAACACATCATCCGTCTGCACCGAATACATAATGCATAAAGGGCAAACGGATGATATATCAGGAGCAAATGTACGATGAATATTGCAGATAAAGTTCTTAATGACCATTAAGTCTTGTTATAAAACATGATATTATCTACTGCAAATTTGGAGATTATCAGAAAACACGTACCTTTGCAATGTATTTTTCATAGTATTAGATTTAAGGTTAACAAAAGATTGGCTGTCTGGGATAGATAGCCTTTTTTTATGCCCGCACCATTCGATTCATCCAATTAGTATCAATTCACTTTATACAACTTTTTAACCCACCAAAAGTGTTTTTAAACCCCAAAAGTTGTAGATTATAAATACTATGTTTATATTTGCAACATGAAAAAAGCGCTCGAGAAAATGTAGTATCTACAACTCGTCTGTGAAGTAGGTGGCGGTTGTGATATAGACAGCGTTCATAAGACAAACAAGCAAGCAATCTACAACAATAAAAATATGAAAGTTAGACTTATGACGAAAGTTAGTGCTGCAACCCTCATTTCAGCAATTGCCTGCAGCATATTCACGGGATGTACCGAAAAAGACCTATACAATCCCGAACGTGGAAAAACAGAACTAAAGCCGGAGAGCGAATACTTTGACTTTGCAACAACAGCGCAGGTAGCTTTTGACGTGAATTATGGAAAAATCGCAGGAGGCGCATTAATAGAGGTGTTTACAGAAGACCCCATCACCTATCAGACAAACAACCTCTACTCCATCAACGGCGAAGCGGTTTTTAAAATCTTTGCAGATGCAGACGGACGCTTCACCGGCAACGTAGAACTGCCCAAAGCGACAGAAAAGGTATATATCATCTCACAAAGTTGGGGAGCCCCCATGTATGTGGAAGCAGATGTGGAAAATGGCAAAGTGGTGGTAGATATGACCGAAAATAATGCCAACACCCGCTCAACTGCCATGACACGTGCAAAATCCAACCTGACTATCGACCTAAAGGATAGGAAGGAACGGGTATACTCCATCGTTGGATGGGGACAATCTCACGGTGAGATTATTGATAATAATGACATTGTAACTACGGGAAATTTCAATGACGGAACTTTAAAGCAGTTACAACACACACTGTGGAAAGGTTATGACAGCAAACCCAGCAATCTGGACAACAGAGCTTTGGTGAGCGATACAAAGCATGTGAACACCACCATTGCCCAAGCATATATCAACAACCAGGGACAACACGTAACGATTACCGATGCAGAACTGTATCTGACCTTCCTGACCGAACGTGCCGGTTACCTGACTTCCATCGGCTATTATTACTACAAGACCAATGAAATTCCCAACAGCCCTGACAAGGTAGACAAATTCATTATCATTCCCAATGCATCCATTGCAGGAGACGACCCGTATACCGGATGGTCTGGAAGTGGTAACAAATATTCCCGATATGACGCTCCCATACAGAAGAATACAAAAATACAACTTCTGTATCAGGACGAAAACGGTAATGTCTCCACCAAATTCCCGGCAGGATATACCATAGGATATTTCATCATCCCCAATGGATATACCCCCAATAAAGGTATCGACTACTCTATAAATTATATATATTCCAATAAAGAATGGAACAAGATATATGCAGGCCAACAAGCTCGCTTTATCTCCCTCTCCACCAGCAACGGCACGGTAGTCTACGGAGTAGAAGATGGCGATGATACCAGCTACGAAGACATACTGTTCTGTATCGATGCCAACCCCAATGAAGCCATTCAAGACCCGGACCGTCCGGTCATAGACCCGGAAGAGCCTACGGTGACGAGCTCCGAAACAACCTACCGCACGTATGCCTACGAAGACATCTGGCCCAATGGCGGTGACTATGACTTGAACGACGTGATTATCGAACACAAACGGGCCATTTCATTCAACAGCAACAATTATGTGCTGAAGGTGGAAGACACCTTTGTACCCGTACAGCAAAGTGGTGCCGCCACATACTCCAACGCATTTGCCGTGCAATATGTGGCCAGCCAGCGAGGCAGCATAGAACTGCCTGCCGGAGCAGTCGATGAAACAGAGACCTCTTCTGTCATCCTATTCCCCGATGCAAAGTCTGTGCAGGGCAACGAATTTACCGTAACCCGTACATTTGCAGACAACACATTGCCTAAGAAGAATCTGGAGAGCGACTTGAACCCGTTCATCATTGCCCAGTATACAGCCGGAGCCGACAACCGGACAGAAGTGCATCTGCCCAAGAAGAAAGCGACCGGTAAAGCCAACGCAAAGCAAATCGGAGCCGAAGACGATGCCTACTACATCAACAAGGACGGCAAATATCCATTCGCCATCATGCTGCCGGCCACAACCGGCACGGAAGGCCCCATCCGGTTCACTCCGGCAAAGGAAACCGTACGCATCGACCTGGAGTATCCCGATTTCGCCAAATGGGTAGAGTCCAATGGTGCCACCAATAATGACTGGTATCTCTACTACCAGTCGTCCAAAGAGTGAAATCCTACGACATTCCTTAAAGAAGAGCCGCGCAATAGTTGCATTTGCGCGGCTTTTTCATGCATGACCATTACCGTTATGAAATTATTTTTTCTACATTTGCATCCGCTAAAAGGAAACAAAACCGCATCAGGCTGAAAAAAACATGAGGAATACATCACCCGCCGCACCTACCATCCGCTTCCGCCGCTGGAGCAGAAAAGCCTACGCTGCATTTGCCAGCATAGGACGGTGTGTCACCATCGGTTGCCTGCGCAAAAGCGTGGCAGACAGCTCTCTGTCCAAACAGAAGACTGCGGGAACCGCCGGACATGCCGGATGCGGGGAAGAGAGTACCTGGAAAGGAGAAACGGAAGGAAGGGAAACCGACACCGGCATTCCGCTGGGTAGCAGCAGCGTCCTGACAAGTATCCTCACGGAGCCGGGAACGAACCGGCACATTCTTTTTGAAACACAATTCATCCGCCCCTGCGGGAATACGGGCGGACAAGACACATATAGCCTGAAACAAAAGAGAACAAGAGGTACGGATTACCGGAAGCCATGCAGCAGAATGACGAGCTGCACCGCCCCGGCAATCCGTACCTCTGTCTTTATCCATGAACATAACCCAAGAAAGATATGACCCTACAGAAATTAAAGGAACAAGTGCTGCGCGGCAGCCACATCAGTAAGGAAGAAGCCGAATGGCTGGCTGTGCAACCCGACAAGGAAGCGCTATACGAAGCTGCCCACGAGATAACCCGGGCCCGAGCCTCGGAGGAGTTCGACATGTGCTCCATCATTAATGCCAAGTCCGGACGATGCCCGGAAAACTGCAAGTGGTGTGCACAGTCGTCGCACTACAAAACCCAGGCAGACGTGTACGACCTGGTGGACAAAGAAGAATGCCTGCGGCATGCCCGGCATAATGAAGCCCAGGGCGTGGCACGTTTCTCGCTGGTGACCAGTGGACGGAAGCCCTCCTCCAGAAACATGGAGAAACTGTGCGAAGCCGCCCGGCACATGCGCCGGCACTCGTCCATCCAGTTGTGCGCATCACTGGGACTGCTCAACGAAGACGAAATGCGGGCACTGCACGACGCAGGCATCACCCGCTATCACTGCAACCTGGAGACAGCCCCCTCCTACTTTCCCCAACTGTGCAGCACGCACACGCAGGAAGAGAAGCTGCGCACCCTGCAAGCCGCCCGCAACGTAGGCATGGACATCTGCAGCGGCGGCATCATCGGTATGGGCGAGAGCATGGAGCAACGCATCGAATTCGCCTTCACACTGCGCGAGCTGGAAGTACAGTCCATCCCCATCAACCTCCTGAGCCCCATCCCCGGCACACCGCTGGAACGGCAGGCGCCACTCAGCGAGGAGGAA
>ENA-OQNO01002290-OQNO01002290.1-human-gut-metagenome-genome-assembly--contig:-NODE-2290-length-11201-cov-3.338089_pt1 | contig 11201 bp, 9 predicted proteins | sample MGYA00242629_ERZ504880 | MGnify/ENA primary metagenome ERZ504880 (study PRJEB26092, sample SAMD00036377) | human gut metagenome | host: Homo sapiens | study: EMG produced TPA metagenomics assembly of... | reverse complement strand
GGATATCGCGGGGACAACCAGAGATATTTTAGAAGAGACCATACAGATTCACGGAATCAGTCTGAATATTATTGATACAGCGGGAATACGCAGTACAGAAGATGTGGTAGAGAAGATTGGGGTGTCCAGGGCAAAAGAGTATGCGAAGGATGCGGATCTGATTATTTATGTGGTGGATTCCTCTACAGAACTGGATGAAAATGACAGTGAAATTATAGAAATGTTAAAGAATAAAAAAGCAATTATTTTGCTTAATAAGACGGATCTTAATATGGTGACTTCAGAAGAGATGTTAAAAGAAAGAATTGATAAGCCTTTGATTCCTATTTCAGCTAAAGAAAACAAGGGAATTGATTCTCTGGAAACTACTTTAAAGGAAATGTTTTTCCATGGTGAAATTTCCTTTAATGATGAAGTATATATTACGAATATACGCCATAAGACGGCACTTGCCAATGCCCTTGCAGGATTAAAGCAGGTAAGGGAAAGTATTGAAATGGGAATGCCGGAAGATTTTTATTCCATTGATTTGATGAGTGCATACGAAGAACTGGGTGGAATTATTGGGGAATCCGTAGGTGAGGACCTGGTTAATGAAATATTCAGTAAGTTTTGTATGGGAAAATAGAAAGGATAGAACATGAATACCATAGAAGAAAATGTGGATGTGGTTGTAGTTGGAGCTGGACATGCAGGATGTGAAGCAGCACTTGCCAGCGCCAGACTGGGCCTTGAGACAATTGTATTTACAGTCAGTGTAGACAGCATTGCCCTGATGCCCTGTAATCCCAATATTGGAGGAAGTTCCAAAGGGCATCTGGTACGGGAAATAGACGCTCTTGGCGGGGAAATGGGCAAGAATATAGATAAGACCTTTATACAGTCCAAGATGTTAAATAAATCAAAGGGACCGGCGGTACATTCTCTGAGAGCCCAGGCGGACAAAGCTGATTACAGCCGGGAGATGAGAAAAATACTTGAGAATACAGACCACCTGACGATTAAGCAGGCAGAAGTGACGGAAATTATTGTGGAAGATGGTAAAATCAGCGGGGTAAAAACTTTTTCAGGAGCAGTGTATCGTTGTAAAGCATGTGTTTTATGTACCGGAACTTATCTGAAATCCCGTTGTATTTATGGCGATATCAGTAATTATACAGGACCAAACGGACTTCAGGCAGCAAACTACCTGACTGATTCCCTGAAGGAAAACGGAATAGAAATGTTTCGCTTTAAAACAGGAACGCCAGCCAGAATTGACAAGCGGTCAATTGATTTTAGTAAAATGGAAGAACAGTTTGGTGATGAGAGAGTGGTGCCCTTTTCATTCTCTACCAATCCGGAAGATGTGCAGATTGACCAGGCATCCTGCTGGCTTACCTATACAAACGAAAATACCCACGAAATTATTAAAAATAACCTGGACAGGTCCCCTCTGTATTCCGGTATGATTGAAGGAACGGGACCCAGATACTGTCCGTCAATCGAAGATAAAGTCGTTAAATTCTCCGATAAAAACAGACATCAGGTCTTTATTGAGCCGGAAGGACTTCATACCAATGAAATGTACGTGGGCGGAATGTCCAGTTCTCTTCCCGAGGATGTACAGAATGCAATGTACCGAACGGTACCGGGGTTAGAAAATGCTAAAATTGTAAGAAATGCATATGCAATTGAGTACGATTGTATTAATCCCAGACAGTTAAATGCGGCATTGGAATTTAAAAATATAAAAGGTCTTTTCAGCGGCGGACAGTTTAACGGCAGTTCGGGTTATGAAGAGGCGGCGGCCCAGGGGCTGGTAGCGGGAATAAATGCAGGTCTGAAGATACTTGGAAAAGAGCTGCTGGTACTGGATCGTTCAGAATCTTATATTGGTGTATTAATTGACGACCTGGTAACAAAGGAGAATCATGATCCATACCGTATGATGACGTCCCGTTCAGAGTACCGTCTCTTGCTCAGACAGGATAATGCAGATCTGCGGCTGAGAAAAAAGGGGTATGAAGCAGGTTTAATCCCAGAAGAGGATTATAAGGCTCTATTGGAAAAAGAAAGACAAATTATGGAAGAGATGAAAAGAGTAGAGCATACAAATATTGGGGCTTCTAAGGAGGTTCAAAGTTTTCTGGAAGCACATAACAGCACCATTTTAAAGACCGGAACTACTCTGGGTGAATTAATCAGAAGGCCGGAATTGACTTATGAAATGCTAAGTGAAATAGATGATGCCCGTCCGCAGCTGTCGGAAAGTGTTCAGGAACAGGTTAATATTAATATTAAGTATGAAGGATACATTAAACGCCAGTTAAAACAAGTAAATCAGTTTAAAAAGCTGGAAAGCAAAAAGATTCCGGAAAATATTGATTATGACGATATCAGCGGACTTCGGATAGAAGCAAAACAGAAATTAAAACTATATATGCCAATGTCAATCGGACAGGCGTCCAGAATATCCGGTGTAACGCCTGCAGATATTTCAGTGCTATTGATATATATGGAACAATACGGCAGGAGGTCATAATGGCGGATAAGAATAATGTGCTGGTCAGTGGATGTCTGGAGCTGGGAATTCAACTGACAGATAATCAGATTGATCAGTTTGAGACATATTATGAGTTATTAGTAGAGTGGAATAAGGTAATGAACCTTACCGGGATCACAGAGTACGACGAGGTTATGCAGAAACACTTCGTAGACAGCTTATCTATCGTTAGGGCTGTGGATATGGGGCAATGCAAAAAAGTCCTGGATATGGGCACAGGAGCGGGCTTCCCGGGCATCCCAATTAAGATTGTGTTTCCTCATTTAGAAGTGGTGCTTCTGGATTCACTAAATAAGAGAATTAAATTTTTAAACGAAGTAATCGAAAAGTTGGGTTTATCCGATATAACTGCCATTCACGGCAGGGCAGAAGATTATGCAAAACAGAAAGAATACCGTGAAATGTTTGATCTTTGTGTTTCCAGGGCAGTTGCAAATCTGTCTTCTTTGTGTGAATATTGTATACCATATACAATGTTGCATGGAAAGTTTATTTCGTATAAGTCCGGCAATATAGAAGAAGAATTAGAAAATGCAAAAAATGCAGTTTTTCTGTTGGGCGGTAAAATGCAAAATACAGATAAGTTTACTCTTCCGGGAAGTGATATTGAACGTTCTCTTATCGTTATTGAGAAAGTAAAGAAGACTCCCGGAAAATACCCCAGAAAGGCAGGGCTGCCGGCAAAGGAGCCAATCGCCTGAGCAGGGGAATAAAAAGTCCTGTAGTTAATGTAGTAATGTAGCAGACAGGTCTGTCACTTGTGAAAGAAAGTCATATATTATGGGAATGATATAGGCGGTTAATGCTGCTGTTTGATAAATCTTGTTTATATGGGTGGCAGGTTAAATTGCTATAGCAGTACTGGGGGTATTTTAGTGATTGAAACTGATACTTCTTAATATTCTGACAATATACTGGGTGTATTTGTTTAATCTGACAAATGCTTAGCTGTTTATTTTGATTAATTGCATAAGAATTTAGCTTTATATTTATAATATTCTGTTTTTTAAGCGGTTTAGAAAATGTTTAATTGATATTGGACTAATAAACATAAAATTGTTTTTTAATATTAGTTTTATCTGCAGATATAATTGAATTTGAATTTGTATAATTAATTTTTAGGTAGTATAAAGTTTAAATTATAATCAAAGAAAATTATGTTTATTAGCGATATTTTATTTATTTGAATAAATAAATGAACAAAAACGTAAACGATTAAAAAATAAAAGAATATAGACTAAAAGGATAAACTAAAAAAAGTATAAATGAAAAAAGTAAAAGCATAAATGAATAAAAGTAAAAGCATAAACGAAAAAAAGAAAAAATATAAACGAGTAAAAAAATATAAGTTAAATGAACTAGAAATACAAGGCTCAATTATTTACAAATATACTATTAACAATACAAGTCTTTGATTAGCAAGTTCGAGTTCGTGATAAGTTCATCCGGTTATAAAATATTATATTTAGATTGAGCTGAGAAAAGACCCATTGTATATAATGGTTGTGTAACACAATTAAAAACGTAAACCATTAAAGTGCGTAAATTATTAGATTATTAGATTTAGTAGTAGTGTAAAAAAACGAAATCCATTAAACATTAGACTACTAAGTTTAATAGAAGCTAAAAGTTTTTCTAAGCTCCCAGGTTTCACGTGAAAAAAAGTGAGTTATATAGTAGTAAGTGTAAAAGTTAAAAAATAAGAAAATGATTTAAAATAAAAAGACAGGCAATCATACATAATGATGATTGTTTGTCTTTTTGTTTTAAAGAAATATATTTAATTGTTCCAGGAAAGTATCAGCAGATTCCACTTGTGGAAGTGACTTTGTATCATTGACATAAGCTGTTTCGATAGCAGGATTGATTTCCATATAATCATCAATAATGCTATCCATATCCTGGCATTTGTTTCCGGCAATAATAAAAATGCTATTGTTAATTTCCTTAAGGGCATGAGCAATATTTACATTCAAATAAAGACCATTCAGACTGGAAAGCAGATATTTTCCGCCACTATCTTTTAAATGAGCTGCTTCATAATATACGTCGATATATTTTCCTTTCAAACGGAATGGATTATATATATACTCTTCTGTAAAGCGATATTCCAAATTGGATCTGTTAATGATCATATTATAAACGGATGTACCGATAATTGGAAGATCCATTAATACTTTTGTTACTTTAGAACGTTTTCCAGGTATGCTGTTTAATTTAGAGAGTTTTTCCGGGTTTATCATAAATATTTTATTAAATAATTCCGAATCATTATGGCACGCCATTATAACAAAAGAAGATGAAATGCCGGTTGCAGCAACATCTGTTTTTTGTCCAATTACTTTTTTTATAAAATCAGTAACTAATTGAACATATAAAAAGTTTGTGTATGTTAAATTAGGCTTATCGGATCGTCCGCATCCTAATAAGTCAATAGCATAAACGGTATGATTCTTTGATAATTTACGAACTACTTCGTTCCATTCATAAGTGGATGAATAAGGAGTAAGATCATGAATTAAAAGCAAAGGGTTTCCATGACCGGTTTTGGTATAAAATATATTACCAAATCTCCACTCAAAAAAGTTTCCTGTATTTGCATTTAACATATTTTTTATTACAGCGGCTGAGGCTATACATTTATTAATAATGTGCATCACAGCAATTGCAAAAGTGGTAAGTAAAATCGTAGTTTTTATTTTGTGTTTCATAATGCTGTAACCCCTTTCTAAACAAAATCGTGATTATCTAATCACGCAAACCTTATCTATATTATAATCTATATTGCATAGACTTACAATTCTTTTTTTCTGGTAATACCTTTTTAAAAGTAATACAAATTTTAAAATAAAGCAATTTAAGGGAATATGAAAAACTGCTTTCCTAATGTCGGAATTTAGTATATGATAGTATATAGGAAGAAAAGAATAATAAGATTTATTAAAAATAGATGATGTTGTAAGAAGGAAAAATAATGATAAAGGAATACATAGAAGACAAGCTGAGAACGAACAGACTACAATTTGAAATATTAGATAGAGAGTATCAAACCATTCGCAAAAGTGAAGGTGAAATTAATGAGCACATAAGAAGATTACAGGAAGATGATGATATTGATTTTGTTATTTTTTCACCACGAAGTTTAAAATATTCAACAAAAAACAGTATAGTAGAATATGACCGAAAGTTGCAGGACCTCGTTCAGGAACGTGAAACTGTGAAAGGAAAAATGAACCGTCTGTTGGAACAAAAACTGGAGTTGGATAAAATGTTTCAGGAGGCAGAAGAAAAGCAGTTAGAAAGTAGTCATATTGGTATGACAACTGTAGATGAAACGATAGAAATAAGTGAATCTGTAAATAGTGAAAACAGTAAAGAAAATGAAGAAAATAAATCTGGTAATGATAGTGAAAATAAGGATAGTTTAATTGCTAATAGTAGGGATGGAATAATGTCTGCTAAGTCAGAGCAGGCTATGGAAGAACAAAAAATTAAAAATTGGAATGAAAAGGGAACTATTAAAATAAAAACAAATGGAAACACTGGAAAATTCTTTGATGCTCTGGCACATAAAAAAGGAAATACCAGTGCAAGAGTAGTAAGGACTGGGCTTAATCCTAATTTAAAATTAGATTATAACTCGGAAAACTCCAGGGATAGAAGAGAGATAAAAAACGTATTAGATAAAAAAAGTCTGGTGGAAACCCCTGTTAATTCTTTTATAAATATAGTAGAAGGTAAAAGTATAGATGTAGAAGAACCTGCTAATAATATAAATATAGATAATAATGAGGAAAATATATACGACAGCATTAAAAAAGAAGATAGTGTAAGCAAAGTCGATGCTGGCAGTAATCATTTTATAAACATTATAGAAGGTCCGGATAGAAGAAACACTGTCTTGGATAAAGAGGAGCATGATATAGTAAACTTTGGTAAAGCTACGGACAGTTCTTTGGAAAATAAGTTTTTAAGCAGCAGATCTAAGGGGCGTAAGACAGGTGATAAGGTAATTCGAAGCGATGATATGCAAAAATTATTATCAAAGATAGAATTATGCCAAAAGTTGTTACTTACAAACAAAGAAGAATGTAATCTAGAGTTAAAAAATCTAAAATATGTGTTGGAAAACCTCGTTTAATATAATTTCAATGTTTCACGTGAAACATTGAAATCTTAAATTTTACATAAATGATGTTTCACGTGAAACATTTTTATAGATTATCATTTCGATAAGTGCTATAATGTAAAAGTATAAATTAAGAAAGGGATTAAATTATGGGAAGAACGATCGTAGTTGCTAATCAAAAGGGCGGCGTAGGAAAAACTACTACGGCCATTAATTTATCTGCTTCCCTGGCAGAATTAGGTCAAAAAGTTTTAATCATAGATATGGATCCTCAGGGTAATGCTACCAGTGGTGTTGGCGTTGAAAAAGAGGATACGGAAAATACAGTATATGAATTATTATTAGGACAATGTACAATAGAAGATTGTATGATAAAGGATGTATATGAAAATCTTTGTTTATTGCCTTCTAATATAAATTTGGCTGCTGCGGAGATCGAGCTTATTGATATTGAAGAAAAAGAATATATATTAAAAAAAGAAGTAGCTAAAGTAAAGGATAATTTTGATTTTATTATCATTGACTGCCCCCCTTCTCTTAGTATGCTTACAGTAAATTCTATGTGTGCATCAGATACAGTTTTAGTACCGATTCAATGTGAGTACTATGCATTGGAAGGATTGACACAATTAATGCATACCATAAATTTAGTTAGAGAGAGATTAAATCCTGATCTGGAAATAGAAGGTGTAGTATTTACCATGTATGATGCTCGTACAAATCTTTCGTTACAGGTAGTGGAAAATGTTAAGAATAATCTAAATCAAATGATTTATAAAACAATTATTCCACGTAACATACGTCTTGCAGAAGCACCAAGTCACGGAATGCCAATTAATATTTATGATTCTAAATCAACTGGAGCGGAAAGCTATAAATTATTGGCGGAAGAAGTGATACATAGAGGAGAAGAAGAATGGTAGCAAAAAAAACTGGTTTGGGAAAAGGACTGGATTCATTAATACCGACACATAGTTCCTCCCAAAAAACTACAGTCAAAGAAGTAAAAGAAGAAAAGCAGCAGGTCAAGACAGTAGTTAAACAGGAAGAGTTTAAAATTAAAATTACAGAAATAGAACCGAATAGAGAACAGCCCCGTAAAAAGTTTGACGAAGATGCACTTTTAGAACTTGCAGAGTCCATTAAGCAGTTTGGAGTAATACAGCCCTTGATTGTGCAAAAGAAGGGAGATTATTATGAAATTATAGCAGGAGAGCGCCGTTGGAGAGCTGCTAAAATGGCAGGACTTAAAGAAATTCCGGTAATCATTAAGGACTATACAAATCAGGAACGAGTTGAAATTTCATTAATCGAAAATATTCAAAGAGAAGATTTAAACCCAATTGAAGAGGCGCATGCATACAAACGTTTATTAAACGAATTTAGTCTAAAACAGGATGAGGTTGCGGAAAGAGTATCAAAAAGCCGTACAGCCGTAACAAACTCTATGCGTTTACTTAAACTGGATGACCGGGTTCAACAGATGGTGATTGATGATATGATATCAACTGGTCATGCAAGGGCCTTGTTATCAATTGAAGATAAGGAATTACAGTATACCGTTGCAAATAGGATATTTGATGAAAAGTTAAGTGTTCGTGAGACAGAAAAGCTTATGAAATCCATTCAGCTAGAGAAAACAGATAAGAAAAAAGAAGATAAGAATACTGTTAATAGTCTAATCTATAAAGATATAGAAGAGAAGATCAAAGCAATCCTGGGTACAAAAGTCATTGTTGATCATAAAGCAAATAATAAAGGTAAGATACAGATAGAATACTACTCCAATGAAGAACTTGAACGTATCGTAGAAATGTTAGAATCAATCAGATAGGGGAGCTATTAAATGGAAAGTAAAATCATCAATGCTTTAGGAATCGATCCGGGGATTATTTTAATTCTTATGATGATCATGATAATCATCCTGTTTGTATTCCAGATAAAAAATTCATTTAAAATGGATCGTTTTATGAAAAAGTATAAGACTTTCATGAAGGGGAAAGATGGAATATCATTAGAAAAAACCATCCTTCACAATATAAATGATATTGATATGCTGATGGAGTCCAGTAAAAATCACATGGAGGAAATCAGGCAAATAAAAGAAATACAAAATAAGACTTTGAATAAGACCGCAATTGTAAAATACGATGCATTTAAGGAAGTTGGAGGTAAATTAAGTTTTGCCCTGGCGATGTTAGATAAGGACAATAATGGACTTGTAATTAATGCAATTCACAGCAGAGAAGGATGTTACACTTATATCAAAGAAATTGTAAAGGGTGAATCCTATATTGTACTTGGTGAAGAAGAAAAAGAAGCACTTAGACAAGCAGTAAATGCCCATACAGAAATATAAAGTGTCATCGAAAAAGCAGTTATTATGTAAATAATCTGCTTTTTTTTGACCCTTTACGAATGATGAAAAATAGGTTATTATATAAGGTAGAAATTTAATATAACAGGGATTTTATAGTAAAATTAAGATAGAAGAGAGGACATTCAAACATGTTAGATATAAAATTTTTAAGAGAAAATCCGGAAGTTGTAAAACAAAATATTCGCAATAAATTCCAGGATTATAAACTTGAAAAGGTAGACGAAGTTTTAAGATTAGATCAGGAAAACAGAGATATTAAAAAAGAAGTAGAATCTCTAAGAGCTGAACGTAACAAACTTTCCAAACAAATTGGCGGATTAATGGCACAGGGAAAGAAAGAAGAAGCAGAAGAGATCAAAAAACAGGTTGCTTCTCAAGCTGAAAGATTAAATGAATTATCCGAAAAAGAAAGAAATGTAGAAGAAGATCTTAAAAAAATAATGATGGTTATACCGAATATCATTGATCCTTCTGTACCCATCGGAAAAGATGACAGTGAGAATGTGGAAGTTCAAAAGTATGGAGATCCTTTTGTACCAGAATTTGAAATTCCTTACCATACAGAAATTATGGAAAAATTTGACGGTATTGACTTAGACAGCGCAAGAAAAGTAGCAGGTAATGGATTTTATTATCTGATGGGTGATATCGCAAGACTTCATTCAGCTGTTATTTCTTACGCACGTGATTTTATGATTAACCGTGGGTTTACTTACTGCATTCCTCCATTTATGATCCGTAGTGATGTAGTAACAGGAGTTATGAGTTTTGCAGAAATGGAAGCTATGATGTATAAAATAGAGGGTGAAGACCTTTATTTAATTGGTACAAGTGAGCATTCTATGATTGGTAAGTTCATTGATACAATTATTCCGGAAGAACAGCTTCCAAAAACTATGACAAGCTATTCACCTTGTTTCCGTAAAGAAAAAGGAGCACATGGTATTGAAGAAAGAGGTGTATATCGAATTCATCAGTTTGAAAAACAGGAAATGATCGTAGTTTGTAAACCAGAAGACAGCGTAGTATGGTTCGAAAAATTATGGCAGAATACAGTTGACCTGTTCCGATCTATGGACATTCCTGTTCGTACTCTGGAATGTTGTTCCGGAGACCTGGCAGACCTGAAAGTGAAATCTATTGACGTAGAAGCTTGGTCACCAAGGCAGAAAAAATATTTTGAAGTAGGAAGCTGCTCCAATTTAGGGGATGCACAGGCAAGAAGATTAAAAATACGTGTAAATGGGGAAAGTGGCAAGTACTTGGCGCATACACTGAATAATACAGTAGTTGCACCGCCGAGAATGTTGATTGCATTCCTTGAGAACAATTTAAATGAAGATGGAAGTATCCGTATACCGGAAGCATTACGTCCATATATGGGTGGTATGAGTGTTATTAAATAATTTAGAACTAAAGACAAGTCAGTTAAAAGAGCATGATCACAAAAAATTGATTGTAAGGAGGTGAATGTAGTGCACAGTTATTTAAGGGCAATCGGTTTTAGCAACCTGGAGAAAAGAAAAGAAGTGGATCAGATCGTGAAAGACATCTGTGAAAATAATGAAAAGAAGCAAGTGGTAGAAGAAAATGAAGGTGCATTTATTGAGATGTCAAAAGATTTTGGCCAGGATATAGGCATTACAGTTTGCGGGGAATTAGATGAGCAGGGGTTCCACCAGGAATATTATTTTCCGTATTTCAGAGGGACTGGAATTACCAGTGATGAAGATCTGGTAATTGAAAAACATGTAGGCAAAGAATCCTTTGCAGGTGTGTGTGAAGATATCAGAGTAGGAGTGTCTTTGATTTTTTACCTCCAGAATGCAGCAGATTATAAGATGCAGGCTAATTTAAATAAATTAAGCGGCCAAAATATTAGTACTACATTTTCGGGATTATCCACAAAAGGAAAGATCTTACTTCCGATTCAGAAAAGTGAACAGCAGATTGATACCGATAAAGAGGCTACAAAGAATCGGAATCATTTAATTGCGGCAGCAAGAAACGGTGATGAAGATGCAATTGAAAGCCTGACGTTAGAAGATATAGATACTTATACAATGATATCCAGACGCATTATGCAGGAAGATGTATTTACGATTGTTGATACATTTTTCATGCCTTACGGCATGGAATGCGATCAG
>ENA-OQNO01002287-OQNO01002287.1-human-gut-metagenome-genome-assembly--contig:-NODE-2287-length-11213-cov-2.005322_pt1 | contig 11213 bp, 9 predicted proteins | sample MGYA00242629_ERZ504880 | MGnify/ENA primary metagenome ERZ504880 (study PRJEB26092, sample SAMD00036377) | human gut metagenome | host: Homo sapiens | study: EMG produced TPA metagenomics assembly of... | reverse complement strand
ACAAATCAGCAAGTCAAGGAGCTGTTGAGTTTAAAACGTCAGTAGATAACGGAGGAACTGCTGTCCAAGATGGTAAATTGAAAGTTGGTATTCTGAGTGCAGATCCATTAACAGGTATGTTTAACCCTGTATTTTACCTTCAAGCAACAGACTATTATGTTATGGAAGATACAATGGCGGGAACATTCTCAACAGACGAATCATACCGTCTAAAACAAGACGTGGATGATGATCCTGTAAAATTCCACTTAGATAAAGATAAAAAAGAAGTTATACTTACTGTTAATAAAGACCTGAAATGGAGTAATGGTAAAGATGTAACTGCAGATGATATTATTGCTACATATAACTTAATGGGTAATAAAGAATATAAAACTCCAGAAGAAGTAAAACAGAGAGCGGAAGAAGCAATAGGACATTCTTTCAAAGAAATGTTTTAATTAGCTCAGAAATTGCAACAAGAAAATGGATTAAAAGCGAAGCACGGAAAGGGAGATATTGGACAAGCCTATGAAGAAGGCTGGTTTAACTATGCGTGCAATGAAGAAGCTGAACCGGATTTTAAAGATGCAGACATTGAATTGAAAGTAACTTCATTTTTGATCAATAGCAGGGGATATAGAGCAAAAGAGAGATTATCACTTGGAAAAATCAACTATAAAGATGAAAATTGGAATGAGTATGAAGAGAGTAGATTTTGGACAAAAAATCATCATCTGCTGGTTATGTATTACCAGTATATCAGAGGTGTAAAACGTGAGGAGTTTAGCGTAGAGAAAGTAGATGAGATTTTGCTGAAAGAATTGCCAGAAAGAGATCAGATGATCATTCAGCATGATTGGGAAAAAATCGCACGTTATGTAAAAGCGGGGAAAGCACATGAATTATCAGAACGAGATTTTATGTATCTCAGTCCTGCTAGAAAAGGTGCCGGCGGAGATGAGAAAGTAAAATATAATGACAAATATCCTAAAGCAAAACCAAGAGCGTATTCATTTAAAAAGTCGTATATGACAAAATTGTTTAACGAGAGAATGCTTACACCAGAGGAAATATCGTATATTTTGCCAGATATAGTATTACCAAAGGAGAAAGAGTTTGATGATATCCTGATTGAAACTTTGAAACCATATTTTGGAAGAACAGTTGATTCGCTGAAAAAGGAATTTCACAATTATCGCAGTGGATACAGTGAAAAGAACGATATCATTAAGCAGATATTCAAGAGTGAAAACGATTTGGATGAAACAGATGAATTTCAAAAAGCCAACTATAAATTAAGGACACTTATGGTTGATAAAAAAGGAACGCCGACGCAGGAGATGTCAGTTTCATCGTTTGATTTTGATGGATTATTGAAAGAGAAAAAATGGACAGAATCTATTGTTTATGATGAAATGGTGGATTCAAAGTTTTTACTTGTAGTATTTTCAAAGAATGCAGAGGGGCAAGAAATTTTGAATAATGCCTTCATATGGTATCTTCCGAAAAAAGATGTAAATAAAGTAAAAGATGTTTGGAAAGAAGCAAGAAAAGTTATTAAAGGTGGAATAAAACTACAACAGAAGCTATCACATGACAGGAATGGAAGATTAATATTTGTATATGAAAATAATTTTCCGAAAAGCAACTTTAATAATGTGGCACATGTAAGAAATAAAGCTGGTGAGAGCGAGTATTTTTGTGAAAATGCTAATTCAGTGAGGTTGAAAAAAACGGCAGAGGTTATCACGCTAAAAGAAATTCCAGAGGAATTGAAAAATACTTTGATACCTACTGGAGAATACATGACAAAACAATGCTTTTGGTTTAACAAGAAATATCTGAAACAACAGATTAAAGATTTTATAAAATCATACTAAAAAATAGAAAAGGATCTTTACAAGAATATAAAAATAGGTTATTATATAAAAGAACGATCGTTCGATAATAAAAAAGAGGTAAAAGAAGTGAAGAAAACAGTTTGCGAATTGTTCGCCGGAGTAGGTGGCTTTAGATGTGGGCTTAATAATATAAGAACAGCAGAAGATTATGGAAAAGAAGAAAAATGGGATACGGTTTGGTTTAGTCAGTGGGAACCAGTAGAGAAAAATACACAGTACGCACATGACTGTTATGTATATCGATTTGGAACACGATTAGATAATAATGGTGATGATACCACGAATTATAATATTGAAGATGTGGATAAGACAACACTTCCTGACTTTAATTTGCTTGTTGGTGGATTCCCGTGTCAGGACTATTCTGTAGCTTCTTCATTAGCTACTTCCAAAGGACTCGAGGGAAAAAAAGGAATTTTATGGTGGTCAATACGTGAGACCTTAGAAGCAAAGAAACCACCATTCGTATTATTAGAAAATGTTGATAGATTGTTAAAATCTCCTGCAAAACAAAGAGGTAGAGATTTTGGTGTGATTCTTGCATGTTTTCGAGATGAAGGATATACAGTAGAATGGCGTGTGATAAATGCTGCGGAATATGGGTATCAGCAGAGACGTCGTAGAACATTTATTTTTGCCTATAAAAATAATACAAAATATGCGGATAGAGTTTTAAATACAATTGGATATACAGATGCATTGGAAGAAGAATATAAGAAAGAATGTATGGAAAATGTAATCTTAAAAGAAGGCTTTTTTGCAGAAACATTTCCAGTAAATAAAGCAGAGTCTGCTAAGATGAAAATTAAGAAACTGCCGGTAGAAGTAGGTGAAGTCTCCGAAACATTTCAATGTGCATTTGAAAATTCCGGAATAATGAAAGATGGAATAATATATACAATGAAGACCGTTCCCGATTATCATGGAAAGCAGATTACGCTTGGCGATGTTATGGAAACTGGACAAGTAGAAGAGCAGTATTTTATTCCGGAAGAAAAATTATATTATACAGATCCAACAGTCACACATAGCGATGAAACGGATCAGTGTCTTTCAAAGGAAGATAGACAGACCTGGCAGTACCTGAAAGGTGCAAAAAAATTGTTGCGTACAAGTTCGACAGGTCATGAATATGTATTCTCAGAAGGTGCTATTCCTATGATCGATCAGGAAGATAAACCGGCACGTACAATGCTGACATCTGAGGGTGGATTCAGTAGAACAACTCATATTGTGAAAGATAAGATGACTGGAAGAGTGAGATTACTTACTGCAGCAGAAGCAGAACGAATCCAGGGATTTCCTACAGACCATACAAAGTATTGTTTGGTTAAAGGAGAGACTGTGAAGATGCCATTAAGAAAACGTAGATTTATGATGGGAAATGCATTGGTTGTTAATCTGGTGGTAGATATGGAGAAGACATTATCTGTGATATTTAACAATGAATAAGTATATAGTGTTTAGAAAGTAGAATATAGGAGAAGCATGATTATGGATATTAGTGCAGAGATTCAAAAATATCGGCAAGAAATAAAATCAGAGAGGATGGATATGTCTTTTGGAGAGATAATTAATATGTATAGAGATAAAGAAATAATTATTTCTCCAGAATATCAAAGAGCTTTTCGATGGGATGAACAAAGACAGTCAGATTTTATAGAATCAATATTATTAGGGATTCCTTTTCCGTCTATTTTTGTGGCTACAAATCCAGATGGAAAATGGGAACTGATTGATGGACTGCAAAGAGTATCGACGGTGTTATCTTTTTTTAATGAATTAAAAGATGAAGAGGGGAATCCTTACCCTAAAAATGGCTTGAAATTAGTAGAGGGAAGTATGCTTAAGGGGTTGAAAGATATTACTATTGATACTTTACCATTGGAATATAAATTGCAAATTAAGCGTACACCATGTAGAGTAGAAATCATTCTTAAAGAAAGTGAATTTAAAATGAGATATGAGCTTTTTAAGAGATTAAATACAGGAGGAGAGGGATTATCGAGACAAGAGATAAGAAATTGTATATTTAGAGGATTAGACAGCAGGTACAGTGAATTTATTGCAGAATTAGCTCAAAATGATATTTTTAGAGAAATAGTAAATATTAGTGTATCCAATGAAGAGAAGATGTATTATGAAGAACTTGTATTAAGATACCTGACTCTAAAAAATAAAGGTACAAGATATTCGCAAGCTAATATACAGGACTATATGGATGATTATTTAGAGAGTCAATGCAAAGAATTTGATGATACACAGATTGAAACAGATAAAACTTTGTTTGTAAATATAATGAAAATATTAGAAAAACTAAAGGATGAGAATATATTTAAATTAGGAAAAAGATATTTTACTACGAGCATGTATGATGCAATAATGCTTAGTTTGTCTGAAAATACGATTGATTTGGAAGAATTGAATATAGAACAACTGGGCAAAAAAATAGCAATATTGAAAGAAGATGATAATTTTAACAAATATGTTGGGTCAGCAAGTAGTAATCCAACCAGCATAACCAATAAGGTCAAAATTGCTAGAAAAGTGTTGTTAGATATTACGGAGTAAGAAAATGCACCAACTTACAGAAGAAATTATGGCCAGTAAGGAGTGGCGAATCAGAGAATTAGAAGCTTTAAAAAAGATAGGAATCATTGCACTTAATGAATATCCGTTAAGAGAACAACAACAATATTACAGGATGTGTATACCATACATATATGCTCATTGGGAAGGGTTTGTGGTTGAAAGCTTCAAATTACTCATTACATATTTGAATAATGAACAATTAGATAAAAAAAACGTGATTAATGAATTATACACATTTTCTTTACAGAAAGTATTGAAACCTCTTGCTGGAAAACAAAGTTTTGAACAATCATACCAATTTGTTGAAAAATTTGTAAAAGAATTTGATAAAGAATTATATATTGAACCGTCCTTGCTTACTGCGAATTCAAATTTGAATTATAAACAAATGACAATTATATTGAGCAAATTTGGAATTAATAATTGTGTGGAAAAATACAAATCAGATATAAATCAGTTAGTGAATGAAAGAAATAGTATAGCTCATGGTGAAAACGGAATAATTATAGAAAAAAATCATGTTTCAAATAAAATAGCTATGTTGCAAGAAGCCTTTGACATGATTGTTTTGGAGTTTGAAAATTATCTATCTCAAAAGCTGTATTTGAAAAGTGTATAAAATTAGAAGTAAGAAATACCATGGTAACACCATTCACTAAAAATATATGGATACAGCGGAAAAACTAAAGTTTTCCTGCAGGAATCACACGAAAAATCACCATTTGCACACCTTAATACACTGGTCTGATACCGAAAAGGTGGACGTACTGTAGAATCAGGACGTGTTGTGGCAATCACCAAAAGATAAAATGAATTTTTGACATTTTCACAGATGGTGCTAATATGATTTTAGAAAAGAGTGTTACCGGTAGATGATCTGACCACATATTTATTGATTATAAAGATAACCGCTTAGTTTGCAGACAGGGCGGTTATTTTTGTGGTTTATGATTATCCTTGCCGAATGTATATCCGATATTAAAGCAGGTTAAGCCAAAGCTTATTACTGCTATGAAGTCCACGATACTTATTGGCTTAGCCGAGATAGGGCAAATAAAAATAGATGGTGCAGATCAGCTGTCTTTTACTGTGTTTGGAAAGAAAATTATAAAAAATACGAGGTGAAATGGGATTAAAGCATCGTGAAAGGAATAAATATGGAACCATATTACTATACAAAGATGAGTAAGCCAAAGCAGGCTGTTTACCATGCTATTTATCAGGGGCTTATGGCGCTTTCAGACAGCTTCCAGGTGCCAAAGTTAGAAGGAAGAGAATTAAGTGATGTATTTTTCCAGCTGCGCTTAGATCATCCGGAGATATTCTGGGCAGAAGGCTTTCATTACCGGTATTACCAGGACTCAGCGAATATTACTTTTCTGCCGGAGTATATTTTTGAAAAAGGAAAGATAAAAGAACATCAGAAAGCATTAAAAGCCAGAGTAGAAAAGCTGGCACGGCCTGCAATGAAGCTTTCAGAGTGGGAAAAAGAAAAGTATGTACACGATTTCATCTGTGAAAATATTCATTATGATAAATTAAAAAAATCCTATTCCCATGAGATTATAGGCCCTTTAGGACAAGGAGTAGGGGTATGCGAAGGCATTGCCAAGTCTGTAAAAGTGCTTTGTGATGCATTAGGTATCTGGTGCATGATTGCAATTTGCGGAAATAACCCGGAAAAAGGAATTAAATATCGTCATACCTGGAATATTGTAAAGATTAACGGTACTTATTATCATCTGGATGCTACTTTTGACAATACTTTAGGTAAGCATAGCTTTGGTGCCAAGGAGATCCGTTATGATTACTTTAACCTGGATGATAAAAATATTTTCCGCGATCATGAGCCATTGATCGCACCGGCACCGATTTGTACGGATGGGGATCATTTTTACTACAAAGAAAAGAAATTGTCCTTTACAAAGACAGAAGATGTGTATAAACGTTCCCTTCAGGCTGCAAAAAAGGGAAAAATGCTTACCTTCCACTGGAGAGGCGGTTATCTTACAAGGGCAGTTCTGGATGAGCTGTTAGATCTGATCAAAAAGGCGGGAGAAGAAAAGGGCAAGACCGCCCGTATTGCGTTAAACTGGCCGCAGGCTGTGCTGCGCCTGGAATATGTAGAAGATGGGCAGGAAAAGGTGACTCTGGAAGAGGCAAACGAAGGAGAGCAGGAGTGAGATTAGATTGTGGAGGAATGGAATTTGAAAAGCTGGCAGACCTGTTGGAGCTGGGACAGTTTGAACTGATCGGTCTTCCGGAAGGGGAAGCAGGGAAAATACCTTCCGATATCCGCCTGGTGTATATGATGAATGATACAGCGGAAAGCTTTCTGGTATTCCATGAGGCAGTTATGACGGGTACCTATCTGCCGGAGTATGAAGGAGAGTTAAGAGCGGCATTAGATAGAGAAGAAAGTGACCGGTCAGGAAAAAATGAGCAGGAAGGTGGCCGCTATATCCTGGCAGTTCATCAGGGAGATACAGTCTGCACATTATTCTTCAAAAAGATCACACTGGAATGTGAACTGTATGACTATGGCCATATCGGACATTTTTGGGTAAAAGACTATGAATATCTCCGCCAGTTAGAATACAAGATCGCTATTTTGGGAGATAAATGGGAATATCTGGGAGAAACATGCTGCAGTGAGGAAGAGAAACAGCTGGCACTTTTAAGGGGATTTCCGCCTTTAAGCTATCTTTTTTATCCGGCAGCCTCTTTAGCTTATGTAAGAGAAAAAGAAGAACCATGGAAGCTTTCTGCCCAGGCAGCAGAGTTAGTGGAAGAAGCGGCAAAGCAGGTGGGGGATAGCTGGTTTGCAAAAATGGTAGCTTTATATAAAAGATACCCTCTAAGGGTACTGGCCAGATCTATTGCCTGGACGTTTCACAGGACTTCCCACAGGAAAGTGACAGACAGACTGATAGAACAGATAGATGAGGCAGCAGCCTGCTATCCAAGGCGGCATTTTGGAGACGAACAGGAAAAATACCACACAGATCTGTTAAAAAGGGCCAAAATGAGAAAAAAGGAACTGGAAGAGCAGGGAATACAGGCTAAGATATACCGGGAAGAGCCATTTATGGTGGGAGATGATACACCATTTAAGATATATGTGATGAAATTTAAAACAAAAAATGGAAACCGGACATCACAGATAGAGGAAATTCGATGATCCCGGCATTTTATGATGCAGACATTTTTGCAAAAAGGTTTCGATGGATAAAAACTGATAAGAACAGCAGAGGAAGTTCACCCCTCTGCTGTTTTTGTATCTAATAATGCTGTAAGTTTTTCCCTCAGGGCTTTTGCTTCTTCCCCCTGCTCCCTGATGTAAGAGGCATCCGGTATCTCAATATCATGGATCAGGGAATTGCGCATTTTTCGCAAAAAGGCGATCTGGTTGATACATTCCTTATCCAGTACGTCTAAACGTTTTAAGGCATTGATATTAAACACACTTACAGACCGGGAACTGCGCTTGGTCACACGGTTTAGCAGGTTTTCAAGAGGTACCCACTGGGTAAAGAAATAGTTGATCGCTTCCTGATGCTCTGTACTTAAATTGGAATCATCAGAGTGCAGCTTCTGGTATGCCTGGTATTTCTTTTCATTTCCGCTGATGATCTGGTCAATGATCTGCTGGGAAATGGTACGCTTATCTTTTTCAAATTTTACGGACTTTACAATAGGACCGATATCCTTAGCACGTAATATCTTCAAACTGCTTAAAAAACGGAACAGCAGTTCAATATTTCCCATACGAAGCTTAATATCTTCCGGAAGGAAGTTGTTGCTTAAATAATTGTATAAATAAGATGCAAGCTCAAACTGGTTGGCAAAGGTAGCCTGGCTGTTCTGGATCCTTTCATTTCCGGCGGCCTGGAGACGTTCTAAGGCAATCTCACCGGTAAGCACCAGTCCGTTTAATTCGTCTAAAATAGCTAACTCTTCTTCAGAAAGTGTTCCCTGCATAGGCTTGTAGATCAGGTCATGTTCCACCTCGGACCATGCATGCATCAGAACGGAAGCTACCTGGATCTCTATTTTTGCGGCGCAGTATCGTTTTTCTGAAGGCTGTACCATATCTTCTTTCAGGTGGATACGATAATGATTGGCCCAGTAACCGGAAAAACGTTTATTGTAGGTAGGCGGCTTTGACTGCTCCGGGAACTGTTTGCGTTCAATAATCTGGAACAGGTCGCTGATCAGGGAATCTACCTTTACACGGTCTCCGGGGAAGTAAAGGGAAACACGGATCCCGCACAGATCTGCAATATCTTCATAAATTTCCTTCATGTTTTTATAGGGAATGCTCCGTTTGGCATTTCTGCGCAGCACCTTGCTTTTTAAACGTCCCGGATTTTTGATCCTGTAAGTGACCATGGCACGGATACCGGCAGACTGTAAGGCATCTTCTAACTGGGAAGAAGAGATACGTCCAAGATTTTCATAAAAAGTAAGCTTCTTTTTATAGTTTTCGATAAATTGATTGATTAAATCCATAGAGTTCCTCCTTTACAGTACGATGTTCTCCCGGAGTCTTTCTGCATCTTTTTTGCAAGAAATATTTTCACAAAATCAGGATTATTGTCATTATAGACTATCATAACACAGGACAGTAAGGTCTGCAAGAAAGAGCACATCATGAATATAGTATCTGTTAGTATCCGTGTAAAAGTAGTATTGAAAAATGTTGCGGTCCATAAGCTGCATGACCGGTAATGCTGGGAAAAATGTGTAAGCAGCCTAATGAGAAAAAATATGCAGGCAGCCCACTTGACAGTATACCCTGGTGGGGTATATAATGCATATATTCCCAGTGAAAAGGTGGGGAAAATAAAAGGGAAAGACAGGAAGGTTTATGGAAGAAGAAAAGTGTTGCTGCCACCATAAAACCAAGGAGCGGTCTGAAAAGGAATATAAAGACCTGATTCACCGGCTGAACCGTATTGAAGGCCAGATACGTGGAATCAAAGGCATGGTGGAAAAAGATGCTTATTGTCCGGAGATACTGGTACAGGTAGCAGCTGCCAATGCAGCATTAAACAGCTTTAATAAGGTTCTTCTTGCAAATCATATCAGAACCTGTGTGGCAGAAGATATAAGAGCAGGAAAAGACGAAGTGATCGATGAACTTGTGACCACCTTGCAGAAGCTGATGAGGTAATGGGTATAGTAAAAATCAGCGGATCCGTTCTACGACAGCAGGTAGCGCAGTGCAGCAGCAGGGAGAATCTGGGCGGATATAGAAAGGAGACAACAGTACAGTGAAACAGTATACAGTAACGGGAATGAGCTGTGCAGCCTGCAGTGCCCGTGTAGAGAAGGCTGTTTCGAAGGTTGAAGGGGTGACATCCTGTTCAGTTAGTTTGTTGACGAATTCCATTGGCGTTGAAGGAACAGCCACCGATCAGGATATTATTCAGGCTGTGACACTTGGAACTCCGGAGGGGCTGATCGCATTTTGTAAGGGAATCCAGGCAGCGGCGCCGGTAGACAGCTACGTGGATCCGGAACCATGGGATATGCCTGGATATGACAGCCAGGTTATCATGGCGGCGGGTGCTTTTGTACAGGGCTCATCTATTGAACTTTCGGCAGATGGTCCGGTGAAGCCACCGTATGCCGTGTATTTCCAGGGTGGACTTACTTGGGAACATGCAAAACTTGGAGTACTGATGTCTTTGCAGAAACTGGTAGATGCAAAAATCGTAACTCTTCCATGAAGATAGAGAATATGGCTGCATGAAGCAGCTGATAAAGGAGACGGCATGAGTGAAAAAACACAGGTGATCGTTGTTGGCGGGGGAGCCTCCGGACTGGCAGCTGCAATTGCAGCGGCAGAGAATGGTGCGGCAGTTACGCTCCTTGAACAGAATGAGAATCCGGGCCGGAAAATCTGTGTGACAGGGAATGGCAGATGTAATCTTACGAACAGAGACATGCGTCCCGATATTTTCAGAGGCCAGCATCCGGAATTTGTGGAAGAAATTCTGGCACAGTTTACGCTGGAGGATACACTTGCTTTTTTTGAAAAACTTGGGGTGGCTTTTACAGAACGTAATGGATGGCTGTATCCCAGAAGCAATCAGGCGAAATGTATTCCGGAACTCTTGCTTCTGAAAGCGAGATCTCTGAAAGTTAAAATCAAGACAAGAGAAAAGGTGGAGGCAGTTTCCTGCGAGAATGGACGATGGAAGGTAGAGACTTCCGGATGGACTTATGAAGGAGATAAGGTAATCCTTGCCAATGGCTCTAAAGCTTCACAGGTCCCAGGTTCGGATGGCAGCGGCTATGAGCTTGCAGCAAATCTCGGACATCATATTATCCGCCCCCTGCCTGCACTTACAGGACTTCGATGTAAAGGAAATGTTTTTTCTGCATGGGCAGGTGTTCGTACGGACGCAAAAGTTATATTATTGATCGATGGAAAGAGATTTGTAGAAGAGAGTGGGGAAGTACAGCTGACGGATTATGGAATTTCCGGCATACCGGTGTTTCAGTTGAGCAGCTATGCAATCCGTGCACTGGATGAAGGAAAAAAAGTAACGCTGTCTGTGAACTTTCTTCCGGAATATACAAAAGCTTCTTTACAGGAATATTTGAAAAAAAAGCAGGAAATCTGTCCATATCAGTCAGCTGCAGAGCTGCTTTTGGGCCTGCTGCCTGATAAACTGATCAAAATGTTCCGAAAACAGAAAAAAGATCTTTGTGAAACGATTACGTCAT
>ENA-OQNO01002275-OQNO01002275.1-human-gut-metagenome-genome-assembly--contig:-NODE-2275-length-11243-cov-2.677222_pt1 | contig 11243 bp, 9 predicted proteins | sample MGYA00242629_ERZ504880 | MGnify/ENA primary metagenome ERZ504880 (study PRJEB26092, sample SAMD00036377) | human gut metagenome | host: Homo sapiens | study: EMG produced TPA metagenomics assembly of... | reverse complement strand
AGAACTGGCTCTGACAAAAAAAGAACTGGCTCTGCTTGAATATTTCCTGCTGAATCCCAGCAGGGTAATCAGCCAGGAAGAAATGATGGAACATGTGTGGAATATGGAAGCAGACAGCCTGAGCAATGCGGTACGCGTACATATTGCATCCTTACGAAAAAAATTAAAAGCAGCACTGTCTTACGACACCATTGCAACTAAAATCGGCGCGGGATATTTTCTGATCGGAGGTAATAAATTATGTTAGGCAAAATTTCTATCCGTCTTCGTCTTACCATACTGAATGTATTTCTTCTTACGGTCTGCTGTGTCATTCTGACTGTCATTTTAAATTTTTCTGCAAACAAAATGGCAAATGTTATCGAAGCAACCGTTGTTACTCCAGCCATGCAATCAGGGCAGGATGGTGAACCCCTCCATCCCGAACCACAGACACCTGATACTGCCGCTGACAGCACCAACTCAGTACCTGCTGCTCCAACCCATAATTCACAGTCGGCACGTCTGCATTTTTTATATCAGAGTATCATCTATATGGTATTGCTGCTGGTCATCGGCGGACTGCTGACCTACTTTATATCCGGCAAGGCATTAAATCCGCTGCATATACTCAGCCGTCAAATGAGAAATTGTACTGTTTACAACCTTTCCGAAGATTTAAAGGTACCCAAAAGCCATGATGAAATCGCAGATTTAACCCGTTCATTCAATGAAATGTCCAATAAACTAAACGATGCCTTTGCCATGCAAAAACGCTTTTCCCAAAGTGCTGCACATGAGCTTCGTACTCCCCTGACTGTACTTAAGACAAAGGTGGATGTATTTAAAAAGAAAAAAGACCGCACACCAGAGGAATACGATAAATTACTATCCGTCATATCGGCACATACAGACAGAATGTCAGCTTTGGTCAAAGATCTCCTGGATCTCACCAATATGGATGCATTGGCATGTGACCAGGAAATCGAGGCAACCGAACTGCTGATTGATGTTGCGGCAGAATTATCTCCTCTGGCAAAAGAAAAAAATATCTATATTACTGTTTCCGGCAGCTCACCTGTCCTGACCGGCAACAAAAACCTGCTGCACAGGGCTTTTTATAATATCATTGAAAACGCGGTGAAATACAACGTTGAAAATGGAATCGTAGAAATTTCCATCCATACACACGAAGAGAATACCGCAATCACCATAAAAGATAATGGAATCGGAATACCAAAGGAAATGCAGGCTCTTATATTTGAACCGTTTTTCCGTGTGGATAAATCCCGTTCCCGCCAAATGGGCGGAGCCGGACTAGGTCTTTCGATTGTAAAATCCATTATTGAAAAACACAACGGAACCATTTCCGTATCAGATAATCCTATGGGGGGTACCATTTTTGAACTCTTGCTGCCCCAAAAAACATTATAATTTCTTCCATAACGAAGCTTTCTCTTAACAGAAATTTTATATTGGATTTGCTACAATAACTTCACTAACAAAAAAGTGAGGTAAAGAAATGAAACGAAAACTTCTCCTTGTAATCTCATGCCTGTTGGTTTTTTCTCTGGGGGGCTGCAATTCGAAACCTTCCCTGGAAAAAATCAAGGCAGCCCTGGATGATGGCACCATTACCGTAGAGGATGCCAAAGAAAAGGGGTGGATTGATGACGACTGGATTAATTCCAATTACGAGAAAGTCGAAGCAAAATCTAAAATCTATCTGTTTGATCCCTTTGAAACTACATATCTGGATGGAACTCCTGCCTCTTCCAATATCATTGAAGGAAAAACCTGTTTGGTATTTTTTCATACAACGGAAGAAAAAACATTGGAAAAGCTGGAGGTATTTAACGATATTTCGGATGAAATGAAAACCATTGGCGTACCTGTCATTGGTATCCTTACAGACAAAGACATTGACGGCGCAAAAGAAAAGCTGACAGATATCAAGTTCCCGGTAATTCTATATAATGATTCCATGCAGCAATCTCTGAAGGACTATGAATCGCTTATTGATTCAGACCTGGTTTCCATATTTACAAAAGAAGGCGGATTCTATACCGCCTGGAACACCAATGCTGAAGCAGATAAATTGCTATCCTTTGCCAAGGAGTTAAAAGATGAAGAATAAATATGCTGGAGGCATCTTATTGTTAGCCATTATCCTGATCAGTATCGGCGTTTACCGTGGCGAAGCAGCCGAAGTACTTTCTAAGGGCATTCAATTATGTCTGGAGTGTGTGGGCATTGGCTGAACATGAAAGCCGCCGGAAACGATGGAAAATACAGGCAGCCGCCACGCTGCTGACCAACGCTCACATCACAGGCTTTTTCACCGGTAAAATCTACAAGGGAAATTTAAAAGGGATCTGTGTTCCCGGACTGAACTGCTATTCCTGCCCCGGTGCCATAGGCTCCTGTCCTATTGGATCCCTGCAGGCGGTAATTGGTTCATCAAAATTCCGTTTTTCCTATTACATTGTTGGGATGCTGCTTCTATTCAGCGTGTTGCTTGGACGGCTGGTGTGCGGCTTTCTATGTCCTTTTGGCTGGTTTCAGGAGCTGCTGCATAAGATTCCTTCCAAAAAATTCGGTACCAAAAAGTTCGCCGTACTCACAAGACTCAAGTACCTGATATTATTCCTGTTTGTTATCATACTTCCCATGACCATCCTGAATGAAGTGGGGATGGGAGATCCCTGGTTCTGCAAATGGATCTGCCCTGCTGGAATCTTAGAAGGTGCCATTCCCCTTGCTCTCGCAGACAGCGGAATCCGGGCTGCACTGGGCACCTTATTTACATGGAAAAGCTGTTTGCTGGCAGGGATCATAACTTTATCCATCTTTTTTTACAGACCATTCTGCAAATGGATCTGTCCCCTCGGTGCATTCTATGCCCTGTTTCACAAATTTTCCTTCTATAAGTTTCACATTGATAAGGAAAAATGCAACGGCTGCCAAACCTGCACAAAAGTCTGTAAAATGGACGTGACAGTGTATAAAACCCCCAATCACTCTGAATGTATTCGCTGTGGTGACTGCATCCGCACATGCCCACAGAATGCAATCTGTAAAAGTATCAATTTTAGAAAAGAGGACAACCATTGAACGTAATTAAGAAAAAAGCAAATAAACTGTTAGTTATTCTATTAAGTGCGGTTTCCATCCTTTCACTTGCCGGATGCGGAAGCACAGAAATAGAAGCCACCAAAAAACCGTTCCCGGAATTTCAGGGCGTTGATTTTGACGGAAATACCATGACCAATGATATTTTTAAAGACTACGATGCCACCGTGATCAATTTCTGGACTAATGGCTGCGGCAGCTGTATAGCAGAAATGCCGGAGCTGGAAGAATACTTTCAGAATTTCAAAGACAGGAAGATCAATCTGATCGGAGTTGCCGCCAGTGCAGGAGAATCAGATGAATCAAAAACGACTTCTGAAATGATTTTGAAGGAGAAAGGCGTGACCTACCCGAACCTCATCCTGGATCATAAAAGCAGCTTCTATACCGATTTTATCGGTGATATTTCCGGTTACCCTACCACATATATCGTGGACAGCGAAGGTAACATGATAGGGGCACCGCTAATTGGAGTGGTGAAAAAGCAGGAAGATAATCTGATGAAGCGGTTAGATGAGGTTGTTGGGAAGTAGGGGATATGAATTTTTCCCCTGCTCTTTCCTTAGAACTGCAGCTAATAATAGCTCCACCTCATGCATCCTGTCTCGGGACACCACACAGTAATCATTCAGACAGTCCTTTTCATCCATTGTTTTCATTGCATTTCCTTCCTCATCATCTACCAGTACATGGTAGTACAGACGCTCCGGATACTTCCCGTACAATGCAAGAAAATCATCTAAATCCCCGATTACCTCAATTCCCTTTCCGGCATTAAATATTTTTTCATAGATCTCCATCCAATGCCGCGCGCTTGGCTGTCCTGCTCCGTAAACCCATTGGACTGCATTGATATCTTCTTTTAATAAATAATCCAGATGGTTTAAATTTCCGACTCCGTCCAAATGATATATGGTATTATTAAGATATTCACATGCTTTACGGATTTCCGGAAGCCCAAACTCTGCAAACATCTGAGGGCTGATCATATACGCGAAATCATCCTGCAGAATATAGGACGGCTCTTTGCTGTAAAGTCCTCCCCAGTCGCTGTATCCAGGATTCAACGGCATTAATACGGAATTAAGATCTTCATAGGCTTCCTGAAATGCCTGGTAAACCTCCGACTGCAGGCGGTGTACTTCCTCCGGTTCGTCCATCAGCTGGCACATAAGTTCCGTACTTTCGGCAAAGATTGCAGCTACATCCTGAATCCCACCCAGATCCGGCATGGACATCAGTACCATCCCGCCCCACCTCTCCTGTCCTGCACGGTAAATTTCCTTGATGCGCGTGACCCATTTGTTTTCCCTGTCGTATTGTATATGAATATTCTGGATTTCTTTTCTTTCCTCCGGAAAATACCAGACGCTTCCTGTACTGTTATCCATTCTTGCCCCGCAGAATCCAGCCAGGGATCCCGGCCCAAATGCCGCCATGTTCACAAATGGGAATGCATCCCCTAAGAATTCACTCTGTGATAATTCATAATCCAGAGCATCTATAATTTCCTCTGCGCTATACCGAAAATCATGGCATGTTTTCTGGGATAGTAATGGGACCGGGGGCTTTTCCCGTTCTGGCTCAAAGGCATGTTTTACTGTAACCTTAAACAGCGGTCTGTCTAATTCACCTTTCCACCATGCACTGTAATTTTTCTCTATCTCTAACCAGCGTTCTTTGCTGAAATGTATACTCATTTATAACCTCCATAGCCGGCACTACTGTAATTAGCAGGAAATAATTCTCGTTATTACCCTGCCCACTGAGTGTGCCTTAAAATTCTTTCCATCAACTATTCTCCGTCTGCTCTCTGACAATCTGTACAGCCCTTTTTACCTTATCTATATTTCCATGTAACACGTAAATATCACGGAAGATATATTCACTTTTACATCTTTTTGTCAAATTCACTGTTTCCTGAATATATGCCCTGAATGCTTCTTTGTCAAAACCCGCCTGAATTCCAAGGAAATTTGGCGATGGCTTTCTGGAATATATGATATCTCTGCAGCTTAACCGCTCGGCCATGAAGGCTTCATTGCACCAGGGTGAAATTGAGACTTTACGAATATTTTCGATCTGCTCTATGCCGCCGTCCCAAAAATCGCTGACCGGCTCACAGCATCCATAATAAAGCATACCAAACTCCTTTGATAGTTTTTTCATATAAGGCAGTATGAACTCCTGAAACATATCCGGTGAAATTCCTACGGATTCCTGTGAATTCATATGTCCCCAGGTGTCTATACTGCGTACTTTTCCTGCAAAATCTTTCCGGGGCAGCTCTTTTGTGTAACAGTAGCTCCCACCTCCCATATAGTGGTTATGGTTGTTCAGCCACAGGCAGCCATTTTCCTCCTCCCACCGCAGCAGGCGTATCTTGTCATCGGTAATGAACTGCATCAGCTCGTGAAACAGATCCGGCTCATCATACATGGAATAGAACATATTCTGCATCCCCATCAGCTCCACAACCTGCTGGGTAATGGAAAAGTCCCAATAATTTGTGCTGTTTACCAGTTCCACCGGCAAAATATCACCGATAACGGATTCTATGAATTGTTTTTTCACTGTATATTTCTGATCATCATATCCAAAAACAGATGGGGACAGCTTATTAAAATCTTCTTCCAGAGACTCAATCACAGATTCTATATGAAAGCCAATCCCGTCTTTATCATATACTTTTTTTGCTTCAATCCCATATTTCTGGTAATCCAGTTCCACTTCCAGGGCATAATATCCGGATACCACTTTATCATCACCAATCAATTCCACATTCACAATGCTTTTAAGCAATTGATTTTCTATTTCCCGTGCAATACTACTTTTACACTGCAGCGGGGGACATATATTTTCCCAGAAGGTTATAGTTTCCATTATAATCATCGGACGCTTTCCCTGTAAGCTGTTATGTAAATACCAGAGCTTTTCTCTTTCTTTCATCATCGGGAGATCGGCATATTTTTTCTGTTTATATGCCAATTCTCTTAAATATTCTTTTTCATAAGATGAAACAGAATATTTATATTCATCATTCATTTTTTTCACTCCTTAAGCGTTTTTAAAATTGCGTTCTGCAAGATATTCGTTCCTGCAGGTGAAACGGATGTATTTTTCTACATGAGGGATGGACGTATTTCCCTGCAGCCGAATCTTGCAATGAGGAGATGCTGCAGTCTGTTGCAGCACCTCCTATAGTATTAAAAGATTATCTTCTTGCTGTCAGAATATGAACTATAGATTCTCTTGCCACTTGTTTTTTTATATCCTCTTACTTTAAACCGATAGGTTCTGCCTTTTTTTAATCCGGATTTGGTATAGGAAGAAGCTTTGGATGATTTTGTGGCTATCTTTTTATAATCGCCTTTATTTGTCTTCATATAAATCACATATCCGTCCGTACCTGATCTTCTGCTCCAGTTTACGATGACTTTTCCTTTTCCGTCCTTCTTTGCCTTAAGCAAGTGCGGTTTTTTAGGTGCCGTTGCCGTAGTTATTACGGAGGAGTAGGAGCCATACTTCTTTTCTTTTCCAAGCTGGCTGTATGCCTTTACCTTGTACTTGTAGGCTGTTGCTGATTTCAGACCCGTATCCACATAACTAGTGGATGTTGTAGTCTTTACTTTCCTCCATTTCCTTGCTGAACTGTCATATCTGTATAAGACATAGCCCTTTGCGTTGGATGCCTTCTTCCAACTGATCTGAACGCTGCCCGATTTATGTTTGGACGCTTTTATTGAGGTTGGTTTTCCAGGCTTCTTCAGTGTCATCTTGCTCCACTGTGCATAGACAGTCGTATTTACATTTAACCTGCATATTTCACCTTCCCTGATTTGGGTACCGCCCGATGCTGCGGTAAACCAGCCCTTGAAGGAATAGCCTTCTCTTGACGGAACCGGTAGCCTGCCATATGCTGCTCCCTTTGTTACCGTAATCGAAGCAGGGCTTACTTTTCCGCCTCTTGGGTCAAATGCTAACTTGTAAGTTATGATTACTGCCTTTTGTTCAAACTCTGCGGTAACCGTTACGTCCTGTTCCGGCATTACGAAACTGCTGCCTGCTATTTCCACGGCTCCGCTATTGACCTTCAGGCTTCCTGCTTTCAGCTGATATCCTTCTTCCGGTACAACCGTCAGGATAATTAATTCTCCTGCCTCCGCTTCCGGTTTGTCTGCTTCAACATTTCCGTGTTCCATAGACGGATCTATGATTACTTTATACGTTTCTGCTGCCTGCTTTTCAAACTCTGCGGTAACCATTACATTCTGTTCCGGCATAAGGAAGCTGTTATCTGTCACTTCCACAGCGCCGTCATTAACCTTCAGGCTTCCTTCTCTCAGCTGATATCCTTCTTCCGGTACAATCGTCAGCGTAACCATTTCTCCCGCTGCCGCTTCTGATTTATCTGCTTCGATGTTTCCGTGTTCCATAGCAGAATCAATCGAAATTGTATACATCTCTCCTGTCGTCTGTTCAAACTCTGCCGTAATCGTTACATCCTGCCCTGGCATAACAAAGCTGTTATTTGCCACTTCTACGTCACCATCATTTACTTTCAGGCTTCCTGCTGTCAGCATATATCCTTCTTCCGGGGTAATCGTCAATGTAACTGTCTCTCCTTCTGCTGCCTCTGTCTTATCTGCCTCAATTCTTCCGTGTTCCATTGCCGGATCAATCGTGACTGTATGCACTTCTGCAGGCTGCTGTTCAAATTCCGCCGTAATCATTACATCCTGTTCCGGCATAACGAAGCTGTTATCTGTTACTTCTACTTCACCGCCATTGACTTTCAGGCTTCCCTCTGTCATCAGATATCCTTCTTCCGGTGTAATCGTCAGCGTGACTGTATCTCCTGCTGCTGCTTCGGTCTTATCTGCCTCGATTCTTCCGTGTTCCATTGAAGGATCTATGGTGACTGTATGCATTTCTACAGGCTGCTGCTCAAATTCCGCCGTAACAATTACATCCTGTTCCGGCATAATAAACCTGTTGTCAGTCACTTCCACATCACCATTGTTAACCTTCAGGCTTCCCTCTTTCAGAATATAGCCTTCATCTGGTTCAACGGTCAGGTTTACCTCTTCTCCTGCTTTTGCTTCCGTCTTATCGCTCTCAATATTTCCATTTGTCATATTGGTATCAATTGTAATCTTATAAGAAGATTGTTCTGGTACTCTGTTATTCGGCATGAACATACGTATCCAGTGGAAATTAAGCCAGTCGCTCTGTGTAATTGCCAGATCTTGAATTCCCACAGGGCATCCTTCTGATATACTCTGGTCTGTGACTACATAATTCGCCCAGCTTCCGCTGCTGAGTGATACAGAAGAAAACACTTCACCTGCAGCAGACCCGGTATGTAGCCTCAGGATATTTTTGGCATTCGGATAGCTGTATTTTACCTGATATTTTTCTATACCATTTTTAAAGTCCACGTTCTTATAGAGGATATAGGCATCTTTTCCCTGAAATGCCACCCCGCTGACTCCATCAGCAGCTGTAGAACTCTTCTCATCAGCCTCGGCACCTTTCAATTCAACGATAGTTCCGTCATAAACCATTACCGGTTTCTCAGCTTTTATAGAATGATCAGAATTTAATACTGCCTTAATGACAAGATTCGTTTCCTTTTCTTCCGGTATACCAACCGTTATTACTCCGGTTGTCTCATCTATGGAAGTGTTGGTGTCATTTCCATCCAGTTCCCAGGTAACTGCCTTTTCTTCTGTCCTGTAACCCAGATCATCCCGTGTTGATGCGGTAAATGTATATTCTGTTTCCCCGTCCTGAGGTGCACAAACAATATCCTCACCGGACAGCTCCAAACTCTGTACACTTGATCCTGCATCCTTTTGTGAAAACTGTAAATCAACCAGATTTAAAGCTCCTGGATTTGCAACAATGTACAAGTCATGGATTCCTTTCACCTCTTCCGGATTTATATCAATCCAGGATTGCCCGGAAATTCCCCATGCTCCTGTAGTTTCGCAATCTACTTTGCCAATCAATGGACCTGTACTGGAATCTAATCGCAGGTCAATACTTCCAACCCTTGATAAATTTCCTGTCTCATAGACTGCCGTGAACCTTTTTGCCCCTTCTTTGAAATCCACATTCTTAAAAGCAATGTAGCTTCCATTTTTATCCATTCCCACCTTTGCTCCCTGGTTAGAAGCACCATTTCCATAAGAGTCTGCCGTTATTGCATCTGTCTTTTCATATAAATCTCGCGTTTGAATGGCCGTCTTTTGAACGCTTACCTTCACATCCTTAGTCAGATTTTCTCCATTCACTGCTGCCTGTATCCGAATCTCAGCTTCACCTTCTGCCTGTGCCTTAAGAAATCCTCTGCCATCAACAGAAACTATTTTTTCGTCGCTGGATTGATAACTGATATTCGTCGGTACTAAATAATGACCTGCTGATGTCTTAGCCTTCACATCAATCCATGATGTCTCATTCTTTTCAAGTACCAGATTCACGTCATCTGCTGTCAATTCCGCTCCCTGTTCTCCTACATAAATTGTATACTGGTCTGTCAGACCTTTTCCTTCTGCGGTTATCACTGCGGTTCCCGGGGAAATTGCTGTGACCAGCCCATTTTCGTTTACCGTGGCAATTGCTTCGTCACTGCTGGCAAATGTTGTTACTTCCGGATTTTCCACGGAATAACCTTTTTCGGTTCACATGGATAACGACATCTGGATCATTTGGCCCGGATTGACTGCTGCCGATGCCTGACCGCTGCCTTCTGCAGATAAAAATAATGTCTTCGGTGCATCGTTCTTATCGCCATACCGGAAGTCTGGCAATAATCCAATTCCGCTTGTGTCTATTGGCGTAATTCCAATTGCCATTGCCGGTGAGTCTGCTTTTAAACGATAGTCGCGATTTTGCGCATCCACAAACTGCGGATCTTCCATGATGCTGTTTTTGTCATACTGATGCACATTTTTACTGCTTTGCTTCCAGTCTGACAAGTTGAGTTTGCTGCCCAGCACCTCAAATTCCCCTTTGCCTATTGCATTAAAGTACAGGTTGTTATCCATAACGCTCAAAGAATCCAGTGCCGCTGTCCCCGATACATTATAGGAGCCATCATCAAATTTCAGAAGAACACGATCTCCTGATCCATCTTCACTCCATGTACCGTTATTATGCAGAGTTCCGCCTGTATTTGAATAAACAATGTTATTTTTGAATGTCATACCACCGCTTGGCTCAATATACGGCCCGATATTTGCTGCACCATTATAGGCATAACCGATATCAAACACATTATTTGCCACATAGTTTGAGATACTCTTCATCATCGTTCCTGCGTTAACAGAAACAGCATTTTCATCGTATACTACATTATTGGTTACCATGGTGTGATGGGTGGCATCGTCCGTAAAAATACTATGTCCCCTCCAGCCTGTAGTCGCTACCCCACGGTATGCATTATAGATAATATTGTGGTCAATCCAGTTGTCCCTTCCGGTTCCCCAGCCTTCAATTCCTCCACCATCACCGGAACACATGCCGGTATTATATATCGTATTGTATCCTATATAATTATTCATTGTCTGGTTATATTTCCAATGGTCTTCAAACGGTACATCTACACCTATGGCAGAAAAGACACCATACCTTACACCTTTCATGGAAATTCCATAACGTGGAACTTCTGAAATATTATTATGCGTAATAGTATTATCTCCGCTGTTCATGAGATAAATCCCAGATCCATGGCTGACGAATTTCCCTGCATCTTTAATTCTATTGTTGGTAACCGTATTGTTCTTGTTGATATAATTTAAGCTTCCGGGATTTTCTCCTATCATAAAAATTCCCGCATATCCGGTATCCTGGATATCATTTCCGGAGATTGTATTTTCCTGACTGTAATGGTTCATCACTACCGCCATATATCCGGCATTCTTCAGAATACAATTGCTTACGGTAACATAGGATGTATTGACCAAATCAACAATAACTTTCAGATTGCAATCATATTCCTATGTCTTATCACCTTTACGACCGCAATAAGCAAGCAGATTTTATACAAAGTACATTATCTCAAGCAGCAGGCCAACGATAGTAATAATGCGAACTTGATCATACTATATTCCCTGCAGATAAAA
>ENA-OQNO01002274-OQNO01002274.1-human-gut-metagenome-genome-assembly--contig:-NODE-2274-length-11265-cov-2.673101_pt1 | contig 11265 bp, 9 predicted proteins | sample MGYA00242629_ERZ504880 | MGnify/ENA primary metagenome ERZ504880 (study PRJEB26092, sample SAMD00036377) | human gut metagenome | host: Homo sapiens | study: EMG produced TPA metagenomics assembly of... | reverse complement strand
AAAAATATTATGACCAGATTATGAACAGAGCGCACTTCATAAGTAACGCGCTTCAAATTCAGAAACCGGAATCGGTTTGGAGAAAATATAACCCTGCACCATATCGCATTTGATCGTACGAAGGTAGTCGACCATTTCACTGGTCTCAATTCCCTCTGCCACCGTATGGACCCTTAATTTTTTAGACAGTTCAATCAGACATGCAATCACATCTTTTGCCTTTTCGCCCTCCATATTGACGAAGAAGGAACGGTCCAGCTTGATCGTATCCACATCGAATTCCTTAAGAAGTCCCAGGGAAGAGAAGCCCGATCCGAAATCATCCAGAGAACATAAAAATCCCAGCTGATGCATCTGATGAATCATTTCTTTTACGACATCAATCTGCCGGTTGTCAAAGAAGATGGATTCCGTCAGCTCAAATTCGATCATACCCGGTGGAATCTCATATTCTGCTGCAATATCTGCAAATTTTTTCAGAAAATTCTGGTCCAGAAAATGGCGGCGTGATAAATTGACGGAGACGGGAACCGGATTTTTCCCGGTGGCGATCCAGTTATGCAGTGTTTGACAGACCTGTGTAAACACATAGAAATCTAACCGGCATATTTTCCCATTCATCTCGAATAAGGGGATGAAATCAGAGGGAAAGATGACCCCTTTTTCCGGATGAATCCAGCGGACCAGAGCTTCAGCGCCTTCCGCCCGGTTACTCTCCAGCAGAACCTTTGGCTGAAAGTATACCTTAAAATCGTGATTTTCAATGGAAGTTTCAAATAAATCGTTTAATTCCTGTTCCAGCATGATGCGTTCGGTCAGGCTGTTGTCGTAAAATGCGCATTTCTCCCGGTGACCGGCTGTCTGGCTCTGGCATGCCAGTCTGGCGCGGTCCTGCAGAAGCGTGATCTCCAGACTGGGGTCATCTACCACGCAGGCTCCCTGACGAAACGTCATGTGGCAGGCGGGCAGATCCGTGCTGCGAAAGGCGTTGATTTCCCGGATCATCTCATCCAGACGGTTCTGAAGTTTCTCCGGTTCGTGTTCTTTCAGACACAGAAAGAACACGAACCGATTCCACACGGGCGGCAAATTCATCGTCCGCAGGCCGGAGCTGGCGTTCCAGAACCTGGTATAAGTAGGCCAGAATCCGGTTTCCGGTCGGTATGCCCAGGCGTTCGTTGATAAGTTTAAAACCATTGACATTTACCAGCAGAATGGAATACGTATCGGGAGCCATAGTTTTCGCCAGTTCCGTGTATTTCAGTTGAAATGCCGCATTGTTGGGACCTCCGGTAAGCGGGTCCACAAAGGCCAGACGTTCCAGCTGTTTCCTGTGAATGTGGTAGAAACGGTATACCGAAAACAGGAACAGGGAGAAGAGCAGTATGGTCAGTCCAATGATGACAAATGACTGCAAAATATAGCGATCCGCGCCGCTGGACAGAAAATTCGCAGGTATGAGCGTCAGCAGAAACCAGTCATTCACGCCGAGTGAATTGTAGGACAGGATCAGATTCTCCTTCGTAACCGCCGTAAATTTCAAGATACCATTTTGGTTGCTTTTCATGTTTTCCTGCATTTGGTGAATATCATCTACGACCTTCTTATCCTTATTCTCCCTGAAAATATCATCCAGCTGCAGAAATGGTTTTAAGTCTGTGGGTGAAATTACCACCTGCCCATTACTGTTGATGATGCAGCTGAGCATCTCGCCGTCAAAGTTCTTGGTGGAAATCATGGCCTGCATATTCTCCTTGCTTCTTACACCGATGAGAACTTCATCGATCTGGCCTTTCCTGGATATTGGGACCGAGTAAAAAATACTTTGTCCCCCTATGTAATTTGCCTTTACCTCCCCCTTAAAAGAGGCGAGAACGCCGTCAATCTGAAAGAAGTCTGCGGAAGCGATCCAGGGAGGAGCGGACTCGCCGTCAGAGGAAATGATGGTGCCATCCCTGTGCAGCAGAATTAACGGGTCAAACTCCAGGATCTGCGCTTTTCTGTGTAAAAATTCCACCAGTTGTTCTTCCCCGGTACAATCCTCATCCAGATGGGAAGTCGTATCGGATATTGTGACGAGACTCGTCATTTTATTGGTCAGAGCGTCGTGAATATCGCGGGCGGTCTGTACGGTTACGTCGTCTAAGTATTTTTGTGTGCTTTGATTTAAGGCTATGCGCAGATCTGCTGCATTTCCGATTAAAATTGTAAAAACCAGAAGAATCCCTACGGACAGGACTCCGATTTGCAGGCCTTTCCTGAAAAAGGGATTGTGAAAATCAGGTTTTTTCTGTTCTCGTAATTTCATCTATATTGTCTCCATTTATAAAGTACATTGTGATAGTTATACTCCGTTTTATTTTAATTTACCCTATTTGAGAAATCAATATAATATTTGTGTACGTTAGCATATAGTATGGAGAGAAAATGTGATATAATGAAGGTGGTTTTGTGAATTATGAGGCAGGCCAGAGAGAAGAAAAACGATTCTGGGAAGAGGGATTTTGAAAGGGAGATAAGATGGAAGAGAAGAGGACACTATTTGAATATTTATATAAAAATCTCAGAGAGCAGATTATGACAGGATACTTAAAATATGGAGATCCGCTGCCATCCATGAGCCAGCTCTGCGAAAATTACCATGTGGGGATCCGGACGGTAAAGGATGTTCTGGCTGCATTGAAAAAAGAGGGGCTTATCCATACCGAAGAGAGGCGGCCCTCAATCGTGGCGTATCAGCCGGACCGTGAGGTGCAGAAGGAACATGCCATAAGATCCGTGCTGGAGCGGAGGCATACGATTCTGGAGGTCTATAGGACGATGGAACTGATTATGCCGCGGCTTTTCGCATTTTCCGTAGTATCCTGCGGCGGGGAGAAGGTGAGCCTGAGCTTTCGGCAGCTAAAACGAAGCAGCAAAAAGGAGATTGCTGTCCGCTGGAAGGCTTCATCGGCGGCGCTGCATAATCTTTTGGATGCTTCGGACAACCTGCTGTTTCGGGATGTGTTTACGAGCCTTGAGATCTGCGCGCGTGTCCCATTTTTCCTTGAATTCCGGAAGTCTCCGGCATTTTCGGCTTCATACAGGGCGTATAAGGATCCGCTGTGGATGCTGGAGGCGGTCAATACAGGTGATCCGAAGGAAGTGCGCCGGTGTTTTCAGACAATGTATCATGCGATCGCAGGTGATGTTAAGCAGTATATGGAAGAACTGGCGGTTATGGTTCCATTTCCGGCGGAAGAGGGGCAAAGCTATTATTACTGGAGTCCGGAAAAGGGAAGGGACCATTATTACATGCAGATTACCCGTGATTTAATTGATAAGATTGGAGTGGGAACTTACCGGGATGGGATGTTTCTGCCTTCTGAGGCCGCACTGGCCGAAGAATACAAAGTCTCTGTCTCTACGATCAGGAAAGCGGTGGCCATGCTGAATAAATGTGGATTCTGCCATACATACAATGTCAGGGGAACACAGGTGACGCTGTTCAATGACGATGCAACTGTGCAGTGCATGAAGAACAGGGTATTTAAGAATGATACGCTGCTTTATTTGAGCGGGCTTCAGTTTATGGCTGTCGCGGTCTGGCCTGCTGCCATGCTTACTGCCGAATCGATGAAAGGGGAAGCCAGGGACCTGCTGGAAAAAATAGAGCAGCCCGGAGCGGTTCCGCTGGATCTGATTATGCATTCCATGGCGGAGCACCTTTCCCTGAGACCGTTTCAGGTGATACTGCAGGAGGTGAGCGGACTGCTCCACTGGGGATATTACTATAGTTTTTACAGCGATGGTTCCACACAATCCAATGAACTGAACCGGCGGTGCCGGAAGGCAATGGATTGTCTGCTTGAGGGAGAGGCAGAGGCATTTGCCCGTCAGCTTTCGCTTTGCTACTGCCATGTGCTGGAGGTGGTCCGGGAGCACATGGTTCAGTGTGGGCTTTATGAAGCGAAAAATCTGGTCACGCCAAACCCGGAAGATTGGGAAGTGACTGGGGAATAAAAAATATTTAAAAAGTTTTCAGATGGCTGCGATAAAATGTAAGTCTGCTCCGTTGTAAGGATGAAAAGGAAGAAAAAACCAGTTTTACACGAAAGGAGTAAAGACATGAAGAAAAATTTTATGGCGGCCATAGCGGCAGCGGCAACGGTAACTTTAGGAGGATTGGGGCTTTATTTGGGGGCTCCCAGCCAGTATCTGGCATTTGATATTAATCCAAGCATCGAATTGAAGGCGAACAGGCTGAATCAGGTCGTTTCTCTAAAGGGGACGAACGAAGACGGAAAAAAACTGTTACAGGGGTATCGCATGAAGGACAGGAACCTCGACCATGTCCTGGAAGATGTGGTCGATCTGCTGGACCAGGGGGGATATTTTACCAACAAGGACAAAAATGATATCCTGCTGACCGTAAAGTCCGGTTCGGCCTCAGAAACCACGGTTAAAAATGTGAACCACCAACTTGCAGACTATCTGGAGAAATGTCAGATAGAAGGCCGTGTTTTGGATCAGCATGTAAGCCTGACGAAGGAATTGAAGAAGCTGGCGGAAGAACACCACATATCCGCCGGACGTATGGCCCTGATCGAAAAGATTCTGGCAAAGGATGACAGTGTGACGGCCAATCAGCTGGCGAATATGCGGATCAGCGATCTGGTGGCTTACGCAAAGGACGAGGGCATCTCTCTGGATGCCCTGGAAGATAAGCTTGACCACGCCAATGACTGGTACCGCAGCGACAGGCTTGAAATGCTGGAAGATGAGCTGGATCGAATGGCAGAGAGTGAGGCGGCTGCGGACGGGAAATATGGTGATGATGATCGTGATGACGATGATCGTGATGATGATGACCGATACGATGATAATGACCGATACGAAGATGACGACCGATACGAAGATGACGACCGATACGAAGATGATGACCGATACGAAGATGACGACCGATACGATGATGATGACCGATACGATGATGATGACTGTAACGAAGATGACGATCGATACGAAGATGACGATCGAAACGATGATGATGACCATTACGATGATGATGACTGTAACGAAGATGACGATCGATACGAAGATGACGACCGTAACGATAATGATGATCATAATGACCACGATGATCGGTAAGAACATCAATCGATGAGTGCCAGAAACCTGATATGGCAGCTTATAACTAAATTTGGATTACATGAAAAAGAGAAAGTCTGATTAAGGGAGAACGAGAATATTCTGGATAAGAAGATCGCGGACACAGTATCCCATAATGGAAATGCAGGTGCGCGGTGAGGAGAAATGAGTATGATATTTTTCATGGTAACGGGAGGGGAGCCGGAGGTATCCATACAACGGCTTAATATAGATGAAGATCTGATTGTGCGGATTGACCGGGATGACCGGTCCGCGCTTGAGGAATTCTATACCCTGACGGAGCGTGCACTGTACAGTTACGTCCTGGCGATCGTGAAAAATCCATATGATACTCAGGATGTTGTTCAGGACACCTATTTAAAAGTACGGGCATCCGCGCATCTGTATCAGAAACAGGGGAAGCCGATGGCGTGGCTTTTTACGATCGCCCGAAATCTCGCCATGGACTTATTCAGGCGGAATTCCCGTTTTTTGTCAGAAGAAGCATTTGAGATGGAAGACACGATGGAATATTCTTATGTGACAGAAATCACAGACAGACTGGTTTTAGAGACAGCCATGAATATTCTAACAGAGCGGGAGCGGCAGATTCTTTTGCTTCACCTGGTGGGGGGAATCCGACACAGAGAGATTGCTGTAAATCTGGGGATTCCGTTGTCCACGGTCTTGTCCTGCTACCAGCGGACGTTAAAAAAATTGAGACGGTATCTGGAAGGAAAGGAGTAAGGGCGATGAGTAAAAAAATGGACACACCACAAATCAAAAAATCGCTGAACCGGGCAGTAGACCAGCTTCCTCAGCCTTCCCTGCAAAAAATAATGGATACACCAGTGGTAAAAATGGAACAGATGGACACCGCCACCAGGCAGGAGCCATTGAAAAACAGCTGGTTCCACAAATTGTGCAGTCCGGCACAGGTGCGGCATGTGGCAGCCGTATGTGGCTGCCTGCTATTCTTTTTTGCAGCGGGTATCGGCGGCGTATACTCCTATGAAAACATACTGGTAGACAGTATTGTAGACATGGACGTGAATCCAAGCTTTGAATTGAAAATAAATAAAAAAGACAGAGTCCTTTCCTTTACACCCCTGAACGAGGACGCAGCTCAGGCGGCAGAAGGACATACGTACAAGGATTGGAACGTTGAAGATGCGGTTAAGGATTTATACCGGATTATGGAAGAAAAAGAGTATCTGACAGATGATCGGAGAACTGTTTTAATTTCAGTAGAAAATAAGAATCCGAACCGTGTAAGCCAGCTCCAGGGCCAGTTAAGCGACTGTATCAGAAAAACAGCCGAGGAGAGTAAAAAAACGGTCCGTATAGTGACACAGGAAAAGAAAAAGGATCAGGCATTGAATCAGACAGCCCAAAATTATCACATTTCCAGTGGTAAACTACAGTTTATTCGTATGATGACAGCGGCTTATCCGGATCTCGACGAAGAAACTTTGTCAAAGATGTCCATAGAAGAACTTTATCGTATTATCCTTGATCGTGAGAAGGAAAAACCGGCATGGCTCCAGATGAACGAGGAGGACTGGAATGAGTATAAAGAAGAAATGAAAAAAGAGAAATACGGCGATCGGGATTCTGATGATGGAGATACAGATGATCATGATTCGGACGACGATGATATGGATGACCATGATTCGGACGATAATGATTTGGCTGATAAAGACTCGGGTGACCACGATTCAGACGATGGAGATTTGGCCGATAAAGATTCGGATGACCGCGATTCAGACGATGGGGATTTGGCCGATAAAGATTCGGATGACCATGATTCAGACGATGAGGATTTGGCTGATAAAGACTCGGATGACCATGATTCAGATAATAAAGATTCACGCAATAAGAATAAGAATAAGAATAAGAACACCCGAGATACAGATGATAAGGATTCCGACGACAAAGATTCGGACGCCCGGGCTTTCGTTGATAAGAATTCAGCAGGTAAAGATTCCGACCACGGGGATTCGGCCAATAGGAATTCCGAAGGCAAGGACTCGGAAGACCGAAAATCAAATGACCGGGACTCTGACGACGATGATTCCAAATCGAAAGATGATAAAGACAGCGACGATGACGCTGAACACCAAAATTCTGATGACGAACGTGATGACGATTAAGACTCCACTCCATAAACACCCCGGGCCACGGCAGGTATTCCTGCCGTGGCCCGGGGTTATTTTAACTCATTTCACTTAATCCAGTTTTGTATAACCGTAGCTGTTTACAATCGCATCCAGCTTGATTCCGTTCTTACAATCCGGACAGTTCTCCGGCTCGGAGAGACGGAAGTCGGGAAGATCGGAAGAATCGAATACCGCATTAACCGGATATCCGTCGATCTCATTGACTGCGGCGAAGATAACGGAGATGCCTTCCAGAATGCCGCCGTAGGATTCGATGCAGCGAATGCTCTTTAAAATAGTACGGCCGGACATCGCAGTAGCAAGAACGACTAATACGTGTTTATCCTTCAGCATATGCTTGATGTTGTCACGAACGACCATCTGTCCCGCAGAATCGAATTCCGGTGTTACGATGTAAGTAGTCTTGTGGATATTGGTGGTGGTAACGCCGAGCTCGGATAATTCCTTTGCTACATAGGCGCCGATTACCTCACAGCCATCCATACAGATGATGGTATCGATTGGAGTCTTGGAAGCAAACGCTTTGGAATAATGCTTGAGCTCTTCCGCTCCTACGCCGATCAGCCCTGATAAATCAACACGGTTTACGTATCTCTTCACCATGGATTTGGCAACCTGCTCAGCTTCCTCCTGACGCATCTTCAGTGTGGTCATGTCAATGTAGTAGTTAATGTGAAAACGGTCGGATGAAAAATGTCCTTTTGTTACTTTTAAAGCCAGCTTATCATTGTCTCTGGCGCGAATTTTGGTTTCCTGCCCCATACTCATAAAAAACAACCTCCTTTGTCATATTACTTCTATTATAACCGATGTCAACCACAGAAACTATAACAAAGGTTAACTTTTTTCGTTATTCTGAAAAATGATAGCTGTCCAGAAGCTGATTTTTCATGTGCCACAACTCATTGGAGAGGTCCACATGCACCTCGTGAGGGTTCACAAGACGGCGGGATTCATCCCAGAGCGTGTCCAGTTCTTTCCTGCAGTACGCCTGAATGTCCATGACCGCGGGAGATTCGTAAACGCATTCTCCATCTTTAAAAACCGGAACCATCAGATCACGGAGATGATAGGTGTTGGGAGCCAGGTGCGTCTTTTTCCAGGTCTCGATGGGATCGAAGAGCAGCAGTGAATTATTTTCATCGTATTTCTCGCCCTCCAGGCAGATCAAATCGGCAATGATTTTTCCGGTTTCCCTGCTGTAAATACGCTTGATACATTTATTGCCCGGATTGGTAATCTTCTCGGCATTTTCGGATAACTTGATCTTCGGCACAAATTTTCCGCTCTTCTTATCTAATATGGCAGCCAGCTTATATACGCCGCCGAAGGACGGACAGTCCTTGGAGGTGATCAGATTCGTGCCGACTCCCCAGGAGTTGATGGCTGCGCCCTGGATCTTTAAGCTGTTGATCAGAGACTCGTCCAGATCGTTGGAGGCGGAAATGACTGCGTCTGGGAATCCGGCATCATCCAGCATCTTTTTCGCTTTCTTGGATAAATAGGCAAGATCGCCGCTGTCGAGACGAATTCCGTAGAAGGTCAGCGGGATTCCGGCCTCCTTCATTTCCTGAAATACCTTGATGGCGTTAGGAACACCGGATTTCAGTGTGTCATAGGTGTCCACCAGCAGGATGCAGGCGGAAGGATACAGCCTGGCATAGGTGCGGAACGCGGTCAGCTCATCCGGAAAGCTCATGATCCAGCTGTGGGCGTGAGTTCCCTTGACCGGGACGTTGAACATCTTACCGCACAGAACGTTGGAGGTCCCGATACAGCCTGCAATCATGGCCGCCCTTGCGCCGTAGATACCGGCATCCGGCCCCTGAGCCCGGCGAAGTCCGAATTCCATGACGCCGTCGCCGCCGGCCGCATATACGACGCGCGCTGCCTTTGTGGCGATCAGGCTCTGATGATTGATGATATTTAACAGCGCCGTCTCAACGAGCTGCGCCTCCATAATAGGAGCAATCACTTTTACCAGCGGTTCACGGGGGAAGACGACAGTGCCTTCCGATATGGCGTAAATGTCGCCTGAGAATTTAAAGTGGCGTAAATACTCCAGAAAGTCTTCGCCGAACAGTCCCGTGGAACGCAGATAGTCCACATCGTCCTCTTCGAAATGAAGATCCTTGATATATTCAATTACCTGCTCCAGACCGGCACAGATCGCATAACCGTTGCCGCCCGGATTTGTGCGGTAAAATGCGTCGAAGATTACGGTCTCATTGGCATCCTTTTCTTTAAAATAGCCCTGCATCATGGTTAACTCGTATAGATCCGTTAATAAGGTTAAATTGCGCTGGCTCATATGTGTTCTCCTTCTGAACGTTTAATGTGGGGGCGGAGCAATTGGGACCGTAAGGCCCGGGGACTCTGTCCTTTTTGGACATTATACCATAACTTTACAAAAACGCAACGTGATTGATAAAAAAATAACAATCTATGATATCAGAATAATAGAGAAGAATAACTATAACAAATGGAGTAAGACAAATAAAATGATAAATATTTCGAATAATTATATACAATTTGACAATTACGAAATAATTTATTAATTTTTTATAAAGAGTCTTGCAAAATGAAGAGAGATACTATATAATAAAGCTATCAAAGGAAAGAGATACAAGATATAGAGAAACCTCCCGGGAACAGGAAGCGGGAAGGATAAAAAATAGAAAGAAAAGGAGGTAGATTCCACCGAAAACATAAGTCTCGTCTGATTTCCAATTAGGAAGCGGACAATAGGAAAAACCATTCGGCCACAGTGAAAAGCCATTCCTTCTATGATGAATAAATGCGAAAGCATGGATGAAGTAGCAGGAAAAAATCTATATATCTTTTACATATGCCTATATTTCGTTATAAACTGCAAAGGAAAATTCATCGTATGAGTCGTATGACGAGAAAGTATGATTCGTCCGAACAAAGGTTTCCACATATGTAGCTTACTAACATATAGAAGAATGAAAATGACGATGCAGAGATAAACCAGATGATAGATGAGGCCCGGTAATGGAGTGGCGAAGGTAAAAAAATTTAATATAGAGCATCCAGGTACACAAGTATCAGTGACAAAACAAAAAGTGAGGGTAAAGTCCAATGGATGAAGTAGTCTAGGAACGGGTATCGAAGTTCATGTGAATGAGTCGGTACCCGTTTCTATTTGCGTGCAGACGGCTGCCGCAGTGGGACTGTGCAGTTATGAAAAAAAGATTGAAGAAAGATGTAAAAAAACGCTTGACAGAACTAACTGTAACTGATATTATTACAGTATAAGAACTGAAACAAAAAAAGTTACAGAATGGAGCGGATGAGATGATAAAAGGGAAATATTTGATTACGGCGGGAATCGCCGCAGCGGTTTTAGCACTGACGGCGTGTTCGGGCGGCCAGGGGAATGCTTCCGGCAAGGAGACACAGAAGACGGCGGCGCAGAAAGCGGAGGCCGGTTCGGAGGCCCAGGCTTCACAGTATGTTAAGTTTAAGCCGGAAGAGGCAAAGGAAGTTATGGATTCGGATGAAGCGCTGATCGTGGTGGACGTAAGAACTCCGGAGGAGTACGCGGAGAGCCGCATTGGCGATGCGATTAATATTCCGGTGGAAGAGATCGGAGAGGAGATGCCCGGGGAACTGCCGGATTTGGATGCGAAGATTATGGTTTACTGCCGCAGCGGCGTGAGAAGTAAGAACGCAGCGGAGAAGCTGTTAGACCTTGGTTATAAGAATATCATTGATATAGGCGGCATTAAGGACTGGCCCTATGAGACCGTGTCCGGCGAAAAACAATAAAAATAGAGAAGACAGGAAAGGAAGGTTTGACATGAAAAAGTTTGATGCGGTGATTATAGGATTTGGCAAAGGCGGAAAAACACTGGCGGGAAAGCTGGCAGGAGAAGGAAAAAACGTAGCATTGATCGAGAAATCAGATAAGATGTATGGAGGTACCTGCATTAAT
>ENA-OQNO01002260-OQNO01002260.1-human-gut-metagenome-genome-assembly--contig:-NODE-2260-length-11333-cov-2.572729_pt1 | contig 11333 bp, 9 predicted proteins | sample MGYA00242629_ERZ504880 | MGnify/ENA primary metagenome ERZ504880 (study PRJEB26092, sample SAMD00036377) | human gut metagenome | host: Homo sapiens | study: EMG produced TPA metagenomics assembly of... | reverse complement strand
CATAGGGCGGGTTACATGAATCAACATCTCATTTGTAAAGCTCATGATTGCACTGATTTTATTTGCAATTTCTTCTGTAGGATGAAAATGTCCTGCATCGATGCAGAGAGCCCGATTATTTTTCATTGCGTAAGATATGTAAAATTCATTAGAACCCACCGTATAGGCTTCTACCCCAATGCCAAATAATTTGCTTTCAATTGTGTCAAGATTCTTTGACTGGTCAACCTCATGTTCAAAAATCTCGTTCAGACTTTCCTCCAATCGTTGTCTCGGCATATACCGGTCAAACGGCATAACTTTATATCCATCCGGTATCCACAGATTGGTAACCGCCTGAATTTCCAGTTCTTCGCCGAAATACGCCCCTATTCTGCTGGATCTTTTGCAATGTTCTATCCAAAAATCCCGAATAGTCTTATCCGGACTTGCCAACGTAAAGCCAGTTTTTGATTTTGGATGAGAATAACAGCTTGGATTAAAATCCAGACCAATATTTTTCTCCTTCGCCCAATCCACATAAGACTTATAATGCTTTGGCTCAATCTGATCCAGGTCAATGTGTTCCCGGGTATCTGCCTGCGTTGCCTGAAGGCTTAACTTATGATGTCCCGGAATCAGGGAAAATGCCATATCTACATCCTGACGCAGTTCTTCTGCGTTTGATGCAGCACCAGGATAACAGCCCGTGGAAAGTATGCCTCCTGACATTGCTCCTTCGTTTCTTAAAAAACCTCTTACATCATCCATCTGCCATGCATTAAAAGAAATACGTTCCTTTTTCATCCGTTCAATTGCCCGGTCTGTATCCACTCCATACTCTGCATATTTTTCTTTTGCTATATCATAAGCTACCTTCGTGTTTGACATTAGTGCTCCTCCTCGCTCTGACTCATTTTATCTAATATTTTACATCTGCTTATAGTTTTTTCTGTTTGTTTTTGCAGTACCCGGAACATTTTTAATGAAATATCCTGAATATCAGGATCCGGATTTGCCTGCAAGCAGGTATTGATCCAATTTTCAGGAATATTGTCACTACCGCAATATGCGCCTGCAATATATCCCGCCATGCAGGCTATGGTATCGCAGTCTCTTCCAAAGTTTGCAGCTCCTATAATCGTTTTCACAAAATCACCGCCGGTATTCATAAACATACCAATTGCACAAGGTATAGATTCATAGGATTCACAGCTGTCATCATGGCGGCCGTCTGTACAGATTTTTTTTCCTCTGCCGCACCAGTCGATTATCAGCTGATCATAATACAGTTTGGTGAGTTCTTCCGTATCCTTTGCTTCTTTTGCCAGCTTAACCGCAAGATGCATAGCTTCATACATTTTACTGCTTTTGCCTCCCGGTATATAACCCAAAGCAGCATTCACGATACTCTCTACGGTAGCATCCGGTTTAAATGCTTCTGCAACTGCTGCCGCAATAATTCCTGCTGCATCTCTGGAATGGTCGTGGTGCATCAGAGAAGTAATGTCATACGCATCCAATGATGCCTGTTCCGGATCACATGCGTTTATGATGCCAATTGGTCCAATACACATTGCAGAACTGTTTTCCCCTATATTACCTGCTCCTGCCTGTCTTGCCGGCATATAAGTCATAACCAGCCTCCAGTAAGAATTCTCTGTTGCATGCCAGGTACGGTTAACGTCCAGATGATTTACCCAATATTCCCCTAAATCATCACAGTTAATCCGTCCTCCCTTTTCAATAATGCATTGGGCATTAACCAATGCAAAATAACTGTCATCTGTATAGGTGCCTGCCTTATCAGACCACGCATAGGAACTTGATATTTCCGGTTTAAAAAAATCGTCTGGGCGGGATTTATAGTCAATCAGATCCGACACCGTCCCATGATGTAACTGCCGGATAAATGAGGCATTCATACCTTCAACTGGTCCCCCAAATGCATCCCCTATTACCCCTCCTATGATACAGCCAAAAACTTTCTTGTAAAGCATTGAATTCATCTTATCCTCCATTCCTGCGGTACTTCCGCATAACTGACTTTACCACTCGCTTTTTACCAGCACTCAAATCAGACCTTCTTCTTCCAAGTCAATATTTTTTCCGACTAGTCCGATAAATGCTCCTCTTTTTGCCTCGGCTGACTGTTCATGTGCCAAAAGCCAGTTATTTTTCCCAAAACAGAATCTGTCTTCTCCCTGCTCCATCAGCCCTGCCGGTTTTTCATCATTCGTTCCTCTTGGCAGAATATTGACTACCCGGTATCCACTTTTGCTCCCTGCATCGCAAGGTGCATAATGAAGTGTAGTAGCATACAATTCAATACCTGTACCTGCCGGAATTAAAAATGCTTCTGTTCTGGCGGTGTCCAGTTTCGAATCCTCTATCTGATCTCTCGTACTTAATATTAATATTACATCATCAGACATTATACTAATCTCACTATCCCTGTGATATTCCAGACAATTAAGTTTCTGATTTGTGCCATTGCAGTACCCAATTTGTATTGGCATCCCGCCAAATCCCCTATTTTGAAAATCAGATGCCACTTTTAAACTTTCTAACTGTGGTACTGATGCTTCATAAATAAACCCATCCAATGGTTTTAGTGAAATGCATTCCAATGTATCCAGCAATTCTTTAAAATCATATCCTTCCAATATCTGCCCATATCGCTTAAATCTTTGATCGTGTACAGAATATAGTTTCATCTCTTCCTCCTCTAATACATTATTGCAGATGGTTTCCAGCCTTCTGCTGCCATGGTACTTTTTCTGACAACTAACTCCGGCTGTAGTACCAACACAGTCTTTTCCCGTGCATCAGGCCTGCCTCCATATTCCAGCAGTAAATGAACTGCCTGTTTCCCCATCTCAGAGACCGGCTGCCGTACAGTAGTAAGTGGAACATCCAAAAAATCAGCATATAGAACATCGTCAAACCCTACTAATGACAAATCTTCCGGTATTTTTAACCCCAGCTCCCGCAAGCGTTTATATACGCCAAAAGCAATCATATCGTTTCCTGCAAAAATAGCAGTTACTTTTTGCTTTAAGAGCTTTTCACTCAACTCATATCCGCTGGATATTTGATAATCACCCTCCACAATCCAACTTTTCTCATATTCCAGATTTTCTCTTTCAAATGCCGCCTGGTATCCAAGAAGCCTGTCCTTAGAAACTTTTAACCTGCTGCTGCCATTAATAAATCCAATCCTTTGATGTCCTAATTGAAGCAGATGTTCTGTTGCAAGCATACTTCCATTTTGATGGTTCACGACTACCGCATGGCTATTGTACAGTGGGTTGTCCCTGTCAATTAATACAATTGGAATCCGGTCACTTTGCGCGATCCGGTCTGTTAACTGCCTTAAGTCATTTGAAACCTCGCCGGACAATGCCAGGATAATTCCCTCTACTCCTTTTTGCTGTAAACTGATGAGATTTTTTAAATCTTGTTCACTTTTATTATCGGAATCATAAACCAAAAGATCATAATCAGATTTCTTTGCTTCCATGAAAATCCCTTTAGCCAATGCTGAAAAATAAGGGCTGCAAATATCGGGTATAATTAATCCAAAAGTAGGAATCGGCTTACAGGCATTATGCTTTTCATTATGCCTCTTTTGATATCCCAAAGCCTTTGCAGCCTGAAAAACTGCTTTCTTTTTTTCTTCTGATACCCTTACTGGTTTCCCATTCAGCACCATTGAAACAGTGGTAATAGATACATTTGCTTTTTCTGCTACATCTCTTATTGTCATCATATAAATCATCTCCGTGATTGTGCACATAAACACGTACTAAATGTGATAAACAATAGAATTTTTTATCACATTTGTTAGAACTGATTTTATCACTCACAGTTTTTATGGTCAATAAGGTAAAATTGTTTTATCAATTATACAGAAATATTGTACTTATCTTAAGATTTTATACTTTTATTTTTATTTTTTATTTATTATAATATCTATCATTATGCGTCTGAAATTGCGCTTTGTCTATTTCCTTTATTTTCCAATTATTTATCTGCGATTCATTGTGAAACAAAGTCTTCACCCAATATTTGCACATATTTGATCATAAAATTATAGATTGATACACAATTATATGATAAAATAGATCCATATAGGAATCACTTAATTTCTATCAGATACACAGCACATTGAAATCGGAGGAATTTTCTTGAAAAGCAGAGAAAATGAAATAAAGAAGGGTGAAAACAAAAATTCAGAAAGAAAACCAAAGAAAAAGCACCGGAAGCTTGTCTTTATACTAGTTCTTATTCTTATGGTCTGTATCTATATTGGTACCTCATTTTTCCTCTCGGCAAATAAGATTGCCATAAAAGAATACAGCTACAATTCAGATAAAATAGACCAGCCGGTTACAATAATCTCCTTAGCAGATTTACATAGCCATTCTTTTGGAAAAAATAATAAACGTCTTGTCCGGGAAGTGGAGAAGCAAGAACCTGATCTTATATGCATTGTTGGAGACGCAGTTAATTATTATGATGAAGAAGATACTTATATCACTTCGTTAATCAGACAGCTAATACGCATCGCTCCCGTGTATTTCAGTCCGGGCAATCATGAAGTGAGTATGTTTAATAACCACAGATATATTAACCTCAAGCAGGATATCGAACAGGCAGGGGCTTTATATCTGGATCAGACCTATATGGATATTACGGTTAAAAATCAGAAAATCCGCATTGGCGGTTTCTATGATTATGCCTTTAACTATGCAGGGGTTTCTCCTGGGCAATACAGACAAAAAAGCAGTTTTCTGTTTTTACAGGATTATGAAGAAACAGATTTGCCTTGTAATGGCAGCTATGATGGCAGCAGGAATGTTAGCTGGATGCGACCGCAGTGCAAAGGAGACTACAGCAGCAGCTACAGAAGCAACAACAACTGCAGCAGAGACCACAGCAGAGGAAACAACTGCCAAAGAAACCACAGCAGCTTCTGGTGAAGAAACAGAGATCTTAGTTGCGGCAGCAGCAAGCTTAAAGAATGCTTACGAAGATAAGCTGATCCCAATGTTTGAGGAAGCAAACCCAGGCGTAACTGTAAAGGGAACCTATGACAGCTCAGGCAAATTACAGACACAGATCGAGGAAGGTCTGGATGCAGATGTATTTATGTCAGCAGCTACCAAGCAGATGAAGGCCCTGGATGAGGAAGGCATGATCGCTTCTGATACCATTACGGATCTGTTGGAGAACAAGATCGTTCTTATTGTTCCAGCTGGAAATGAGAAGAAGCTTGAGAAGTTTGAAGATATTGAAAAAGCAGACAGCATTGCATTAGGTGATCCTGCAAGTGTACCAGCCGGACAGTATTCTGAGGAAGCTTTAACAAACTTAGGTATCTGGGATAAGATCCAGGATAAGGTAAGCTTCGGAACCAACGTAACCGAGGTATTAAATCAGGTAGCAGCAGCAAGTGCTGACGCTGGTATCGTATACGCAACGGATGCAGCAAGTATGGCTGATAAGGTAGAGGTTGTAGCAGAAGCTCCAGAGGGAAGCCTTTCAAAGAAAGTCATTTACCCGGTAGCTGTTGTTAAGGGTACTGCCCATGAGGAAGTAGCAAAGGAATTTGTTGCTTTCTTACAGACTGATAAGGCAATAACAGTATTTGAAGATTACGGATTTTCCAGTGCGCAGTAGTCAGTGATTAAACGGACATGTCACCTGACGGTGTCATCACTATAAATGAAAGCAGTTGCCAAATGTCTATACGCACTTGCGTGCAGCCACGTAGTTCGTATAGCCGCTTGGCAACGCTTTTATCTTAAATATTTAAAGAGAGGAAGCTGAAAACGGCTATGAAATCGAGACACAAGCTGAACAGGATGGAGTTGAGAGAGGAGAGAGCTGCTTACGGCTTCCTCTTTCTCAGCTTGATTGGAACAACTGTTTTTATTTTAGTACCGATCCTGATGTCCATGTTTTTGGGATTTACTGCCTGGAATCCGATGAAAGGACTGGCAGGTGTAGAATTTACAGGACTTGAAAATTTTCAAAACATATTAAAAGATGACAGAGTATTATCTGCAATACGCAATAACCTGATATATTCATTTTCTTATGTACCTTTGACCATTTCAATCGCTCTGGTCATGGCATCTCTTCTGAACAAATTTGTGTTTTGTAAGATACCGATCCGTATGATGACCTTTATGCCTTATATTTCTTCCCTGGTTTCCGTAGCAACTGTATGGATGGTGCTGCTGTATCCAGACAAAGGACCGGTAAACTCAATTTTAACCAATGTATTCCACATTGCAAACCCACCCCAGTGGTTTATCAGTTCAAAATGGGCCCTTAAGGGTATTATCATGATGTCTGTATGGCATGATGTAGGTTATTACTGCATTATCCTTCTTGCAAACATGCAGGGACTTTCCGCAGAAGTTTACGAGTCTGCGGCAGTAGACGGAGCTAATAATATCCAGACATTTTTCCGGATAACCATTCCTATGATGGCATCCAGCATTTTCTTCTGTATCACACTGGCAACTATCAACTCTTTTAAGATCTTTGACCAGGTAAATATCATTACAGAGGGTGGACCGGGATTTTCTACTACGGTTCTGGTACAGGCCATTTACTATTATGCATTTAAGGAATATAAGATCGGTTATGCAGCAGCAGTAGCTATTGTGCTGTTTGTGATTATATTTATCTTTTCTACCGTGCTTCAGAAGCTGGAAGAAAAATTCACATACTAGGAGGCTGTATCATGGGATATCAGAGAAAACGTCTGGTAATACGTATCATTACCACGATCATTGTAGGGATATTTGCCCTTATGTTTATATTTCCATTTTTATGGATGCTTTCCACCTCCTTTAAGTATGAAATTGATGTAATGGAATTTCCGGTGCATCTGATCCCGCAAAGGTGGAATTTTCAAAATTATGTAACTGTATTTACAAAAAGTGACTTCCCTGGATATTACTTAAATTCTATAAAAGTAACTTTCATTACGATCATTGGAGAGCTGTGTATCACCACTATGGCAGCATATGCCTTTGCAAGATTAAAATTCAGGGGAAAGAAAATTTTATTTATGGTGTATCTGTCAACTATGATGGTACCGGGACAGGTTTTGCTGCTTCCAAAGTATATTTATTTTCAAAGCATGCACATTACCAATACCCATCTGGCATTGATCCTTCCAGGTCTGTTTTCAGTATTTGGGGTATTGTTAATGCGTCAGGTATTTATGCAGATCCCCTTTGAGTATACAGAGGCGGCTTATCTGGATGGAGCTTCCCATCCAGCAATTTTCTTAAAGCTGATTTTGCCTCTGGCAAAGCCAGGACTTATGACAGCACTGCTTCTGGCATTTAGCTGGAGCTGGAATGATTATATTAATCCGTTAGTATTCTTATCTAATGATAAGTTGTTTACACTTACAGTTGGTCTTCAGCGTTTTCAGGAAGATGCATCTACAAACTATGCACTGATCATGGCGGGAGCTACTGTTTCATTGATCCCACTGATCATTTTGTTCCTGTTTACACAGAAATATTTTATTGAAAGCTTTGCTTCAGCCGGAGTAAAGGGCTAAGAGAGGAGAATAGTCTATGGAAAAAGTACGTTTTGGTGTGATCGGTATTGGCAATATGGGAACCAGTCATTCTGGCTGGTTGGTTGGAAACCGGATCGAAGGGGCCGAGCTTACAGCTGTTTGCGATATTGATGAAAAAAGAAGAGAATGGGCAAAGGAATATCTTCCCGGGACAGTAACTGTTTATGATGACTACAAAAAGCTTTTAGACAGTGGAAAAATAGATGCGGTGATCATTGCTGTGCCTCATTATTTACATCCGGAAATAGCGATTGAAGCATTAAAGAGAAATATTCATACAATGGTGGAGAAACCGGCGGGAGTTTATGTATCCCAGATCCGTAAGATGAATGAGGAAGCAGAAAAACACCCGGATGTTAAATTTGCCATGATGTTTAATCAGAGGACCAATCCTTTATATCAGAAGGTAAAAGAGATCCTGGATGCAGGAACCATTGGAAATCTGCGCCGTGTCAGCTGGATCATAACAAGCTGGTGGAGAACACAGAAATACTATGATTCCAGTGCATGGCGTGCTACCTGGGCCGGCGAAGGCGGTGGTGTTCTGGTAAACCAGGCGCCTCATCAGCTGGATCTTTTACAGTGGCTGTGTGGAATGCCATCTCTTATGGAAGCCCATTTAAAATATGGTTCTCACCGCAATATTACAGTAGAAGATGATGTAACTGCTTATTTTGAATATCCAAACGGTGCAACAGGTACTTTTATCACCTGTACTCATGATGCACTGGGAACAGACCGTCTGGAGATCCATGGAGATAACGGAAAAATCATTATTACAGACAGTAAGTCCGTTGTTGTTAAGAAAATGGATAAGCCGGAAGATGTATGGAATCATGAACTGGATTTCAGACAGATGCTGGCACTGGTGAAAGGCCAGACACAGCAGAAGCTGTATACAGAAGAAACTTTTGAATGCCCGGAAAACTGGGATCAGCAGCATATTGATGTTCTTATTAACTTTACTAATGCAATTGCAAAGGGAGAACAGCTGATCGCTCCGGGAGCAGAAGGAATCAAGGCAGTTGAGATTGCAAATTCTATGTTTTTATCTGACTGGTTAGGCCATTCAGTGACTCTTCCTGTGGATGATGATCTTTTCTATGAAAAACTTCAGGAAAAGGTGAAGGAGGAGAAAGAAAACAAATGAGAACAGTGATCATTGGCCTGGGAACCGTATCAAGGACCCATAGAAAAGCTTTGGCTTTGATGGATGACGTAGAGCTGGTCGCAGTGGCAGATGTAAAACCAGAGAAAAAAGAAGAACTGCCGGAAGGTGTCCATTTCTACGAAGATTATAAAGAAATGCTGGACAAAGAAAAACCGGATGCAGCTCATATCTGCCTTCCACATTATCTCCATCTGGAAGCAGCTACAGAGTGTGCAAAGAGAGGAATAAATATTCTTTGTGAAAAGCCAAGCAATATGAATGGAGAGCAGCTTCGCCAGATGCAGAAACTGGAAGACCAGTATCATGTTAAACTGGCTATCTGCTTCCAGAACCGTTTAAATCCTACTTTTGTAAAGCTGCAGGAAATGATCGGTTCAGGTGAATATGGAAAGCTTTTAGGGATCAAAGCTGTGGCGATCTGGTCCCGTGATATGAACTATTATCAGGCGTCACCGTGGAGAGCCAGTATGGCACAGGCCGGCGGCGGATGCATGATCAATCAGGCGATCCATACCCTGGATCAGATGCAGCTTCTTGGAGGACCGATCAAAAATATTACAGGTCAGATTTCCAATCTGCTTCACCATGAGATCGAAGTAGAAGATACAGCAGTTGCCCATATTGAATTTGAAAATGGTGTTGCGGGTACATTTTTCGGAACCGTTACTTATGTAAAGAATTCAAGTATCGAACTTCAGGCAGTTTGCGAAAAAGGCAGCTTTACAATCAAGGATTATGGTCTGTGGTATGGACCCAAGGAAAATGAGAATGAAAAAACACTGCTCATTAAAGATAAACGTCTCCCAGGAGAGAAAACCTATTATGGAAGCGGTCATGTAGACCTGATCCGTCGGTTTTATGATATGCTGGAAGGGAAAACAGACCAGTATTTCAGCGTAAAGGATGATAAAGTAATTCTTTTAATAGAAGGAATCCGTAAGTCCTCTCTTGAGAACAGGATCGTAGAATGGAAGGAGCTTGATAAAAATGAGTGAAGCAAAGAAAGGATCACCTAAGATCGCGTTAAACATGTCTATGGTCAAGACCATTATGTGGGATAAGGGACCGGATTATACCTTTGAGAGAGTGAAAGCAGCAGGACTTTCTTATTTTGAACTGTCACAGGTAGATATGACAGATGAATATATCGATCAGGTTCTGGAAGCATCTGCAAAACATGGTGTGACTGTAATGTCTACCAGTTTAAACTATAAGCCTTTATTTGGACCAAATGCCAAGGGCTTTGACGTTGAGAAAGATATGGACCGTATTATTGCAGCCAATAAACGTCTGGGAGTTACATATGTAAGAGACTCACTGATCCCATCTATCTGTATCCATAATGAAGAGGGATATTACAAGGCTGCAGAGGATTTAAACCGCTATGGAAAGATCTTAAAGGAAAATGGACTGAAGCTGTATTATCACAACCATCATTTTGAATTTGAAAAATATCATGGAAAAACAGGTTTTGAACTGCTGGTAGAAAATACAGATCCGGAACTGGTTGGCTTTGAGATCGATGTACACTGGATCCAGAGAGCAGGACAGGATCCTGTAAAATGGATCAAACGTTTAGCTGGCAGAGAAGATATGGTACATCTGAAAGATTACCGTATTTATTTCCCAGATGGACAGCCAACTCCTGAGATCTTCCACAAGGAGCAGTGTATCCAGTTTGCTGAGATTGGAGAAGGAAATCTGGATATGAAGGCTATCATTGAAGCTTCTGTAGAAGGTGGAGCTATTTATCTGCCTATTGAGCAGGATCAGACCTATGGAAAAGATCCATTTGACTGTATCAGGACCAGCGTAAAAAATATCTGCGATATGGGATTTGAAAAATATCTGTAAGTCTGGGAGGAATAATACATGGATAAGATAGTCCTTTCCGGCTTTGCAGATGAGATTTCTTCTTCTCTTGACAGACAGATACAGGTGTTAAAAAAATTAGGGATTTCCCACATGGAGATCCGGGGTGTGGAAAAGAAGGGAATCGACACATACACCACAGAAGAAGTAAAAGAGATCAAGGGTAAGCTGGATGATCAGGGGATAGCCATTTCTTCTCTGGCATCACCCATAGGAAAGATCAATATTAAAGATGATTTTACACCTCATCTGGAACATTTTAAACATGTGGCTGAACTGGCCCATGTATTAAATACCAGATATATCCGGATGTTCAGCTTTTTTATGCCTGAGGGTGAAGATCCAGACGGATATAAAGAAACCGTATTTGAACAGATGGACCAGCTGATACGCGTGGGTAAGGAGCAGGATGTGATCCTGCTGCATGAAAATGAGAAGGATATTTATGGGGACAGCATTGTGCGCTGTGAAAAGCTTATGAAGGAGTTTTATGGCGATCATTTTAAGGCAGTATTTGATTTTGCCAACTTTATTCAGTGCGGACAGGATCCATGGGATGCATACAGCGTAATGAAACCATATATTGAATATATCCATGTGAAAGATGCCAGAAAGGCTGATGGTGTGATCGTTCCGGCAGGAAAGGGAGATGGAAACATCCAGGAAATCCTGAAAGATCTGTTTGAACACGGATAT
>ENA-OQNO01002259-OQNO01002259.1-human-gut-metagenome-genome-assembly--contig:-NODE-2259-length-11333-cov-4.188470_pt1 | contig 11333 bp, 12 predicted proteins | sample MGYA00242629_ERZ504880 | MGnify/ENA primary metagenome ERZ504880 (study PRJEB26092, sample SAMD00036377) | human gut metagenome | host: Homo sapiens | study: EMG produced TPA metagenomics assembly of... | reverse complement strand
GGGTAGAACACGACGCCGACGTTGGAGGACGGGTTTCCGAATGCCAGGTAGCCGTCGCCTTGCTGGACGGGCAACGTTGCGGTTGGCGCAAGGTTCTTATGGTTCGCGTCTGTATCGTGGTAGTACGATCCGGCGTACACGAGGAAGGCGCCCGCCGCCAAGCAGGCTGCAGCCAGCACGATCGCCAAAGCGATCGCGAGGCGGCGGAGCCACCTTGCTTGCGGCTTGCGCATGTCATCTTGCAGGGTCATGATTCCATGATATCAGAGGCTCTCTCTTTTGCGTTCGAGGTTGCCGCCTGCTCGACAGGTCCATCGAACGAAAGGCTTTTGTCGTCGATGCTCTGCATCCAGGCGATGTACGTGTCGGGAAAATGCGAGGCCAGGGCTGCGCCGAAGTCCACTCCCAGCAGCGATCCGGCTGCTGCGACGATGCGTGCGGGGTTGACCGGGCTTCCGATCGAGGTCAGCACTTCGTCCATGTTGTTCTCGAATGTATCGATCGACGCCAGTCCCGCCTTGTCGTAGGTCGGGGCGATTCCCGTATTGCGCTGGAACGCCTCTCGCATGCGGTCGAACAGCGTCGAGAACTGGTCGCTGGAAACGCTTGGCAGCGCAACGGTTGTTCCGTATCGCCCGTACCCCCAGGTTGAAAGCGGGATTTTCGGTACGATGTCGGATTCGTTCACGATGTTGAATATGTTGTGGTACGCGGGGCTTTGCCGGTCGGGCTCGCGCGTGCACCCGGGAGTTGCGAACGTGTAGGCATAGATGCCCGAAGCGGGAGCAATCTTGTTCGATGTTTCGCCAAGGTTGTTCAGCCTTGCGGCCAGCAGGTTCGCGATGGCCCCTCCGCGACTGTGGCCGGTGATCAGAATGCGGGTGCGTTCCGGGCTTGCTCCTATTTCATGCGCGTAGCGGGCGAGCGCGCGCTCCACTTCGGTTTCGGCTTTTCCGAACCCGTGGTGGTCGTCGCTGTCTCCCTGTGCATCGTGCAGGTTGAAGTTGCTGATCCATTCGATGCCGTAGCTTCCGCGCACGCCCACGAACACCAGCATGAGGGGCGTTCCTCCTCGCGGGTCGGGAATGGTTTTGCTGGCGAAGGTGTAGGCGGCAACGTCGTGGGATCCTATGAAAAGCGCTCCCAGCTCGTCAAGGATGTTGCTGCGCAGCGCGTAGGATTCCGTGCGCACGTCGGCGAAGCCCAGGGCCCAAAGCGATTGCTCGGCGTAGGGGACCGCTCCTTCGACATTGCTGTAGTATTGCGATTCCGAATTGCACACCGCTGCGAGCACTGCGCAAGCCGTGGCTAGATCGTGATGATAGGAATTGGCATCTTGAAGCAACCAGGAATCGTTGAAAACCAAGTTCGTTGACGTCCGCCCCGCAAGGTTCGATGGATTGCTTGTCGTTACGGCCTCGCTGCAGTATTCGGCCATGATGGTGCTGCCTGTCGCCGAGGGGGTTGGTGCAGGCGCCGCCGCTTCGGCGGTCACGCGTGCCGTGGGCACAATGCCCATGGTGGCGCCCAGATAGCGAAGGGGGATGAGGAACATTCCCAAGAGCATAAGACTGACGAAGATGGCCGCAAGGGTGGATGCGATGCGACGTGCGGGCGCGGCGCGCATGGGCCTCCTCCTTGGCACGAGGGTCGTTTGAGATGCGAGGTCCAGTATACGGATGGCGCGGGGTCCTCTTCGCGTCTTCACGCAAAGAGGACCATTCTTAAGCACTTTGTTAGCGTTTCTTAAGGTTTCTGATCGCGGTGGCCGACCGCTGCTTAAAACGACGTCCAACCGCCGTCGGTGGCGACTATCTCGCCCGTCATGTGCGATGCGTCGTCCGAGGCCAAAAACAGGATCGACGCCGCCTGCTCTTCGGCCGTCGCTTCGCGTTTGAGCATGGACTCGGTTTTCTGTCCGGCCATCGATGCTGCCTCGGCCGGATCCGCGCCGGCTGCCACGGCCGCTTTCTGCTTCTCCATCACATATGCGTACGCCTCGTCCACCATGGGCGTCGCCGTGCCGGCCGGGTTCACCGAATTCACGCGAACGCCATAGTGCGCATAGTCCAGCGCCAGGTTCTTGGTCAATCCGTTGACCGCGTGCTTCGACGCGACGTAGGCGGGGTTGCCCGGCAGGCCGGTCATGCCGGCTATGGAGGCGACGTTGACGATGGATCCGCCGTCGCCCTGCGCGATGAACTGCCGAAGCTCGTGCTTTGCGCAGAAGAACACCGTGTACAGGTTGTTCGCCATGGTGTAGTCCATCTGTTCCTTGGTCAGCTCGTGCACGTTGTCGGGCTGGCCCATGACGCCGGCGTTGTTCACGGCGATGTCCAGACGTCCGAACGCTTCGACTGTTCGCGCGACCATGGCCCGGGCGTTCTCTTCTATGGAGAGGTCGAGGGGCAGAAACAGCGCGTCCGGGGCTACGGAGCGAACCTCGGCAAGCGTTTTCGCGCCCTCGTCTTCAAGGCGATCGACCAGCACCAGTTTCGCCCCTTCGGCGGCGGCGCGCAGCGCGGTGGCTCGTCCGATGCCGCGTGCGGCTCCGGTTATGATCATGACTTTTCCGTCGAAACGACCTTCGTATGCCTGCCTTGCCATGAGACGCCTCCTTCGGGGTGGGTTTGCCGCGCTTCGTCGAAAAAGCGCGAAGCGACGTTTCCAGCGTACGCTTTTGCGGGATCGGTTTGAAGGCGTTTGCGCAAAAAGCGCCGTGCCGTGCGTTTTCGGCGTGCTTGGCCGTCTTTGCGCCGGCTTGCGCTTGCGGAGTCGGCTCTCTATGCCGAACCGCCTTCGCCGTGCATCGGGCCGGGTCGTCTCCCCAAGCGCCGGTCGATTGGCAGGATGCCGAAGGCGGTTCGGCGGCGCGCATGGTGTTTTTTGCTCGATTTTGCCTCCAATGTTGCGTTTTCCACTCCGCAGATCCCCTTCGTCAGTCTTCTCTTGAAAATCCCATTCTATCGTCCCAGTTCAAGAAGGTGTGGCGTTCGGGGACGCTGAACCGTGCGCAACATTGCTGCAAGAATCGATCGGTCGGGGACCGCCTTCGCGTTGGCACCGGTCCGGCTGGGTCGTGCTCGGCCGGACCGGCGATCCAGGTGCTGGTTGGTCTGCGGGGCGTCGGTGGCGGCTTGGCGCGCGGAGCCGGGTTCGTTGGCGCGTTGCGTGCGCGCCTGCGCCCGTGTTCGCGGCAGGATTTCCGTGCCGTGCGTTTTCGGCGTGCTTTGCGGCAGCGGCAAACGCCCGTGTTAGAATAACCAGTTGCTGTTGCGCTGCGACTTTGTCCGCGCGAACAGTGCATGCAGGCGCCCGCACCATCCGCGGAGCGCGCCGACCATCCGGCTGACGAGGCATCATGCGCCGCGCGGCCCCGAGAACAAAGGAAGCACCATGTCAAAGGGAACCTACTCGTTCACCACCCCGATCTATTACGTAAACGCGGCCCCTCATTTGGGCACGGCCTACGCCACCATCGCGCCGGATACCGTCGCGCGCTATCAGCGCATGAACGGCTATGACGTGGCGTTCGTGACGGGCATGGACGAGCACGGCCAGAAGGTGGCCGACACGGCGGCGGCCAAGGGCATGACCCCGCAGGATTGGTGCGACTCCATGGAGCCGGCGTTTCGCGACGCTTGGGATATGCTGGGCATCACGTACACCGATTTCGTGCGCACCACCGAGCCTCGTCATGCGCGTTCGGTCAAGAAGTTCTGGCAGGATCTTTTCGACAAGGGTTGGTGCTACAAGGGAAGCTACGAAGGCTGGTACTGCGTGCACGAGGAAACGTACTATGCCGAGAGCGATCTTGAGAAGAACGAGGAAGGCGCGTTCGTCTGCCCCGATTGCAAGCGTCCCGTGCAGAAGGCGGGCGGCGAGGAGAACTGGTTCTTCAAGCTGTCCGAGTTCCAGGAGCCGCTGCTCAAGTTCTACGAGGAGCACCCGGACTTCATTCGTCCCGAAACGCGCAGGAACGAGATCGTTTCGTTTGTAGCCGGCGGCCTGAAGGACCTTTCCATCAGCCGCTCCACCTTCGACTGGGGCGTGCCGCTGCCGTTCGACGAGAGCCATGTGGCTTACGTGTGGGCGGACGCGCTGATCGCGTACCTCACGGGCATCGGATACGCCGACGACGAGCGTCCGGACGAGTTCGAGCAGCGCTGGCCCATGCAGTACCACTTCGTGGGCAAGGACATCACGCGATTCCATTGCGTGATCTGGCCCGCCATGCTCATGGCGGCGGGGCTGCCCATCGCGCATACCGTGTTCGGGCACGGTTTCCTGCTGACCAAGGGCGAGAAGATGTCGAAGTCTCGCGGCAACGCCCTCAAGCCGGCCGATCTGGTAAAGGTGTTCGGCGTGGACGCGTATCGCTACTACTTCATGAGCGACGTGCAGTTCGGCAGCGACGGTTCCATTTCCATGGAGCGCATGGTGCAGGTGTACAACGCCGACTTGGCGAACACGTGGGGCAACTTGTGCAGCCGCGTGTTCAACATGACAAAGAAGTACTTCGACTCGAAGGTGCCCGAGGCGCCGGCGTTCGCCGCGGAAAACCCGCTGCGCGAGATTTCCGACGAGCTGTACGCCGAATACGATGCGTGCATGTCCCAGGTGGACTTCACCGGCGCGGCGGCTGCCGTGCAGAAGCTTGCCGGTCGCGTGAACCTGTACGTGGAGGAGTCCGCGCCGTGGAATTTGGCGAAGTCCGAAGAAACGGCTGACCAGCTGAAAGCCGTTATCTACAACGCTTTGGAGGCTATCCGCATCATCGCCTTGTACATGGCGCCGTTCATGCCGAACACGTCGGCCGAGGTGTTCCGTCGTTTGAGCTTGGGCGACGTCACGGCCGTGACCGATATCGAGGCCGCCACGGCATGGGGCCAGCTTCCCGCTGGCAACGAAGTTGAGATCGGCGACCCGCTGTTCCCTCGTCTGGACATGGATGCCATCGATCTGAGCGTGGAATAGCTTCGTCCCGCCGGTCGAAGGGCCGGCGGGATCATCGGGCAGCCCGCGAAAAGGAAGGACGTGATCATGGCCGACGCACAGCAAGAACCCGTCTTCGACGACCCGTTGTTTCGCCAGAAGCGCAAGCATGGCAAATACCGCGTGGTCGAGGCGCCGCAATTGGAGTCCGAAGCGGCCGATACGCATGTTCATTTGCAGCTGCTGCCCGATCCTTCGCTTGCCATTGCGCGCTGCGCTGCTCACAAGGTGGGTTTTCTCTGCACGATCGTGGATGCGTTCGAGGATGGGTCGACTACCTTCGATCGTTTGAATTCGTGGCGTTTCGAAGCGGCTGCCGCTGCGAAACGTTTCACGGGATGGACTTGAAGCGATCCGTTTCCGCGCGTGCCGCGGATTCGCATTGCGACAGGGTGCCATCCTCACAATGCCAAGTACTTTGACGACGGGCTGGAGGCCGATTTGCGCGCGCGCCTGGCCGACCCTCGCGTGTGCGCCGTCGGCGAGATCGGGTTGGACTTCCATTATGATTTCTCGCCGCGCGAAGATCAGCGCCGCGCGTTTCGCCGTCAGGTTCGCCTGGCGAAGGAGGCGGGGCTTCCCGTTGTGCTGCATGTGCGCGAGGCGCACGACGAGGCGCTTGCCCTGATGCGCGAGGAGGGGTTCCCTGAGGCGGGGACGTTGCTCCATTGCTTCAATTTGGGCTGGGACGTGCTGGAGCCGTGGGTCGAAGAGGGGTGCTACGTGGCCTTTGGCGGGCCGCTCACGTTCAAGAACGCCGACGACGTGCGCGACGCGGCATCGCGGGTTCCCGTTGACCGCCTGGTTACCGAAACGGATGCTCCGTATATGACGCCTGAACCCATGCGCGGCATGACCTGCGGTCCCGAGCACGTCATCTTCACGGCCGCGCGCATGGCGGAAGCGCGCGCCTGCGCTCCAGGGGAGGAGCGCGCGGAGCTTTTGCGCCAGATGATGGAGAACGCGCGCGATCTGCTTGATCGTCCTGCAACGGCATGGCAGAAGGCGGCGTCCGAAGCTCGAGCAGCCGGTTCCGCGGGGGCCGCCTTGCCGCACGAAGGGTTGTGATGAGCGTGAATCGCCTGATCATATGCGGATCTCCCCGTGCGCGAGGTCGCAGCGCGGCCTTGTGCGAGGCGATCCGATGGGCGTACGAGGATGCGTGCCCCGACGATCGTGTTGACGTGGTCATGCTGTCCGACGTGCATATCGCGCCGTGCACGGGATGCGATGTGTGCCGACGCAACGTGCCCGGGCGCGACGAGCTGTACTGCATCATTGCCGACGATATGGTGCGCGTTCGTCGGTTGCTCAACGAGTGCGATCAGCTCACCGTGGTGACGCCGGTGTACTTTGCCGGGGCTCCCGCGCAGTTCAAGGCGTTTCTCGATCGGCTGCAACCTTACTTTTGGACGGATCGCCGCCAAGGGCGAAAGCGCCCCGTCGATTTGCACGTGGTGGGGGAGGGCGGCGATCCCCACGGATTCGGCCCGCTTGTGGGTACCGTGCGATCGGCCTTGGCCGTGGCGGGGCTTCGGCTTGATGCGGTACACGATTGGGTGGGCCTCATTCCGCCTGATGGCAGCGTGCCCGAAGGCACGGACGTTTTGACGGGCGGGCGCGTGCATCCCGCCTCGGCTTACACATGCTCGAGCCCCGACGGCATTCATCCGCGTGCGGTTGAGCCGCGCGCCGAAACTGTGACAGGAGATTCGCTATGACCAAGCTCTCGCCTTTGGCGAGCGTTGCTGAAACGCGTGCGGTTCTGGAAGCGCATGGCTTGACGACCAAGTACTCGCTCGGCCAGAACTTCCTGATCAACGATGCTATCCTGCAAAAGATCGTCGCGCTGTCCCAGGTGTCCGAAAGCGACGACGTGCTGGAGGTGGGGCCCGGAATCGGGACGCTTACCATCGCTTTGCTGAAGCATGCGGGGCGCGTTGCGTCGGTTGAACGCGATGCGGATTTGCCTGCCGTGCTGGCGGAAACGCTTGCGCCCTGGGCGGATCGCTTTACGCTGATCAGCAAGGATGCGCTCGATCTGCGCACCGAGGACGTGCCGTTTTCCCCGATCAAGCTGGTTGCGAACCTTCCGTATGCGGTTGCCGCCACCGTGGTGCTTGACTATTTCGAGCGCTTTCCGTCGTTGGAGAGCGCCACCGTTATGGTGCAGAAGGAAGTTGCCGATCGCATGGCGGCGCAGCCCGGCACCAAAACGTACGGCGCGTACACCGTTAAGCTGCGCCTGTACGCGGAGCCGGCGGGTCGTTTTGCGGTGGGGCCGGGCAATTTCTTCCCGCCTCCGCGCGTGGAGAGCGCGGTCCTGCGGCTCGATCGCCGTCCCGTGTTCGACGAGGCCGGCGTTCCGCTTGACGCCGCTGCCCTCAAGGCTGCTGCCGTGATGGCGGACGCATCGTTCGCCACGCGCCGCAAAACCATAGCGAATTCGTGCAAGACGTATTTCGGCGGGCGCGGTGTCGAGGGCGCGCGCGTGATCGAACGTCTGCCCGAGCTGCTTGATCGCGCCGGCATCGATCCCAGGCGCCGCGGCGAAACCCTCGATTTACAGGAGTTCATCGCGCTAGGCGCCGCCTTGCAGCGAGTCGTATAGCGACAAGCGGGAATGAGTCATTGACCCCGTCCCTTTGTCTCATTCGGGCGGGTCAACGACCCGCCCTTTTCATGCGCTTCAGGCTGCGCTCTCGAAGGCTTGCAGCAGCTTCTTTCTGAGCGCCTTGCCTTTTCCGCATTTCGGCTTTGTGAGCGGGCACGACTTTTTGCAGCAGGGGCATGTCCGCCCCTCAATCGGGCTTCCGCTCTTTTTCGCGGAAGCCTTCTTGCTTTTCTCGACGGCCTTCGCGGACTTTTTCTTCTTGGCGGCTTTCTTCTCCTGATCGCGTTTCTTTCCCATGGCGCTTCCTGCTCGTCCTCGTCCTTATATGATGCCAACAAAGTATCATATAAGGACGAGGTTTGTGAACGAGCAAAACGAAAGCGACATAGTTTACCTAAGAAAACATTGCGCAGAACACGTGAGCGATTCTGTATGAAAAAGGTTATAAGGGGTTGGAGGGGTTGAAAACATGCGAATTAAGGGGGATTCGTGCAGATTTCCCCCTGTATTGACTGTAATGGTATAATTTTAATTTGTTATCTCTGTATATAGCATAAGCGAGAAAGAGTGAGCATGGATTTAGCGAAACAAGCCAAAATCGTCGACTCCATTCATGATACGTTACATGACTTCGTCGGTCAACGCCTAAAAGTGCGCGCCAACATGGGCCGCTCCAAGATTGTTGAGAGCGAAGGCGTGCTCATGCAGGTGCACCCCCAGCTGTTCATCCTGGAGGTCGATCGCAAGCGCGGGCGCACCGCTCGTCAGTCTTACCAGTACGTTGACGTTCTGACCGGCATGGTTGAGCTTTCCCAGAACGGCGAGCCGCTGTTCGAGCCCTTCGTGCCCGAGGCCGAGGGCGCCGTTTCCGAGGTTAGCCCCGCTGAAGGAGAGAAAGTACTTTCCTAGCCTTTTGGCATACTCATAGAGAAGGCGGGCGCCGTGGGAACGGGCCCGCCTTTCGTTTCGAATTGCTTGACGCTTGGTCTACGCTTCGATCACCCTGCCTTCGGCGTTGACGAAGTACGCGGCAAGAATGGCGGGATGCTGCCGAGCGAAGACACATCCGCGTTCTATGCCCAACGCTAGCAGCGTGGTGGAGTATCCTTCGGCATCGATCGATCGGCGTGCGAGCACGGTTACGCCCGCTGCGTCGGTTTGGGCGGGGTACCCTGTTTCCGGGTCCAGGATATGATGATACAGCGCGCCATTCCGGGTGAAGCACCGCTCGTACACGCCGCTTGTTACCGCGGAAGCTTCCCCAATCGCGATAGCCCCTACCAGTGCATGCTTGTCGCGCGGGTCTTGCAGCCCGATGCGCCAAGGGCTTCCGTCCGGCTTTCGTCCGTGCGCAACCACGTTTCCGCCTAAATTCACGATGAACGATTCAAGACCGCGCGATGTCAGGAGTTCTGCCAGGCGATCGGCTATCCACCCCTTGGCTATTCCGCCTACATCCACTGCCGCTTGTGGGTCGTCGAGCCGCGCTTCCCAGCCGTCGTCCGTTTGCCTTACGTGCACGCCGCGCCAACTCACATGGGAAAGAGCTTCTTCCAAGGCTATTTGATCAGGCATGACGCCCTTGTGGAAGTTCCAGAGGCGCACTGCAGCCCCCATGGTGATGTCGAACCGTCCCTCGCTGTCCGCGCAGTAGCGCAAAGCCTCGCTCAGGAGTTGGGCGGTTTCGGCTCCGATGGGCGTCGGCACCCCCTCGGCAGCATTGAGGCGCGCTATGTCCGAATGGGGAAGCGTGCGCGACAGCGATCGCTCGAACGAGCGGCAGGCAGCGCGCGCTTCTTCGAATGCGGTACGGCATCGATCGGGATCAGCGTAGGCCTGCAGCGTCACGACGGTGTTGAACGCATAGAACCGATGCGTCATCATTCCGGCGTCGTTGGGGCCGTGCGTTTCGTGCTCGTGCTCGAGCGGTATTGCGTCGCGCTTGGGCGCGCCTGTTTCGAAAGTGTCCATGCGCACAGTATACGGCAAAGCCTTTCACCGGGCCGTTTGTTTCCTGCGGCTAAGGACTCCGGCCTTTTTGCAAGCTGCTGCCCGGCAAAAAGGCGATCGGAGCTTTCCTGCGCGGTTGCGACTGCGACTCGCCTTGGAGCTAGTCTTGCGGTTCGGGGGTGGAAACGTTCTGGCGGGCAATGCTGGATTGTTCGCTGATGGCGCGCACCACTTCGTCTCTCAGCGAGGGCACGTCGTCGGTCGAGTCCGCGGTGTCGAAAAGCGACGCGATGGCTTGCGAGAGCTCGATGATGCGGAGGTTCAGCTCGCGATCTGAAGATGTTCCCATGATCGTTTCCTTCCTTCTTTCGCTCGGCTTGTCGTCAATGGTGCTCGGGCATGGCTTGGGGTTTTCTTCTCAGGCGCGTGACGATGCCAAGCAGGTAGCGCTCTACTTGGAGCATCGCTTTGTTGGCGTTGCCGCTTGCGTGCACGAAGCAAAGCGGGATGGAGATGGCATCCTCGGGTGCAAGGGGCAGCGCAACGGCGTTCGGATAGAGTTCTTGCAGGGTTGGATCGTCGATGACGAACACCGCTCCGTGCTCTTTGTCGAGAAAGCGCCGATGGGCTTCGACAAACGGTTCGAGCATGGTGTAGCTTGGCTCGACGTTCTTCGCGCGAAGGTGATCAGCTATGATGCCTTGGCAGTACCTGATGTCTTCCGGGGCCGCTAAAGGGGTTTTCCGAAGGTCCTCAAGGTGGATCGCGCTTCTTGATGCGAGCGGATGGTTTTGCGACACCATAAGGAACGGCTGAACGGAATGCAGCTTTATGCAGGTGATGTTCGGCTTGGTCGCGCGGCCGAGGATGACGGCGCCGTCGATGAGTCCTTCTTCGACGGCGGACAATCCCGTGCTGCCCGCGTTGAACGACAAAGACAGCTTTATCTGAGGGTACGACGCGTTGAACGCCGAAAAGTCTTGGGCGTGCAGCACGTTCCCTCGGCAGGGCGAGCACGCTACGGATACCGCCGCCCGGCCTTCTTTCGATTTCCCGGCTGCGTAGTCTTTCGCAAGCGATTCTAGATCCGTCAAGCAGCAGAGTACTTCTGATGCGCGTATGCAGAACAGGCGGCCGAACTCGGTGGGCTCGACGGCGCGTCCCGTCTTTTCGCAAAGGTCTACGTGAAGTTCGCGCTCTAGGTCGCCAACGGCTTTGGAGATTGCTTGCGGCGTCACGAAAAGCTTCTTTGCAGCCATGGAGAAACTACCGCATTGCACGGTGGTTACGAAGTATTCCAGCTGACTGATGTTCATGGACGTCGTTCTTTCGAAGAGTTGGCTTCTTTGATTCGTTCGGGTACAAATTTATCATAAAACATTAAACTGCTGTGTAATTTTGCGAGTAAATGGATTGAATAAATCCCCAGATGATAGCCGTAATTTCAATACGTAACCCCCAGATTACATATCGAAGCTAACTATCATATATCAATTGTTTTGCTTGCAACATTTGATTGATCGTTGGTACGTTTTGTTCTCTTGGGGCAAGGGGGTCGCCACCATAATGCTTGACGTAAGCGATTCGAATGCGACGAGGAGCGTGTATGAAGTTCGCCGAGGGTGTTGTTTCGTTCGAGTTTGCGGGAGTGACGCTTGTGGGGTGTCTTTCGACGGGGTACGTGATTGGTTTGGACGAGGCGGGCGCGGGCGTTTGCGCGCGCATGTTCAAAGAAAACGTGCCGGTGGAAGACGTTTCCTCTGTCGATCCTTTG
>ENA-OQNO01002258-OQNO01002258.1-human-gut-metagenome-genome-assembly--contig:-NODE-2258-length-11338-cov-2.276960_pt1 | contig 11338 bp, 8 predicted proteins | sample MGYA00242629_ERZ504880 | MGnify/ENA primary metagenome ERZ504880 (study PRJEB26092, sample SAMD00036377) | human gut metagenome | host: Homo sapiens | study: EMG produced TPA metagenomics assembly of... | reverse complement strand
CTACGCTTAAGGAATGTGCTGAGCTTGAAAAGATGGAATACTTCATTAATCCGCAAGTCAGTTTATTCAAACTCACTAAAGGTGAGTACGAATTCATTCTTGAATTGATTCGCGATGAGAATCCGGCGCCATCTTCTAAGGGAAAATATGAGTATAAAAAAGCTGATTTCTTAAAAGATGTATATATGACCGAAGCTAAGTACGACAGGTTGGCTGCGGTATTGAAAAAGAAGAAGAATATTATTCTTCAAGGAGCACCGGGTATTGGTAAGACATTCGCTGCAAAACGATTAGCATATTCTATTATGGAAGAAGTAGACGATGACCGTATCGAGTTCGTTCAGTTCCATCAGAATTATTCATATGAAGATTTCATGATGGGCTATAAACCAGTTAATGAAGGCTTTGAACTTAAGCATGGGATTTTCTATAGATTCTGTCAGAAAGCGGCAAACCATCCTGATAAAGATTACTTCTTCATTATTGATGAAATCAATCGCGGTAACATGAGTAAAATCTTTGGAGAACTGCTTATGTTGATAGAAGCAGATTATCGTGACAAAAAAGTAACACTTGCTTATAACGGATTGAGTTTTTCTGTTCCGAAGAGGCTGCACATCATTGGTATGATGAATACTGCTGATAGAAGCTTGGCTATGATTGATTATGCGTTAAGACGCCGTTTTAGTTTCTTTGATATGGAACCGGGGTTTGATTCAGAAGGTTTCATCAATTACCAGAAAGGATTTGCAAACGATACATTCAATACACTTATTGAGCGCATAAAAGAACTTAACAAAGAAATAATGCGGGACAAGTCGCTCGGTAAAGGATTCTGTATTGGTCACAGCTATTTCTGTAATGCTGATGACTGTTCAGAAGAATGGATGAAGGATGTTGTCGATTTTGATATTTTACCTATGCTCAGTGAGTACTGGTTTGATGAGAGTGATAAGCTGCAGCGTTGGGAGAACATCTTGCATGGTGTATTTCAATGACAAAGGATAAGAACATTTTAATAAACAATGTTAATCATATGCTATCTTATGCTTTTCAAACACTGAACCAGGAACAATATGAGGATGTGGCAACAGAGTCCTTTGATGAAATGTATGATCTGTTTGCTGCAATTCTATCCAATGGGATTGGATTGCAGATTAAGCAGGGATTATATCGGGAATACGTAAATCAAGTAGAAGAGCTTAAAAGTCTTCGAGGAAAGATTGATATGCCAGGAACCATCAAAAGGATGTTCCATGATTGGCATCAGCTCTATATGGGTATATCCCATTTCTTTGATATATGCGGCGATCTGTGGTGCCAGTTCCCGGTACCCCAGGAAGCCACTTCCTTCCTCCTTAGGCCGCCTCCAGGAACCCAAATGCATTTCATAAACAGCCATGGGTTCTTTTTTGGTATCGGTTTTCTTTCTCTTTGCAAGCCACGCCGCATCTGTCCATTTAAAGTTCCGAAGATCAGCCACTACCGATGCATTGTTCGGTCTTAACTCGGCGGCATTGGCATAGGGATCTGCTTTCAGATAAGTGAGTCCGCCTTTTGCTTTTATCTCATATTTGTAGATCTCTCCCACTTTAACCCCAGGTATAAACAATTCAAAGATTCCGCTGTCCCACAGCCTCCTCATAGGAAAACGTCTGCCATCCCATGAATTGAAATCGCCAACAACGCTGACTCTGGCAGCATTGGGCGCCCATACTGCAAAATACACGCCTTCGGTTCCACCCAGTGTCATGGGGTGGGCCCCCAGCTTTTCATAAATGTCATAGCAGATTCCTGCATTGAACTTTTTTGTTTCCTTTTCCGTAATCTGCGGTGCAAACGCATACGGATCTTTTATCTCTGCCGTATCTCCGGTATCATAAGTAATTTTAAACGTGTAATCAGGAATGCTCTTTCTGGGTATCAAGACTGCGAAGTACCCCGCCTCATCTTCCAGTTCCATTTCGTATTCCTTTTTTACCCCATCTATACACACGGCAACCTGAACTGCCTGGGGAATAAATGCCTGTATCAATACGCCTTCTTCTGTAAGATGTGCTCCCAATAATGAATGGGGATTGTCCTCTTCTGAATAAACAATTGCCTCAATTGCTGCCCAATCCATTAACTCGTATAATTTTTCATTCATAGCATACCCTCCTTGTCCCATTTCTATATGGCTATTTTACCACATTTATCTTATGAATGGAACTAAAACTGTTCCCGCGGTATTACGTAAGGCTGTGGATAAACAATCCGCTTCTGAGTTTGGGTTCAAACCAGGTAGATTTCGGAGGCATCAGGAGGCTGTCATCTGCTACTGCAAACAGTTCCCCTATGGATGTTGGATACATGGAAAATGCCACACCGCCGCACTCTTTCACTCTCATTTCAAGTTCCGAAAGACCGCGGATTCCGCCAACAAAATCAATCCTTTTATCTGTCTTGGGATCTTGGATTCCAAGCACCGGATGTAATAATTCATCCTGTAAAACAGAAACATCCAGACCTTTGACCGGATCATCTGAAACATATGCCGGTTTCACCTGCAGACGATACCAGCCGTCTGTTAAATACATTCCTAAAATTCCCTTTGCATCCGGCTTAACCGGTACTTCGGATTTCTGGATATCAAATTTTTCTGCTGCCTTTTCCCTAAACGTTTCCCCGGACATTCCATTTAAGTCCATCACTACCCGGTTATAATCCAGAATCAGAAGTTCGTCTTCCGAAAACAAAACCGAAAGAAAATAATTGAATTCTTCCGTACCATCATAGTCCGGATGCGCTTCTCTGCGCTTTAAACCAACCTTAACAGCTGATGCTGCACGGTGATGCCCGTCCGCTATGTAAATATGCCCAACCTTTCCAAAAGCTTGCTGAATCTCCCGGTTCAGATTCGCATCCTCTATTTTCCATCCCCTATGGGTAATCCCATCCGGCGATACAAAATCGAATACCGGTTCCTCTGCCTTTCCCTGTAAAACCAGCTTTTTCAGCACCTCATTTTTACGGTAAGCCAGGAAGATCGGTCCCGTCTGGGCATCACAGCTGTCTACATGGCGGATACGGTCCTGTTCTTTATCTGCTCTGGTATTCTCATGCTTTTTAATCACACCATTCATATAATCATCAATAGACGCGCAGGCTACGATGCCTGTCTGTGGCCTGCCATCCATAACCAGCTCATAGAGATAATAGCAGCTGGACTCATCCTGCACAAATTCCCCCTCCGCTTTCATCTCCCATAAAATATCATGGGCTTTCTGATATACGGACGGATCATAGGTATCCACCTCATCCGGAAACTGTGTCTCCGCACGGTCAATTTTTAAAAAACTATAAGGTTCCTTTTCCACCTCCGCTTTTGCTTCCTTCCTGTTATAAACGTCATAGGGAAGTGCCGCAATTTTGGATGCCAGATCTTCTCTTGGACGGATTGCCCGAAATGCCTTTACTTCTGCCATTAATTCTTCCTGCCTTTCACTATTTTCTGTAATTCTTTCTGTAACTTCTCCCACAATATACCATATTCCCTGCGGTTTTTTCTCACCGATCTGGCAACTGTCTTTGCTGCCTTCACAGGCCTTAAAACCTTTTTTACCTGATACAACATGAAATACCTCCTGTCTCAGATCCGGGCGGCGGCAGCCAGCCCATCCCCATTTTCAAACACGCTCTAATACTGCTTATCCTTCTCCTGATACAAAAATTGCCGCAAAACCTCACATTTTGCGACAATTATGTTAATCATTATTTAATCACTCGAACCTTCAGCACGCCTTCAATATTCTTCAGAGTGTCCAGTACGACCTCCGGAAGATGAGTATCTAAATCAAATAACGAATATGCATAATCACCTTTGCTTGTATTCGTCATATTGGCAATGTTCAGATCTGCGGAACCAAGAACGGATGCGAACTGTCCGATCATATTCTTGGTGTTTCTGTGATTAATTGCAATACGGCATACATGGGTACATTCCCCCATATTACAGTTTGGATAATTAACGGCGTTTTTGATATTACCGTTTTCCAGATAATCCTTTACTTGTTTGACAGCCATAATTGCACAATTTTCTTCTGATTCTTCAGTGGATGCACCCAGGTGAGGAATTACCAGGCATCCCTTTTCTCCTGCTGTAGTTGGATTCGGGAAATCCGTTACATATTTCTTAACCTTACCGGTACGCAGAGAAGTTACCATAGCATCTTCGTCTACCAGCAGGTCTCTGGCAAAGTTCAGAATTACAACGCCGTCTTTCATCAATGCGATTGCATCCTGATTGATCATCTTCTTTGTAGCATCCATCAGCGGAACATGAATGGTGATATAATCACATTCTCTGTAAATATCATCTACCTGCTGGATATGTTTAATGCTTCTGGAAAGGTTCCAGGCTGCATCTACCGAAATATAGGGATCGTATCCGTATACTTCCATACCAAGATGTGTTGCCGCATTCGCAACAGCTACACCGATTGCACCCAGACCGATAATACCCAGTTTCTTACCCTGTATCTCCGATCCGACAAAGTTTTTCTTTTCCTTTTCCGTTGCTTTGGCAATTAACTCATTCTGTCTTTCTGACTGAACCCAGTTTACACCGCCTACAATATCACGTGCTGCTAAGAGCATACCTGCAATTACCAGTTCTTTTACGCCATTGGCATTTGCTCCGGGTGTATTAAATACTACAATACCCTGATCTGCACATTTGTCAAGGGGGATATTATTTACACCGGCACCGGCTCTTGCTATTGCTTCAATGTTTGACGGAAACTCCATGTCATGCATTGCCGCACTTCTCACTAATATAGCATCCGCTTCCTGGTATTGATCCACTTTTTCATAGTTCTCTGTAAACAGACCCGTTCCTGCCTCGGCAATGGGATTTAAACAATTATATTTCAACATTTTACAGGTTCTCCTCTTCGAATTTCTTCATAAATTCCACTAATTTTTCAACACCTTCAATTGGCATTGCATTATAGATGCTGGCCCTCATTCCACCTACGGATCTGTGTCCTTTCAGGTTCTCAAATCCTGCTGCTTTTGCTGCTTTTACAAACTTCGCATCTAACTCGTCATTTCCGGTAACAAATGGGACATTCATGAGAGAACGGTCCTCTTTTACTACCGTTCCTTTGAATAATCTGCTGTTATCCAGGAAGTCATAGAGGATTGCTGCTTTCTTTTCATTATGTAATTTCATTGCATCCAAACCGCCCATTTTCTTCAGCCATTTGAATACTTTGCCGCACATATAAATGCAATAGCTGTTTGGTGTATTGTAAAGAGATTTTGCATCCGCATGTGTCTTATACTGCAGCATGGTTGGTGTTCCAGAAAGGGTGTCTTCCGTAATCAGATCTTCCCGGATGATAACAATTACCATACCTGCAGGACCGATATTTTTCTGAACGCCGCCATAAATAATTCCATATTTAGTCACATCAACCGGTTCTGATAAGAAACAGGAAGAAACATCTGCTACCAGAGTTTTGCCTTTTGTATTCGGCAAGGTCTTAAACTTCGTCCCGTAAATTGTGTTATTCTCACAGATATATACATAATCTGCGTCTTCACTGATCGGTAAATCAGAGCAGTCCGGAATATAGGAAAATGTCTTATCCTCAGAAGTAGCAATTTTATTCGCTTTGCCATACTTCTGTGCTTCCTGGTAAGCTTTTTTCGCCCACTGGCCTGTAACAATATAATCTGCAACTTTATTCTTCATCAGATTCATTGGTATCATGGCAAACTGCTGTGACGCACCGCCCTGCAAAAACAGTACCTTATAATTGTCCGGTATCTTCATCAGATCGCGTAAATCCTGTTCTGCATCACAGATAATTTCATCAAAAACCTGAGATCGGTGACTCATTTCCATTACGGACATTCCGGACCCCTTATAGTCCAGCATCTCTGCTGCTGCTTCCTTAAGTACTTCTTCCGGTAATACTGCCGGACCCGCTGAAAAATTGTACACTCTGCTCACTTTTGTTTCCTCCTCATATTTAAACACTTTTTTACTTTACCATCCTAAATTGGACTCATAAGCACTATTTTATCGCTATGCTAAAAAATAGTCAATAGGTTATTTTATTTTAAATCATCCTGGTCAAATGCTTCTTCAATCGCCGCACCCGCCGGTACCATTGGGAATACTTTATCATCGCAGTCGATCTGGCAGTCGATAACTACCGGTCTTCCAAGAGCAATTGCTTTTTCAAGAGCCGGCGCTACTTCTTCTTTTTTTGTAACGCGGATTCCTTCCGCTCCCATGGCTTCTGCCAATTTCACAAAATCTACAGCGTCATTTAATATGGTATGTGAATAACGCTTTTCATAGAACAATGTCTGCCACTGGCGCACCATTCCAAGAACGTGATTGTTAATAACAACCTGAATAATCGGAATATTATATCTGGCTGCCGTAGCAATTTCATTCATATTCATACGGAAACAGCCGTCTCCTGCAACATTTATGACAGTCTTATCCGGGCATCCAAGCTTCGCTCCAAGGCTGGCACCCAGACCGTATCCCATGGTTCCAAGCCCGCCTGAAGTTATAAACGTGCGGGGCTTTTTGTATTTGTAATACTGTGCCGCCCACATCTGATGCTGTCCGACTTCTGTGGTAATCACCGCATCCCCTTTGGTAACGCGGTAGATTTCTTCTACAATATAAGGACCGGTTAAGCCTTCTTTGTTATATTTTAACGGAAATCTCTGCTTCAGATCTGCGATCTGAGCCAGCCATTCGTCATGGCGGTGCTCTTCAATCCTTGTATTTAATCTCTTTAATACTTCTTTTACATCACCGATAATACTTTCATTTACAATGATGTTTTTATTGATTTCAGCCGGATCTACATCGATCTGTATGATCTTCGCATTTTTGGCAAAGCTGTCAGCCTTTCCCACAACGCGGTCACTGAATCTGGCGCCAATGGTAATTAAAAGGTCACACTGGGTAACTCCAAAGTTCGAGGTCTTCGTTCCATGCATTCCCAGCATACCGCAGTACAGCTCACTGGTTCCGTCAAATGCGCCTTTACCCATCAGGGTATCTGCAACCGGTGCATGCACTTTTTCCACAAATTCATTTAATTCTTCCGATGCTTCTGCAATTACCGCTCCGCCGCCTACGAATACAAATGGTTTTTTACATTTATTAATTAAGGCGATGACTGCTTCCAGATCATCTTCTTTGATATAGTCTGTTTTACGTTCAATGGGTTCCGGTTTCACCATTTCATATTCTGATTCATTTGCAGTAACGTCTTTGGTTATATCTATCAGAACCGGTCCCGGTCTTCCTTCTTTTGCGATGATAAATGCACGGCGGATGGTCTCAGCCAGTTTTTCTACATCTTTTACAATAAAGTTATGTTTGGTAATGGGCATTGTCACACCTGCAATGTCAATTTCCTGAAAACTGTCCCTGCCAAGGAGGGGTACCGCAACATTTGCTGTAATTGCCACCATGGGCACAGAATCCATATATGCTGTCGCAATGCCGGTTACCAGATTCGTAGCACCCGGTCCGGAAGTAGCCATACAGACACCTACTTTTCCGGTTGCACGGGCATAGCCATCCGCTGCGTGGGCTGCTCCCTGCTCGTGTGAGGTGAGGACATGGCGGATTTCTCCTTCATGCTTATATAATGCATCATAAATATTGAGAATGGTGCCGCCCGGATATCCAAATACGGTGTCTACACCCTGCTCTTTTAAACATTCTATTACGATTTCAGAACCTGTTAATCTCATCTGCTTACCTCTTTTCTATTTCTTTGGTATTTCCAGGATTGCGCCGCGGTTGCCGGAAGTTACCATTGCTGCATAGCGTGCCAGATAGCCCGTGGTAATCTTTGGCGTTCTCGGCTGCCATTTTGCTCTTCTCTCTTCCATTTCTTCCTCAGAAATAACAAAGTCCAGTTTATTTTCCGGAATATTAATCCGGATGGTATCTCCTTCTTCCACCAGGGCAATGGGTCCCCCTACTGCCGCTTCCGGTGATATGTGTCCAATCGCCGCACCTCTGGAGGCACCGCTGAAACGTCCGTCTGTAATCAGGGCTACGCTGGAGCCAAGTCCCATGCCCATAATTGCTGAAGTCGGATTTAACATTTCACGCATACCAGGTCCGCCTTTTGGTCCTTCGTATCGGATGACAACCACATCTCCTGCATTGATTTTGCCGTTCTTAATTGCGTCAATTGCATCTTCTTCGCAGTCAAATACTCTTGCCGGACCTTCATGTACCATCATTTCCGGAGCTACTGCCGAACGTTTTACAACGCCGGAGTCCGGTGCCAGATTACCCTTTAATACTGCGATACCGCCGGTTTCACTGTATGGATTTTCAATTGGACGGATGACTTCCGGATTGAGATTTTTGCAATTTTCAATATTTTCCTTTACCGTCTTGCCGGTTACCGTAATGAGGTCTGTATGAAGGAGGTTTTTCTTATCCAGTTCATTCATAACTGCATAAACCCCGCCAGCTTCATTTAGTTCTTCAATATAAGTGTGTCCCGCTGGTGCCAGATGGCACAGATTTGGAGTAATCGCACTGATTTCATTTGCAATATCTAAATTCAGTTCCACTCCCGCTTCATGGGCAATTGCCGGAAGATGCAGCATACTGTTGGTGGAACATCCCAGTGCCATGTCTACCGTCAGTGCATTCATAAAAGCGTCTTTTGTCATAATATCACGTGGGCGGATATTTTTCTCTAACATTTCCATTACTTTCATTCCGGCATGTTTTGCAAGACGGATACGGTCAGAATAAACTGCCGGAATCGTACCGTTTCCTCCCAGACCCATGCCCAGTACTTCTGTGAGGCAGTTCATACTGTTAGCCGTATACATTCCGGAACAGGAACCGCAGGTCGGGCAGGCCTTGCATTCAAATTCATCAATTTCTTCATCTGTCATATTTCCTGCAGCGTAAGTACCTACTGCTTCAAACATGCTGGAAAGACTTGTTTTCTGTCCGTGTACATGCCCAGCCAGCATTGGTCCGCCACTGACAAACACCGTAGGTATGTTGACACGCGCTGCAGCCATTAAAAGCCCAGGTACGTTTTTATCACAGTTTGGTACACATACCAGTGCGTCAAACTGATGGGCAATCGCCATAGCCTCTGTGGAATCCGCGATTAGATCTCTTGTTACCAGGGAATATTTCATTCCAATATGCCCCATTGCGATACCGTCACAAACCGCGATTGCCGGGAATACCCTTGGCGTACCGCCTGCCATTGCAACACCCAGTTTTACTGCTTCTACAATTTTATCCAGATTCATATGTCCCGGTACAATTTCATTAAAAGAACTAACAATACCTATCAGCGGTCTGTCCATCTCTTCTTTTGTCATGCCAAGGGCATTAAACAATGACCGGTGGGGTGCCTGCTGCATCCCTTTTTTTACTGCATCACTCTTCATGTCTGATCTCCTTATCTGTTTATGATACCAAAGCGCGTTTGAAAATTGCTTTTTCAAACACGCTCTTGACCCGGCAAACAGCCGGATCTGTCATTTATCTGTATTTTTATATTCTTTATATTCTTTCTGCAATCAGGTCACCCATCTGCCTGCAGCCAACCTTCGTGCATCCCTCTGACATAATATCTCCTGTGCGGAATCCGTCTTTCAACACCTGTCTGACAGCGTTTTCAATAGCATCTGCCGCTTCATCCAGATCCAGGGAATAGCGAAGCATCATTGCTGCTGATAAGACAGTGGCGATAGGATTGGCAATGTCCATGCCTGCAATATCCGGTGCGGAACCATGGCTTGGTTCATAGAGTCCGAATTTAGTTTCATTTAAACTTGCTGATGACAGCATACCGATGGATCCGGTTACCATGCTTGCTTCATCGGATAAAATATCACCAAACATGTTTTCTGTGAGAATTACGTCAAACTGACCCGGATTTTTCACCAGCTGCATTGCACAGTTGTCTACCAGCATGTGCTCCAGCTCCACCTCAGGATAATCCTTCGCAACCTCCTCCACGACAGCTCGCCAGAGCCTGGAAGAATCCAGCACATTTGCCTTGTCGACGCTGGTCACTTTCTTTCTCCGCTTCATGGCGATATCAAAACCGCGTTTCGCAATCCGCCGGATCTCCTGTTCATTATAAGTCAGGGTATCGACAGCCGTTCTCACACCGTCCACTTCCGTCGTCTTCCTCTCGCCGAAATACAGCCCGCCGGTCAGCTCCCGCATGATCATCATGTCGAATCCGCCGCCGATGATCTCTTCCCGCAGCGGGCATGCCGCCCGAAGCTCATCGTACAGATAAGCCGGCCGCAGGTTGGCGAACAGGTTTAGCGCCTTGCGTATCCCCAGAAGCCCTGCTTCCGGACGCCTGGAAGGCTCCAGCTGATACCAGGGCGATGTCTTCGCGTCGCCTCCGATGGAACCCATCAGCACGGCATCACAGTCTTTCGCCTGGCCCACCGTCTCATCCGTCAATGGCACGCCGCAGGCGTCAATAGACGCGCCGCCCAGCAGCAGTTTTGAATAAACAAAGGTGTGTCCATACTTCGAACAGACCGCATCCAAAACCTTCTTAGCCTCATCAACGATTTCCGGACCAAGTCCGTCTCCATGGATCAATCCTATTCTGTGTTCCATCGTAATCTCCCTCTTTTCAACTAAAATCATTCACTCACAAACCCCTGATTTCACAGGAAATTCCGGTGGTCGTGTAGCTATAAACTATATCATACTTCATATTTATGGACTTTTCAACAAAAAAACTTAATAATTTCTGTGAAATAATGCCTATTCCGTATTATGAAGCAAGGGAATATCCGGTATTTAAACACTGTCTCTGACGAAACAGCCGGTAATGAGAAACCGTTACAAAAGCCCGTCCCAAAATTGCTTCCGGAACGGGCTTTTGTATAAAATTATCACTTATTTCTTCTTGGTATCTGTGGGCTTAGTGTCCTTCTCGGTCACCGCCGCTGCCTCTTCCGGCTTCTCCACCTGGGCGATCGCAGCCTTTCTCATGGGAATCCTGCAGTTTTTGTTGTTGCCGAATTCTACGATTACATCTTCTTCCGTTATGTCAATCACCACACCGTAAAAACCGCTGTTCGTTACAACGGCATCGCCGATCTCCAGGGCGGAAAGCATGGCCTGCATTCTTTTCTGTTCTTTCTTCTGGGGACGGATCATCATAAAGTACATCAGGGCGATCAACGCCACCATCAAAATAATCATACTCATAGAACCCATTCCACCGCTGCTGGCAGCTGTACTGCTTGCAAAAATCATTTCCATATCCTCCTAATTAACCATTTC
>ENA-OQNO01002256-OQNO01002256.1-human-gut-metagenome-genome-assembly--contig:-NODE-2256-length-11345-cov-3.287484_pt1 | contig 11345 bp, 9 predicted proteins | sample MGYA00242629_ERZ504880 | MGnify/ENA primary metagenome ERZ504880 (study PRJEB26092, sample SAMD00036377) | human gut metagenome | host: Homo sapiens | study: EMG produced TPA metagenomics assembly of... | reverse complement strand
ACGGCTAGGAGCACGGCTGCGTCTAGGTGAGCATGCACGGCTGGGTGCAGGTGATCGAGCGCATTGCGCGTGAGTCTCCGGCTGTGGCCCTGATGATCCTTATTTCGGCTATCGGGTCAGACGCGTTGGTGTTTTCCGGCACCGACGAGCAGAAGGAGTCCATCCTTCCCGCGCTGGCCGCAGGCGAAGCTAAGATCTGCTTTGCGTTGACCGAGCCCAATGCCGGCTCCGATATTTCCTCTATCGCGACAACGGCTCTGCCCGACGGGGACGGCTACGTGATCAACGGAAGCAAGATATTCATCACCAACGGCGCCGTAGGAGACTACTTCACGGTGTTTGCGCGCGTCAACGAGGATGGCGAATCGAAGCCTTCGTGCTTCGTCGTGCATAACGACTCGCCGTGTCTGATCATCTGCCGCAAAGAGGACAAGATGGGGCTGCGCGGCTCCGTGACGTCGCAGCTGTTCTTCGAGAACATGCACGTGGGTCCCGAAACCGTGGTAGGCAACGTGGGCGACGGCTTCGAGATCGCGCACCACACGCTCAACCGCGGTCGCTTGGCCGTTGCCGCGCTTGCAACGGGCGTGACGGCCGCATCGCTTGCGGCAGCTGCGGCGTACGCGAAGGACCGTATCCAATTCGGCAAGCACATTGCCGATCTGCAGGCCATCCGCTTCATGCTGGCCGATATGGAAATATCCCTGGAAGCTTCGCGTCTGCTGCTCGACCAGGCATCGTCCGCGTTCGGCGGCGACATCCAGGCCATGATGAAAACCGCTTCGGTGGCCAAGGTGTACTGCTCTGAGGCGGCGGTGAAGGCGTCGGAAACGGCGGTGCAGATCTTCGGCGGCTACGGCTTGTGCAAGGATTACCCGGTCGAGCGTTATTACCGCGACGCGAAATCGTTCACCATCGTCGAAGGGACCAGCCAAGTTCAGCGTTCCCTTATTGCGAAATCGGTTCTGAAGGAGTATTAGAAAGCGTTGCGCCGCCGAGCGCGGCGCGATGACTACGAAGGGGGGCTGCCCATGAACGTTGCAGTCTGCATCAAGCAAACCGTCGACACCGAGGCGGAGGTGCGCGTCGATTCCGAGGGACGCGTGTCGACCGAGGGCCAGACGCTCGTTATCGATCCGTACAGCGAATTCGCGGTCGAGCGAGCGGTGCAGTTGAAAGAGGAGCACGGCGGGGAAGTCTTCGTCGTGTGCGTAGGCGGGGACGAGTCGATGCCTGCCGTTCGGCATGCGCTGTCCATGGGCGCGGATGCGGGGTACCTCATCGACGACCCGGCTCTTTGCGATATCGATGGTGCGGCGAAGGCGCGGGTGCTGTCCGCCGCCCTCGATCGCCTGTCCGTGGATCTGGTTTTGGGCGGGTGCAAATCCGCCGACACGTCGAGCGCGCAGACCATGCCGCGCGTTGCCGAGCTTCGCGGCCTGCCGTGCGTGCAGGTGGTCACGGAACTGACGGTTGACGTAGCGGGTGCAACGGTGCGCGCCACGCGCGAGATCGACGATGGCGTTGCCTTGGTTGACGTTGCCTTGCCCGCCGTGGTAACGGCGCAGCAGGGCCTGGCCGAGCCACGCTATCCTAACGTTCGGTCGATCATGCAGTCGAAGAAGAAGCCCGTCACGGTGTGGACGCTTGCCGATATAAGCGTCGATCAGGCGGAAGTCGTTGAGGCGGAGTCCCGAACCCGCGTGCTGCGCTATCGCGAGAAGCCCGCCCGTCAGGGAGGGCGCGTCGTCGAAGGCGAAACGACTGCCGAGGTGGTTCGCGCCACGATGGATTTGCTGGCTAGCGAAGCCAAGGTCTTGTAGGACGAAAGGGGATCACCGATGGCAGGAATCTGGGTTTACGCGGAGCCGAAAGACGGTTCGTTTCCGCGCGTGACGTTTGAAATGATGGCGGCTGCGCTCGATGGCCGCCGAGGGCGATGGCAGCGTGACGGCCGTGGTTCTAGGCAGCGGGCTTGCCGATGCCTCGCTCGATCGTCTTGCTCATGCGGGCGCCGATGTCGTCGCTGTGCTGGACGATGCAGCGTTGGCGACGTACACCACCGATGCGTACGTGTCGGCGCTGCAAGCGTTGGTGGAGCAGCAGCGCCCCGATGCCGTGCTGTTCGCGGAGGGGGCGACGGGGCTCGATCTGGCTCCCGTGCTTGCCCAGCGGCTCAACACCGGCTTCGTGGCCGACGTGGTGGCGATCGGGCACGACGAAGAGGCGGGCTTCGCGTTCACGCGCGAGCCGTATTCGGGAAAGGTCCAGGCCGACATCGTTTTCGCAGCCGATGCGCGTCCTATGCTGGCCACTGTGCGCCCGAAGGCGTTCGAACCCCTTGAGGCTGACGAGCAGCGGACGGCTTCCGTTGTCATGCAGCAGGTGAACGGCTTCGGCGACATGCGCCAGACGGTGGCCGACGTGGTGCGCCGGGCGTCAGGCCGCGTGGAGCTGACTGAGGCCGATACGGTGGTGTCGGGCGGTCGCGGCACGAAGGGCGCAGAGGGTTTTTCGCTCATCGAAGAGCTTGCCGACGTATTGGGTGCTGCAGTCGGCGCATCGCGGCCCGCGGTCGACGAGGGATGGACTGACATCCAGTTCCAGGTTGGCCAGACAGGCAAGACCATCGCGCCTTCGCTCTACATCGCGTGCGGCATTTCAGGCTCCATCCAGCACATGGCAGGAGCTGCGGGTTCGAAGTGCATCGTTGCGGTGAACCGCGATCCCGAAGCGGACATCTTCAAAGTGGCCGATTACGGTATCGTAGCCGATCTGTTCGAAGCTGTTCCGCTTTTGACCGAGGCGTTCCGCGCCAGCAAGGCATCGTAGCGTGGACGCGGCGGTTCCCTCGCGCGAGGTTTTGTGGAACATCGAGGGTTCATGGATCATGTACCCGTGCTTCTTGTTGGTGCTGGCCGTGGCCGCCTACTGCTTCTGGCGGCGCTACCGTTTGTGGAAGGTGGGGCTTCCGGTTGATCGGACGGACAATCCGCGCGAGCGCTTGAAAGGCGCGTTCGTCGATGCGGTCCTGCAGGCTTCGGTGCTCAAGGGACGCGGGGCGGGCATCAAGCTGGCTCACCTGGGGATGTACGTGGGCATGGCTGTTATTGGGGTGACCACTGCAACCTATGCAGCTCAGGCCGACCTGGGGCTTGATATCGCAAAGGGGGATTATTACCTGTATTTTCTAGCCTTCGCCACCGACGTCGCAGGGCTTGCGTTCTGCATCGCGATGGTCGCGTGCATCGTTCGCCGCGTTTCGGGTTCGAGCCCTTCGTTGGATACGAAGCCGGCCGATATCGTCGTGCTGGTGTGGTTGCTGGTCATCGGCGTGTCGGGCTTCTTCGTCGAAGGCCTGCGCATCGTGGGGACGAACGATCCTTGGGCGGCGTTCTCGCCGATAGGAAACTTGTTCTCGCAACTGTTCGTCACCTGGAGCGCAGAGCAGATCTCGCTTGCTCATCGGGTTCTCTGGTGGGGTCACATGGCCGTGGCCTTCGGCATTCTGGCGTACTGGGTGTATTCCAAACTAGCTCACGTGCTGCTGGTGCCTGCCACGGTATACTGCCGTTCTCTGGAGCCGAAGGGTACGCTGCCTTACGTTGACCTGGAAGACGAGGACCTGGAGGAATTCGGCGTTGGGAAGCTGGAGGACTTTACCTGGAAGGACCTGCTTGATACGCAGGCGTGCGTCAGATGCGGGCGCTGCGAACTTATGTGTCCCGTCCATGCAAGCGGAAAGCCGCTGTCTCCGAAAGACCTTATGCAGTCGCTCGGAGCTCATCTGGGCGAACGCGGGCCGATCGTGCTCGCCCAGCGCAAATCCGAGTCTGCGCAGGCGAAGGCGGCGGGTTCCGAATCGGGGTCGAAGGAGGGCGGCGCTCCGGCGGTCGCGTTCGAGCCGACCGAGCAGCAGCAGGCGGTGTTGGACAAGACGCTGGTGGGCGATGTGATTTCCTCTGAAGCGCTTTGGTCGTGCACCACATGCGGCGCGTGCATGGAGGCTTGCCCGGCGCTTCTGGAGCACGTTCCGAAGACGGTCGGCATGCGCACGTACCAGGTGTCGATGGAAAGCGCGTTTCCAAGCGAGGCGACATCGACGTTCCGCAGTCTGGAGACCAACGGAAACCCGTGGGGCTTGGGGTGGCAGAGCCGCTTGTCTTGGGCCGAGGAGCTCGACGTGCCGACGTTGGCCGACGCTCCGGATGCCGAGTACGTGTACTGGCCCGGCTGCGCCGGAGCGTACGATGCGCGCAATCGCAAGGTGTCGCGCGCTCTGGTGACGCTCTTGCAGCACGCCGGCGTGAGCTTCGCCGTCATTGGAAACGAAGAGAAGTGCTGCGGCGATGCCGCGCGGCGCCTGGGCAACGAGTTCGTGTACTACCAGCTGGCTACCGAGAACATCGAGACGCTCAAGGCGTACGGAGCGAAGAAGATCATCGTGCAGTGCCCTCATTGCGCGCACGTAATCGAACGGGATTATCCGCAGTTAGGCGGCACGTTCGAGGTGGTGCGGCATGTCGAGTTGCTGGAGCGCCTGGTGAGGGAAGGCAAGCTTGGCTGCACCGCCGGCATGGGTTCGAGGCTGCCGTTCGAGTACGTTACCTATCACGACTCGTGCTATCTGGGCCGCTATGCGGACGTGTACGACGAGCCGCGCGCATTGGTGACCGCCAGCGGCGCGCGCGTGGTGGAGATGCAGCGTACGCGCGAGCAGAGCTTCTGCTGCGGCGCGGGCGGCGGGCGCATGTGGCTCGAGGAGCGCGAGGGTCAGCGCATCAACGCTATGAGAACCGATCAGGCGCTTGCAACGGGCGCAGATGCGGTGGCAACAGCGTGTCCGTTCTGCCTTTCCATGTTCGAGGACGGGTTGGCGGCGCGCGATGCCGACGTTCCCGCGAGAGACGTAGCGGAGCTTCTTGCCGAGGCTCTTCGATTGATATAGCGTGTCGTCGACGCCGCCGCATTCTGTTTGCGGCGGCGTCGGGGCGTATGCGGGAAGGAGTTCGCGGTGAATGCGTGGCGCTCAGGAGAACTGCTGGAAGTGCCGATGGGCGAAGCGCTTTCGGAGATGCTTCGCTCGTACGTAGCGTCGGGCGCCTGCCCCGCGTCTCCGCGCCTTGCCGCCACGGTGATGCTGGTGCGCGGCCCGCGCGAAGTGTTCATGCTGCGCCGCGCGAAAACCATGGCGTTCGTTCCCGATGCGGTGGTGTTTCCTGGCGGGGGAGTGGACCCTCGCGATGCTGACGAGCGTCTTCCCTGGACGGGCCCTTCGCCTGCCGTCTGGTCTCGACGCATGGGCGTAGACGAGGAGACGGCGCGGCGGGTGGTGACGGCGGCGGCTCGCGAGGTGTTCGAGGAGTGCGGCGTGCTGCTGGCGGGACGGGATCACGGCGCCGTCGTGGAGCATGTGGGCACCTCCGAGTGGGCTGAGGAGCGTCAACGTCTTGCCGAGCACGAGTCGTCGTTCGCGGAGGTTTTGCTTCGCCATGGACTTGTGCTGCGCGCCGATCTTCTAGGGTTGCGTTCCCATTGGCTGACGCCCGAATTCGAGCCGCGTCGCTACGATACGTACTTTTTCGCTGCGCTTGCTCCGCAGGGGCAGGTTCCCGATGACCGTACAAGCGAAGCGAATGGCGCCGGTTGGATTGATCCGGTCGACGCGCTGGAGAAAGGCGCTCGGGGCGAGATGCGCCTTGTGCCGCCGACGGTGTACAACTTATCCCATCTTGCGTACGCCGAAAGCCCTGAGTCTTTCGCGGCGGGCGTCGATGGCGCTCGGCGCATCATGCTCGAGCCGTGCAAGCGCGAGCATGAAGGGACGGTGCTGCGATGCGTGCTTCCGTAGCTGCGCGCGAGCGCGAGCTTTCCCGGCCGGCTCCGGGCACCGTGCCGGCCGATCGGGCCACGTGGCGCGGCGGGCGTTTCTCGGTGCGGGCGCGCTGCGTTCTGGCCGACAATCCGTCGCCCCTTACGTATGTCGGCACCAATACCTGGGTGCTCTCGGAACCGGGCTGCACGGGGTGCGTCGTGGTCGATCCCGGTCCTGCGTTACCCGAACATCTGGATGCCGTTCATGCCGCGTGCGAAGAGGACGGGCTGCACGTTGCGGCAGTGGTTCTCACGCACGACCACTACGATCATGCCGAAGGAGCGCAGCAGTTCGCACGACGGGCTAAGGCTCCGCTGCTCGGGCGTCGTGCCCAGACGCTTTCAGAAGGCCCTCTTGACCTGGGAGCAGATGCTCCTGCGCTCGAGGCGGTGTTCTTGCCGGGTCATTCGAAAGATTCTATTGGGCTTGTGTTTGCCAAGGACGGGTCCGTTGTGACGGGCGATCACGTGTTTCGACAGAGTTCCACGCTCATCTGCTGGCCGGACGGCACGTTGTCCGACTATTTAGCCAGCCTGGAGCGCTTGAGGCGCATCGTTCGAACGCGGCGCATACGCGTGCTGCTGACTGCTCACGGATTGCCGATCGACGATCCCCTTGGCTTGATCGATCGGCAGACGGCGCACCGCCTGAGCCGTCTTGATCGCGTGAGGAGGATCGTCGCGGCGGGGGCGGGGTTCGATGTCGATCGTATTCTGGAAACGGTGTACGACGACGTTGACGCGCGTCTGAATCCCGCTGCGCGCGTCAACGTTCAAGCGCAGATCGCGTACTTGCAGGAAGAGGCTGCTTCCTTGGCCCGCATGTAAAAGGCGCTCTGCATCGTTGTTGCGCGATCGAATCCATAACGGTCAAAACGTACTTCGATAGCGCGAAAGGCCCCGTACCGTGAAGCTCGCACGTTATGCGCTTCTTGGTACGGGGCCTTTTAGCTGCCTTTAGAGCAGTTCTCGAGCGATCTTTACGCTTGCATGCGCCTGGCAAGCTCCTGCGACAGCTCGAAGCGCTTCACCTTGCCGGTTGCCGTCTTCGGGATGGCGTCGATGTACTCCATGCGCTCGGGCCACAGGCGCTTTGCGACATGACGCTCGGCTAGGTAGGCAGTCACGTCTGCCACGGTGGGACGGCGGTCGTCGGTGGGTACGGCAAAGGTGCATATGCGCTCGCCAAGGCGCTCGTCGGGCATGCCGATGGTGGCCGTTTCGCCGATGCCGGGGCAGCCGATCAAATCGTCGTCGATTTCGCGCGCGCAGATGTTCTCGCCGCCGCGGATAATGATCTCTTTCTTGCGGCCGTTGATGCGAATGCGTCCCTGTTCGTCCATGTATCCCAAATCGCCGCTGTAGAACCAACCGTCATCGTCCAAGGCGCGGGCGGTGCGCTCGGGCGCGTTGAGGTAGCCGACGAACTGATGGGGTCCGCGTGAGATCTCTTCGCCTTGCTCTCCCAAGGGCACCTCGTTGCGATCCATGTCCACGATACGTACTTCGATGCCGGGGAAAGGTATGCCCGACCACGATCCGTTCCATTCGCGGCAGTCCGTAGGCGGAACGAAGATATGCGGGCAGCTTTCCGTGGAGCCGTAGACCTCGCAGAGCATGACGCCGTGGTTGGCGGCGCACTGCACGAGCGAACCGGGAACCGGCGCGCCTCCGCACAGGAACAGCTCGAGCGTTTCGATTTGCGGTCCGCCTTCGTGCTCGATGCACTTGAGCATGTCGTAGATGAACGGCGTTGCGCCCATCGACCACGTGCACTTCTCGCGGTTCATCTGCTCGATGGCCTGAGCGGGCCGGAAATCCTGCTGCAGTACCGTGCGCCCGCCCAGAATCATGGGGGAGATAAGGCCGTGGTAGAAGCCGGTGGCGTGGTTGAGCGGGGAAGCCATGAACATGACGTCGTCCGAAGTGCGCTCGGTGCCTTTCACGAAAGAGCTTTCCGAGAAGATAAGGTTGTTGTGCGTGAACAGAACGGCTTTCGGTTTGCCCGTGGTCCCCGAGGTGGACAGGATGCACGCGATGTCGTCGGACGTGATGTCCGGGCGCTTCGTCAAAGGCTCGTACTGCGAGCAGATTTCGCTCAAAGCGGGCAGATCGGAATGCTTGGGCTCCACTTTGTCGACGAGCGCCACCGGGCCGAGCGAGGGAATCTGGTCGACGATGCTCAGGATCTGCTGCTCGAAATCGACCTTGCCAGCTCTCGTCGGGCAGATGAACGCCTTCGATTCGACAAGGTTCATACCGTACACCAGGTCGGCGTCGTTGAAGTTGCGGGGCAGCGGATGCATGACCGCACCTGCCTTGAGCGCCGCTACATAGACGATGCAGAATTCCGCCCAGGTGGGCATCTGGAACGTCACGACGTCGCCGGGCTGCACACCCTGCTCGACCAGCCATGCAGCCAAACGCGATGCCTTGTCGTCAACCTCCCCGTAGGTGTAGCGCGAGCCTTGGTCGTCGCTTACGTATTCACGATCCGGATGGTTGGCCACCCGCTCGCTCCAAAGATCCCCCAGTGTTTTCTCGGTCCAATACCCCTGCTCGTAGTAGTGTCGCTTGCGATCCTCGTTGATTTTTAGATCGGTTATCATGCCCCTGATGTCCTCTCCTGATCGACTTTTGCCCGCCTGTGCCCTTGAACCGTCGATGTGCTTTGCAGCAAAGCGGGTTGAAGCTGGTTCAGTGCCGATGGTGTATGACTTGCCTGTGCGGGGTGGCCTCCTCGTGTTCGAGATGCGGACTGCGACGCCGCGCTTGTGCGGCCTTTTGCATGGATCATGTGCGTTGCGGCCATTGTATGATGCTGAAGGTATTATTTGTCGGTGAAATGCTTCGGGACCTATCGGTAGTTCCTATGAAACGATAGGGAGCGCCTATAATCCCAGGCGAGCGGTGCGAGCGTCCGGTTAGCGGCGGGGTCTGCCGGCAGGAGGGCAGGCAACGTGGACGCGCATGAGATTGAAAATGCTCCCGATTCTGCCGACTCGATGCATGCTGCAGCAACGAGGGAATAACAGACGCCCGATCGCTTCCGTCGGCAGATTCCCTTTAAGATACCGGTCATTATTTTAAATGTGTTACCAATATGACTTTCAAAATCAACAATACTATTGAATTGTCCGTGGTGCATGCCGGGCTAGCGTGTGACTATAGTACCAGCCTGTGTGCGTTAAAAAAATCGTATGGATCAAAACGTAAAAATGAGGAACACAGGGAAAGGGGTACGAAACCAATGAGCGTATATCAGGAAAGCTACCATCTGCCGGAGTTCGATTACGAGTACGAGAAGCTGCTGATCGACAAGCGCGGCCCGGTTTACGTCTGCTCGTTCAATGACGCGGGCAACCTCAACGCCATGTCGTACAAGCAGATGAGCGAGTTCAACGACTTCCTTATCAAGGTGCGCCTGGACAAGGATTGCCGCGCTATCGTTTTGACGGGCGAAGGCAAGTCCTTCTGCGCTGGCTTCAACCTCAACGACCTGGCTCTTGATCCGCCCGAGGATATGGGCCGCATCCAGCGCGACTTCTACATCATGCAGCGCATGTGCTCCGACCAGATCATCAACATGCGCCGTTGCGAGCAGCCCATCATCGGCGCGCTCAAGGGTTACGCTGTGGGCGGTGGCCTGTCCATCTCCTGCGCATGCGACATGCGTTTCCTGGGCGAGTCCTACAAGATGAACGCTGGCTACCTGTCCATCGGCTACACTGGCACCGACATGGGCGGCGCGTTCTTCCTGCCCAAGATCGTGGGCTATGCTCGCGCTTGCGAGATCCTCATGAACCCCAACCGCTTCGGCGCCGAGAAGTTGCTCGAGTGGGGCTTCGCGAACAAGATCGTTGCCGACGACGACGTGGTTGAAGAGGCTGTTGCCTTCGCTCAGCAGATGTGCGATGCCACGGCTCCGTTCGGCCTGCGCCTGACGAAGGAATGCCTGCAGGCTTCCTTGGACGGCACCAGCTTCGAGAACGTCATCAAGATGGAGAACCGCAACCAGGTGCTGGCTTCCAACACCAACGACGGCATCATGGGCACCCTCAAGATGAATCCGAAGAACAAGCAGGACGTCAAGGACAACCCGGACAAGTACGCGTTCCACAACATGTAAGAACGCGTCAAGCGCAACGTTCGAATGCTCTGCAGTGCCCTCGTGCCCTTTGGCGCGGGGGCACTGTCCTATACCGAGGCGGAGAAGGGAATCGCATGAAGATCATCGGTGTAAACGGAAGCCATCGAAGCGGAAAGGGCACGTCGCATCTCTTGGCGGCGGTTCTTGACGAGGCGTCGGCGACAGGCGCGCAGGTTGAGCTTGTAGAGCTTGCCGACCTTGACATCCGGTATTGCGTGGGGTGCAACGCGTGCCTTGCGAAGCCTGCTTGCGCGCTCTCGGGAGACGACATGGCGGAGCTTGTGGAAAAGCTCTTGGCAGCGGACGGCATCGTGCTGGCCTCTCCCGACTACTTCTCGAGCGTTTCGGCTCGCATGAAAACGTTCATGGAACGTACGCGCCCTCAGCACATGGTGGCCAACGCCTTCAAGGGCAAGGTGGGCGGCATGGTGGCTACGGCCGGTTTGAGCGATTGCGGAGTGGAGGAGACGCTTGCCGCCATGGACCGCTGGTTCGCCACGCAGGAGATGCTTGTGGTGCATCCTCGCCCGGAAGGCCCGGTGCTCGGATCTGGAGCTGCCGCCACCCAGTACGCCGGCTTCAACGCCGAGAAGAGGCGTGCTCAGTGGCGCCGCGTCGAGGACGACCAGGTGGCCTTCGGCGTCGCTCGCCAGCTGGGACGCGATATGGTGGAACTGCTGGAGCGCTTGGGAGCGTAGCGCTGCCAGGTGTTCGAGCTTGCGTCAGGCTTGCTATCCGCGTAGTTTGCCGCAAGTGGTTGAAAGGGAGTCCGGTTGGCTCCCTTTTGCGTGTCTGTGGCGATCGTTGTCGATCCAAAAACACGTTTTCAGCCCGAAAAACGTGTTTTTGGATCGACAATACGGCGGCGTTGAGACCACATGATGCGACGGAGCTACCGATGCGTCGCATCATGTGGTCTGTGCGTTCGAATGTGAAAAAGGAGCCCGAAGGCTCCTTTTTCTGAATCAATGCCCTGTTCAAGGTTTTAGAACCTGCACTCGACCTTGCCCTCGACCTGACGCTGGGACTTGAAGATCACGTCGGGAACTTCTTCGCCGTGGTAGCACTTGACAGCGCCGTTTGCCTCCAGTTCCGCGATCTGCTCGTCGGTGTAGCCGTACTTCTGCAGGTACTCGGCGGTGTGGTAGCCGATGGGCTTGGACAGCACTACCGGGGGATCGCCGAAGCTCGCATAGCGAATCGGGGTGGTGGGCAGCGCGTGCTCGCCGAACGCCTTGTACTCGACCTTGCGGATGGCGTCGTTGACGTAGGCTTCCTCGTCTTTGATGATGTCGGTGAAGCGGAAGACCTTCTGGCTCGG
>ENA-OQNO01002250-OQNO01002250.1-human-gut-metagenome-genome-assembly--contig:-NODE-2250-length-11358-cov-22.676787_pt1 | contig 11358 bp, 7 predicted proteins | sample MGYA00242629_ERZ504880 | MGnify/ENA primary metagenome ERZ504880 (study PRJEB26092, sample SAMD00036377) | human gut metagenome | host: Homo sapiens | study: EMG produced TPA metagenomics assembly of... | reverse complement strand
ATAAGTTGCGGACATACACATATACAGCATACACCTGTTTGTGATTGCTGTTTTTGGGGATATGTCAAAATTGATAAGGCAAAAGTATTCTTAAATTGGGTACAAAAAACTAAGCCCCTACAAAAGGAGCTATCATAATCCTTTGTTCCCACTATTTGATTATAGTTTTATTTAAGAATACCTTGCCGCATATTTTTTACTCCTTTTCTGGATTAAATCATTGTATCACATCAGTTTTAGGAAAGCAAGTACCTAAAAGAAATTTTTCTTCCCCTTATATGTAACAATCATACCGGCTTCCTAGCGTTCAGAATGTTTTCTGCTGTCTGCTGTGGTGTTTGGTTGGAATTGTCCAACCAAAAGCCGATCCGTGGTGTTGTCTGCATTTTACTAAATACAAATTCAATGTATACAGAAAGATATAAGGAGTGGGAGGGATTCCGCCGTAGTTGGCATTGTAGGAAAATCCAAAAGTTTAGATTTTCCCACAATGCTTATCTTTTGGTCTTTGGTTCGGAATAGTGTAGTGCTGGCGGTCTATCTCTTGTTTTCGGTTGCTTGCTTCCTTACCGTACATGAGCATATTCGGCGGGGGTCTTCAGCAGGTCGGCCACAAGGTCGTCGCCGACGCCGGACCCTATCGAGTTGAGGATGCCGACGATGAAATCGACCATGCGCGGCCTCCCGTCTACAGGGCGATGTTGGAGAACAGGGCCGCGGCCGCGATGATCAGACCGCCGCCGACGACCTGCCAGACGCCCGCCTGGGTGGCGGGGCCGTTCTGGTCCTTCAGTCCTCCGGCCAGGGTGATCACGCCCCACACGGCCCACAGGCCACCGCCGATGATGGCGAACTGGCTGAAAAGCTGCAACGCGCTGGTGACGACGCTGCCGCTGTCTGCCGCGATGGTGGTTCCGTACATGATGGTTTCCTTTCGACTTGTTTTGGATGACATGACCACGGTATGGCCGTCGAGAAGGCTCCGGTTTGGACGTTCCCGACGAACCCGAAGAGGCTCGGACGATGGTATGGAAAAAGGCCTCGCCGACCGTTCGCCGGTGGGGTCGTCGGTGAGCTTGAGGTCCCTGGCCCGGAACCACGCGCCTTCACCCGTGCTGGAATCGACCTTGCTGGTGTTGGTGATCTTGAACGCGATCTCCAGCGAGTCGCCGTCCATCTTGAGCGCCTGCTTGACGTCGTCGCGGTCGCCGAGCCTCTCGCCGGATTTCACGTCGTACTTCTCCAGGTGCAGGCCCGGGGTCATGTCCGGCGTGCGGGTCCACACGACGTTGGATTCGAGGCCCTTGTCGTTGAAGTGCTCGGTGAACCGGTTCTCGACGCGGCCGGCGGTCTTGATGCGCTTGCACTGGATATACGCGGTCCAGTCGTTCTCGTGCTCCACGTCGGCGGACACGAGCGCGCGGTACGCGTCCGTGGCGGTGATGACGGCGGTGCCGTCCTTGTAGTCGAGGGTGAACAGGTCACCGCCGAACTTCTCGGAATCGAAGCCGCTGCCGGCGAGCTTGTCGCCCTTGGCCGTGATCACGGCGCCATCCTTGTGCAGGTCGCGCGCCGCGTACACGGCCCACACGGCCCACAGGCCGCCTCCGATGATCGCGAACTGGCTGAAGAGGTCGAGCGCGCTGGTCACCACGTTGGATCCCGCCGCGAGGATGATGCTGTCATGTCCGTTCATTCGTCCCTGCCTTCTTTCCTTGGCTTGGCTTGTTTGACAGGTCAAAGGTAAGGCGCGCGCGACGGGGCCGGGTCGGACACCTTCGCGGGGGGACGCCGCATCTTCCGTTGGATATGGAGCAGTTGGAACACTTTTATCTCAATTGAATCAGAATGTCCCGCGAGCTTCAGCATGTTGCGGAATGTCAATAGACTATACTTGGCAAACGTGGAACAGGATTCAGATATTAAAGATGAAATTGTCCAGCTTGTTAAATTTGGACTTGGTGGGCAGTTGAATGACTTTCGTATGTACGTGTCTAGATTGATACGCAAATACAGGGTCGGTGATGCGTCGTTCTCAAAGGCGTTGGAATCGTTACTTCAGTCCAGCGATGTGCCCGATATGACACCGATAAGGGAATTAGGCCATGCGTCACGTCGGACTGGGGAGGCGCCGATCCTTCCCGTGGGCCAACGCTCCGATGTGGAGAAGCCATTCCTGCCTGAGCGGATTGTCAAACAGGTAGAGGGACTGCTCGAGGAGCGCGAGAACGCGTCGGTCCTCGCCCTTAACGGTCTTTCCCCGACCTCGACGGCGATTTTTACCGGTCCTCCCGGAGTGGGGAAAACCATGACCGCACGGTGGATAGCCTCCCAGCTCGGAATGCCTATGTACCGGCTTGATCTGGCCGAGACGATCGGCAGGCATCTCGGGGAGTCGGGCAACAACATCAAAGCAGCATTTTCGAAGGTTCGTGTCACTCCGGGAATTCTCTTCCTCGATGAGATCGACGCCATCGCGAAGACCAGGTCGGACGACTCGGACATTGGCGAGATGAAGCGCGTAGTGACTGTTCTCCTGCAGGAACTTGATGACAGGAACCCGGCGAGCCTCATACTCGCGGCAACGAACAACATGTCACTCATCGATCCCGCCGTATGGCGTCGGTTCGAGTTACGAATAGATTTCCCTATGCCGGACGAGAAGCAGATCATGAATGCGCTTGAAAGCGATTTCAGCGCATCGGACAGTCTTGGAGGGGTTTCGGCCCCGTGGATTGAAGCCCTGGGCATCGTGATGAAGGGGGCGCCTTTCAGCGAGGTGAGATCCGTCGCGATGCGCATAAGGAAACGGTGTGTGCTGAGGCGGTGTCCGGCGGAGGATGCCATAACCGAATACATAAGGGAGAACACGGAAGGGCTGACCCACGCGCAGAGGATTAGCCTTGCGGTCGCGCTCGTGGAGACCGGCGCGGTGACGCAACGGCTCGCCTCCGAGATGACCGGGGTGTCGCGCCAGACTATACGACGCAGAACTGAGAAAACGAATTCGAAAGGATGATTCATGGGACGGCATTATCTGATAGGACACGGCGAACGGCTGTCTGAACCGATTGTTCTTCCCCGCGGCGGGGCGACGCCGAAAGATATCTACACATACGAGGAATCGCGTGCGCGGTTGCAGCCGGAACTGCACAGTGCGATTACAAATCTGCCGGACGATCCGGCCCTCGCGCCGAATGATGTGCACGTCTTGCAGATGGTGTTGCATCCGAAGTATCTGGCAAAGTCTTATCATCCATCCGGGCTGCTCAGGGCGGCCGGCCTGTCCTTGGTGGGCAGCAAGCCGGTACGAATCACAACGGCCGACGATCCAGACAAAGGTGCACGTCTGTCTAGGACGTTGCTGGTGGCGGGACACAGGCAATCGCTGGAGCATTTCGATTCCCTGCTGCAGGACCCCGGCGTTCGATGTGAAGAGTACGCAGGTATCAAGGACATCGTCAGAATCGAGCGTATCGACAACTACGCATTCGATGACAAGTATCATCCCGCGCCTTCCAATGACGCATGGTACGAACTGGTTCTCCATGAGCTGGACGAGGATTTGGCGCCAGATAATACCCAGAAGTTCTTGGAGCTCGCGGAAAGGCTCGGAGTAAACGTCGAAGAGCGAATGAACTTCAAGGCCAATAATCTGTTGTATCTTCCGATTCGGGGACCGGAAGAAGCCGTCAAACGGCTTGCTGAATACTCCAGCGTCCGCGCTCTGCGCCCAATGCCGAGGTTGGGGCTGAGCCCAATCAGCTCCGTGAGGAGCATTCGGGAACCCGTTACGCTTCCCGAACCTCCGAGTACGGCGTCTCAGCTGGGGGTTGCGGTGCTTGACGGAGGGCTGCCGCCGGATAACCCGATATCGTCATGGGTGGACTATATCAAGGCGAATCCCGATGCCGATGATGACGAGCGGTTTTTGGAACACGGGTTGGGGGTATGCTCGGCGCTACTGTTCGGCAGCCTTAAGTCCGGCCAGCAGCCGCTGCGCACGCGGATAACGGCGGTGAGGGTGCTTGATTCAGAAACGAGGTCCGATGATCCGATCGCGATGTATAAAGTGCTCAATAACATCGAGAATGTGTTGGAATCGTACCCCTTCCACTACGTCAATCTCAGCCTCGGTCCAGATTTGCCGATTGAGGATGACGATGTGAGCGCATGGACGTCGGTTCTTGACCAGATTCTTTCTTCCAAGGACATGCTGCTCAGCGTGGCGGTCGGTAACAACGGTGAAGGGGATGCCGAAAGCGGGAACAACCGCATCGAATCACCGGGTGACGCAGTCAACGCCCTCGGAGTCGGGGCGTGTGATTCTGAGGATGTGTATTGGATGAGAGCCCCGTATTCTGCTGTCGGCCCGGGGCGAAGTCCCGGGATCGTCAAGCCCGATTTGGTGGCGTTCGGCGGAACGGAGGGCAATGAATTCATGGTGCTTGGCCCTGGAACGTCACCTGCAGCGGTACCGGTTATGGGAACGAGTTTTGCCGCGCCCAACGCGCTACGGCAGGCTGTGCGTATACGCGAGATCTGCGGCCCGGAAATAACTCCGCTGGTGGCGAAAACGCTGCTGATTCATGCAGCGGAACGCAGAAAGGAAGACAATATGAGCGAAATCGGATGGGGGAAGGTTCCATCCGACGCCACCGAAATCGTCACGACTGAGGACGGGCGTGCTCTTGTCATCTACAAGGGCAGCATCAGGCCGGGGAAGATAGTGCGGGCGACCATACCCGTGCCGCCACGGCTTGATCATGGTGACGTAAAGATTAGAGCGACGTTTTCTTTTACCTGCCGGGTGGATCCCCAATCCCCGGATTCATATACGCGTTCTACGCTTGAGGTCACGTTCAGGCCTGACGCGAACCGAATTGATGAGGGAAAGAAAACGGCAAGGACCGATTCCTTCTTCAGCCGCAACCGCATGGGAACGTCCAGTCTATATCCCGTAGAGGCCGAGAGAAGATCGGATCAGGGGAAGTGGGAGACGGTACTGCACTCCGAGAGGCAATTCAAGGCAGCGAGACTCGCCAAGCCGGTGTTTGACATCCACTATAACGCCCGTGAAGAGGGTGGCGCATCGCTCAGCGTAACGGACAAGTTGGAATACGCGCTTGCGATTACGATTTCCGCCCCAAAGATCGGGAATCTCCATCAGCTGATACTGGACGCATATCCCCAGCTGATTTCTCTTGATCCTCTCCTTGGCGTGTGACGCGCGTTTCGTCGGGGTTCGCCGGTGTCCGGTGTCCGACGGTTCGGTGCGCAAGGGAAAGGGGTGGCAGGCCGGATCCGACCTCATTGGGATCCGGTCTGCCACCCCGTTCTGGTTTCCATGGTGCGCGGGAAGGGGTTCCCGCGGCGTGCCCCCGCCGGGAGTCAAACCCGGCGCCGTCACAAAGGAGAAAACAAAGACGGTACCGGTGGGGGCCTTGGGCGCGTCCGGGAAGGGAAAGGATCTGGGCGCGCCCGTGGGCCCGTGCGGCGGATCGTGGGGGGCGGTCCGCCGCGGGCCCGGGGTCAGGTTCGTCGGATCACTCCTCCGAGCCCTCGGTGTCGGCCGGGGCCTTCGCCTCGCGTCGGCGGGACGCGATCAGCAGGGCCGCGCCTCCGCTGAGCACGACGACCGCGGCCAGCGCGATCAGCGCGATGCCCGCGCCGGTCTGGGCGAGGCTCTTGCGGTAGCCGTTCCAGTCGTCGGTAGCGGACTCCACCTTGGTGTCCGCACAGTAGTCCTTGCCGTCGATGGTCACGACGTCATCGGACTTGCTCTCGGTCTCGGCCTCGGGCTTGGAGCCGTACTCGTCGTCCGAGGTGCCGTCACCGAACGGGGCCGACGTGTCGACCGGACATTCGGTCAACGGGGTGCCGGTGACCTTGGCTCGGTCGGTATGGGTCTTGGTGACGCCCTTGAGCGTGCCGGTGACCTCGACGCTTTCGCCGGGCTTGAGCACCTTGGTGTCCCAGTCGGCCGGGTACTTGAGGTCCACGACCTCGCCGTCGCCGACGATGGTGGAGTCCTCGAGCTTGATGTCCTTGGTGCGGAACACCGCGCCCTGCTTCGTGTCGGGGTCGGTCTTGCTCGTGTTCGTGATGGTGAACACGATCTCCGTGTCGCCGGAGACGGTCAAAGCGTCCTTCGAATTGTCGCGGTCGCCGTTCGGCCAGCCGGACTTGCGGTCCCACTTCTGGACGTCGATGCTCGGGGTCATGTCCGGGGTGCGGGTCCACACGACGTTGGATTCGAGAGTCTTGTCGTTGTAGTGCTCCGTGAACTGATTCTCGTGGCGGTCGGTCACGGCGAGGCGCTTGCACTGGATGTAGGCGCGCCAGCCGGCCTCATGGGAGTCGTCGGACACGAGGGCCCTGTAGCGGTCGGTCGCTTCGATGGTGACGACGTTGCGGCCGTCGACGGTGGCCGCGGAGAGGGTGAAGAGGTCGCCGCCGAGCTTCGAGCTGTCGAAACCGGAGCCGGCGATCCTGTCGCCCTTGGACGCGAGGACCTCGCCGCCTGAAAGCAGGTCGCGGGTCGCGTACACGGCCCACTGGCCGGTGTATTCGTCGAAGGCCGGGTCGAGGGAGTCGACGATGTCCCACTTGTCGACCTGCGGGTAGGCGCGGTTGGCCGGCAGGATGGAGCTGTCGAGCTGGTAGAGGAAGCTGCGGCCCTTGTAGATGCTCTTGCCGTTGGCGGATGCGCCGCCGACCTTCACGGTGACGTCCTTGGCCGGGTTGATGGGCTTCAGGGGGTTCGTGACCTCGTTGGTGTCCTTGCGGATCTTGTTGAGCACCTGCGTGGCCTTGTTCTTCACGGTGTAGCCGTCGGTGACCTTGATGACGGTCATCGGCATGGTCACGGTGTACGTGTGGCCGAGGAGCGTCTGGTCGATGGCGGGCTGGGTGAGCGGGTCATGCTCGTCGGACTCGCTGTAGGCCTTGAGGTCTTCCGGCTGCGGGTCGCCCTTGACGGTCTCGCCCGTCGCGGGGATCTCGGTGTCGACCAGCTTGGCGTAGGCGTAGAGCACGCCGTCCTTGTCCTGGATGTTGAACTTGGAAGTGACATCCTTGCCGGTCTCGTCGGTGATCTCCACGTTGGTGGCGTCGAGTTTCAGGTACTCGTCGTCGTAGTCGTCGGTCATGCCGAGCCTCCAGACCTTGTAGGCCTGGTTGTCCTGCCTGGCGTCGATGTCGACGCGGTAGTAGATCTCGTCTCCCAGCAGGGCGGTCTTGCCGTCGATGCTGATCGTCGGGTCCTTCTGCGTGTCCTTCTTGACGGGGTCGAGCTTCGGCGGGATGTTGAACACCTCGTTGCTCGGGGTGATCGAGTTGTTGAGGGTCAGCACCCACTTGTTGCCGACCTTGTGGTCGGTGGGGGCGTCGTCGGCGACGGTTCCCTCGAAGCGGACCTGGAGGCGGGGGCTGGTGCCGGCGCGCCACTGGCTGATCGTCTCCTGGTCGGTGACGGTCAGGGTGAACATGTGCTTGGAATCATCCCACGTGGTCGTGTACTTCTTCTTGGACACCGGCTTGCCGGTGTTCAGGTCCATCATCTCCAAGGTCTGCTTGTCCGGCTTCAAATACTGATCGTAGGAGTCGGTGAAGCTCACGGACTTGACCTCGTAGGAGAGGTCGGACGGCAGTTGCGGCTGGGTGTTGAGCTGGTATTCGACCTTCTGGCCGGGCTGGACGACCTTGCCGTCCACGCTCTCCTGGTCGCCGCCCTGGCTCGCCTCGCTCACCACGTCCTTCTTGACCGGCGGGATGTAGCCGCAGATCTGCGGTTCGTTGGTCGCGATCTCGTGGTTGTTCACGGTCTCGGAGCCGCCGTTGGTCAGGTTCTTGCCGTTCGGGGCGGTGCAGAACGTGAGCTCGTCACCCGCCTGCTTGCCGAAGTCGTCGCGTACCTGGGCCGCGCCCTTGCCGTCCGCGAAGTTGATCCTGCCGGGGATGAGGAGCGTGACCTGCTTCGGAGTCTTCAGCTTCTTCAATCCCTTGAGGTAGGAGGCCTTGGCCTTGGCGATGGCCTCGGTGCCTTGGACGGTGATGTCGAACTGGTCGGTCACGTCCTTGCCGGTGTTGACGATGTCGCTCACGCTGCTTTCGCGGTCGGTGCCAGCCGTGGCCTCGTACACGCGGATGTTCTTGGTGTCCGGGTCGAACAGGTAGTCGGCGGCCGTCCAGTCGTCCGTGAGGGTAAACTGTTTCGGAGCCTGAATCAGGTTCCTGCCGACGGTGCCGTTGACGACGCTGCCGACCTTGTCGCCGTCGAGGTAGGTGTGCGCGTCGCCGCCGGTCTTGTTGGTCTTCTGCGGGTCGATGACGGCCTGCCACTTGCCGTCCTGCTCGAAGATCCAGCTCTTGTCCGGGTTGGGCTGCCAGGTGTCGAACTCCTTGCTGCCGGCGTCGGCCTCGGGCTCCTGGTTCCACTTGCCGGTCGCGTGGTCCTTGACCTTCCTGAAGTCCTTGGGCTTGCTGACGGTGACGTCAAAGCTGAACTCGATTTTGTGGTCCAAGGGCATCTCGCCCTTGTCGGCGGGGCGCACGGCCGAAACGGTGTCCGTCTCGCGGTCCCAGGTGATGGTGAACTCGCCGCTCACATCACGGTCGTTGTCGCTCTTGTCGACGAGCCGGTAGTTGTCGACGGTGTAGTCGACGCCGTTGGCCGTGATCCTGTCCGTTAGGGTCATCTCGTAGCCGCCCTTGCCGGTGCCGTAGGTGATGACGGTGCGGTTGGTCATGCCGTCCGCGCTCACGCCCTCGTCGATGGTCTTGGTCGGCGGAGATGGCGGTTCGGCGCTCACGTTCCAGGTCTCGGCCGGATCCTTGTCGGCCGTGTCGACGGCCGCGTTCATCCTGCCCTGCTTGGCGATCTGGATGTCGATCCAGTACTGGCCTTCCTGCCAGTGGTTCATGCCGAAGTCGGCGGGCGTGGCGAGGTTGTCGAGCCGGGTGTCGCCGTTGTTGGCGAAGGTGATCGGCTTGCTGACCGTCTTGGCGGCGACGTAGCCGTTCTTCTGGCCCTCGTAGTGGATGATGGCGGTGCCGTTCAGGCTTTCCTTGATGCTGCTGCCGTTGTTGCTCGCGTGCAGGATGTCGCTGATCGGGTCGGTGGAGCCGACCTTCAGATCGGTCCTCTGCCCGTGCGTGGTGGAGACGCTCAGCGTATAGTTCGGCGGGGCGGGCTGGTACTTGTCAAGCGCGATGATGACGATGCTGGCCGTGCTGGACACGTACCGTTCCATGAGCTTGTCCACGCTCGTGGACGGATCATCATCAAACGCGGTAGAGGTCTTATAGTGACGAGTCCCAGCATAGTTGTAATCGCCTGGTGCGATGTACTTGTTCCAGTTGTCCTTCCACACGCTCTGGTCGTAGATGCCGGACCCGTTCCATACGCTGGTGGTCGTGCCGTTGCCCGAGACCGCGCCGACCGCGACGACACGGCAGTCGCCGTCGCCCTCGCCTGGATGGCGCTGGTGGAAACCGTCCACGCAACGGTCGTTCGCATCCTTCAACGCGGCTGCGGCCTTGCCGGCTGAGTCGTCCATCCTCACGCCCGCGTTGGCCATGGCGCTGCTCACGCTGTTGATATCGGTCGCCGGACCCCATGAGCCGGACGCGTCGTCCTTGTACTGCCAGAACTGCGTTGCCGCGCCGCTGCCGCCGGTGCCGGGCCTGTTGCCGGCCTCGCCGCCGGCGTAGGCGGTGCCCGCGGTCAGGCCGCCAGCCAGGGTGACCGCGGCCGTCAGCAACGCCAACGCCTTCCGTTTATTATTGGTGGAAACCAATGTTCCTCTCCTTTCAGAGATTCTGCACTTGACTATGTCGGGTCGGGAATCGCGATCCCCGACCGATACCATTGCAACCCGGTTTCACTGACTCCGGTTTGGACATTCGCGCAGGAGACAGGAAAGGGCCGTCCCACGGATGTTCGTGGAACGGCCCTGAAAGAGAAACGGAGTCGACCGGCTTAATGTTGGATTGGGATGGAGCAATCCTCCAAACTACAGGCACCTGGATCACCGTGTCCGCCGCTGGTCGGCCCCGACCAGCCTGACCCACCGGACGACGAGCCGCCCGTCGAATCCGAGGATGCGCCCGCCGAACCGGCGTTCGTGTAGGAGCGGCCCGAACTCGTGCCGGCGTTCGTATAGGACGGCGTGTACGACTGGGCCTGCCGTTGCGACTGTGCGGCCGCAGCGGCGGCCTGGGCCGCGGCCTCCTGTTCGGCCTTGGCCTTCGCCTCCGCGTCGGCCTTCTCCTTCGCCGCCTTCGATTCGTTCACCGTCTTCACGGCCTTGCCGATGGCATCCGCGTCACGCTTTTTGATGGCGTCCAGCAGGCTTGCGCGGGTCTTGTCGTCCTGCACCTTCCCGGAGGTCGCGTCGTAGAGCGCCTGCGCGTCGTCCACGGTCTTGTCGAGTTTGGACGATTCGACCGCCTTCACGGCCTTGGACAGCGTCTTCGCATGCGTCTTGTACCATGCCGCGTTCGCCGTGATGGCCTTTGCGGCCTCCTGCACGCCGGTCCTCGAATCCGCCTTGCAGGAAACGGTCTTCGGAATCGTGGCCTTCATCGTCTTGGACAGGGCGTCCAGCATCTTCGCGTCCTTCACGCTTTTCCTATCGGTCTTCGCCGCGTCCGCCGCGGACCCGTTCAGAAGCGTGTTCCAGTCGTTCGTCGCGGTGCGCAGGCGTTCGGATGCGGCCGCGCAATCCGCCCTGGCCTCGGCCATGAGGCGGTCCGCGTGCGCCTTCCAGGCGATGCCTCCCGCCGTGAGCAGTGCGAGTACGACGACGGTGATGACGATGGCCCTTCTGCGATGCGGCTTCTTTGTTTTCTTTTCCGTGGACTCGGCCGAAAGTTCGATGGTCTCATCTTCGATGGCCTTTTCTTTTTCTGTCATTTGTTCTCCTTGTTCATAGGTTTACAGCTTATCGAATCGGCGGAACCGTCTGCATCGTTCCCCTCCAAAGCCCAGGTACGTTTCGAGGGCGGCGTCGACCACTTCCTGGATCCGCATGTCGTGCTCGGCGGCGAAGGTCTTGAGCCTGCGTCGGGTCGAGGCGCGCAGGCTCACGCTGGTCTTCACCCAGCCCTCCGCGTCGCTCGGTTTCACGGTCTTCCGGTTTTTCGGTATTTCGGTTTCCACCGATTCCGGTCTTCCGGTATCCGCCGGTTCCGTCCGGTCGCTGTTGAGCAGCGCGGTCAGGTCGCGCGGACGGGGCGTCAGGTTCATGTTCCTCACAGGTCCTCCTCCTTGTCCTTGAGCTGTCGCATGGTCTGCTTGAGTTCGCCGGACAGGTCGCGGTATTCGTGCAGGCGGGACCCGCGGGGGCGGGTGGA
>ENA-OQNO01002249-OQNO01002249.1-human-gut-metagenome-genome-assembly--contig:-NODE-2249-length-11369-cov-2.766767_pt1 | contig 11369 bp, 8 predicted proteins | sample MGYA00242629_ERZ504880 | MGnify/ENA primary metagenome ERZ504880 (study PRJEB26092, sample SAMD00036377) | human gut metagenome | host: Homo sapiens | study: EMG produced TPA metagenomics assembly of... | reverse complement strand
TGCTTGTCAAACCGGAAATAAAAAAAGACCGGACTGTCAACCCGATGGCCATCACAGGAGGACGTATGATTAGTATCGAAGAAGCGTCACGATTTGCCAATGGCTTTGACGACCCTGCACGGTTGAGTTCTGCATTTGCAGGAGTAGCAGGAGATGTCGGTACCAATGCGGTTGCCATCCGGGGAAACGCTCCACAATTTACCCAATGGAGACTAGAGGGAATTGAAATACCTAATCCTACCCATTTTGCTGATTTATCAGGTTTGGGCGGAGGATTCCTGTCCGGTTTGAGTACGCAAGTCATCGGCAACTCCGATTTCTACAACGGAGCTTTCCCTGCGGAATACAGCAATGCCTTATCAGGAGTTTTCGATATGCATCTGCGAAATGGTAATAATCAGAAGTACGAACACGCTTTTCAGGTCGGACTCATGGGGATAGATTTGGCTTCGGAAGGTCCTATCAATAAAAAACGGGGAAGTTCCTACCTGATTAATTACCGTTTTTCCACTACCTCGCTGGCGTCGGGCAATGACATCAACCTGAAATATCAGGATTTAGCCTTTAAACTGAATTTCCCCACACGTAAAGCCGGAACCTTTTCGATCTGGGGATTAGGATTGATCGACAGGAACAAGGCAGAGGTTTTGGATCGTTCCGAATGGGAAACGATGGGAGACCGGTCGTCGGGATCTAACAAACTGGATAAACTGGCAGGCGGGCTAACTCATAAATATGTAATTAATGAAAATACCTATATCCGTTCGTCTCTATCTGCAACCTATTCGAAAGATCATTCACTAGTCAACTTACAGACTGACGATGGAACCATTGTCCAAGTGGGAGATATTCAAAACAGCAGATGGAATTTTGTGTTCAATTCTTATCTGAACAAGAAATTCAGTTCGCGACACACCAATAGAACGGGAATTACCATTACGGAACTTAAATATGATCTTGATTATAAGGTCAGTCCTTATTTTGGATTAAACCAACCCATGGAGCAGCTTTCGAGAGGTAGTGGAGAAAGTACAGTTCTTTCGGCGTATAGCAGTTCCGTAATCAACTTGAGCAATAACCTGACAACCAGTTTGGGAGTTACCGGACAATACTTTACTTTAAACAAGAACTGGTCGATAGAACCGAGAGTCGCACTTAAATGGAAAATAAATCCTGCACATTCTTTAGCGGTAGCTTACGGTTTGCACAGCCATAGGGAAAGGCTCGATTATTATTTTGTCGAACAGGTAATCAATGGTAAAAAGGAATCAAACCGATACCTGGATTTTTCTAAGGCACATCATTTCGGATTTACTTACGACTGGAATATTAATCAAAGTCTCCATCTGAAAATAGAGCCCTATTATCAATACCTGTTCCACATACCGGTGGAAAAGAATTCTTCCTTTTCGATTATTAATTACGAAGAATTCTATTTAGACCGGATCCTGACAAGCACCGGAACAGCGAAAAACTATGGAATAGATATAACATTGGAGCAGTATATGAAAAATGGCTTCTACTATATGATTACAGGTTCATTATTCAAGTCGAAGTATAGGGGAGGAGACCGTATCTGGCGAAATACAAGACTGGACAAAAGTTATTTAGTGAACTTGCTCGCCGGAAAAGAATGGATGGTCGGCAGACTCAAACAAAATGTATTAAGTATAAACGGGCGCCTGTTTTTTCAGGGAGGGGGACGCTACACTCCTGTGGATGAAGAAAAAAGCCAGGAAGAACGCGACATCGTTTTTGACGAAAGCAAGGCATATACCAAACGTTTCAATCCTTCCATTAATGGTGATGTCTCTATCAGCTTCCGGATCAATAAGAAAAGAGTGTCTCACGAGTTCTCTCTAAAAATACTGAATGTAGGTATGCGCACCGGAATGCATTTCTATGAATACAATGAAAGAACAAGCATAGTAGAAGAAAAAGACGGATCGGGATTGATTCCGAACATCAGCTACAAAATTTATTTCTAAAACACTGAATAAGAAAAGGTTTGTTCACACAATAGACTGACACCCAACAGACAACTGCTTTCAGTAATTATGGTATAACAATCTGTAATCTATATACTAACGGGCTCTCTGAATACCTGTATATTTGCTGCGTGAAATAATTTAGTCATTAATTATATGCGTATCATATTCAAGAAATTCAGAACACGTATGATTGTAGGATGTATATTAGCTATAATAGCGTTGCTGGCTGTGTCAGTCGTTGTTTTTATCAATCAACCCAGCTTCGGCAGAACTCCTCGCGGGGAACGGCTGGAGAGAGTCATGAAATCTCCTAATTATAGAAACGGAGGGTATGATACGCATTATGCGGAAATAGGCAACCGCTTCCCCAATATCGACCTTGCAATCCTCGAAAACGGGCAATACGACAAAGAGTGGAGCTTAATTCACCTCATGCCCCAATATATGGCGCAGACAGCCAGAGACTTAAAAGCGAAGAAAGTCCTGACCGTACATCATTCTAAATATGCGTTAGCCAAACATCGTTGGGACGAGCCTTTGAAGAATGCAGAAGAGATGAAGAATAAAGATTACCTCAATGTATTGATTCCGGAGATCGGAGAGGTCGTGACATTAGAAAAATAGCTCTTCACCCAATACGGTTAAACGTTTCTTTTCTATTTATCAGTAAAATTGGTAAAACATTCTGTAATCTGTATAGTTGAAAAACAAATTTCACTGATTAAATTTGCAACGTTGAAATACATAAGGTTGAATCCTGACTGTTTTGGACATTTAGAGATAACTACTATAAATTGAAAATTAAAAAAGTTTATGCTACGTACTATCAGACTTACAGCCGCCATTGTGTGCTTTACGCTTATTACCCTGCTTTTTCTCGACTTTACGGGTACATTGCACACATGGTTCGGATGGTTGGCGAAAATTCAATTTCTGCCGGCTTTATTAGCCTTGAATATAGGTGTCGTATTGTTTTTAGTTGTACTTACATTCCTGTTCGGGCGTATCTATTGCTCCGTTATCTGTCCGTTGGGAGTGTTTCAGGACATCGTTTCGTGGGTATCCGGTAAACAAAAGAAAAATCGTTTCCGCTATTCACCGGCAATGAAATGGTTGCGGTATGGCGTTTTAGGAGTGTTCATTATCATGATGGTTGCAGGGCTGAATTCTTTGGCTATCTTACTGGCTCCGTATAGTGCTTATGGACGGATAGCTTCCAGCCTTTTCGCGCCGGTTTGGCAGTGGGGAAACAACCTGTTGGCATACTTTGCCGAACGAATGGATAGTTATGCTTTTTATGAGGTAGATGTATGGATGAAGAGTCTTTCAATACTGATTATTGCCGTTGTCACTCTTATTGTCCTTTTCATTCTGGCGTGGCGCAATGGACGAACGTATTGCAATACCATCTGTCCGGTGGGTACTGTATTGGGATTTATATCCAAATATGCGATATTCAAACCGGTGATTGATACTTCCAAATGTAATAGTTGCGGTTTATGTGCCCGTAATTGCAAAGCATCATGTATCAATTCAAAAGCTCATGAAATTGATTATAGTCGTTGTGTGGCTTGTATGGATTGCATCGGAAAGTGTAAGCATGGAGCCATTAAATACACTCGACGGAAACCTAAAAACGAAACAGCTACAAGCGAAGATATGAAAGCAAAGGCTGTCACTACCGAACAGATTGATAATGCCCGCCGTAGCTTCCTTTCGGCATCGGCTATCTTTGCGACAACTTCTGTCCTGAAAGCACAGGAAAAGAAAGTGGACGGCGGGTTAGCCACTATTGAGGATAAGAAGATCCCGAACAGAGAAAATCCGATTTATCCTCCCGGTGCATTAAGCGCGCGCAATTTCGCTCAACATTGCACTGCCTGCCAATTATGCGTATCTGTTTGCCCCAATCAGGTGTTGCGTCCTTCGGACAATCTGATGACGTTGATGCAACCGGAAATGTCGTATGAACGTGGATATTGTCGTCCCGAATGTGCAAAATGTGCGGAAGTATGCCCGACAGATGCTATTCATCTGACCAGTCTTGCCGAGAAATCGGCTATTCAGATCGGACATGCCGTATGGATTAAAGAGAACTGTGTGCCTTTGACGGATGGAATGGAGTGTGGCAACTGTGCCCGCCATTGCCCGACAGGTGCCATACAAATGGTGGCTTCCGATCCTGACAAAGCGGATTCTCTAAAGATTCCGGTAGTGAATGTAGAAAAATGCATTGGTTGCGGAGCGTGTGAGAACCTTTGTCCGTCCCGTCCTTTCAGCGCCATTTATGTGAGCGGACATCAGATGCACAGAATTATTTGATCTAAATCAGTATAAGATTATGGAAGAAAAAAATAAGAAAGATATAAATAGAAGAGATTTTATTAAGATTGTAGGTATCAGTGCAGCCACATCGACAGGTCTGCTATACGGATGCTCTTCAAAGGGGACTACTTCTGCAAGTAGCGCAACAGGAGAAGGAGAGGTGCCCACCGATAAAATGACTTATCGCACATCTCCAACCACCGGTGACCGTGTTTCACTTTTGGGATATGGTTGTATGCGTTGGCCGCTCAAACCTGCTCCCGACGGTAATGGTGAAGTTATCGACCAGGATGCTGTCAATGGATTGATAGACTATGCAATCGCTCACGGAGTAAACTATTTCGATACATCTCCAGCGTATGTACAAGGATTTTCCGAAAAGGCAACAGGTATTGCATTGAGTCGTCATCCCCGTGATAAATATTACATCGCTACCAAATTGTCTAATTTCTCTCCTGATACGTGGTCTCGCGAAGCCTCGCTCAAGATGTACCACAAATCGTTTGCGGAGCTACAAGTTGACTACATTGATTATATGTTGCTCCACGGCATCGGCATGGGAGGAATGGAAGCCCTTAAAGGACGATACCTGGATAACGGAATACTTGATTTTCTGGTTAAAGAGCGTGAAGCCGGACGTATCCGGAATCTCGGATTTTCTTACCATGGTGATATTGAGGTATATGATTATCTGCTCTCACGACACGATGAATTTAAATGGGATTTTGTACAGATACAACTCAATTATGTAGACTGGAAACATGCCAAAGAGACCAATACTCGAAATACGGATGCGGAATACCTCTATGGCGAACTGGCCAAACGGGGGATTCCTGCCATCATTATGGAACCACTTTTGGGAGGACGTCTATCCAAGTTGAATGATAATCTGGTGGCACGGCTCAAACAACGTCGTCCGGAAAGCAGTGTCGCTTCCTGGGCTTTCCGTTTTGCCGGTTCATTCCCAGATATTCTGACTGTATTAAGTGGTATGACTTACATGGAGCATCTGCAGGATAATCTCCGCACTTATTCTCCTTTGGAACCATTAACAGATGAAGAAAAAGAATTCCTCGAAGAAACGGCACAATTAATGCTGAAATATCCTACTATCCCTTGTAACGACTGCAAATACTGTATGCCATGTCCGTATGGGCTGGATATACCTGCTGTATTGTTGCATTACAACCGTTGTGTCAATGAAGGTAATGTCGCCAGAAGCGGACAAGATGAAAATTATGCGAAAGCCCGACGCGCTTTTCTTGTCGGATATGACCGTAGCGTGCCCAAACTTCGTCAGGCAAGTCATTGCATCGGTTGTAATCAGTGTGTGGCTCATTGCCCGCAAAACATTGATATTCCGAAAGAACTGCACCGGATAGACCAGTTTGTAGAACAATTGAAACAAGGTACTTTATAAAAGCAACGATGGAAGAATTAATCAATCTATTACATACCGGAGGATATTCCTGTACCATTGCCAACGGAGGAAAAATCCGCACTTTCACTCAACGTGGCGTAGCCGATCTATATGATTTGCTAACACAGGAACCGGAGTTTCTTAAAGGAGCTTTGATTGCCGACAAAGTGGTTGGCAAGGGAGCTGCCGCAATCCGATAATCGATTCGCTGACACCCAGGTTGCGGGCGATGCCTGTGGCGCCGTCAACAAACAACTGACCTCCAAAAATGAGGGCAGCAAGGAGGCTACTTTGCAGAAAACACATCTGTGAAGCTGATTGCATTTGCCGGAAAAGAAAAGACATATCACGCCTGGGGATACGCAACCAAAAAGGAAATGGAGGATTTCGGCAGACGCTACAACCCCTGTGGCGAGATGTACACCGATGCCAACGGCAACAAGCATTTTTATGACGACCAAACGGATAATTATCTGCAAAAGAATTATCAACTTCTCTTCAATCACACTTTCTCAACGGCTTGGAACCTAAACGTTGCCTTACATTATACCAAAGGTGACGGCTATTACGAAGAGTACAAAGACGGCAGATCCCTTATAGAATATGGCCTGAAACCATTCACAATTGATGGAACCGAAATAACCAAAAGTGATTTAGTCCGTCAGAAGAAAATGGACAACAAATTCGGCGGCGGCGTTTTTTCTCTCAATTATACAGTCAACAGGCTGAATGCGTCTCTAGGAGGTGGTTTGAATCAATACCGGGGCAATAACTTCGGAAGAGTTCCTTGGGTGAAGAATTATGTGGGCACTCTATCTCCCGACCATGAATATTACCGCAATAAATCCAAAAAGACCGATGGCAATATTTATCTGAAAGCAAACTACGATCTTACCAGAGGATTAAGCGCGTATGCCGATCTTCAGTATCGACACATCGACTATACCATTGACGGCAACAATGATAAATATGACTGGAGCAAAAATGCCCTGCGTCCACTGGCAGTAGACAAGAAGTTCGATTTCTTTAACCCGAAAGTCGGATTAAACTGGAACATCACGTCCAACCATCGCGTTTATGCCTCTTTCTCGGTTGCTCAAAAGGAACCGACCAGAAACAATTATACGGATGGCGATCCGGATTCGTATCCCAAAGCAGAAAAATTACTCGACTATGAAGCGGGATATACTTTCGCCAACCAATGGCTGACAGCAGGTGCAAACTTCTACTACATGGATTATACCGACCAACTGGTTCTGACCGGAGCTTTAAATGACATCGGTGAAGCACTGACCGAAAACGTGCCGGACAGTTATCGTATGGGAGTCGAGCTAATGCTGGGAATCAAACCGTGTAAATGGTTTCAATGGGATATAAACGCTACATGGAGCAAAAACCGCATCCAGGATTTTGTAGAAAGCCTGCCGGGCTACCATTATAATGAAAACGGCAGTTCTACTTCCCTCCCGACTGTTCAGATCAAGCATAAAGACACTCACATCGCTTTCTCACCTGACTTTCTATTTAATAACCGTTTCTCATTCAATTATAAGGGATTCGAAGCGGCTCTGCAATCGCAGTTCGTAAGCAAGCAGTATATGACAAATGCGGAAGTAGAAGAATTGACTCTTGATAAATATTTTGTCAGTAACCTCAATCTGGCGTACTCCTTCCGTCCCAAGAAGGTGTTGAAAGAAGTCACGGTAGGGTTCACTGTGTACAATCTGTTTAATGAAAAATATGAAAACAACGGTTGGGCCTCGAGCGACTACACCGATACGGTGGAGAATCGGGGAAACTATGCCGGATATGCAGCGCAGGCAGGAACAAACGTTATGGGACATGTTTCTTTCCGCTTTTAATACCACAGGGCTATGGAATTGAATTTTCTGGAAATATTCGGTACGATTGTCGGGCTAGTCTACCTTTGGTTGGAGTACCGGGCAAGTATCTACCTTTGGATAGCAGGTATCGTGATGCCTGCCATCTATATCTTCGTATATTACAAAGCAGGACTGTATGCCGATTTCGGTATCAATATCTACTATCTGATAGCTGCCATCTATGGTTGGTTCTTCTGGATGTGGGGACACAGAAAGAAAAAAAGTCAACAGTCAGCAGATGCTTCAACCGGTGACAAACCCAAAGATCTTCCTATCGTGCATACTCCATGGAAATGTTACTTACCTCTTTTTCTGGTATTTATTGTTGCATTTATCGGCATTGCATGGATACTGATCGAATATACGGACAGCAACGTGCCCTGGCTGGATAGTTTTACCACGGCATTGAGCATTGTCGGCATGTGGATGCTGGCACGTAAATACGTCGAGCAATGGTTTGCCTGGATTCTTGTGGATATTGTCTGCTGCGGACTTTATATCTACAAAGACCTTTATTTTACTTCTGCTTTATACGGACTTTACTCCATTATAGCTATCTTTGGCTACTTTAAATGGAAAAAATTAATGAGCGTACAATGATAAGTGAACACTATACTCCCGAAGCCGTCATACTTGCCAACGGCGAATATCCTATGCATGTGCTTCCCCTGAAAATACTGGAAGAGGCTCAATTCGTGATTTGTTGCGATGGAGCAGCCAACGAATATATCTTACGTGGACATACTCCCGATATTATTATTGGCGACGGAGACTCTCTTTCGCCGGAAAACAAAACACGCTTTTCGGACATTATTCACCATATTGCCGATCAGGAAACAAACGACCAAACCAAGGCTGTCCACTTCCTGCAAGAAAAAGGCTACCAGAGAATAGCCATCGTCGGTGCTACCGGAAAACGGGAAGACCACACATTAGGAAATATCAGTTTATTGCTGGACTATATGAAAAGCGGTATGGAAGTACGAACTGTTACGGATTACGGGGTATTTATTCCCGCAAATGGCACGCAGACTTTTATGTCTCACACAGGCCAACAAATTTCCATTATCAATTTCGGAGCGAAAGGATTGAAAGGGGAAGGATTGGTTTATCCGCTTAGCGACTTTACGAATTGGTGGCAAGGAACTCTTAATGAAGCTACAAGCAATCGTTTTACCATTCAATGCACGGGAGAGTATTTAGTGTTTCTAGCTTCTATGTAAACCGATATTAATTCTCAAACATTCTCATCACTATGAGAAAAAATTCTCACTGCGACGAGAAAAAATACTCATAGTAATGAGAACTTTTTCTCATTGCGGTGAGAATCTTTCTTTCATTTCAATAGACTGTCAACGCCTCATAGATCACTGTATAACAACCTATTAAGACCGACTACAATGAAAGTAAATAGCTCTTGAAATCTGCAAATTCTTTCGTCATTTGCAAACTCTTCTTCTCGCCTTTCATAAATTCCTGCAACTTGGCAGGTATCTCTACTGATTCACCGATAATGCTTTCCACTGTTTCAAGGAACTTGGCCGGATGAGCCGTTTCAAGGAATACACCCGTTTCGCCTTCTTGCAAGCCTTCTACCAATGCACGATATCCGCAAGCTCCGTGAGGATCGAGGAGATAATGATGTTCTTTCCAAGTTTCTTTCACCGTTTCACGGATCTGTTCGTCGGTATAAGTTGTTCCTGAAATTTCGGCAGAGATAGCAGCGTGCGAACCATTATACAAATCAAGTACACGGGCAAAGTTGCTAGGATCTCCCACGTCCATAGCGTTAGCAATTGTTGCAATAGACGGACGGGGATTGTATTTACCTGTTTGCAGATATTGATAGAAAATATCGTTGCGGTTGTTGGCAGCAATGAAACGCTTCACAGGCAATCCCATTTTCTTTCCGAATAATCCTGCGGTGATATTTCCGAAGTTTCCGCTAGGTACGCAGATGACGGCGTTATCTGCTTTTCCGGCACGCTTCAGTTGAGCATATGCATAGAAATAATAAAATGCTTGCGGCAGGAAACGGGCTACATTGATGGAATTGGCAGAAGTCAATGATAGATGTTCATTCAGTTCCTTATCCATGAAAGCAGCTTTTACCAGTGCCTGGCAATCATCAAACGTTCCGTCCACTTCGAGCGCAGTGATGTTCTGTCCCAGTGTAGTGAATTGCTTTTCCTGTATTTCGCTGACTTTTCCTTTCGGATAGAGCACATATACATGAATACCGTCCACACCCAGAAAACCGTTAGCCACAGCACTTCCCGTATCACCGGAAGTGGCTACCAGTACATTTACATTCTTCTGACCTTCCTTCTTAATAAAGTATCCCAGCAAACGCGCCATGAAACGACCGCCTACATCTTTGAAGGCTAGTGTCGGTCCGTGGAAAAGTTCGAGCGAGTAGATGTTATCCGCAACTTTCACCAAAGGTACATCAAAACTTAAGGTATCATATACAATCTGTTTCAGGGTGTCGGCAGGAATATCCTCACCGAAGAAAGCATCGGCTACACGATAAGCTATTTCCTGAAAAGACAACGTATCAATTGTATCGTAAAACTCTTGTGGAAGAGGCTTGATAGACATAGGCATAAACAACCCTTTATCGGCTGCAAGACCTTTTACAACTGCTTCCTGTAAAGAAGCCACCGGCGCTTGTTTATTCGTACTATAATATTTCATGGAATGATATTTTTAGTGCTCACCACAGATTATACAGATTTACACAGATATTTTCTCTATTATTACATAATACAAAAGTCTCTTATCACTTTAAATCTGTGCGAATCTGTGTAATCTGTGGTGAACATTATTTCATAAATTCTTTAATAAACTCGTCTTCTTTCAACACACCATAACTACCATTGCAGGCAGATACTTCGTCGTAAGTTTGCACCTCGTCCGGCTCAATTCCCGGATACCAGATAAGGAACGGGATAGGATCGGAAGTGTGCGTACGAAGTTCGCAGGGAGTAGGATGGTCAGGCAATACGGCTATTGCTACCGGTTCATCCCAATCTTTCACTGCTTCGTAGATAGGTCCTACGGCACGTTTATCCAGATTCTCGATAGTGAGAAGTTTCAAGTCGATGTCTCCTTCGTGTCCGGCCTCATCGCTGGCTTCGATATGAAGATAGACAAAGTCATCGGTTTTCAAGGCTTCCAATGCAGCAGCCACTTTATTTTCATAATTCGTATTATACAGGCCGGTTGCCCCTTCTACCGCAATACGACGTAATCCGGCATAATAACCGATTCCGTTTATCAGATCGACTGCCGAAATCACCGCACCTTTTTTCACTTGCGGGAAAGTTTCGGAGAAAGTAGTCATCTGCGGACGATAACCGGGGCTCCAGGGCCAAATACTATTGGCGGGGTCTTTGCCTTCAGCTATACGTTTCAGGTTCAACGGATGATTCTTCAACAGTTCCTGTGATTTTAGAATCAGGTCGTTAATCAGGTCTGCCGTTTCTTGTGCTTCCGGAGTCAATGGTTTCACCATCAATGGGCGGAAAGGTTTCAAAGGAACATCGTGCGGAGGAGTACAGTCCAGTTCTTTATTTCCTCCCTTGATAACCAATAGATGACGGTACTGGACTCCTGTGTGGAACCGTACGCGGTCATTGCCTAGTTTCTCTTGCAGGTATTGAATCAATACGTCCGCTTCTTCTGTAGATATGTGTCCGGAGGAGTGATTCTTCAGAATTTTTCCTTCCACCCAAATCAGGTTACAAC
>ENA-OQNO01002248-OQNO01002248.1-human-gut-metagenome-genome-assembly--contig:-NODE-2248-length-11371-cov-3.846051_pt1 | contig 11371 bp, 13 predicted proteins | sample MGYA00242629_ERZ504880 | MGnify/ENA primary metagenome ERZ504880 (study PRJEB26092, sample SAMD00036377) | human gut metagenome | host: Homo sapiens | study: EMG produced TPA metagenomics assembly of... | reverse complement strand
ATGTGGTGCGATATGGTGGGCTGGGTTATGTCGAACGCCTCCAGTATCTTGCACGCGCATATGCCCTCATTCTCTGAGACCAGGCGGAAGATCCTCGTCCTGTTGCAGTCACCGAGGGCCTTGAACGCACCGGCTAGCGCCTTCTCCTCTTTCGTGCACGTTGCCATACCGATCTCAACCCCTAAAAGCCATGTGCCCCGGACCGCGGAAAGCGCAGTCCACGTGATTTCGAACATCATTGTAAACAATGTATTGATATATATCAATATGAAATATATATTGACAAATATCGATATGACGAGAAGGGGGATCAATGGCTGGAACGGACTACACCTGGGCGATCGACGCCTGCATGGAATCGGAATCCGCCGACGCGGCGGTGATTGTCGAGGAGCTGATGGCCAACCCGAAGTGCGTGGCGTTCGGCCCGGTCCACCACTTCCTCGTGGGCGCCGCGGTCCTGACAGCGTACCGCAACGCCACGGGCGAGGGCAAGGACAAGCTGCAGGAAGACCTGATGGCCCTCGGGGCGAGAGCCGTCAACGTGCCCGGCGGGGCATGCGCCGCGTGGGGCGTGTGCGGGGCTGCGGCGTCGTGCGGCATGGCTTACGCGATCGTGGCGGACAACGCGCCCCGCAAGGCCGAAGGCTGGGCGGAAGGGCAGCGGCTGGTCTCCGAGATTCTCGGGAAAATCGTCGACGCGGGCTCCCCGCGCTGCTGCAAGCGCGACTCGCGCATCGCCGTGCGCACGGCGATGGACGCCTTCGAGCGCGACTTCAACATGGCGTTCGGGCGCGACGAGGACCTGGAGGTCGTGTGCGCCACGTCTCCCAAGAACAAGGTCTGCATAAAGACGGAATGCGTCTACTACGGGAACTAGCGAGCAAGGAGGATAGACCATGAGCGAGAGGGTTCAAATCGAGGGGCCGGCATCCGGCAAGAGGCTGTTCTGGACCAAGAAAGTGGGAGCGCACGTGAAAGAAGGCGAGATGGTCGCGTCCTACGAGGAGGCGAAGCGCACGCAGGGCATCCCGTCGCCCGCGACCGGCACGCTCACGGAGATCGCGATCGACAACGGCGCGCTGACGCAGGGCGGGAAGCCCATCGGCTTCATCACGGTCGATTAACGATTGCGGTAAGCATATGACAAGCATGGTAGTCATAGGAGGCGGCTCGGCAGGGTACTCGGCAGCGCTTAGGGCTTCGCGGCTGGGCGCCGACGTGACGCTCGTCGAGAAGGGCGCCATCGGGGGCGTGTGCATGAACGAGGGCTGCATCCCCACGAAAGCCCTCCTGCAGACCTCCCGGCTCGCCCGGCAGATACGGGGCGCGGCCGAGTTCGGGGTCGACGCCGCCGTCGGGGGCGTCTCCTGGGAGGCTGCCGTCAGGCGAAAGGACCGCGTCGTCAGGAACCTGACACTGGGGCTCGCCTCGCTTCTCGAGAAGAGCGGCGTCCGGGTGGTTCGGGGCCGGGCCGAGGCTGTGTCGCCGAACCTGGTGGAAGTGACCTCGGAAGGCGGCGTGCAGGCCGTCGAATGCGACAGGCTCGTCCTGGCGACGGGCGCGCTGCCCTTCACGCCCCCTATTGCGGGCACCGACCTGGGCGGTGTGATCGACAGCACGGCCGCCCTCGCGCTCGACCGCATCCCGGACTCCCTCGTGATCATCGGCGCGGGAGTCGTGGGCCTGGAGATGGCCTCCATCTTCAACGGCGCTGGCAGCAAGGTCACCGTGATCGACGTGATCGACCGGATCCTGCCCGCAGCTGACCCGGAAGCGGCAGAACAGCTCATGAAGTACCTGAAACGGCAGGGCATAACCTTCAGGCTCTCCTCGCAGGTGCGCTCCATCGAAAGGCGAGGCGTTGCGCTCGAGGTCGAATTCGAGCGCGGAGGCAAGGCACAGATAGCGGTCGGCGATTACGTCCTCATGGCGACGGGAAGGCGGGCGAACACCTCCTCCTTCGGAAAACTCGACATCGCACTCGAAGGAGGATGCGTGAAGGTCGACGCGCACATGCGCACCAACGTCGAGGACGTCTACGCCGCCGGCGACGTCACGGGCGAGCCGATGCTCGCGCACCTCGCGTTCGCGCAGGGCAGATGCGCGGCGGAGAACGCGCTCGGCGTCGGATCCGAATTGGACATGCGCGCCGTCCCCTCCTGCTTGTACACGTCCCCCGAGTACGCGAGCGTGGGGCTCACGGAGGAAGACGCCACGGCACTGGGCCTCGACGTGGTAACTGGGTCGTTCCCCCTGCGCCAGAACGGGCGCGCGCTCACGCTCGGCGAGCGGGAGGGCTTCGCGAAGGTCGTGGCGGACGTGAGCGGCACCGTGGTGGGCGCACAGGTCCTCGCGGCAGAGGCCTCCGAACTCATAGGCGAGATGGCGCTCGCCGTGCAGGCGCAGCTTGGCATCGACGACATCACGAGCACCATCCATGCCCACCCCACCCTGAGCGAGACGATGTGGGAGGCATCATTGGATGCTTTGGGTATGCCGTTCCACAAGGGATAGCGGCGATTATCCGCAACAACGACAGCAACGAACGAAAGAGGAAAAGACATGGACGAGAAGGAGAAGTACGGCTTCATCATGTGCGTGTGCACGGGCAAGTGCCCGGGGTTCCAGGCCATGGACATCTGGGACTTCATCAACCAGGTGCGCGTGGAGTTGCCAGTGGAGTACGCGATCATCCACCCGCAGCTCTGCGAGGAGGACGGCGACCGATTCCTCGCCGACTTCCTGAAGACGCACCGCAAGACCATCATTGGCGCCTGCGCCCCCAACATGCAGCGCAAGATGTTCAAGCAGGCCTTCGAGGACGCCGGGCTCGACGCCCCGAAGGACTGCGTGATGCTCGACATCCGCGACATGACCAACGAGGATGCCTTCGAGAAGGTGCAGGGCGCGCTCGAGGAGCTTGGATTCAGCGAGGAGGACATGCTATGAGCGAGGTCACGTTCATGGGGGTTCCGAGGGACAAGATAGAATGGGCTCCCGTCATCGACTACGAGAAGTGCAACTTCTGCATGGAATGCGACGACTTCTGTCCGCACGACGTGTTCAAGCGGGACGACGATGCAGAGGTAAGCCTGGTCGTCGCCAACCCATACAACTGCGTGGTGTTCTGCCGCGCCTGCGCCAAGACCTGCGGGCCGGACGCCATCACGTTCCCGAGCAAGCCGGAGACCACCAAGCACATCAAGCAATTGCGCAAGGAGATGACGCAAGATGGAGAGTAAGCTCGCAGTACTGCCCTGCAACGGGCTGGACAAGTGCGCCGGATGCGTCTCGCACGAGGTTGCGCTGCGGCTCGCCGAGAGCGCCGGGGCCGAAATCATCTGCCCGGTGCTGCTCCGCGAGGCGGACGCGCGTTACAAGCGGCTTGCCGACGAGCTGCCGCTCGTGGTGGTGGACGGGTGCGCCACCCGCTGCGCGAGCAAGCTCGCTGCCGAGAAGGGGCTCAAGGCCGCCCTCAAGTCGAACGTTGCACAGGAAGCCAAAGACGCCGGCTTGGAGCTGCCCGCCGCGCTCAGGTTGGACGAGGCGACGGAGGGTTTCGCCCGCGACCTTGCCAAGGGGATCTTGGATGAACTCGAAGCCATGGACAGCACAGGCGATAACTCGGAAAGCGAAGGCGACGCCGCCGGAGCCATCCTGCCCGCCGATATCAGCTACGAGACGTTCACGGTGGGGGAGGTCGAGTTCCGCCTGCCCGCGAACGACGGCTTCCTCTTCAGCGAGAACGACGCCTGGGTCTTCTTCAAGGACGGGAAGGCCGTGGTGGGCATCACCGACTTCGCCCAGAGGAACCTCGGCGAGATCATGTTCTTCGACCCGCCCGCAACAGGTGCGGAGATCGGGCAGTTCGACGAGGTTGGCGTCATCGAGTCGGGCAAGGCGGTCTACGAGGTGGTGTGCCCGGTGTCGGGCACGGTCGCCGCGGTGAACGAGGCCCTAACGGGCGAGCCCGAGACCATCAACGAGAACCCCTACGAGCTCGGCTGGCTGGCCGCCCTGGACGCAGCCGATTTCGAGGAGGACAAGGACTTGCTGATGAGCGCAGAGGACTACCTGCCCGCCATGAAGCGCAAGGCCGAGGAGGCCCTCCAAGTTTAGTGGTGCATGTCAGCCTGAATGGCCGAGTTGCCAGCTTGCTTTGGGACAAGAATTGCGGAGTTCCTGACCGCGAAATCCGTCTATTGGGGCGCTGGCAGAAACGGAGAGGGCTTCCCCCGGTAGAGGATCGTGAGCCGGTGCATGGCGCGGGTGATGGCGACGTAGAGGAGATCGCGGTCGGCGCTCGTCGCGTACTGGTTCGCGTCGGCGTCAAGCACCGCCACGTCGTCGAACTCGAGTCCTTTCGCCATCTTCACAGAGCAGACCGTTATGCCCTCGTCGAAGGTGCTGCTGCTCTCGTCGAGCACGTTGACCCCGTGCTCGTAGGACAGCACGTTGCCGTACAGGGCGGCGAGTTTATCAGACTTGCAGATGATGCCCATGGTCTTGCCGCCGTTCGCCCGGAATGCCCCGATCGCCTCGCCCAGTTTCGCGACGACGTCCTGCGTGTTCGCGCAGCATTCGATGCGGGGCGCCTCCCCGTGCCGCTCGACGGGGATGATCCCTTCCACGGGCCGCACCGCGTTCGCGAGCATGCATATCTCGAACGTGGAACGGTAGCTGCGCATGAGCTTCGCAACCCGTGCGGCATTGTGCAGGGCTGCGACTTCGGCAAGCGGGGTGGCCTCGTGGCCGTCGACGAGCTGGTTCACGTCGCCGAGGATGGTCTTCTGGCAGGGGAACAGCCGCTCGATGGCGGCGTGCTGGACGGGTGTTAGGTCCTGCATCTCGTCTATCACGAGGTGCTTCACGTCCCGGAATTCCTCGCCGCCTGTGAGCACTGCGTCGAGGATCAGCAGCGGGCACGCGTCCTCCCACTCCACGGCGCCGGCGGCCGGCTGACGGAACATCGCCTGCGCGCCGAGCCCTTTCAGGAAGCGCTTGTAGAGCGCGACCGGGGTCTTCGCGAGGAGCATCCGCTCGAGCTTCTTCTGCACCTCCCGGGCGCTCGGGAGCGCGTCGCCGGCCATGCCGCGCGTCTCGGCCTTCGCCCGCGCGCGCACGTCGAGCGCGGTGAGCCCGAGGCGCTCGCCGACGGATGTGCCGCTATAGCTCTTCCAGCGCTCGTCAAGCCATTCGGCTGAGATGAGCGCTCCCGCCAAGCTGAGGTCGCCTGGCTCGAAGATCCAGCCATAGGCCCCTTCGGCAAATGCGATCAGATCGCTGGCGAAAGAGGGGGCGCTCTTGAACGCGACCCGCTCCAGATGCCCGGCGTCCTCGTTGTCGGCGAACGCGCGCGGCGGCTCGACCTTCGCCACCTTGCCGACCTGGCGGCACGCCAGGTCGTAGAGCGTGTATTCCGAAACGGGGTCCTCGCCGAGCTCCGGCAGGACGCCCGCGATGTAGTCGCCGAACACCCGGTTGGGCGAGAGGATGACGACCGACGAAGAGTCGAGCTCGTCGCGCCGAGCGTACAGCAGGTAGGCGACCCGGTGAAGCGCGATGGAGGTCTTGCCCGAACCGGCGACTCCCTGGATCACCAGCGTGCCGTTCGCGTCGTCCCTGATCAGGTCGTTTTGTTCCTTTTGGATGGACGAGATGATGGTGCGCATCTGGCCGCTCGACGATTTCGACAGCTCGTGCTGCAGCACCTCGTCGCGAACGACCGCGTCGCTGTCCACGGCGTACACGAGCTCGCCGCCCTCGATGGAGAGCTGCCGCTTGAGCGCGAGTACTCCCTCCTGCGGCCCGGTGGGCGCCTCGTAGGCTGCGGGGCCGGACTCGTAGTTGTAGAAGAGCGAGGCCACCGGGGATCGCCAGTCGGAGATCTCGGTCTGCCCCTCCCAGATGAAGGCGAACTGCCCGATGTAGGCGGTCAGGGGGTTGTCAGGGTCGTCGCCCGGAACGAAGTCGACCCGCGCGAAGTAGGGGGAGCCGATTTGCTTTTCCAGACGCTTGACGGACATCTGCGCCACTCCCGCCTGCATGTCGCTCGACGCGATGGCCTGCTTCATGATCTGCTTGTCGCTCGAGTCGAGCTCGCCCCGGTACTCGGCGACGTAGGAGAGCATGTCCTGGGAGTTGCCCGTAGTCGAGCTTTCGAGCTTCCGCGCCCTTTCCAGCGCCCGCGTCAGCTTGTTTAGCGTGGAACCAAGCCTGACCCGCTCTTCCTTCTCCACTTTTTCCAATGGGCATCCTTCCGATTGGCGTTAATACAGTAGCGTATGATCATTGCGTGCCTTCGGGCCTCCACGACATCATTCGCCCTCGACCGTAATGCCGTGCTCTTCCAAACTGCGAACAAGCGCGTCGGCGAATGCCTCCTCGAAACCCGCAGCATCCATCTCGGGGAAGAGGTCGGACAGGTTTCTCACCCGCGAGCGAACGGAGCGGATGGCCGTGCCGCGGTACTTCCGCTTTCCCCGATCGAGCAGAGCCGTCATGAGCTCGAGGTCAGTCGAGAACAGGACGGAGCAGTGGGCTATCGCCATGCCGGCTTGCTTGTGCCACGCGAATCCGCTCACTTTTCGGTCACCCAGGAACAGGTCGTTTCGCCCCGTCCTCTCGACGGCAACCCCCATGACCGCGAGGGCGCGCACGACGACGTCGACCATCAGGTGGTCGTGAGCCTCGGGGACAACGAACGACGCGGCCACGCACCCGGGGTCGCGGTACACCGCCCCGCCCCCGGTCTGCCTGCGGACGATCTGCACGCCGCGCGCTTCCGCCAGGTCGACGTCGACCTCTGCCTCGAGGTCCTGATGCAGCCCGACCGACACGCAGGGCGCGTCCCTGTGCAGGAAGAAGGCCGCCCTGTGCCCGGAGAGCAGCGACTCCTCGAGCGCAAGGTTCTCCGTGGCGGTGGAATACGGCGAGGTCAGCCTCTCGATTTCGAACAGCATGTCTTCTCCCGTTCACGCGGCAATAGGGCGCGGCCCGCTTGTCCGCTGCGGCCGCGCTTAACTCGAATGCATTATAGAGCGAGAGCCTCACGCTTCCTGCGCGTCGGGCTGGCCCTCCTCGTCTTCGTCGAGCTCGACGATTTCCATGTCGCAGCAGCCCTTCTTGGGGGCTTCTTCCTCCTCGACGATTTCCATCTCGCAGCAGCCCTTGTGGGCCTCCTTCTTGTCCTTCTTCTTTCCGAAGAGTCCCATGGTTTCTTCCTTCCTGATCGGGTTCCGATTCCTCCGTCTTTCAGCTCGCCCGCATCGCTACCGTATGAGCAGGGCGAACACGAAGCCCGTGATTATGGCGACGGCCAGTATGCACGCGACGAACGTTGCGACCATCTGCTTCTTGAATATGGAGTTGAGAAGCGACACCTCGGGGATGGAGCAGCCCGCACCGCCCAATATGAGCGCGATGACGATGCCGGCGGAGACGCCCTTGTCCATGAGGATGCCCGCGATGGGGATCATGGTCTCCACGCGGATGTACATGGGGATGCCGATGAGCGCGGCGAGCGGGATGGCCCAGAGGTTGTCCGCCCCCGCGAAGTTGGCGAGAAGCTCGGTCGGCACGAAGCCGTAGATGAACGCGCCGATGCCAGCGCCCAAGAGCAGCCACTTGAACACGTCCTTGAAGAGCCCCACCGCCTCGCGGGCCGCGATCTTGAACGCCTGCTTCTGCTTCTGCCAGAAGGTTCCCTCGAGGTTCTCCCAGCACTCGTCGGCGGATCGGCCGCCCTTCACGGCCACCTTCTTGACGTAGCGCTCGAAGCCGAGGGCGTCGAGGACGAGCCCCATGACAATTGCGAACACAAACGTGAGCATGGCGTAGACCGCCGTCGCAAATGGCCCGAAGAACACGAGCATGAGCGCGACGATGGCTGGGTTGAGTATGGGGGACGTGAGCAGAAACGATATCGCGCCCGAGAACGGCGCGCCCGATCGGAACAGCCCTACGAGCACGGGTATGGTCGAGCACGAGCAGAACGGCGTCACCGCGCCGAGGGCAGCGCCCAGGAGGGCGTTGGTCAGCTTGTGGGGCCGTGAGAGGATCTTCTTGATGCGGTCGTTCGATATGTAGACCTGCAACAGCGCCACCAGGAAGCTGATGGCGATGAACAGGGCGAAGAGCTCCCCGAACAGGTAGCAGAACGTCCACAGGACGTTCAGGACGTTGTCTATCGTGAACAGTTCTTCCATGCGAATGAATCTTCCTTCTCAACCATGGTGTTTCTTGCTTGCTAACGACTTTCGGCGTTCCCGGCGGGAGGGTGGCCTGCTGCGCCATACCATCTCCGCTTCAGCTTCAGGGCCGCGTTCACCAAAAGGATGAGCGCGGGGACCTCGATGAGCGGCCCGATGACGGCGGCGAAGGCCTCGCCCGACGCGAGGCCGAAGGTCGCGGCGGCTACCGCTATGGTCAGTTCGAAATTGTTGCCGGTCGCCGTGAACGCGACGCTTGCCATGCGCGGGTAGTCGGCGCCGAGGCGGTGCGCCATCCAGGCGCTCGCGAAGAACGTGACCGCGAAGTAGACGACCAGGGGCACGGCCACGCGCACCACGTCGAGCGGCAGGCTCGCGATCATGTCGCCCTTCAAGGAGAACATGACGACGATGGTGAACAGCAGCGCGGCGGGAGTGATCTTCGAGATCTTCGGCACGACCCTGCCCTCGAAGTACTCGACGCCGCGGCTGCGGACGACCGCCGCACGCGTGACGGCGCCCGCCACGAGCGGGATCCCGAGGTACACGAGGACGCTCTGCGCGATCTGCCATGCGGAGACGTCGACCGACGCGCCCTGCGCGCCGAAGGCCGGGGCGAGCACCGAGAGGAACAGCCAGGCCATCGGCCCGTAGAGGAGCACCTGGAACAGGGCGTTCACCGCCACGAGCCCCGCCGCGTAGTCGTTCGACCCGCCGGCGAGCTCGTTCCACACGAGGACCATGGCGATGCAGCGCGCCAAGCCGATCATGATGATGCCGTTCATGTAGGCGGGCAGGTCGTTCAGGAACACCATGGCCAGCACGAACATGAGCACCGGGCAGATTACCCAGTTGAGCGCCAGCGACAGCGCGAGCAGCCGCTTGTTGCCGAATACCTCGGGCATCTTGGCGTAGTCGACCTTGGCGAGCGGCGAGTACATCATGAGGATGAGCCCGACCGCGATGGGGATGTTGGTGGTCCCCACGGAAAGCGAGTCGAGGGCGTCCGAGAAGCCCGGGAACAGAACCCCCAGGCCGACGCCGGCCGCCATGGCCAGGAAGATCCACAGCGTCAGGAACCTGTCGAAGAAACTCAGCCTGGAGACGGTCGATTGCTCGTTGTTGCTCATCGTTGCCCCTTTCCTATATCCCGAGGTAGACGAGGTACGCTCCGGCAGCGGCTATGGCCAGGCCGAGGACGACGCTCACGGCCTTGGAGGCGCGGGCGTAGCGCTCGTCTTGCTTGAGCGACTTCACGAAGCCGGTCGAGGTGCCGGCGATGACGGAGAGGATGCTGTGCCCGAGGGCGTACGCCAAGAGCATTGCGGCGCTCCACAGGACGTTGCCGCTCCCCGCCACCACCGCGAGCAGCGCTATCAGCACGGGGGTCGAGCACGGCGACGAGAAGAGGCCGCCGAGCACGCCGACGAGGAACGCTCCGACGTATCCGCGCCTCTCGTTCTTGGACACCAGGTTGATCGAGGGGATGATCTTTATCACGCCGAGGGTCTGGAGCGCCATGAGCAGCATGAGGATGCCGAGCACAAGGTAGACCCACTTGCTCGTGGTGCCGATCATGGAGCCCAGGGCGGAGGCCGCTATCCCCAGGGCGACGAACGTGAGTGCCGTGCCTGCCGCGAACACGAGCGACAGGCGGAACGACCGCGCCGTGCCCTTCTGCTCGACGCCGCCCACGTACGCGATCGCCAGCGACGCGCCCGTGAGCGAGCAGGGCGTGAACGACGTGAGCACCCCTCCGACGAAGGCGGCGAGCACGGCGAGCAGCGTCCCCGAGCCCATGGCGCTCGCGGCGCCCTGGATGAGCGCGTCCACTTACTTCACCCCCATGTCGGCGAGGAGGCCGTCCATCTGCTTCTGCGTGAGGGCGCCCATGTGGATGGTGAAGCCCTCGTCGCCGTCCCTGCCGGGAACGCTGTAGAGGTCGATCCCGAGGGCTTCCATGGCGCCCTGCGTCGGAATGTAGGGGCTCCCGTCGGCCGCATAGAGCACCTGGGTTGGTATGGTCTGTATCGGGAAACCGTCGGCGCCTTCGGGATGCTCCCAGACGTCCACGAACTTCACGAGCGCCTTGCCCTGCATCGCCTCGTTGGTGTCGGCGAGCACGGGCGCCATCTGCTTGCAGGGGATGCAGTCGTCGAACCCGAAGTCGATGACGATCGGGACGCCCTCGGCCTTCAGCTCCCGCAAATCGACCGACGGGACCTTGAGCTGCCAGATGCCGGCGTCCTTCGCGGGTGCCGTCTTCGCAGAGGCCGCCTGTGCCGAATCGCCGCCCGCGCCCTGCGTCTGGTTTCCTTCCTGGCCCGCGCCCTTCGCGAACCAGGCGACCGCCACGATCGCCGCGACGATGACGACCGCCGCGGCGATCCTCATCGCGTTGCTCGGGCGCTTCGCCGTGGATTGCCCGCTGGAGGAAGACGTGCGCTTGACGGCCTCGTATCGCTTCTTCTTTTTCTTCGTCATGCGGTTTCTCCTGTCGGGCCTCGAGGAATGCGGCTATCTCCCCAGTGGAGGTCACCCTTCCCGTCGAGACCGCGCTTCCGTTCACCACGAGCGCGGCGCGTGCGAGAGCCGGGCGCGTCGACCTTTCCGAAAAGGCTCATCACCGCATCCCCCTTCATGATATATCGACAATAATCAATATGATGACGAATCCTAACGTAACACATCGACGATTGTCAATATTTACTTTGAAAGCGAGCGCATTTTGTTTGCATTGAATGCACGGTGCGACTTGGTGTCGACATGTTGATTCCGTGGCAAATGGACATGGCGAACCCTAGCGGACCATCCGCGTTTTCCGCGACTTGCCGCCATGCCACACGAAATGTAAAACCCCTTGCCAACGAAGCGTCGCCGCCGCATTCGAGCGTGGGCGGCAGACGAGGCAGCTGACAAGGAGGTATATCAATGCGACATAAGTCAGCCGCGCCCTACGGCGGCGGCCAGATACCCAACCCCTACATGGCCTACGGTGCGCCCTCCGGGTTCGCCGCCCTCGGCGACGGCCCCGGCGTCTACCTGCCCACGGGCCCCGGGGACACGCAGCGGATGGAGCTCCTGAACATGCCGGGCGACGGCTCGGACGTGTGGCTGGACGTGCGCGCGGTGCAGCTCTACCTGCAGATCTCCAACAC
>ENA-OQNO01002246-OQNO01002246.1-human-gut-metagenome-genome-assembly--contig:-NODE-2246-length-11376-cov-3.831896_pt1 | contig 11376 bp, 6 predicted proteins | sample MGYA00242629_ERZ504880 | MGnify/ENA primary metagenome ERZ504880 (study PRJEB26092, sample SAMD00036377) | human gut metagenome | host: Homo sapiens | study: EMG produced TPA metagenomics assembly of... | reverse complement strand
AGTGTGCGGTTTCCGGAGCCGGGAAGAACTGGAACACGCTAAAGCGCGCGGTGCAAAAATCTATGCAGAAGTTGCCGGTGTAGGGATGTCTGCAGATGCACATCACCTGACATCTTCTCATCCAGAAGGGCTGGGAGCGAAATGGGTGATGAAAAATGCACTGGAAGATGCGGAAATGGATCCGAAAGAAGTAGATTATATCAATGTACACGGTACATCTACTCCGGTTGGTGACATTTCAGAAGCAAAAGCAATCAAGGAAGTATTCGGTGATCATGCGTTCGAGTTGAACATCAGTTCAACAAAATCAATGACAGGTCACTTGCTGGGAGCTGCCGGTGCGGTAGAATCTATTGCAAGTATCCTTGCTATCAAGAACGGCATTGTTCCTCCGACTATCAACCACGAAGAAGGTGACAACGACGAGAATATCGACTATAACCTTAATTTCACGTTCAATAAAGCACAGAAACGCGAAGTTAATGTTGCCTTGTCCAATACATTTGGATTTGGTGGTCACAATGCGTGCGTTATCTTCAAGAAATACGCAGAGTAATATCGTGTTACGTAACGAAATAGATAAGATAAGGCTCTTGTTCCGCAAGGATAGAGAGTCTTATCTTTGTTTTTACCGGATACTCGGGTTCTACCCGCGCAATATCCAACTTTATGAGCAGGCTCTCCTGCACAAATCAACTTCTGTCCGCTCCGACAAGGGACGTCCCCTCAACAATGAACGGCTGGAGTTTTTAGGTGACGCCATCCTCGACGCCATCGTAGGAGATATTGTCTATAAACGTTTTGAAGGGAAACGGGAAGGTTTCCTGACCAACACACGTTCTAAGATCGTACAACGGGAGACTTTGAATAAGTTGGCCGTTGAAATCGGCTTGGATAAACTCATAAAGTATTCCACCCGCTCTTCTTCTCACAACAGTTATATGTACGGAAATGCTTTTGAGGCATTTATCGGAGCTATTTATCTGGATCAGGGGTATGAACGCTGCAAACAGTTTATGGAACAACGGATCATCAACCGTTATATCGACCTGGATAAAATATCCCGAAAAGAGGTTAACTTCAAATCCAAACTTATTGAGTGGAGCCAAAAAAATAAGATGGAGGTTTCCTTTGAGTTAATCGAGCAATTTCTCGATCACGACAGCAACCCTGTTTTCCAAACTGAAGTACGCATTGAAGGACTTCCGGCAGGAACAGGTACGGGATATTCCAAAAAAGAGTCTCAACAGAATGCTGCCCAAATGGCTATAAAGAAAGTAAAGGAACCCGTATTTATGTCAACTGTCGAAGAGATCAAAGCACAACATTCAGCAACTACAACAGAACCGGAGGTTGAACTTGCAACTAACTCTGAAACAGAATTGGCAACTGAACTTGAGAATGAATTTGAGAATGAACTTGAAGCCGAACTGAATGTAATTCCCGAGACAAAACCGAAGAATGTTTTAGAAGAAAACACCTCCGATAATGAAATTTCTACGGTACAACCTACTATGGAAGCCGAGGAGACTAGCCAAAGCAAATCCCCATGCGACGCCCCTGAATCACCAAATCGTGATCTTCAGTAACTAATTTCAGTTTTCCTGCAACTTCTTCAAGAGGGATAGATGCAATATCGTCCCCTTTTAAAGCTACCATACGCCCGAATTCACCCTTGGCGATCAATTCTGTCGCGTGGCCGCCCATACGGGTAGAAAGATTGCGGTCGAAAGGAGTAGGCGAACCACCACGCTGAATATAGCCCAGAACTGTTTCGCGAGTTTCTATACCAGTTTCATATTCAATCTCCTGCGCAATATATTCAGCAGCCCGTTTGCGTCCGTCTGTCCTAATACCTTCTGCTACCACTACAATAGAATAAGGCTTGCCTTTTTTCAGTCTTTCCAGAATCGTATTACCAATATTTTTAATGTCATAAGCAATTTCGGGGACAAGAATCACATCCCCTCCTCCTGCCATACCGGAATACAAAGCAATCCAACCCGCTTTGTGCCCCATCACTTCAATCACCATCACCCTTTTGTGAGAACTTGCGGTGGAATGTAAACGGTCGATGGCATCGGTAGCAATACTTACTGCCGAGTCGAAACCGAAAGAAATATCTGTACCCCAAATCTCATTATCAATGGTTTTAGGAACAGATACGATATTCACTCCCATCGCAGCAAACTTCGCCGCAGTCTTCTGTGTTCCATTTCCGCCGATACAAACGACACAGTCGAGTTCCATTTCCCGGATATTCTGAAGGATTAAAGACGGTTTGTCAACATCAGAGACAACGCCTCCTTTTTTGAAAGGCTTCTCACGAGAGGTTCCTAACATCGTTCCACCCAGATTGAGCAAACCGGAGAGCGACTTGTCTGTAATAGATTCGACATCTTTAGTCCGCAAGCCCTGAAAACCGCTGTGAATACCTACTACTTCCATCCCGTAATAATTGATGGCAGTTTTGCACACGCCACGAATCGTGGCATTAATACCGGGACAGTCCCCGCCGGATGTTAAGATTCCAATTCTCATTGTCGCATTTTTTAGTCTAAAACTCGGGATTTATATGAAAGTCGTCTATTTTTAACGATTATTTCCGTCGTAAAGATAGAAAAAAAAGATAAATAAGTTACTTTTGCACGACTAAACATTATTATGTTAAAGCAGAAATGAATATTACAAAAATTATTAGTAAGACTTTCGATTCCCGTTTAAAACAGATAGACCTATATGCTAGTCAGGCTAGTGAGATACAGCATCGTGTGTTAAGCCGCTTAACACGCCAGGCCGCTCAAACTGAATGGGGAAGAAAGTACGATTATTCCTCTATCCGTAACTATGAAGATTTCCGTAAACGTGTTCCTATCCAGACATACGAAGAAATTAAGCCTTATGTAGAACGTTTGCGAGCTGGGGAACAGAATCTGCTTTGGCCATCGGAGATACGCTGGTTTGCAAAATCTTCCGGAACGACTAATGATAAAAGTAAATTCCTTCCTGTCAGCAAGGAAGCGCTGGAAGATATTCATTACAGAGGAGGAAAAGACGCAGCAGCTCTTTATTTCCGCATCAATCCGGATAGCCATTTTTTCTCCGGCAAGGGACTGATTCTAGGAGGGAGCCATAGCCCGAACCTCAATTCCAATCATAGTTTAGTAGGAGATTTATCCGCTATTCTGATTCAAAACGTAAATCCGCTTATCAATTTCATTCGCGTACCAAGCAAGAAAATTGCATTGATGAGCGAATGGGAAACCAAGATAGAAGCAATCGCCAACAGCACTATTCCGGTAAATGTGACAAGCCTATCCGGTGTGCCGTCGTGGATGCTGGTACTTATCAAACGTATCCTTGAAAAGACAGGAAAGCAGGCACTGGAAGAAGTATGGCCCAATCTGGAAGTTTTCTTCCATGGTGGAGTGGCTTTCACACCGTATCGTGAGCAATATAAACAGGTGATTACAACACCTAAAATGCATTATGTAGAGACCTACAATGCTTCGGAAGGATATTTCGGAACCCAGAACGACCTTTCCGATCCTGCCATGTTATTAATGATCGACTATGGAATTTTCTACGAATTTGTTCCGTTGGAGGAAGTGGGAAAAGAAAATCCACGGGCTTATTGTCTTGAAGAAGTCGAGCTTAACAAGAACTATGCAATGGTTATTTCTACTTCCTGTGGTTTGTGGAGATACATGATTGGTGATACTGTGAAGTTTACCAGCAAGAATCCCTATAAGTTTGTCATCACGGGAAGAACGAAGCATTTCATCAATGCATTTGGTGAAGAGCTGATTGTCGATAATGCTGAAAAAGGATTGGCAAAGGCTTGCGCCGAAACCGGAGCACAAATTTGCGAATACTCTGCGGCGCCGGTGTTTATGGATGAGAACGCAAAATGCAGGCACCAGTGGCTGATAGAATTTGCCAAAATGCCGGATTCCGTAGAAAAGTTCGCCGCAATACTTGACGCTACGCTGAAAGAGGTTAACTCTGACTATGAGGCCAAACGATGGAAAGATATTGCTTTGCAACCATTGGAAGTGATCGTTGCCCGTCAGGGATTGTTCCATGACTGGCTGGCACAGAAAGGAAAACTGGGAGGACAACACAAAGTACCCAGATTAAGCAATACACGCGAATATATAGAAGCAATGCTGGTGCTGAATAATAGCGCTCATCCGGAAGAATAACCAAAAACCAAAACATAACCACTACAAGTTTTTTTCCATTACAGAGGTTACTTGTATAAGGAGAGAGCGTCAAAACAACTCTCCGATTTCTTTCAGGCACGGATTACACGAATTACATGGATAAGTTTATTCTCTTTCCTTGTTTATTCGTGTAATCCGTGCCTTAGTTATGTCGATTAGCAAGCTAAGTTTTGTTTTAAAAAACTTGCGTCAGAGCGTTCATCTTCCCAATATATAAGATTACCGGGCGTTGACTATGATTCCTCCTCCTAGTAGCAATCCGTCTCCATAGAATGCAGCAGCCTGCCCGGGAGCAATGGCTGTTAATGGTTCATGGAGCTGCACGTGCAGTAAATGATCCGATGTGACGGTAATCGTGCCATAGTTTTCCTGCTTGCGATAGCGTATCTTCACAATTATGTCAGAGCGTCCTAAAGTACGCTCCTGATTTACAAGATTCCAATCTTTCAACCACATTTCTGTTTTTTCCAACGATGAAAGAGAAGCCAACATTACTTCATTATTTTCAGGATCAATCTCTTTCACAAATACAGGACGATTCAGATGAATGCCCAAACCGCGTCTCTGCCCAATAGTATAAAAGGGATAGCCCTCATGCCAGGCAATAAAATTCCCCTTTTCATCGACAAATCTTCCTCTTCTGATTCTGTCAGACCAAGTCTGTTTATCGCTGCCCGATGTCTGACTATTGTTGATTGATGCCTCACTATTACTGACCAACATCTGACCATTTCTGACCAACCAGTCTTTTAAAAAGGTCCGATAGTCCATCGGGCAAAAACAGACACCAATACTATCCTTTTTGGTTGCCACCTTTCGAAAACCATGTTCAGCAGCCCAGGAACGGGCTTCAGCTTTTGTAATATCGCCCATCGGCAACAGCATCCTATTAAGAATATCCTGCTTCAATCCCCATAAGAAGAAGGTTTGATCCTTATCCGAATCGGCGGCGTATGTTATATAAAAGGTTTCATTTAGTTGTATATTCTGCGCATAGTGTCCGGTAGCAATATAAAAAATTCCCATTTCATCGGCAATCTTAGCAAGTAAAGGCCATTTCAGATAATTATTGCACAAGGTACAGGGAACCGGAGTACGTCCTGCCAGGTATTCCTGCACAAAATATTCAATAATCTGCTGGGCAAATATCTCACGGGCATCGTATGTTATATGCCGTATTCCTAAACGTTCTGCCAAATTACGGGCATCTTCCAAGTATTCTGTCGAACCATTCAATTCATAAAAACGAAAGGTTACCCCGATTACTTCATAACCGGCTTCCAGCAATCGCATAGCAGCAACAGAGCTATCTGTACCACCACTCATTCCAAGCAATACGCGTTTGTTTTCCTCTATCATGCTGCAAAATTAAGTATTTTCCCGTATCTTTGTCAGTTAAAGCCTAAAAGAGAATGAAAGAGAGACCAACTAACGGACAAGTTATAATCGTTTTCACAGAGCATCCGATACTCGGCATATTACTGATTCCGTATATTGCGGAAAGGCTGAACGATGGCACCTTGCAATTAGTGGAGCAAGCGTTTCACGCCTCTCCGGAAGCTATGAGCATAATGAGCGAAGCGGAAAGACAAGCTATCGATATCGCTTCATACTATACAGAAAAGTATCTGATGGGCCTCTACTCCCGTGAAAAAACAGTATCACGCTTTCTACATAAGCTATCCGAAGATCCGGAACGAATTAAAAATAACATTCGCCCGTTTATCGAAAAGAAGCTGTTGGAGATGCTGGCGTTGATACGGGAAAACGGACTGCCTTTTTATCAGAAACAAGCCGGTAGCAAAATCTTATACGCCCATCATATTTATCATATCAACCCTCACGACGTAGAAATTCGCGTAACGTTTCATGTTGACAGTAAAACGTTCCGTTATCAGTTGCAGTGTTATTATGAAGGGCAACCGTTCTCTTTGAGTGAGTTAAAACCGGTAGTTGTACTGACCTCCTCACCGGCCACTCTATTATTGGGAATGGAGTTATATTTCTTTCCGCACATTGAAAGCGCACGTATCTTACCTTTCACAAAGAAAAGATCGATTAGCGTAGACGCTTTACAGATTGAAAAATACATAGACAACATCGTTATTCCAATTGCGCGTTATCACGATATCGAGACTCACGGTTTGAATATTACTGAAGAAGAATGTACCTGTGAGGCTGTTCTCTCATTCGAAGATGCCACATACAACGGACAAGCATTGCAACTTGTCTTCCGCTATGGAGACCAGACATTTGCACCAGATAGTGCTAATGAAATGAAGAAAATCATTTATCGGAAAACATCCGGTGAAATCGGCTTTTTCCGACGTAATATCACAGTGGAAGAACAAGCAGTCCAACTCTTAACGAATGCCGGTCTGCAACAACTCAATGCCACACACTTCCAACTATCCGCCAAAGCTCCGGAAAAGACAATTGTCGAATGGATCAACAATCATCGGGAGATGTTGCAGCAATCCTTTCACCTTACCAGTAATGTAGGGAATGCGTTGTATTGTCTGGATGAGATACGCATCGAGCAAAGTTGCGACGATGAAGTTGACTGGTTCGAACTGCACATCACTGTTGTTATCGGTAATCTGCGCATTCCTTTTTCACGTTTCCGCAAACATATCCTCGAAGAAAAGCGGGAATATCTGCTACCTGACGGGCGTATGATTCTCCTGCCTGAAGAGTGGTTCAGCAAATATGCGAACTTACTGGAGATGGGAGTACAAACAGAAAAAGGTATTCGGTTGAAACATGCATTTATAGGTGCCGTACAGACAGCTTTGGGTGAGGATGGAGTGAAAAAATTCCCCGCGAAGCAGCAAATACATAACGTTGCCGTACCAAGAACGCTTAAAGCAACGTTACGCCCCTATCAGCAGAAAGGATTCTCGTGGATGGTACACCTCCATAAACAAGGATTTGGCGGATGCCTGGCAGATGACATGGGACTCGGGAAGACTCTTCAGACTCTTACCCTGCTACAGTACATATATAAGCCATCCGCTCCCAAACAACCCGCTACCCTAATTGTAGTCCCCACATCGCTACTTCACAACTGGCGACGGGAAGCCAAGCGCTTTACAGGGCTCTCAATGATGGAATACAACAACACCGTGGCTATAGACAAGAAACGTCCAGAAAAATTCTTCGGTCATTTTCACTTGATCTTTACTACGTATGGCATGATGAGAAACAACATTGATATACTCTCTTCCTACCATTTCGAATATGTCGTGCTCGATGAAAGCCAGAATATCAAGAATAGCGAATCGCTCACCTTCCGGTCGGCAATTCAACTGCAAAGCAAACACCGACTCGCACTGACAGGTACTCCTATCGAGAACTCATTAAAGGACCTGTGGGCTCAATTTCATTTTATACAACCGGACTTACTGGGCACGGAAAGTGCTTTCCAAAAGCAGTTCATAATGCCGATTCGCCAGGGAAACGAACGTGTACGAGTGCAGTTGCAACAACTGACTGCCCCATTCATCCTCCGCAGAAGCAAGAAAGAGGTAGCTCCGGAACTTCCTGAACTTACGGAAGAAACAATCTACTGCGACATGACTGAAGAGCAGAACACGTGTTACGAACAGGAGAAAAACAGCCTGCGCAACATACTTCTCCAGCACCCTCAAAGTACGAACAGGCTCCATTCGTTTAGTGTACTAAATGGCATTTTGCGTTTACGACAACTCTCTTGTCATCCGCAACTCATTCTTCCTGATTATACCGGAACATCCGGAAAAACCGCACAGATAATCGAAACATTCGATACATTACAAAGCGAAGGACACAAAGTCCTAATTTTCTCTTCATTCGTCAGACATCTGGAGGTCTTGGCTGAAGCTTTCCGAGAACGAGGCTGGAAATATGCCCTATTAACAGGAGCAACCAACAACCGGCCCTCCGAAATCGCCCATTTCACCGAGCAAAAAGATGTTCAGGCATTCCTTATTTCACTAAAAGCAGGAGGTGTGGGGCTCAATCTTACACAAGCCGACTATGTATTCATCATAGATCCCTGGTGGAATCCTGCCGCCGAATCGCAAGCCATCGCCCGTGCCCATCGTATCGGTCAGGACAAGCAAGTAATTGCCTATCGCTTCATTACACAAAACAGTATCGAGGAAAAGATTCTGCATCTGCAAGATGAGAAACGAAAACTGGCGGAAACATTTGTTGCCGACAGTGAGTCATTGCCTATATTAAGCAATGAGCAATGGGTAGACCTGCTCTAATAATACATAAAGCCTCAATCTATCACAGAGGTGTGTAAAATGTATTATTTCATCGTATTCCTGAATTTTTTTATCCATATACTCTTATTTTATCCGGTTATCTTTGCCACTGTGAAAATTATAAATAACCCGAAATAATAAATGTATGAAAAACAGGAGCATTACCTACCTATTACTATTTGGTATTTGCAGCATGTTGGCAATCATGCAATCATGCCAAAAAACAGACGACCTGGAAGCAGACATCAATTCTCTGAAAGACCGTGTCGCTGCTTTGGAAAAAGCAACGGAAGGACTGAATACTTCATTTGCCAGTCTGCAAGCCCTTATGCAAAAAAACAAAATCATTATCGGAATTACTCCGACTAAAGATGGCTTAGGATATTTGCTGGAACTTAGTGACGGAACAAGCATTAAAGTCATGGAGAGTGAAGCAGTACAAGCGTCTGTCCCTGAATTTTCCGTAGACGAAGAAGGCTACTGGATATATAAAACAAGTAATGATACAGATTTCAAATATCTGCCAGGAGCCGATGGAGAGAAAATATCAGCCTGGCCCCGTGATGGAGAAGGCAATGTGGTGGCAACTCCATTAATCAGCGTATCTTCCAGTGGATATTGGCAAGTGAGCTACGATAATGGACAAACATATACAAGCTTAGGAACTAAGGCCGAAGGTGGAAGTCAGGGAGGAACCAGCATATTCAGCAAGGTAGAATATAATGAAGCAAACCATACTTTCTCATTCACCCTGGCTGATGGTGAAAAAACATATACTTTCCCAGTAGACGACAGCTTCGGACTGATCATTTATGGTCTCAATGACGCTGAAAGTGAACAAGCTGTGCAAGTTTTTGCCCCCAATGAAAGCCATAAAGAGTATAAAGTAGAACAGAATGACGTGCAACAAGCTGCAATACAAGCTCCTAAAGGATGGGATGTTCTTTTATCCGAGAACTTATTAACTATCACACCACAAGCAACTGTTGTAAAAGACGTAGAAGAAACAATTAAGATTGTACTTACTTCATCAAAGAATTATATCCGTATTGTTTCTATTGAAGTGAAACAACTTTCCAATGAAACCGGAGCAAAAGCCTGGCAACAATTTGTAAACGCAGATCAACAAAATGTATTATTGGACTTTTCATACGCCGGATATAAACATGGTGAAGTAGCTCCTCCTGAAATAGAAACATTAATAGCACAAGGATATAAAGTATACGATGTTACAGATCCCCAATATGGGGCTATCCCCAACGACGGCAAATCTGACAGAGCAGCTTTCATGAAGGTACTGGAAGAAATAGCAAGAGAAACAAAGCAAGAAGATCTCAATAATATGACAGATCGATATATTAAGGAAAACGCTAAAGCTATTATCTACTTCCCAGAAGGGAATTATATTCTACAAGATAAGGATTCTAAGGATCGCAGGATTCGTATATCGATGAGTGATATTGTTTTAAAAGGAGCCGGAAGAAACAAAACAACACTCGAAATGACTGCTGCAAATAATTCTCCCAAACCTACTGAGGAAATGTGGAATGCTCCTGTTATGATGGAGTTCAAACATAATACAGGATTAGGAGAATCAATTGGTGCTATCACTGAAGACGCTCCCATAGGCAGCAAAACCATAACGGCCAGTTTAACAGGAGTAAGTGCGGGCAGTTGGGTATGTCTCGTACTGGGAACCCCCAAGTTGGGAAACACGGATAATGATGTTATTAATTCCGAACTATCGCCTTATCAATGGCAAGATATTAAGGTACAACAAGGCATTACTCCCAATATCAAAACAAATGGTATTCAAATATTCGAATACCATCAGATTGAAAAGATTAGTGGTAACAGTATTACCTTTAAAGAACCCATCATGCATGCTATTAATAAAGATTGGGGATGGAATGTACATAAATTCGCCAATTATGCCAATGTTGGCGTAGAAGACCTTACATTTAAAGGACATGCCAAAGAGAAGTTTATTCATCACGGCTCTGACATAGATGACGGTGGTTTTAAGCTTATCGATTTTGTACGTCTGACCAATTCATGGATGCGCCGGGTTAATTTTGAAAGTGTTAGTGAAGCCATGTCAATCACAAGTTCTGCCAATTGTTCTGCTTATGACATCACTATTGGTGGTAATCGTGGACATGCTTCTATCCGCTCGCAAGCTTCTTCCCGTATCTTTATTGGAAAAGTAACTGAAAGCAGCAATGGCTACACACTTAGAAAAGGAGAAGGTGAAAGCACATTGATGGAATATAAAACAAACGTTGGTCAATATCACGCTTGCGGTGTTTCAAAGCAAAGCATGGGTGCTGTAATATGGAATGTGAAATGGGGAGATGATTCTTGCTTTGAATCACATGCCACACAGCCACGTGCAACATTAATTGACTGCTGTACTGGCGGTTTCATGCATTGGAGACAAGGAGGAGACTCTGCTCAAATGCCAAATCACATGGAGAATCTGACAATATGGAATTTCTATGCAACAAATGTACAAACAGATCAGGACATCGATACAGAAGGTAAATTTACCTGGTGGGATAGTAACGGCTTTTGGTGGAAATTTATGCCTCCTATCATTGTCGGTTTCCACGGAAGTCCTTTAGATTTTGATGCTACTCAAATGAAGCGACTCGAAAGTAATGGAACTGCTGTGGAACCATATTCACTCTATGAGGCTCAATTACGTAAACGTTTGGGATATGTTCCTTCCTGGCTATCCTCTTTAAAATAATAACTTTAAAACAATATAATCCTTAATTCCGCAACACTATAGTTTAACATTATTTATAAGTGCCTGAGCAACAAAAAGTTGCCCAGGATTTTGCCATGTCAGAATTTTCACTTACCTTAGTGTTGCGAAAAGAAGACAAGCAAAA
>ENA-OQNO01002244-OQNO01002244.1-human-gut-metagenome-genome-assembly--contig:-NODE-2244-length-11384-cov-2.926890_pt1 | contig 11384 bp, 7 predicted proteins | sample MGYA00242629_ERZ504880 | MGnify/ENA primary metagenome ERZ504880 (study PRJEB26092, sample SAMD00036377) | human gut metagenome | host: Homo sapiens | study: EMG produced TPA metagenomics assembly of... | reverse complement strand
GGGCATTTTTCAGTTTATCTGCCGTTCGCATACCAATGTTCAGCTGGAACATACGCCGTACCATGGTACTGATGTCTTCATCTAACTTCCGGCCTCCGAACTGGAGCATTTTACTGAGCAGGATCTGCCCACCGGTTAATACGGAGATATCAGTTGTATCGGCGCCCATATTTACTATCATGTTTCCAACCGGCACATCGATGGGAAGTCCAATGCCTATAGCATCAGCGACCCCTTTGTCAACCAGGCAGATTTTTTTTGCTTTGATATTACCGCTCAGCACATTGTAATATGCCCGCTTTTCCACTGCGGAGATATCACTGGGAACAGCAATATAAATCGTTGGATGAACCGGTAAAAGGGAAGAACACCGCCGCAAAAGCCCTACAAGCAGCAGTTCCATATTTTTTGCATCGGCTATTGCACCATGCATCATAGGACAGCCGGCATGTACATTTACAGGTGTCTTTTCATACATTTCGTATGCATCGTCTCCGATGCCGATCACCTGAAGCCCGTCCCTGATTGCAATCATATTTTTTTCTGCAATCACTATTTTGTTATTTTTATCACATATCTTTATCGTATCTGTGCCAAGGTCAATTCCTAATAACATGGCTTCTTCTCTCCCTCATAGTTACAAAAGTCCTCGTTCTTTGAAGCTTAAATACTTTTTATCACCAATAATAATATGATCCAGCAGTTCAATGCCGATCAGAAGACCTGCATCCCGGATCCGTTTGGTTAAAAGAATATCCTCTCTGCTTGGAGAGGGATCACCGCTTGGGTGATTATGCACAAGGATAATAAATACTGCATGATGATGTAGTGCTTCCAGATAAATCTCCCGGGGCGTAATCAGGGCACCGTTTACCGTACCCTTTGAAATAATATGGTCACACAGAAGCCTGCTTTTGGTATTTAACATCAGCATCAGCATCTGTTCCTGGGTACAGTGCCGGAAATCTTCCATATAATAATCTGCTATGGTTTCCGGTTTGGTAAAGCAAAGGCTGTCTTTTGCGGAAGATTTTGCAATTCTTCTGGACAATTCTACAATACACTTGATCTGTATGGCTTTTACTTTTCCGATGCCTTTCATCTTCCGAAGGTCGGAAATGCTTAAGTGATGGAGGCCTAAAAGGTTATGTTCTACTTTTGAACATTGTAAAACCTCCTGTGCCAGTTCCAGTGCCTGAATCCCCTGGGATCCGGTTCTTAAGATAACTGCCAGAAGTTCAGCGTCTGACAGCGCCTGTGCACCCATCGCAAGGCATTTTTCATATGGCCTGTCATCTGTAGGTAATTCTTTCATTGTAATAGATTCATTCATAGTATTCCCTTTCAAGCTCTCCCGGCAGGAAGCCTTGAATCAGGATTTATCCTGTCAAAACAAGACTATAAATAATCATCATTTTATCATAGATTGATGACAAAGTACACACTTATTAATCTTAAAATTTTGTGATGCCTTCGAATGTGTCTTTCAATAAGTCCTTAAATGAGTTCTAAAATGCATGGAATTTTTTAATAACAGCCTCTGCTACTTTTAAGCCATCCATTGCCGCACTAGTGATCCCGCCTGCATAACCGGCACCTTCGCCGCAGGGATATAATCCGGCTATGGTACTTTCAAAGAAATCATCTCTGGTAATGCGAAGCGGAGAAGACGTCCGGCTCTCAATGCCTGAAAGAATGGCATCTTTTCTTGCAAAACCCTTAATCATATGATCAAAGCCCAAAATACCCTGTTCGATGGAATTCCCCAGGAATTTGGGCAGGCATTCTCTTAAATTTCCAAAATCATATGCGCCTTTTATAGCCGGAGCATACTCTCCGGGACCGTTGCTGCTGCGATGCTTTACAAAGTCCTCAAACAGCTGCACCGGTACTTTTCCATTACACAGCGCATAAGCCTTTTGCTCCAGATTCTGCTGAAATCTGACACCGCTTAGTGAATCAACCGCTTCGTAATCTTCCGGAGTGACCGTTACCACTATGGCACTGTTTGCATTTGTTCCATCCCTTTTTTGATAACTCATTCCGTTAACCGCAGTCATGCCGTTTTCAGATGAGGCATTTACCACGTAGCCGCCGGGGCACATACAGAATGAATAGACACCCCTTCCGTTCTCCAGTTTTTTGGTAAGCTTGTAATCAGCTGCAGGCAGGGTTTTTAAATCCGTTCTGGCATATTGGGACTGGTTGATCATACTCTGAGGATGTTCAATCCGAAGCCCTACAGCAAAAGATTTTGGTGTCATGGCAAGGGGCTTTCGGGACAGCATGGAAAAGGTATCTCTTGCGCTGTGACCGATTGCCAGCACTACCACTGCTGTATGCAAGGTCTCCTGGTCATTTATGCAGATGCTTTCTATCCTGCCGTCACGGATATGAAGATCCGTAAGCGTGCTTTCAAACCGTACCTCTCCGCCCAGACGCTGTATCTCCAACCGCATATTTTTCACTACACCCCGAAGGACATCCGTTCCAATATGGGGTTTGTTCAGGTATAGAATGGAGCTGTCAGCACCTGCCTCCACAAATGTTTCCAGGACATAGCGTCCGCGTCCTTTTGGATCCTTAACCATGGTGTTTAGTTTTCCATCTGAAAAAGTTCCGGCACCGCCCTCTCCAAACTGGACGTTGGAAGACTGCTTTAAGGGACTTCCTTTCCAGAAGCCTTCCACTGTCTTAGAGCGTGCATCCACATCTTCGCCCCGTTCCAGGATCAGTGGACGGTAGCCGCACTTTGCAAGGAGCAGGCCGCAGAACAATCCCGCAGGTCCCATTCCCACAATAACCGGACGGTCCTTTAATGCTTCTTCTCCGCAAGACGGAATTTGATAAGAAACCGGTGCAGATTTTACAATCTGGCTGTTTTTGCATTTTTTTAAAACCACATGCTCCTTTTCCACCTCAGCATCGATGGTATAGCTGTATTTGATATCCGGTTTCTTGCGTGCATCTATGGAACGTTTTATAATATGGAAACTTTTTAAATCTGTTTCCTTTATTTTCAGTTCTCTGCAGACGGCCCGCGCCAGGTCTTCTCTTGTATGTTCCGGCTGTAATTTTATCTGCGGAATCCTAATCATTCATATCCTCCTATAGAACGTCACACGCTCTTTTACCTTATTTTACTGTTTCATGATTACAGGTGCTGTGCAGACCTGCTGTGTAACCGCTGGACCATGCCCACTGCAGATTGTATCCTCCGCAGGCACCGTCAATATCCAGGATTTCTCCGGCTAGAAAAAGACCGGGGGCGATTTTAGATTCCAGGCTGGTATTGTCTACTTCCTGTACGGAAACCCCGCCGGAACATACCTGAGCCTGGGAAAAATCCCGGAAACCGCTGATCTCAGCCATACTGCTTTTGACAGAGCCGGTAAGTGCCTTGATTTCATCTGCTGTAACAGCATCTGCAGGTTTGGTATTTTTTATTTTGGCCTTTTTTAGTACCATGGTAATGATTTTCTTGTTTAACAGACCTGTGAGACTCTCTTCTACGGTTCGTTTGGGATATTGCAGACAGCGGTTTTTTAATAAATTTATCAGTTCTTCTGTCTGGAAATCCGGCATCAGATCCACACTTACCTGGACATTTTTGTTTGCTGACAAGGCTCTGGCTGCAAAACGGCTGAGTTGGAATACTACGATTCCGGAAATGCCGTAATCGGTCCATTGTAATTCGCCGGATTCAGTCATGATGGGCGTTTGTTCCACATAAAGAGTCAGACAGGATTGACTGCGTACCCCGGCGAGGCTTTTAAACCAGTCCCCTTTTACTTTTAGCGGAACCAGGGCAGGCAGAGGGGGAATAATCCTGTGACCTGCCATCTCTGCCAGATCATAGCCGCTTCCATCAGAACCGGTAACGGGTGCCGCTTTGGAGCCGGCGCTTAAGATAACAGCATCAGCCGCATAGGTCCAGCCTGCTGTTTCGATCTGCCAGTTTCCCCGAGCATAATACAGCCCTTTTACTTTCTCCAGGCATTTCAGTTTTATGGAAAGCCTTTTTACTTCCATTAACAGAAGGTCTAAAACAGCAGATGCCTGTTCTACATAAGGGTATATATATCCACCCCGGTCTTTTAGCAGAAGTCCCAGATCTTCAAAAAATGCCAGGGTATCCGATACGCTGAACTGTTTCAGAATATGGCTGACAAATTCCGGGGTATTGGAACGGTAGACATTTGGATCTGACATGTTGGTATTGGTAAGATTGCATTTTCCGTTTCCGGTTGTCAGCAGTTTTTTGCCTGGTTTTTCCATCCCTTCCAGGATGGTGACGGATGCGCCGTTTCTGGCAGCTGTAATGGCTGCAATCAGACCGGAAGCGCCGGCACCGATGACGAAAACCTTTTTCATGATACGTTCACTCCTATCTTCCGGTTATGGAAGTTTTACTAAATCTTTCTCGATCAGCCGCTGAAGGGATTTTAAGATACCCAGTTTGGCATGCTGCCAGGTGAGTCCGCCCTGGAAATAAACGGCATAGGGCGGTTTAATCGGACCGTCTGCACTTAACTCTATAGAGGAACCCTGAATAAAGGCTCCGGCAGCCATGATGACATCACTGTCATATCCCGGCATAGCCCAGGGCTCCGGTGTCACATAGCTGTCTACCGGTGCGGCAGCCTGAATGCCTTCACAAAAAGCAATAACGCCCTCAGGGAAACCAAATTCTACTGCCTGGATGATATCGTGCCGGCTTTCCTGTCCATTAGGTACGACCTTAAATCCCAGTTTTTCATAAATATTTGCAGCAAAAATGGCACCCTTTAATGCTCCGCCAACTACGGTTGGTGCCAGGAACAGCCCCTGGTAAAAGGACTGCATAATACCTAATGTGGCGCCTACTTCCCTGCCAAGACCCGGAGAAGTCAGTCGATAAGAAGCATTTTCAATGCATTTTTCAGTCCCTGCAATGTAACCGCCTATGGGAGCCAGTCCCCCGCCCGGATTTTTAATCAGTGATCCCACGACCATGTCCGCTCCTACGTCAGAAGGCTCCATGCACTCTACAAATTCACCGTAACAGTTATCCACCATACAGATGATGTCAGGATTGATGGATTTTACAAATGCAATGGCTTCGCCGATAGCGGCAACCGAGAGGGTTGGACGGGTCTGATAGCCTTTGGAACGCTGGATCTCAATCATTTTAGTCTTTTGGCTCAGCGTTTCTTTTATCTTTTCATAATCAAAACTTCCGTCTTCCAAAAGATCCACCTGTTTATAGGTTACCCCATATTCTGCAAGAGATCCGCAGGAAGGGCGGATGCCAATGACTTCTTCTAAGGTGTCATAAGGTTTTCCTGAAATAGATACCAGTTCATCCCCAGGTCTTAAATTTCCGGAAAGCGCGACAGCCAGTGCGTGTGTGCCACAGGTAATCTGAGGTCGCACCAGAGCTGCTTCCGTATGAAAAACGCTGGCATAGACGGCCTCTAATGTCTCTCTGCCTGCATCGTTATATCCATATCCGGTACTGGAGGTGAAATGTTCCGCACACACGCGGTTCTGCTGCAGTGCACGGATAACTTTTAACTGGTTAAATTCTACGGTTTCATCTATTTTTTCAAAACGTTCTTTGAGACTGGATTCGATTTCTTTTCCGTATGTGAATACATCCTTTTGAATCCCAAGTGTCTCATACATCTCTTCTATTGTATTATTATTCATAATTTCCTCTCACAGCATATATATTTTTCTCTTTTAAAATGCTCAGCATAGCTTGGAGTATCTCCGTATTATTATAAGCAAAATGGTCTTTATCCATCCAGATAACATCTTTTTCCCGTTTAAACCAGGTAATCTGGCGCTTGGCAAAATGTCTGGTATCCCGTTTTAAGATATAAACGGCTTCTTCCAGGGGGCAGTTTCCTTCCAGATAATCCAGGATTTCTTTGTAGCCAAGCCCCTGCATGGAAACCATATCTTTGGTATAGCCTTTTTCTTTTAACTGTGCAACTTCATCTAAAAGCCCCTCTTCCAGCATGCGGTCTATTCTCAGATTGATTCGTTCATACAGGTTTGAGCGAACATCATTCAGAACGAAGTATGCAAATTGATAAGGGGATTCTTTTTGGCGCTCCTGCTCATTGTGCAGGGAGATCTGCTGACCGGTATCATGGAAAAATTCCAGTGCCCGTATCACCCGTTTTACGTTGTTTGGATGAATCTCAAGAGCGGATTTGGGATCAGCAATCTGCAGTTGTTCATGGAGAAATGCACTTCCCTTTGTGGCAGCCAGTTCCTCCAGCTCCTGGCGGTAGGCATTGTTTTCGCTTGTCTCCGTAAAGTCAATGTCATATAAAACTGCCTGAATATAAAAGCCGGTTCCCCCTGTTAGAATGGGGATTTTTCCCTTTTTCCAGATCTGCTGCATATACTTTTTTGCATATTCCTGGAACCTGACTACATGAAATTCTTCATCCGGGTCAAATTCATCGATCAGATAATGTGGGATGCCTTCCATTTCAGAGGGCTTAATTTTTGCAGAGCCAATGTCCATTCCCCGGTATACCTGCATAGAGTCGGCAGAGATAATCTCACCGTTCACTTCTTTTGCCAGGGCAATGGAGAGCTCGGTTTTTCCAACGGCTGTGGGACCGGTTAATATTATGAGTGGTTTTTTCATAGGAACCTTTCCCTTCTTAAACAATACGCTTGAATTTTTTTTCCATCTCTACCTTGGTCATAGAAATAATCGTAGGCCTTCCATGAGGACAGTTGTATGGATTTTCTAAGGTGAGAAGCTCGGCTATCAGGCTTTCTGCCTCCATGGCAGTCATCTTATGGTTGCCCTTAACTGCCGCTTTACAGGACATGGAAGCAATTTTTTCATTGATTACTTCCGCTTTCATTCGTCCGGTCTGCTCGCCCAGGCTGTCCAGCATCTCGATAAACAGATCCTGCTGGGCAATACCAAATAAATTATCGGGCACTGCGCGGATGGAATACTCCTTGCCCCCGAAAGGTTCGATTTCAAAACCAATCTGGGTAAAATTCTCCATATAACGCTTTAACAGCTCTTCTTCCTGCATACTGAGCGTCAGAATAATCGGCGGGCTCAGATATTGGGAAGTATAGTTACGGCTATTGAGGTTATTCATGGTTCTTTCGTATAGAACCTTCTCATGTGCCGCATGCTGGTCGATAATATATAGCTTTTCCTGGAATTCAACCAGCCAGTAAGTGCTAAATACCTGTCCGATTATCCGGTGTTCGGATACACTTTCTTTGGAAAGCAGTTTTCCCTCAAAGAGGTCTAACTGCTGAGCGGACTGTATGATTGACTGATTGGGACTGCCGGAATTGGATACATCAGCATCGGAAGCTCCTGCCTGGCTCAAATTTGTCCCATCAGATGTAATTGTCGTCATTCGTGGAGTTGATCCAGAAGCAATCGTATCCGCCGCTTGCGCTGCTATTTCTCCTGGAGTGTCCGGATTCACATGATTTTGGGTCTGGCTGGATGCAGCATCAACTGATACAGCGGACAATACATCTTTCTGCCCCGCCTCTGTTTTGGGTAATAATGAAGACATCAGGTTCTTTGTGTCTTCATAAACAGGTTTATTTGCAGGAACAGATGCGCGTTCAGCATGTTCCGTATGTTCAACATGATCAGCATGTTCGGTACGTTCAGCATGTTCACCAATAGGACGTGGTGCACCTGGTTTTGACGGAAAGGGCTTTCCAGGGGATGCCTGATAATTGCTTCTCTCCCGCATCTGTTCCAGTCTTTTCTTTTCAAATGGTTCCGGTATAGATTGCAGAACCTTTGCTTCTTTTATTTTTTCCGTTTTATCTGCTTTGACGGTTACTTCCGGGATGAGTTCTTTCTGAGTCAGACCCTGTTTTACAGAGTCGTAGACCAGCTGATACATTTTTTCATTGTCTGCAAAACGCAGCTCCATTTTTGTGGGATGGACATTGATATCCAGTAAGTCCCCGTCCATTGTAAAATGAATAGCGGTAAAAGGATATTTATGCTGCATCATAAATGTTTTATAGGCATCTTCGATTGCCCGGGCAATAATGTTACTCTTTATATAACGCCCGTTGATAAAATAATTTTCGTAATTGCGGTTTCCTCTTGAAACAATTGGTTTTCCAATATATCCTTTCAGCGATACCTGTTCATTTGCATTCTCCAGGGCGATGAGGTGGTTAGCAATATCCCGCCCATAGACGTTGTAAATGATATCTTTTAGATTATCATTCCCTGAGGTATGCATTTTGGTCTGGTTATTGCTTATAAATTTAAAGGAAACATTTGGATGGGATAATGCCAGCCGCTCCATCAGGTCATTGATGTAACCTGCTTCTGTCATACTGGATTTTAAAAACTTTTTTCGGGCGGGTGTATTGAAGAATATATTGCGTACTAGGAAAGTGGTTCCTTCCGGTGCACCGATTTCTTCTTTGGATTTTTCTGTTCCGCCTTCAATAATATAACGGGTACCGGTAAGGCTGCCTGCAGTCTTCGTAATTAATTCCACCTGGCAGACTGCGGCGATGCTGGACAGCGCTTCACCGCGAAATCCAAGGGAGGTCACGCCAAGCAAATCTTCTACCCGTTTAATTTTACTGTTAGCATGGCGTAAAAATGCCAGGTGTACCTGGTCCTGGGTAATCCCTTCCCCGTTATCCGTGATGCGGATCAGAGAAGTTCCTCCATCCTTGATTTCCACGGTTACTGCATTAGCACCAGCATCGATGGCATTTTCCACTAACTCCTTTACCACGGAGGCAGGACGTTCAATCACTTCGCCTGCCGCAATCTTATCAATTGTCTGTTGATCTAATACTTCGATTGTCTTCATGTGTATACCTCCGTAACAGTTTAGACAGGTATGCGCATTTACTGCGCATACCGTAAGAAAGTGATTCAGGAGTGCAAAAATCCCATCGCGCAAGCGATTATAAATGGATTTTTGCAGTAACAGGACAGCTTGTCTGAACTGTTACATACCTCCTGCATAGCACAGATTTGTCTGCGGTACTGCGCCAATAGTACGTGCGAACAAAGTTCACACTTATCACCACCGATTCTTTAACTTGTTCTGAAGACGGTAAATTGTGTTGAGTGCATCAATTGGGGTCAGTGTACTGATATCCATTTCTTTTAATTCCTGAAGGATATCCTGGTCGCTGACTGTATCAAATAGAGACATCTGCTCTAAATCTACCTGATCATATTTCTTGGTTTTAACCTTCGTTTTCGTGCCGGTTTCTGCCTGGATTTCCCTGGCTTTTGCTGTGATGTCGGCATCACTTAATTCCTCTACCAGCTGCTTGGCACGTTCAATAACCGTTTCCGGCACTCCGGCTAACTTTGCAACCTGGATTCCGTAGCTCTTATCTGCACCGCCTTTGACGATTTTTCGCAGGAAGACAATGTCATCTCCCTTTTCTTTTACGGCGATACAGTAGTTATTGACACTGCTTAATTTACCTTCCAGTTCCGTAAGCTCGTGATAGTGAGTGGCAAAAAGGGTCTTGGCACCTAAAAGCTTTGGATTGCTGATGTGTTCCACTACTGCCCATGCAATACTCAGTCCGTCAAAGGTGCTGGTACCCCTGCCGATTTCATCTAAGATCAGCAGGCTGTTGGAAGTGGCATTTCTTAATATATTGGCAACCTCGGTCATTTCCACCATAAAGGTACTCTGTCCCGATGCCAGGTCGTCAGAAGCTCCCACACGGGTAAAAATTCTGTCTACAATGCCTATTTTTGCGCTTGCAGCCGGTATAAAGCAGCCAATCTGTGCCATCAATACAATCAGGGCACTTTGGCGCATATAAGTGGATTTACCAGCCATATTAGGACCTGTGATAATGGAGATGCGGTTGCTTCCATTATCCAGGTATGTATCGTTGGAAATAAACATATCATTGGAGATCATTTTTTCCACAACGGGATGGCGTCCTTCTTTGATGTCGATGACGCCTTTTTCATTGATGACAGGGCGCACATAATTATTTCGCTCTGCGATCAGGGACAGAGAGGCAAATACATCGATTTTAGCCACTGCTTTTGCTGTGGTCTGGATTCGCACGACTTCTGCGGCTATCCGGTCCCGCACCTTATTGAAAAGGTCATATTCTAAAGCAAACAGCTTATCTTCTGCTCCCAGAATAATATCTTCCAGCTCTTTTAATTCCGGTGTGATGTACCGTTCGGCATTCGCCAGCGTCTGTTTTCTGGTAAAGTAGTCGGGGACCAGGTTCTTATTGGAGTTGGTAACCTCCAGATAGTAGCCGAATACTTTGTTGAATTTAATTTTCAGGTTTCTGATCCCTGTTTTATCCCGCTCTTTGCTTTCCAATTCAGCCAGCCATGTCTTGCCTTCGGTTTTTGCATGGCGCAGCTTGTCGATTTCTTCATTGCATCCTTCTTTGATAATTCCGCCTTCCTTTATGGTAATAGGCGGTTCATCCATAATGGATGTGTCAATTAAATCACAGAGATCGGTCAGCTCGTCCATCTGCTCGTAAATATCCGTCAGTAGTTCCTTTTTAAAGTCCCCAAGCAGATATTTTATGTGGGGAAGCATGGAAAGGGAGCTTTTAAATGCAATTAAGTCTCTTGGATTAGCAGATTTATAGCTGATTTTACTGATCAGCCGTTCCAGGTCGTATACCGGATTTAAGTATTCCCGGATCTCTTCCCTGGATATAGCATTTTGATTTAATTCTTCAATAGCATCCAGGCGGGAATTTATTTCTGTTTTATCGATGAGGGGCTGTTCGATAAAGCTTCTCAGCAGTCTGGCACCCATAGCCGTCTTAGGCTTGTCCAGAACCCACAACAGGGAGCCGCGCTTTTGTTTTTCCCGCAGGGTCTCGCACAGTTCCAGATTTCTGCGTGTGGAACTGTCAATAATCATATATTTTCCGGTGACGTATGGTGTAAGGGTAGTGAGATTGGCTAGGGAAGTCTTCTGGGTTTCGGTCAGATACTGCAGAATTGCGCCTGCTGCAATGACGCCGCTGTCGTAGTCCGCAAGACCAAGACCCTCAAGACTGTTCAGTTTAAAATGATCCATCAGACTCCGTTTGCACAAGTCATCGTCAAAATACCAGGACTCCAGAGAATATACCGTGATGCCAAGCCTGTTTTTCAGATCATCAATATCCATACCGCTGACATAAAAGGAATGATTGCAGACAATTTCTTTTGGAGAAAATTTGGTGATCTCATCCATTAATTTCCGGGCGGAATCCAGTTCGGTTACAAACTAGTCGCCGGTTGTAATGTCAGATATCGATACACCGTATCTGTCGGCCATATCGACGATAAACACCAGATAATTGTTGAGGGTTTCAAACAAAGCCTGGGTCTTTAAATTGGTCCCGTGACTTAC
>ENA-OQNO01002240-OQNO01002240.1-human-gut-metagenome-genome-assembly--contig:-NODE-2240-length-11441-cov-3.558600_pt1 | contig 11441 bp, 7 predicted proteins | sample MGYA00242629_ERZ504880 | MGnify/ENA primary metagenome ERZ504880 (study PRJEB26092, sample SAMD00036377) | human gut metagenome | host: Homo sapiens | study: EMG produced TPA metagenomics assembly of... | reverse complement strand
CAAAAGCTGGGCCGGAGTGGCAGGTTCTTTATCATATTTTGCGTACAGGCTTACAGGCACTTTGCCGTTAACGGCACGTTCAACTTCATGAACATACTGGCCACAGTTCAGCTCATGCACCAAAATGCCTTTTACCCTGCCGGCCAGTTCCTTCATCTGCGCTTCGGCAAACGGCCAGATGGTAACCGGGCGTACAAGGCCAACCTTAAGGCCTTCCGCACGTGCCATATCAACCGTTTCGTAAGCGGTACGGGCTGCGCCGCCAAAGGCTACAACGGCAAAATCGGCATCTTCCATACGGTAATTTTCAACTTGTACGATATCGTCAAGGTTGTTTTCAAGTTTAGCGCGCTGACGGTTGGCAGCAGCAAGAGTAGCTGCCGGGGTGCCTTTCGGGAAACCGGTTTCGTCATGAACAAGGCCGGTTACATGCCAGCGGTAGCCGCTGCCGAAAGCAGGCATTGCCGGAACAAGGCTTTCGTCCGCGGCATAAGCCTTAAAGTCCTCCGGTGCGCAGTCCGGCTGTTTGCGTTCTGCCTGCGGAAAATCGCTGTAATCATCAGGCAGTTCAATTTTTTCGCGCATATGGCCGATAACTTCATCCATCAAAAGAATTACCGGCACACGGTATTTTTCGCTCAGCGCATAAGCGCGCAGAGTAAGTTCAAAGCATTCGGGAACGCTTGCAGGAGTAAGGGCAATCAGCCAGTGGTCGCCGTGGGTGCCCCAGCGTGCCTGCATAACATCGCCCTGTGAAGGGCTGGTAGGCTGGCCGGTAGACGGGCCCACACGCTGTACGTTAACAATTACCAGAGGAATTTCCGCAGCGCAGGCATAACCGATAAGCTCCTGCTTTAAGGAAAAGCCCGGGCCGCTGGTAGCCGTCATAACCTTTTTGCCGGTTAAGGACGCACCGATAACAGCGCCCATGGAAGCAATTTCGTCTTCCATCTGAATAAATTTGCCGCCGTTTTTCGGCAGCTTTTCAGCCAGGGATTCCGCCACTTCCGTGGAAGGAGTAATGGGGTAACCCGCAAAGAATTTTACACCGGCTGCAATTGCGCCTTCAACAACAGCCTGGTTGCCTTGCAATAATAAAACCTTGGACATTACTTCTCATCTCCTTCTTTATGTACAAAAATGGCAAAATCCGGGCAGCGCAGTTCGCACTGGCCGCACTGAATGCAGTTTTCGGGCGCAACAGCTTCAATCTTTTCAAGTTCGCTTACCGCCAGAACCTTTTTGGGGCAGAACGCAGCGCAAATGCCGCAGCCTTTGCAGCGCTCGGTATAAATTTTTAAGCTCATTATTAAACCTCCTTTAACCTGCCTCTTTAAAAATATTTCTCATGCTCAAATAAGCACATACTACCTCTATAATAATTATAATTGATACAGTTCATTAGTCAAATTTATTTTTTGGATGATACCCGCAAAATATTTGGATAAACCGTGCAAATTGCACATAATGCCCAAAAATGATATAATGGTATAAATTTATAAATATATTTTAATGATGAAATTGTTTTACGGAGGCCGCCATGACTGCCATAGATGCTTCACTGCCAAAAAAAGAACGTATCCTCATTGCCGCGGAAGATGTTTTTTCGCGCCGCGGCTACACCAAAGCCACGCTTGATGAAATAATTGCCCTGGCCGATACCGGCAAAGGTACGCTTTACAAATACTTCGGCAATAAAGACAACCTTTTTTACACGCTGATAGAAGAAAAGCACAGCCATTTAATGGATGAGCTGCATTCCTTAACGGCACAGCAGCCCGATATCCGCGGCAAGCTGCAGGCCTACCTTAACTGCATGTTAAAATTTCTGCGCACCAATAAAGGCCTGTGGCTGATTGTATGGTACGAGCTCAACGCAGCGCACCAGGGCATACATCCCGATTTTGACGAAAACGGCAACTGGATATTAACCTCCCTTTACGGCGACCCGCTGCCCAAACCAGAGGAAGAACGCCTTTTGCGCTACTACAAAATTTTGTGGGAGGAAGTATACGTACTGGCAGCAATTTTGCAGGACGGGCAGGAAAGCGGCTATTTAAAATATACCCCTTCGCAGCAGATATTTACCGTGCCCGACCCGACACGCAAATTAACATCCGAAGCAATTTTTGGCGCCTACCACCTGTTTGCAGGCATTGCCAACGGCGTGTTCCACGTAATAAACAGCACTATGGATAACACGGAGCTGACCTCGATAATAGTAGATTACTTTTTAAACGGCCACGCCGCCAAAGCAGAATAACTTGAAGCGCAACAGCAAAACTCCGCAGCAAAAGCCGCGGAGTTTTTATTATGCCATATTAACTTAACCTTCACGTTCTGCCCTTACAATCACAAGCACCGGAAAAGCCTTATCCGGCAAGGCGGAAGGGCCTTTGCTGATTTTTTCTTCGTAATCCGTGCGGTCAAAAGAATCGAAAGCCACCAGCTCATCGTCGCTGTAAAAATCATCAGTAGGGCAAATAACCGTTACGCCAAAACCGGCCCATGCTTCCGCCGGGTTTGCCAGTTTATAAACCTCAATCTTCTCACATTTGGCATGGTGAATCTGTAAAGCGTCCTCAAAAGTAAACAGCATAATTTCCGCCCCCTTCCTTACAAACACAATATCTGTTACTGCCTGTTTTAATTATATCATAAAACAGCAGCTTAATCAAAATTATTATTTGTTGGTAACTAATTTGCATTTTGTGCTGTAAATAATATTACAAACCTTTTTAAAATAAAACTCACCGGCCGTTACCTGCGGCATTAATATATACATTTTAGCCGTAAAATGATACAATAATCTTACAAAGACAGGCATATGTTTACGCACGGGGGGGGGACTTCATTACCCCAAAATTGCGGCGCCGTCCTCCTCCGTAAAAAAATTACGGAGGAGGTTTTATTATGTGCAAAAACTTGCACCATAAAATAATGCTCAGCATACTGGCAGGCAGCCTTGCCCTTGGTTTTGTTTATGCCCCGCCCGCTTTTGCGGAGGATGTAACGATTGAACACGGTGCAGAGTACACAGCACCGGACGGAAATACTGGCATTTACGACCTTAATGCCGAAGGCACAAATCCCGGCACAAACTATGGCGTTGCAGATATTACTTTACCCACAGGCGATATTGGCACCTTTACCGTTATTGCAGGTAACGGCGGCAATATTAAAAATTTAGATGCAGGAAGAAATCTTACAGGCGGTAACGGTGGGAATGTTATTTTAACCTTTAATGAAACTGTCACAGACAATATTACTGCCACAGCAGGCAAGGGCGGCAATATTGAAAATTCAGCTCAAGGAAGCGATTATACAGGCGGTAACGGCGGCGATGTTAGTTTAACCTTTAATGATGTTGTTACTGACAATATTACTGCCACAGCAGGCAAGGGCGGCAATATTAAAATTTCAGCTCAAGGAAGCGATTATACAGGCGGTAACGGCGGCGATGTTAGTTTAACCTTTAATGATGTTGTTACTGACAATATTACTGCCACAGCAGGCAATGGTGGCAATATTGAAAATTCAGCTCAAGGAAGCGATTATACAGGCGGTAACGGCGGCGATGTTAGTTTAACCTTTAATGATGTTGTTACTGACAATATTACTGCCACAGCAGGCAATGGCGGCAATATTGAAAATTCAGCTCAAGGAAGCGATTATACAGGCGGCAACGGCGGTGATGTTACTTTAACTTTTACTAATGTTGTTACTGACAGCATATCTTTAGCAAGCGGAATAAATACTAAGGGAGCACACTCAGACAGCAAAAGCGGCAGTGTTACGTTTGAGGCAGACACTATCAGCGGCACACAAAGTACGGACAACAGCGGCAGCACAACCACCGGCGATATTGATATTGAGCTGACCAAAAATGACGGCGATATAACTTTTGATGTTGGCACGCTTAATATAGCTGATAATACTGTTAAAATAACGGCAAAAGGTAATATCTATACCGGTATTATTGACGAAGACACAGAAACCAGAAAAACAAACCATATTAATAACCTGCTTTTAACCGGCAATGGTAATTTTATAACTAAATTGAGCAACAACGCTGACATTACCGTAGGCAAGCTTGCCATTAACGACGGTACGATTAACGATAATAACTGGGAAAATTACAATAACTTAAAAACTACGGAAACAGCAGCAGAAATTGGCGGCGAAGGCATAATTTTTAGCACGGATAGTGAAATAGAATGGTCGAAAGGCCTTACTGACGCTGATAATTTAACTACACCGGGCAATTTAACCAAAACCGGCGCAGGTACGTTAAAACTTACAGGCAACACTTACGATTACACCGGCTTAACCGTTGTTGAACAAGGCATACTTGACGCTTCTGCTTCCGAACTTACAAATTCTAAAGGCTTAACTTTATTGGGCGATACAACTTTTAAAGCCAATACAAGCCAAGATTGGGATGGCAAGCAGCTTGTTGTTTATGACAACGGCTATGACACTTTCTCAACCTATCAAGGTAATTTGAAAGCACAAAACAGCAATCTGTACTTTATCGCCAGTGGCGATAATACTAATCCGCTGTTAAGCGTTACAGGAAGTGCAGATATCAGCGGCAGCAAATATAACATTGGCTTTACCGGCAAAACAACTTTTGACGAAGGGCAAGCCTTAACCCTTATTGAAGCAGACGGCACTATTGATGCAAGCGGCTTACAAAAGGGTGATGGCATTGACGGCATTAAATTCGGTTCAACCATTACTCAAAGCATTACGGACGTTACAACCGTGCCGGAAGTTGCATCGAATGGCAGTAAACTGATTGCCACTTTAGGCAGCACGCTGGCAACGGATGAAGCAAGCGTACTTAACGCCAGTATGCTGGGCGGTTTGGCGTTTAATTTGCAGGGTGCCGATTTAATCGCCCGCGAGGGCATAGAAGCAGCCGTCCGCAGTGCGCAACTTGACAACAACCACGCTGTTTTTGCCGCCCTTACCCGCAGCAGCCTTGATTACGGCGCCGTTGATGTTGACGGCACCAACATGCTGGCAGGTTTGGCGTGGCGCAGCACCACCGGCGCAGGCAGCCTTACTTACGGCGTTTTTGCCGAACACGGCGACGGCAGCTACGACACCTATGCCAATATTAACGGCACAAGCCTGCATGGCGAAGGCGATACGGACTACACCGGCGGCGGCATTTTGGCGCGTATGGATTTTAACGGCAGCAAAAACGGGCACGGCTACCTTGAAGCAAGCGGGCGTATTGGCAATGCCGATACGGATTACACTAACAGCGGCTTGCGCGACGCTTACGGGCGTGCGGCAAGCTACAGCACGGACGGCACTTATTACGGAGCGCATATCGGCGCAGGCTATGTGCAAAAGCTTGATGAAAAAAGCAGTATTGACTGGTACGGCAAGCTTTTGTGGGCCCGCCTTGAAGGCGGCAGTGCAGATTTAAGCACCGGCGAACATTTAACCTTTGACGATGCCGATTCGCTGCGTTTGCGCATTGGCGGGCGCTGGAACTACGCCGCAAGCGATTTTGTAAGTTATTACGCAGGCCTTGGCTATGAATACGAGTTTGACGGCGAAGCAAGCGGCTTTACCAACGGCCTTGCACTTGGCGATGAGGATTTAACCGGCGGCAGCGGCGTTGCAGAGCTCGGCATCAGCTTTAAGCCTTCCAAAAATTCGCCGTTCAGCCTGGAGCTGAACCTGGCAGGCTTTACCGGTGAACGTGAAGGCTTCCGCGGCGGCGTTGAGGCAGTTTATACGTTTTAAATAAAGTATTTAAAACACACAAATTCCAAGCATAAACCCCAGCAAAAAATTTCAGCCGGTGAAAATTCACCGGCTGTTTGCTTTTATTAAATATGTTTTTGTGTTATAATGACTAGTACGAGACAGCCGGTATGTTGGCTTACCCCTACCGGGGGTGACAGCATGACTGTTTATGAAGAATTATCATTGATGATAGCTCTTGCAATACACATAGCAATCATTTCAAACCGTTAATTAACGAAATGAAATAAGCCGCATACTCACAATGGCGGCACGCGGCTTCCTTTCACATATACTATTTTGAGGGCAAGCCGACGCACCACCACCGGCTGTCTCTTTCTTATATTATACCAAAGTTAATTTTCTTGTCAAACAAAATAAAAACGCTGAAATGAAAAACGGCCTGACGTAAGGTAACGTGCGGCCGTTTCTTCAAGTACTGAAAATACAGGGAGACGAGCCGACGCTGCTACCCGTCAGGCTATCTCATGAATATTATATACGCTGCGTGCGTATTTGTCAAAATACCCTACCGTTAAAGCAGGGTATTTTTATTTTACCTGGTTTACTGCCCGCCGTATTTTAAATGGCGGTCTGCATATTCATGAATAATATAATTGGTAAGCGCGTCGCAGTAACGGTCCTGCTCCGGCTCGTCCATTTTGTCCTCAAACGAAAAATCTTCGTTGTAATAATACGCTTTGCCGCCAAAATAACCCAGCGCGTACGGCAAGGGTGCATACTGCAAAAAGTTGCGGCCCATAAATTCTTCCGGTACTGTAATGCCGCCCAAGGCCAAAAGCGTCGGTGCAAGGTCAATCTGCGAAGCGTACTGTTCTTCGTCTAAAAGTGCAAACGGCGCTAAATTTTTGCCTATAAAAATTAAGGGTATCGGCGCAATGCTGCGGCGCGAGCGTTCATCCGTCACCAGTTCCATATATTCGCCGCCGCTGTGCGGATTATGGTCACTGGTTATTACAAACAGCGTGCGGTCATCCATCAGCCCGCGGCGCGACGCTTCTTTAAAGAAGTTTTGAATGGTGAGGTTTACCCAGTAAATGCCGCGCACGGTAACGTATTTGCTGTCGCGCACGCCTTCCGGCATATCGCCGTAGGCAGTGCCGTAGTACGGATACGGCTGGTGCATGTCCAGCGTTTTAACAACCAGCAGCATTTTATCGTTATTTTTCTGCCCTTTTTCAAGCAGGTTCAGCGCTTCGGCATACATAACGTCGTTGTGGTAGCCCCAGCCGCTGGCGCCGGTGTAGCCTGCGTCCTCAAGGTATTCCTTGGCGTAGTATTCTTCCATGCCAAACTGCGTGGGGTATTCGTGCAGCTCGTTGTTGTAATACTGGCTGCTGGCGTTCATAAATATGCCGCGCCAGCCTGCCTGCTGCACACTGCGGAAGATGGATGGCTGCGCTTCGCCCGGCAGGTCGGGGTCATAAATTAAGTGCGAGCGGAAGGTGGCGTTAAGCCCCTGCGTTGTAGGCACTGCCGAAGAATAGTAGTGGTCAAGGTGCGGGTATTTTTCAAGCAGGCTGTCAAGGTAGGGCGTTGCCTCCGCCGGGATGTTTTCGTTGTAATAGTGCATGTAATCGCGGTGTACCGATTCCAGCACCAGCATTACAATACGGTCGTAGCTTGCTTTAAGCTCCGCCTTTTCTTCATTGGGGCGCATAATGCCCAGCTCCTGCAAAACCTGCTCGTCCTTCACCGTCAGCGGGCGCTGCTCAATATGGCTGCGGCTGACGATTTTATCGGTATTAAACAGCATTTTGCCAAAAAAGTTTACGTTTACGGGCACGGTAAGCATATCGCGGTAGGCTTCGCGCGTTTTTTCGCTTTCAACCTCCGTCCACATGCCCATGTATTCTTTCATTACATAACCGTTCAGGCTGCCCATCATCATGTAGCCAATGTTCAGCGCCAGCGAAAACGCCGCTACGCACATCAGCGACCATACAAAGTTCGGTTTCTTTTTGGTGGGCTTGTTTACGCGGAACAAAAGCACAAACGCCAGAAGCCCCGCGGCGATAAGCGCAAGTTTAAGCGCGCCCATGCTTGCCAGCACGCCCTTAACGGCGTATATATTAAGGTTGGCAAAAAGCACGCTCTGCACGTGCATGCTGGTTTGCCAAAAATAAAAGGCGTCAAAAATTACAATAACTGCCGACAAAAAATAAACGGCAAAATACACCGTTTTCATGGTGCGCCCTGCCCATTTGTGGTAGCACATGGCAGTTACAAGCACCGCAAAAATATTGTTGTTAAGCCCGGCAAGTATTGCCAGCGCCGTTACAACGCCGCCATCCAGCCGCAGCTGATGCACCATAAACGCCGTTACGCCAAGATACAAAACGCCGGTTACAACTACCGGAAAATAACGCTTCACCCTGTCGCGGATACGCGTGCGGCGCAGATACAAAAGCCCTGCCACGCCCAAAAGCAGCACATCGCGCAAAAAGCTGCTTACTGCGGTATACCAGAACTCCATTTCCGGGAAAGGCACTATGCTTCTGTAAAATTTCCACGACAAAAAATATTCGGCCGCAAAGGCAATAACCATAAACACAAGCAGCCAGTAACGTTTTCTCATCTTCGCCCCGCCTTACGCCAGAAAGTTAACCGTTTGGGAATACATCTCTATTAAAAGCGGCGTTGCCGTAACCACGTCGCCGTCCAGCTCCGCCGGGAAGCCGTCCACATTGCACTCAATAGTAAGCGTATGCGCCTTTTTAACAATAACGCCCTGCTCGCCCTCCAGCGATTCCATTAAAATCATGGCGGCATATTTTAAAAAGTCCGCACGCTTGCAGCCTGTAAACAGCGCAACATCAAAATAATCGTTGGTAATGGCAGCACCCTTAAACAGGCTGTAACGCCCCGCATAATAGCGGCTTTTGCCGATGATGACGGAAGAAGCCTCGTACCATTCGGGGTCGCCGTCAAACTTAACGCGGAACCTGTAACGCCAGTTGCTTAACAAAAGCTCCTTGCGCACCAGCTCGCCGCTTTGCACAACATAGGCAAAGGAGGACAGGAAACGCTTTTCGAGGCTTGAAACGCTGTCCACAACTTTGGAATCGAACCCGATACCGGCAACGGTTAAAAAGATATGCCCGTTGGCCTTGCCGATACGCACCGGTTTAATGCGCCCTTTGCGCACACGCTGAATCCAGCGCACCGGGTCGGCAGGCATGTCAAACTCCTTGGCAACAAGGTTTACCGTGCCTGCAGGGAACACGCTGATATACGGCACATAGCCGTTACGGTCAAGCTCGGCAATCATGGCGCGCAAAGTACCATCGCCGCCTGCAACAATTACCCAGTCGTACTTTTCTTCCTTAATTTTATCAGCCCAGTCCGTCAGCTTTTTAAACTCGCGCAGCTCCGTAAGCTCCACCCTGTTCGGCCCGATAATCGCCGTAAGGCGGCGCTTTAAATCGAGCACTCTCGAGAGCATGCTCACAAAAATCTGCTTGCCGGAATTGGGGTTGTAAATAATAACAACCTTTTTAAAATTTTTAATTTCAACGCCGTTGGTTTCCACTTTTATCACACCTTAAAAAATCCACTTTTTGCGCGCCAGATAGTTCCATACCACCACAATGCAGGTAGCGGCAATTTTTGAAAGCAGCCCCGGCAATGCAAAAAGCCCAACAAAAACATACATTAATATAAGATTAAATAAAAGCCCCATGCCGCTTACCAAAAACACAAGGCTTATTTCTTTGGCTTTGCCATAGCGCACGCCGCTTGTAAACACCAGAATGTTGCACATAAAATAATGGTACAAGGTAGATAAAAAATAAGCGCACGCCGTCGACGCCAGATAATTTATGCCCGCCGCTTCCGAGAAAACGTAAAAAAACGCCCACTCAATCAGCGCGGCGCTGCCGCCGACAAACAAATATAAAATTATTTTTACAAATTCGTTGTTTGTATAATCAAAACCAAACAAAACCTTTTTAGACATTTTACAAACTCCTTGACGTATAATTATAGCATTTTTTATATTTTAGTTAAAGCGTGATTTTAAGATTTTTATATTATGAAGTTTTATTATTTTTAATTTTACGTTTGGTTTTTGAAATTATGTTTAAATTTACTTATATTTTTTGATTTTGGGTTAGGTTTTTGTATTTACGTTCAATGTTCTTTATTTACTTTTTTACTCATGTTACTTTTAATTTACGTTCCGTCTTTGTATGTAGTTTTTGTACTTTAATTTTCTTTTTTATTCATGTTCATTCTTTGTAACCAAAATATATTAAGGACCGTAAATTTTGCTCATTATTCAATCGCAAAATTTGCGTAGCTTCGCTGGCACAATTATTGCCTTCGCTACCACTCGGCACTAATTGGCGACTCAGCCCAAAGCCTTCGCTCCTCCAAAAATTATACGGATGACTGTATTAAATTTGTATAGCACTTGCTGCGCCTGCGGAACTCGTTTGCTGCGCAAACTCAAACAGTCCTCGGCTATTGCGCAAGTGCCTTTTTATTAAAAGTCAGCATCCTATTTTTGGAAAGTCGCGTCCTGCCGTAACCCGTACTTTTTCAGTGCTTGATTTTATATGTAGAGATTCTGTTCAAATTCATAGTTTTATTATTGCTTCCAAAATTTTAACCTGTTACCATACCAAAAATCTTTTTTATATTTCTAATTTAATCATTTTGTTATCTAAAAATAATGCAATATTATTTTAGCAGATAATTTTAAAAGCAATTATCTGTTTATACAATTTTATAGATAATATCAATCAAATTTTCTTTGTTATTTCACACATTGCACTGTTCTGTCTAATCAGCAAATTAAAAGTACGGTTTACGCAAATCGCGGCATTAAAAATTTAGCGGTATTTACTGAAAAGCAATAAAATTTTCTCGGTGTCTGAGCGAAGCGAGTTCCGTGGAAAATTTTATTGCTTTCGGCGTACCGCGTTTAAATTTTTTCAGCCGCGTGAGTTTTCTTGGTTCGTTCTTTTGCTCAATCAAAAGAATGAACATGAATAATAAAGTAAATTAAAGCATAAAAATTACATACAAAGATAAAGACAATGTTGAAAGTAACATGAATAAAAGAGTAAATAAAAATATAAAAACCTAACTACAAAGACGAAAACAAAAAAGCAAAACAAAAGAACCCTACCTGAACCACTTCAGCAAATACCCATGCTGCTTTAACGCCTGCCTGCGCTGTTTATAATCCGGCATTACAGCCGCTACTCTCTGCCAAAAGGCAGGGCTGTGGTTCATGCAGCCGATATGGCACAGTTCATGTACCACCACGTAATCTATCAGCGCAGGCGGTGCAAAAATAAGCCGCCACGAAAAATTCAGCACGTTCTGCGCACTGCACGAGCCCCATCTTGCCTGTGCTTCCGATACCTTTACACCCAAAGGCTTTACGCCAATTACCTGCGCATATTTATCAACGCGCCAGTAAAACAAATCTTTGGCAAAGCCGCGCAAAAACTTAATCAGCCCGGGGCGGCCCAGTTTTTTGCTCCAAATAAATTCGTCCGGCGCAAGCTGTGCATAATCTTTTGCAGCGCCTGCAATAAATTTAATGCGCACGCTGTTGCCTGCTATCACCCACTCGGCGCCTTCTTTAAACTCCGGCTCGCGCGGGGCAAGCTCTGTTTTTAACTCTATTTCGCACAGCTTGT
>ENA-OQNO01002230-OQNO01002230.1-human-gut-metagenome-genome-assembly--contig:-NODE-2230-length-11485-cov-3.356489_pt1 | contig 11485 bp, 11 predicted proteins | sample MGYA00242629_ERZ504880 | MGnify/ENA primary metagenome ERZ504880 (study PRJEB26092, sample SAMD00036377) | human gut metagenome | host: Homo sapiens | study: EMG produced TPA metagenomics assembly of... | reverse complement strand
GGACGGACGCGCCCAGACGCAGGGCAAGCCCGGTGTCCGCGATGGGATCCGTGGCATGGGCCCCGGCGATATGTACGCCGAGCACCTTGCCCGTGGCCCCGTCCGAAACGATCTTGAACATGCCGGGGAGTTCGCTCATGGCCTGCGCCTTGCCGAGTTCGCGCATCTGGAACGTGGCCGTACGCACGTCGCGGCCCGCCTCGGAAGCCTGCGCTTCGGCAAGCCCCACGCAGCCGATTTCGGGCGACGTGAAGATGCCGGACGGCACGGCGGAATAGTCCATCCGCCCGTCATGCCCAAGGCAATCGCGCACGGCGCACAGCCCCTCGGCGGCGGCGACATGGGCCAGCATGATTCTGGACGGCCCGAGCGCGTCGCCCACGGCATACACGCCGGGGAGGGAGGTGCGCATGTGCTCATCGGCCCGTATCCAGCCCCGCCCGTCCACGGCGACCCCGGCTTCGGCCAGCCCGAGCCCGGCGGTATTGGGCGCGCGCCCCACCGTGACCAGCACGGTTTCGGCTTCGATGGGCGTTTCCTTCATCTGTGCGGGCGTGGGCTCCTTGATGAACGGCGACGCGCCGAGCATGGCCCTGACCATGCCGCCCTCCACGCGCACGTCCTTGAGCGTCCGGCCCAGCTCGCAGCCGATGCGGCGTTTCTTCATTTCCCGCTGGAGCAGCGCGCTCATGTCCGCATCCACGGAAGGCAGGGGCAGCAGGCGGTTCTGGCCTTCCACCACCGTGACCTTGGACCCGAAGGCCTGATAGATGAACGCCAGTTCGCAGCCGATGACGCCCCCGCCCACGATGGCGATGGACGCAGGCACCCGGTCGAGCGCCAGCGCATCGTCGCTGGTCAGGATATGCGTATGATCGACGGGCAGGCCGGGAAGTTCCAGCGCGCCCGAACCCGTAGCGAGGATCACGCGGTCGCCCTCGACGGAAACCGGGCCTTCGGCTGTGGAGGCTTCCACCAGCCCGGCATGGACGAGGCTCCCCCGCCCCTTGAGGAGCCGGACGCCGAGGCTCGCGCAAGCCTTTTCGAGCCCGCCGCGCAGGGTGGAGCAGACCTTTTCCTTGCGGGCCAGCACGGCGGCGGGGTCCACAGTCGGAGCCCCCTGCCCGGTGATGCCGAACTGGGACAGGCGCAAGGCCAGCTCCAGCGCGTCGGCGGAGGCTTTCAGCGTCTTGGTGGGGATGCAGCCGTTGTTCAGGCAGGTTCCGCCGAGGTTCCCGCTTTCCACGAGGGTCACGGACATCCCGGCGCGGGCGGCGGCAAAGGCGGCCGTGTACCCGCCGGGGCCTCCCCCGATGACGGTCAGGCGTATGGGCATGGCGCGCCTCCTAGTCCTCGTCGCATTCGAGATTCAGATTGTATTTCACCGGGAAGGCCGCTTCGAGCGAGCCCGTGATCAGACAGCCCTGCTTCATGATCTTTTCCACGCGGTCGAAAATGAACTCGTATTCCTGATCCATGAACACGGTCACGTCCAGATCGATCCCGGTCACGCGGCCCCGGCCCTTGTCGTCCGTGCCGGTGCGCACCGTGGCCTTGCCTTCGATGCGGCGGTACTTGGCGCTGCGGGTTTCGAGCGCCTTGTCCAGCGCGGCGCAGTAACAGTAAAGCGCGGAGGAGGCGAGCAGCTTCTTGGCCGTGCCGGGCCGTTCTTCGGCGGGGATCTGAGCCCCGTCGATGGAAATGACGCCGAAAGCGGCGGATTCCATATCCAGATCGACTTTGGCGCCCCGGCGGGCGATGGAAACGCTGAGTTCGTGTGACATGGGCAGATCCTCCCGGATGGATTACGGAACATGGCGGCGCTGGCCGCGTTTGGCTTTCCTTGGCTGCCTTTTCTTTTGCATTTTGGATGCCAACCCCATCCGGGGCCTTTGCCGCCCTCCCCTCCGCCCGGCTTTGTCCCCCCGGAAAATCCCGTTTCCCTATCCGGGCATCTTTCTTGGGAAAAAAAGAGCGAGCCGCCGGCATGGGCCGCTTTTCCCCGCGTCTGGCCTTGCCGTCCGCCCTGAAACGTGAAATACTGCACAACAAGAGCGACAAAAATGTCGTTAAACGCGACAAATCATTCAAGAGAGAAGACGATGGAACTGTTCGCGTCCGCTCCCGGCCTTGCCGTGGAGGAAAGTTACGTCAGATTGCTCAATCACCTGCCGGGGCTCGCCTACCGCTGCCGCGTGGGCCGCACCGACCCCATTGTATCGGAACGCCTTGAATATACGTTGGAATTCGTCAGCAAAGGCAGTTATGATCTGCTCGGCATCCCCGCCGAGGACATGGTACGGAACAACAACAATACCATCGAGCGCATGATGCATCCCGACGATCTCCAGAAGACGCGCCGGAACATGTATGACAGTATTGTCGCGCACCAGCCCTATCAGGTGATGTACCGGGTTTCACTCCCGTCCGGGCGGCTGAAATGGATATGGGATCAGGGCGAGGGGGTTTTCGACGCCGACGGCGAACTGCGCTACCTCGAAGGGCTGATGATGGACATCAGCGAACAGAAGTTCCAAGAGCTTGAGCTCAAGGAAGAAAACCGCCAGCTCAAGGCTTCCGTCAGCAATCTCTACGGGTTGGGGAACATCGTCGGCAAAAGCGAGGCCATGCGGCGGGTATACGGCCTCATCCTCAAGGCTGCCGAAACGGACACCAACGTCATCATTTACGGCGAGACAGGTTCGGGCAAGGATCTCGTCGCCAAGGCCATCCACGAGTACAGCGCCCGGAAGGGCAACTACGTCCCGGTCAACTGCGGGGCCATCCCCGAGCAGCTTCTCGAAAGCGAATTCTTCGGGCACACCAAAGGGGCCTTCTCCGGAGCGCACGCCAACAAGGAAGGCTATATAGGCGCGGCCCACAACGGCACGCTGTTCCTTGACGAGATCGGCGAACTGCCCATTCATCTCCAAGTAAAACTGCTCCGGGCCATCGAAAACAAGATGTATACCCCTGTCGGCAGCAACACCCCCAAGGTCTCGTCTTTCCGTCTGGTCGCGGCCACGAACCAAGACCTTTCAAAAATGGTTTTGGAAAAAAAGATGCGCTCGGATTTTTATTACCGCGTACATGTGCTTTCCATCACATTGCCGCCCCTGCGCGAGCGGCACGGGGACATCCCGCTGCTTGTCGAGGCCTACATGGAGCGCAAGGGCATCAGCTACGCCCTGCCGCTCCAAGTGCGTTTGGCGATGGAACATTACGACTGGCCCGGCAACGTGCGCGAGCTGCACAATTTTCTCGACCGTTACACGGCTTTCGGGGATGTGGCCCTTGAGTCACTCGGCGATGCGGGCAAGACGGAGCTGCTTTTCCCCGCCCTGCATCACGAGGGGCTTACCCTTGAGACCGCCACGCTTCAGCTTGAGGAGCGGCTCATCCGGCAGGCTCTTGAGCGCTGCCGCTGGCGCAGGGGCGACGCCGCCGAGGCTCTCGGCCTAAGAGAATGTCCGGCATACACCTTGCTATACCAGTTTTCTCCAAAGGATACAGGCCAAAGCAAGGTAAAGTAGCCCCATAAAATTGACGAGGTAACAACAGTAGCGAGTGCGCAAGCTCCGAAAACTCTTCAACCAGGCGAATGTCCGCTCTACTACCCAGCGGCGGGCAGGAGTCCTCCAGCGGTCCCGAACTTCTTCCCCCCGGCTGCGGATATGCTCCTCAAATCCGTTTACGTAGACTTCTTCGCTGACTCGCGGGTAGTCATAGCCCTTGTCCAGACAGAGATGGCGTACGGCAGAGCCCAGAAACCAGCCGCCCATTTCCCGGGAGTTCTTCAGCGTCGCTTCTATCAGGCGGCTGTCATGAACATTGGCACCTGTGACTGTCACTCCCAGAGGAATACCCTGACCATCCACATGGAGATGTATCTTGCCGCCGCTTCGGCCCCTGTCCGTCGGGTTGCGTCCAAGGCCCTCAGTCGCTGATTTTTTGAGAGCGCGTCGGGGCTTGCAGCAAGGTGCCGTCCATAGCCTGCCATTGGGCGTCGACGCCGACCTTTTCCCCATATTCAGCAAGAAGGATGCGAAAAATCTCCGCCATGATGCCGGCTTTGTTCCATCGCTGGAAGTGCTCGTGGACAGAGCTTTTTGATCCATAGCAGGCGGGAAGCATGGCCCATTGGCATCCTGTCCGGCATTTGTAGAGGATTCCTGCCAGAACCGTGCGCTGCGCAAGCGGTTTGCTGCCGCCGCTTCTTTTTCGTTTGAACGGGGCAAGGAGAGGCTCGATACGTTCCCACAGCTCATCAGGCACATCACGAAAATCTGTTTGTTTCATGGGACGAGATTACCATACCTTTTAAAATCAAAAAACATGCCGGACATCCTCTTAAATAAATGCGCTCTCTTAAGGCCGGAGGGAGCAACGCATAGTCGGCATTCGGAAAGGGCTTCCGGCGAAAGGCCACGCGATCCAACGGGAAAGCGTGAAAGAGACGCTCCATGACGGGACAAAGCGCGAGCAGCATGATCATTTTAAAGAAAATACTTCCCGACAGCGTCCCGAAGAAACCGAACGGCGTCGGCATACTGACCGCCTCAATATAGTCGCGAAGCCACAATGTGTGCATCGACGGAAGCCAGTCCCATCCCGCGGACATAGCGAAACCGAGTGCCGCCGTGAAAGCTTGAACGCAGCTCATTACCTGTTTCTCCCCGGAAGGAGCGGCAGACGGCGGATAGGTTATGATTTCATCAAACTCGGAAACATTGCGTTCCTGATGTCTCATGTCAATATCCATCTTTGGTGTAGAGGGTCCCCCGAGCGCGGTATTCCCACACTCCCCTCATGGCCCGGCGCTGTCCTACGCCGAAGCCCATCCAGCGTGTTGCCCCTCCGGCATCCAGCCGATTACGGAAACAGCACCCATTCCGTATGTCCCGGAACGTGTTCCCGAAGTTGCGTCCCTATGCGAATGTGCCCACAAAAGCACATGCGCTGACAAAGATCAACAGAAAAACTATATCTAATATGCTATTTAACAATTTTCCCCTCTTCAAGTAATGGACGCCTACCAAGGATTCTGCAACAAAGAACCGATCGCCACTGTAGCCGCCGAGGAAAACCGTGCCTTCCAATACCCCTGCCGAAATCAGCCCCCTCCTGTCGCAACTTGGCCCTTCCGGGCCTGAAGGGCTCCGGCGCTGTGCCCGAAATGCCAGCACGCGCTGGAAAATCCTGCTCCCGCTCTCCGTGTGTTTCCTGCTCGCCGGGCTTGCCGGGCTTTTCCTCAGGCCGGATCGGCGGCCCGATCTTCCTTTGCTCCAGAAGCGCTTCGAACTGCTCATGACCTGGACGCTTCCCGAAATCCATTGCGACGACATGCACCTTTCCGGCCTGCACAAGCAAGGGAAGGAGTGGCTTGCCACCTATCGCTTCGTGGTCTACGCCACACAGGGCTCGGAAGCCTCTCCCGTCATCAGGGCCCGCCTGAAACGGCGTTTTCCCGAATGCGGCGAACTGCTCTTCCAGACCGGAAAAGCCTGTACGGTGGAAGAACGTGTCCGTTTCGTCCCCGTCCAACAACACGGCCTCGTCCCGGAAAAGGTCATCCTCGATTACCCCGAGCTCCTTTCCCAGATGTGACCGCTCCAGCCGGCTTTCCTAGGGAGCCCGGCATCAGTTGAGCACGAGCGGCGACCAAGCTTCAAGCTCCCTCCGGACGGCCTTCCAGTTGGGCAACAGCCGCTCAAGGACGGCGTAATACCGCTGGCTGTGGTTATGTTCCTGCAAGTGAGCTATTTCATGAAGTAAAACATAATCGAGGCACTGCGGGGGCGCTTTGATGAGATGCGTATTGAGCGTAATCACCCCGCTTCCCGTGCAGCTCCCCCAGCGACGCCGCATCGTGCGCACACGCCACGTGGGAACCGCCGTAAGCCAAGGGATACGGGGGCATAACGCTGCTAACCTATACGCTATATGCTTTTGTATTTGTGTCTTATACCACAAGAAAAGCTGTTTGTGTACCGTCTCGGGATCGTCCGAATCCACTCTTAACTGAATAAGTTGTGATCTTCCAGTAACAACGGACTGTCCAATTTTTTCATCGGAGGACAAAAAATTTTTTTTGACGCCGCATACAACGAGTTGAAGCCGGCAGTAGGTCCCTAAAAAAAGATGCTCCTCACCATCTGTGTAATACAACGGAGACGGCTGTGGACAACTCTGTATTTCACGTAAACGATCTAAAATCCACCCCCCTCGCGACTGAATGGCGGCGAAAGCCTCTTTTCGAAGCAGGAACGGGGGAAGGATGACTTCCACCTTCCCCGCGCGGGTCACCCGGATAAGCGTGCGCTTGCGCCGGGGCGATCCGCGGCGGATGGTAAAAGCGATGGATTGGCCGTTCCAGAGAAGGTGTTCGACACCTTCCTCCGGGCCTTCGGATGATTTCTGGGCAAAGCAAGAGAACCGCACGGAACACTCCTTAAAAACAGGGAAAGGGCACCATAAGCGGAATAACAAAAAGAGCAAAGGGGTGTCCCTTATAGCCGGATACGTTCCTTGAGGGAATCATAAACAGGGGGACAGTGCAGGAGGTTGGCTACCTTACAGGCGATCAGCCCCGCGAGCAAACTGCCCGGAAGGCAGGTGTACGTGCCCGACATCTCCGTAACGAGGACAATGCCCGTCAGCGGCGCGCGCACCGTTGCCGCAAAATAGCTCACCATGCCGAACAGCACATACGGCTGCACCGAACCGGACGCCAGCCCATGCGCGGCCAACGCCGAGACGGGCAGTTCCGCCCAGAGCCTCCCCCACAGCGCGCCGAGGCACAGAATAGGCATAAGGAGGCCGCCCGGGATGGACGCGACGGTGCTGTACTGGGCGAACAGGTACTTGAACGCGAGCAAAAGAATAAGCGTCTTCAGGGCCACATCGTGCTCACCCACAAAGATGATCAGGCTCTCGCCCCCGCCGATCAGCAGAGGCGCGAACAGCGCGAGGCATCCGGCGAGCAGCAGCGGCGGCAAGGCCCTCCAGCGATCCGGGATCAGCGTCTGTCCGGCCTCCCTATCGTGAAGCCACAGCAGGGTCTTGTTGTATCCCACGCCGAGCACCCCAAAGACGGCGCCTTCCAGCGCCACGATCCAGAAAGAGGACAGCGGAGGCGCTTCGAACCCCGCAAACGGAAGGATGCGCCCCATGCCGAAGACAATGCGGATCATGAGGTGCGCGCCAATGGCCGACGCACACGCCGCCACAATCAGCGAGGTATCCCGCCGGGACTTCATTTCCTCGAAGGCGAACAGCACCCCGGCGGCGGGTGCCCCAAAGGCGGCGGCAAGGCCCGCCACGGCCCCGGCCACAACATAGGGGCTTCCGGTCAGGGCATGGGGAGGCGCCGGCCTCCAAAGCGCATGAAACCCCGCGCCCACGGCCCCGCCCATCTGGATGCTCGGGCCTTCCCGGCCAAGGGCAAGCCCGCCGAACAACGCCAGCCAGCTCCCTAAAAATTTTGCGAGCAATACACGCCACCATGTAAAGGAAAGACGCCCGGCCAGCGCCAACTCCGTCTGCGGAATACCCGAGCCGCTGATGAGCGGCTCCTCCCTGACGATGCGCCTGAGGATCACGGCCAGCGCAACCAGTACGCCGAACCAGATCGGTACCGTCCACCATACCTCGCGCCACTCTTCCAGCCAAAGCGCCACACGCGCCGCGGCCCGATCGTGGGACAACCGGAGAAGCCCGACCACGCACCCGGCGCAAAGCCCCGTCGCCAGGCCGCGCATGGCCAGCATGGGCAGGACGGACTTTGCGGATGTGGAATGAATCGGATTGGACATGAAACGTGCTCCTTGTTCCCGCCCCCCGCACGCCGGAGGAACGAATCTTTATGATGAGACAACCTGCTTTCGTTTGATACTATTTATTCCATATTGCCTTATAGGTGAATATTCCGTACTTCTGCCTACAGGCATCATCAAAAACAGGACAGGCCACCCTGTCAAAGGAGACTATCATGTTTTACGACCTGCTCGTGCATGTGGATCTGCCTGATGAATCCCGCTTCGTCATGGCTCTCGGCAATATCAACAACTATCTCGCCGCGCTGAACGGCGAACCCTGCACCGTCGTCCTGCTCGCCAACGGCGGGGCGGCCCGCTTCCTCGCCCGGAAAGACAACGCGCAAACCGAAGCCATCGAGAAACTGGCTCAGGCCGGGGTTTCCTTCCGCGTATGCGCCAACGCCATGAAGAAGGTCCCCATCACCAAGGAAGACCTGCTCCCCTGCGTCGAAGTCGTGCCCGCCGGCGTCGTGGAAATCGTCCGCCTCCAACGCGAAGACTTCGCCTACATCAAGCCGTGATCACCAAAACAGCCGGGGCCTCGTTGTCCTGAAGGCCCTTTCCCCTCCACCGAAACCTTCGGCGGAGGGCTTCCTTTTTATGAAGGCGACATGAAAAAACACATCATCATAGGCACCCTCTTCGCGCTTGTCCTGCTCGCCTCCGTGGCGCGGGCTTCGGAAACCGTCGAGCGAACCGATTTGGCGGATATCTTCCAAGGCTTTGACGGCACATTCATCATGTATGACGAAGGGGCCGACCGCTATACGGTCTTCAACAAAACCCTGAGCGAAACCCGCCTTCCTCCCTGCTCCACCTTCAAGGTTTTCCATGCGCTCATCGGGCTGGACAGCGGCGTTCTGGACCGCGACGACGCCCGCACCCTCATGAAATGGAACGGCAAGCCCTCTTCCATCGCCGCGTGGAACCATGACCAGACGCTGGCCTCGGCCATGCGCCATTCGGTGGTCTGGTATTTCCAGCGCGTCGCAACGGGCATCGGAGAGGAACGGATGCAGCGGGGGCTGGACCGTATCGGCTACGGCAACCGCGACATTTCCGGGGGGCTGACCCGGTTCTGGCTTCAGTCCTCGCTCAAGATTTCCCCGCGCGAACAGGTCGGCCTCCTGCGCGCCCTCTTCAACGGCTCCCTGCCCTTCGCCGCCGAGGACATCGCCGTCGTCAAGCGGGACATCACGCTGTCCTCCGGGAAGGGCTTGCGCTTCATGGGCAAGACAGGCTCAGGCTCGGACGACGCCGACAGGGGCATCATAGGCTGGTTCGTCGGCGGCGTGGAAACCCCGCACAACCGCTGGTCATTCGCCGTGAACATCCAAGGGCCGGACGCCTCCGGCGTGCGGGCCCGGGGCATCGCCGAAGCGGCGCTCGAACGGCTCAGCATCCTGCCCTAGCGTCCCTGCCCCACCGAAAGGCGGTTGCGCCGCCGCCCCTCAAAAGTTACAACTCCTCCCGGCAGTTCACTCGCTCACCATTCCCATGTCACACGCGGGAATGGTGAGCGCGCTCGCAAGCGCGAACCGTTTTTCCGCCGTGCGGCCTGCCTCCCTATCCAGTTCTCCACTCTAACCCACTGAAACGTCATGAACAAACCTTTCAAGCAGGATTGGCGCTACGCGCAGGCCAACCGCGAAGCCCTGCTGACGTTGGGGGCCTACGGCCTGTACTTCGTCTGGTGGTACGCGTGCGCCTACGGGCTCGGCGACGGCGACCCGGAAGGGTATGACTACATTTTCGGCCTCCCCGCATGGTTCTTCCTGAGCTGCATCGCGGGCTATCCGCTGCTGTCGGCGCTCCTGTGGTTCATGGTCCGCCGGTTCTTCAAGGACATCCCCCTTGATGAGGAAGGCGGCGCGCCCAAGCGGGAAGGCCTTGAAGTCACCGACGAACGCCACCCGGAGGCATTCTGATGGCCGAGCTCAACACCATTGTCCCGGTCGTCATCTACCTGTCCTTGTCCTTCCTCGCCGCGCTGTGGGCCCGGAAGCAGTCCCAAAAGACCTCGGACTCCCACGGGTTCATCGAGGAATATTTCATCGGCGGCCGCTCCATGGGCGGCTTCGTGCTCGCCATGTCCATCATCGCCAGCTACACCAGCGCGAGCAGCTTCGTGGGCGGCCCCGGGGTGGCCTACAAGCTCGGCCTGAGCTGGGTCCTGCTGGCCATGATCCAGGTCCCCACGACCTTCCTCACGCTCGGCGTGCTCGGCAAGCGCTTCGCCATCATGGCCCGCAAAACCCGATCCGTGACTCTGACCGACTTCCTGCGCGCCCGCTACCGCAGCGACGCCGTGGTCGTCCTCTGCTCGCTGGCCCTGCTGGTCTTCTTCATGGCGGCCATGCTGGCCCAGTTCATCGGAGGGGCGCGGCTCTTTCAGGCCGTGACCGGCTATCCCTACATCGTCGGGTTGGCGCTGTTCGGGCTCACGGTCATCCTGTACACCGCCGTGGGCGGCTTCCGGGCCGTGGTGCTCACGGACGCCATCCAGGGCATGGTCATGGTTTTCGCCTCCGTCGTGGTCCTCGTCGCCGTGGTCAACGCGGGCGGCGGCATGGAACGGTGCGTCGCCACCCTCAAAGCCATCGATCCCGGCCTGATCACGCCCACCGGCCCCGGCGACGCGGTCCCGCAGCCCATGATCCTGTCTTTCTGGGTACTCGTGGGCCTCGGCATCCTCGGCCTGCCGCAGACCTCGCAAAAATGCATGGGCTACAAAGATTCGCGGTCCATGCACGACGCCATGATCATGGGTACGCTCATCATCGGGTTCCTCCTCCTGTGCGTGCACCTTGCCGGGACGCTCGGCCGCGCCGTCATCCCCGATCTGCCCGCAGGGGATCTGGCCATGCCCACGCTGATCATGAAGCTGCTTTCGCCCTTCTGGGCTGGCGTGTTCATCGCCGGGCCGCTGGCGGCAATCATGTCCACGGTGGACTCCATGCTCCTGCTCGCCTCCGCCGCGATCATCAAGGATCTGTACATCCATTACGGGCTGAAAGGCGACGCGTCGCGCATGACGCCCGCACGCCTGCAAACCATGAGCCTCGTCTGTACCGCCGTCATCGGACTCATCGTTTTCGCCGCCGCCATCGAACCGCCGGATCTGCTGGTCTGGATCAACCTCTTCGCGTTCGGCGGGCTTGAGGCCGTTTTCCTTTGGCCGATCATCCTCGGCCTCTACTGGAAGGAAGCCAACGCCTCCGGCGCGGTCGCCTCCATCGTGGCGGGAGTCGCCTGCTTCTTCGCCCTCTGCATCCTCAAGCCCGGCATGGGCGGCATCCACGCCATCGTGCCCACGTCCATCGTCGCCTTCGCGGCGTTCGTCATCGGCGCGAAGTGCGGCCGCCCGGCTTCGGAGGAGGTTATCCGCCTGTTCTGGGGCGAAGGGAACGGGACAAGCTGAACTCATGAAACTCTTGGGGAAGGGAGGGAAAACGTTTCTGAAGAAAAAGGGGGCGTGTCCACATGCGTTTTCCTCCCTTTCCCCCATCCCTCCCTTCCCCAAAAGACTTTTCCATGTATCGAATCCCCGCTCAGAATTTTCCCGAGCGGAACGCCTTTGACCGGCTCTGAAATATGAAGAAGGCCTTGCCCCAAAGCCGGGAACAGCCTATCCGATCCACAAACACCTTCCCTTTCCAGACTTGCCA
>ENA-OQNO01002229-OQNO01002229.1-human-gut-metagenome-genome-assembly--contig:-NODE-2229-length-11489-cov-2.792818_pt1 | contig 11489 bp, 10 predicted proteins | sample MGYA00242629_ERZ504880 | MGnify/ENA primary metagenome ERZ504880 (study PRJEB26092, sample SAMD00036377) | human gut metagenome | host: Homo sapiens | study: EMG produced TPA metagenomics assembly of... | reverse complement strand
CAAACAGCTTCATCAGCTCGAAGCAGAACGCCGAGCATACGATAAACACAATTCCTTTATAACGCGAGTTCATGCCCTGCTGCTCCTATTCATTCGAAAGCCAGAAATTAAGCTTATCGTCGCTGTACTCCAGCTTGTAACACAGTTTTCCAAAGAATTCCTCCAAAGCCGCATACAGCTCCTCGTACTGGCCATCACATCCGCACTCACTCAAAGGCTCAATCCAACAGGACTGTTTTCCGCACGCATCCCGCAGATGAATCCTGAAATTTAAGCACTTCTCCTTCAAAAACGCATCACAGTCCACTACCTCACGAAGCGATATCACATTTTTCATTGTTTTACTTCCTTTCTCTCCTAAAATAATTCAACCGCCTTATAAAAACGCTGCCGCATTTTATAAAACGGTTGAACTTTTCCCACATTATGACTCCTGATTCTTATACTTCTCCGCCTGTGCGGCAATCAGTTCCATATCATCAAAATAGTTGATCTTCATGGCCCTTTTCACGCCGGCCAGCGTATCCGCAGCCACGCGCTCCGCCTTCTCGCTGCCTTCCTTTAAGATCTGATAGACATAAGGAATGTTGGCCTCGTACTCTTTTCTTCTGGCACGGATCGGGGCCAGCTCCTCCTGAAGAACGCTGTTTAAGAACTTCTTCACCTTCACGTCGCCCAGTCCGCCGCGTTTGTAGTGATCCTTCAGTTCATCCAGATTCTTGTAATCCGGAAGATACTTCTCAAACGCATCTGCCTTACAGAAAGCATCCAGATACGTAAAGACCGTATTGCCCTCGATCTGTCCCGGATCGGAAACCTGAATGTGGTTCGGATCGGTGTACATGCTCATAACCTTCTTCTTCACATCGGCCTCGGTATCGGATAAATAGATGCAGTTGCCCAGAGACTTGCTCATCTTCGCCTTTCCGTCGGTTCCCGGAAGTCTTAAGCAGGCCTGGTTGTCAGGAAGCAGAATCTCCGGCTCCACCAGAGCGTCCCCATAGACAGAGTTGAACTTTCTGACGATCTCTCTCGTCTGTTCGATCATCGGCTCCTTGTCCTCGCCTACCGGCACGGTAGTCGCTTTAAATGCCGTGTTATCCGCCGCCTGGCTGATGGGATACGTAAAAAAGCCTACCGGGATGCTGGCTTCAAAATTCCTCATGGCGATCTCCGACTTCACAGTCGGGTTTCTCTGAAGCCTGGCAACGGTAACCAGATTCATATAATAAAAGGACAGCTCCGTCAGTTCCGGAATCTGTGACTGGATAAACAGAGTCGATTTTGCAGGGTCAAGGCCGCAGGACAGATAATCCAGAGCCACCTCAATAATATTCTGACGCACCTTCTCCGGGTTGTCCGCATTATCAGTCAAAGCCTGCGCGTCGGCGATCATGATAAATATCTCATCAAACTCACCGGAATTCTGCAGCTCCACCCTGCGTTTTAAGGAGCCCACATAATGGCCGATATGAAGTTTACCCGTTGGCCGGTCCCCCGTCAAAATAATCTTTTTCATGTTGTAATACCTCCAATGTATTTAGCTTTCCCCATTATAGCACAACATGTCTGTCTGTTGCAAGTTTAAATGCCCCTGCGGTTATCTTCGCAGAGGCACGGAAAACGCAGTCTATAAATGAATCCTTCTCCGGTATTCCGCCGGCGACTCGCCATAATACTTCTTATAGCTTTTGCTGAAATAATCGTAATCGCTGTATCCTAAGTTCTCGCAGATCTCAGCCGCCTGGCTTCCCGCCGCCAAAAGCTCCTTCGCCCGCTTCATTCTGCAGTCCAGCAGATAATCCTTAAAGTTATGGCCGGTCTTATCCTTGAATAGAATGCTGATATAGGATGGGGACACGCCCCAGCTCTCCGACAGCGCCTTCAAGGACACGCCGCCCGGGTTATCCCTTATCTGGCTTAAGATATCTCCCAGCAGCGCATCCGACTGCTTCTCATGAAAACACGATATCTCCTGCTGCCTGTCGAACTGCTCTTCCTTTCTGATCTGTATCATTACACGGTTAATCAGCTCCAGCAGCTCATCCTGGGCGACCGGCTTCGTCACATACCCGCTGGCCCCAAGGGAAATGGCCTTTTTCGCATAGGCAAAATCCTCATATCCGCTGATAAATATGATCTTGGAGGCGGCGGAATGCTCCCGGATCTTATCGCTCAGCTCCAGCCCATCCATACCAGGCATACGGATATCAGTCAGAACGATATCGGGAAACCGCCTTGAAACCGTTATCATACTCCAGGCATCCTCCCCGTCGCAGGCCGTGTCGATTTCCGTAATGCCCGGTACCTCAGACAAGAGATACAGAATACCATCACGGATAAATTTTTCATCCTCTACAATCATCAGATACATCGTCCAAACCTTCCAATCCGATCAGGGGAATGACGACACTGGAAATCACGCCGCCTCCCTTTCTCTCTTCCACAGTCACATGGTACTTCTTTCCGTAAAGCATGGTGAGCCGTTCATTGATATTCTGCAGACCATATCCGCCGTGGTGATAGCGGGCGCCTTCTCTCTGCTTCCCGCACAGCCCCACGCCGTCGTCTTCCACCGTGATCACGATGTCATTTTCCCGGCGGACAAAGGAAATGATGATCGTTCCCGGCCCCCGTTGTGGCTCGATCCCGTAAAGAATGTCGTTTTCCACCAGCGGCTGTACGATCAGCTTCGGGCAGACGCACGGCTTCAATTCCTCGTCCACATGAATCTCAAAATCAATTTCCGCCTTCTTATACTGTTCAATGGTAACATAGCTCTGTATGTGGCGAACCTCGTCTCCCACTGTGTAAAGCTCCTTCCCATGGTTTAAGCTCAGCTTAAAAAAGTCGGAAAGTGACTTCACAATCTTACAGATATCCTGATTGGATGAGCGATATGACATCCAGTTAATCATATCGAGGGTATTGTACAGAAAATGGGGATTGATCTGCGCCTCGAGGGCTCTTAGGCCCGCCTCCTTCTCCTTGATGCGGGCCTCATAAACCTCGTGAGTCAGACGCTCGATGTTATTGCTCATGGAATTGAACTCATTTCCCAGCATCCCAATCTCATCCGCCGCGTCGTCCGTTACCCTGACGCTTAAGTTTCCCTGACTGAAGATCTTCATGCTCTCCGCAATGTTCTGCACCGGTTCCGCCACGGTCCTGGTGATCAAAAGCGACAGGCAGATGATGATGCCGATGCTCACCAGACAGATAACGGCAGCCAGAATCCCGATTCCGGCAAATGACCGGACCAGTTCATGGTAATCCTTAAAAATGGCAATCTCCCATCCGGTACCGGCCATATTCTGGAAAAGCACCTGATACCTGCCCGATTCCAGCTTCCAGTCTGCCTTCCACATATCCTCGGAATCCCGGTAGCCCGATACCCGGAATCCGGCCTCATTTAAATCTCCATCCGCAATATCGGCAATACTCCCATTTCCCGCTCCGGAACAGATCAGACCGCCCTCCTCATCGTAAACGGCGATAACCGCATCGGTCTGCACCGTCTTCATCTCTTCCTTCAGTTCATCCGTCCCCACATAGAGAAGCACCCATCCCGTGGTCCTTCCATTGAAATAATTAATAATCTGCCTGGAGAAAACGATAATCTCTTCCCCCTCCTGCTCCGTTCCGTGCCACAGATGCAGCCGGTCCGGACTCTCCTTCGCCCGGGCTCTCGCCTCGCCGGAGAGCGCCGTGTAGCGGTCGTCGAAGATCCCTGTAACGAACTCCCCGTTCCTGTCCAGGATTTCCGCGCGCACACCGCCCTTAATCTGGCTTAATTCGGCCAGCAGCTTGCCCTGCAGATCTCTCGTCAGAGCAGTCTGGTCGAGAAGGCTGATATCCATATTCAGCTTGCGCACGCTCTTGACCACATCAGCGTCAGAGGCAAACGCATTGATTCTCTCCTCCTTGGCTCCGGTCACGATTCCGATCCTGTACTGGATCGTCCCCAGCGCCTGTATGGACTGTTCCTCATAATTGTCCATAATCGTATGGTAAAGCCTGACGCCCATGATGACCCCCAGCACCGCCATCGGCAGAAGGGAAACGATCACAAAACCGATAAACAGTCTTCTCTTCAAGCCAATTTTTCTGAGAAGCGCGGGAATTCGCTTTCTCCTATCCCCCAAGCACGATCCCTCCCTTTTCTTACGTATCTGAGGGCAGGAACTTTTTGTCTCTGTCCTTCACAAACCAGTAGACATCAAAGCCTTCCTGCCATTCTTCCTCCGTACTGCACAGATACTCTTTCAGCTTCCGGTATTCCTCCGAAACCCGATCCTCTGCTCCCAGTCTCCTGTATTTTAGCATATTTATGTACATTTCGGCAGCTCTGCCGGAATATAACAGATATTTCCAGGCCATCCGGTCCTGTATCTTCTCATCCCCCAAATTCTTCTCAAAAAGAGGCCGGTAAGTTCTGATTAAATCGGCCGCCGCTTTCAGCTTTTCCACAGCCTCCACGCACACTCCCGGATCATCATTCTCCGGCTGCTCCATATATGACAGTGCAGAGAGCTCCTTACAGTAGGAAAGCACCGTCTCCGCCTGATCACCGTAGACCATCTGGAAATACTCCCGCTCCAGCGTTTCAAAAGTACGGCTCCTGTTCCAGAGCGTTTCAGCCATTACGTACATTCCAAAGCCCGCAGGCGCAAATACTCTGGTCTGCTGACAGCTTACATACCCGTCAAAGCCCGCCTCTTCCAGGTTCACCAGGTCCTTCCACAGAATTTCCGCCGATCCGTAATCTCCCCAGTCCCGGAACTGATTCCACATATAATGATAATCATACAGAAAGCTGTCCCCCTGAAAAAACTGCTTCCAGGCGCTGCAGTAATGCATATTTTCCCCCGCATTTACCGGAAATCTGCACTGATTCCGTTTGTAAGGCGGAATGAACGGCGTCTCTTCCACCGGAAGCGGCGTCCGGTAGGACCGGGTAATCGGCGCAAACATGAACACAAATCGCTCCGGATTTAGAAGCTTCGCGCTGACAGGCGGCCACAACAGATCATAATATGCCAGAAATACTACCTTTACCGGACTGCCCTCCTTTGAAAGTACCTCATCCACCTGATTCAAAATCTCAATATACCAGTCGGAAGGCCGTTTCGCGGCGCACGCCCCGCATTCACAGCTGTTGTTTCCGTCATCGGCAAGCCACACATGGACCATGTCCAGCTGAGGATTCCCGTGAATATAATGAAGGATCTCCCGCACCAGCAATTCTCTCACCAGCGGGTTGGAGCAGCACAGGCTGGTGTTCAGGGGAACGCCATGAAACAGTCCCCTCTTCCCGTCTATCATCGCCAGATACTCCCTGCGCTCCTCCGGCACCTTCTCCTCCGCCAAAGGATCCCATCCCGTACCGGGCAGCCCCGCCGCTCCCGTCGTAAAGCCGTGGCCTCCTGCCTGCCAAATGAGCCCCAGCTTCTTTATATGGGGCACGAGAATATCTTTCACAAATGCGTCCACCTCTTCTTCCGAGGGAACCGGTTCCTTCTCGTAATATGGATTATTGTTATGGAGGTACCACGTCTTGAAAAACTCATAGGGAATCTTAAACTGTGTGAAATACGTGTTAAAGCCCGCCTTCGGGAGCCAGGTCACAAAGCGCATAATATTTTCAAATGACACTGCGCCTTCTATACAGATTCCGCGGTACCGGCTGGAAGCCTCCTCCCTGATATTTACCGTGTGAGGCCCCACCGATGCAGGAATCCGTTCCCCCTCCCGGTCCGGCCTCAGAAATGCAAAGCCCAGCTCTTTTAAATACCGGTAGGCCCCCAGCAGCACGCTGCGGTTATTGGACCCCTTTATGGATCCCCCGAGATCCGTTACTGTGATGGCGTAGGCGTCTGCATTCCGCCGAACGGAGTGAGGGAAACTCTCCATACACTGCCCTTCCTTTCCCCAAAACTCCTCCGGTGTCACCGCCAGTTCCAGTATCTTCATATACGGGCTGTGCGTCTCCTGCACCGAGGTCCAGGCAGACACGCCGGCCAGGCTTAAGTAACGTTTTAGTTCCTCCGCCGCGTAGAGGATCGTTTCCCGTTCATTGCGGCACAAAATCAGTACACTTTCTCTCATCTGCTCATCCTTTCACGGAACCGGAAGTCAATCCGCCCACCAAATACTTCTGTGCAAATATAATCATGACGAACGCCGGAAGAACCGCGATGGTTGCCGCCGCGCTCATGGAAGCCCAGTCTGTCGTATTCTGCATCATAAACTGCCGGATTCCCACTGACAGCGTCCGCAGATTCTTATCCTGGATAAAAATACTGGCGATCGTATACTCATTCCACACATTCATCAGAGTAAACACTCCCACCGACGCCACTCCAGGCAGGGAAAACGGGAGGATGATCCTCCAATAAGCCTGAAATCGGCTGCATCCGTCGATCATGGCAGCCTCATCCAGCTCCGTCGGAATATCATCGAAAAACCCTTTCAGGGTCCAGATACCGAACGGTAGATTGATGGCCGTATAGATAAGGATAAGGCTGAAATGGGTATCCACCAGATGAAACCGGCTGAGAGTCACATACAGCGGAATCATAATCAGCATGGCCGGCAGCATCTGAAGGATAATGAGAAACATTGTATACCCGTCAAAAAGCACGCCGCGGCACCGTGACAGTCCGAAACCGGCCATCGTGGAAAATACCACACACAGCGCCGTCACGATCAGCGCCACAAAAATCGTGTTGACGAGAGACTGTGCAAAAGAGGTCCTGGTAAGCACATGGATAAAATTATCCAGCGTGGGATGCAGCGTGAACAGCGAGACGGTTGACAGCGTCTCGGACCTCGGTTTTAGCGCGGTTCCAATCATGGACAGAACCGGTAAATTGGCGGCCGCGCAGAAAAAGATCAGAAGCGCATAGATGATATCCTTTTTATTTTTCATACGTCATCCTTTCCCTTCTGCATTTTCATGTAAACTGCGCAGAAGAACAGAAGAATCACAAGAGTCATCATGGAAATGGCGGATGCATATCCCATCTGTCCCCGGTAGAACGCGGTATTATATGTATAGATCGGAAGCGTAAAGGTCGCCTCCAGCGGCCCGCCCTGCGTCAGAAGATAGATAATATCAAAATTGTTAAAGCCCCAGATGAACATCAGAGTCACGACCACCATACTCACGTTCCGAATCATCGGCAGTGTAATATAGAAAAACGTCTTGATTCCCGTGGCCCCGTCCATCCTGGCCGATTCGTAGACATCCTCCGGAACGCCCTGAAGCCCGGCCAGCAACGACATACACATAAACGGATACGATTTCCACGTTCCCACCACGATGCATGTGATCCGCGCCATTCTCTGATCCGCAAAGAACAGAATCGGCCCATCCGTCAGATGCAGTCTCTGCAGAATCACGTTCACGATTCCCGACTGGTCATTTAAGATCCACAGCCAGTTCGCCGTAGCCACTACGGTCGGTATCGCCCATGGAATCAGAATCAGACCGCGAAACAGCGCTCTTCCCTTAATCTTCTGATTCAGCAGAACGGCCAGAAAGAGTCCCAGCACGTAGCTGGCGGCCACACAGATAAACGCATACTCCAGGGAATACACCAGGGACGGCCCCATGGTCCTGTCCGAAAACAGCTTGATAAAATTGGCAGCGCCCGTAAACCGGACCGTCTGTCCTTTCTTTAAAATATTCGTATTGGTAACACTTAAATAAATGCTGTTAAACAGCGGATAAAAGCTGACCAGCAACAGAATGATCGTCGGCATGACCAGCATTTTAAGGCCAAACCTTCTCCGGTTTTTCTCCATCAGCAGTCCCTCCTTTTTTAATGAAGGTCCGGCCTTTTATAAAAGCCGGACCTCTCTGGTCACTACTCTTCTGTTGCGATGTCGATTGCTTCCTGGATCTTTTCTGCCTGAATTCTGGCGATCTCGTCGGTATCCACCTTACCGTTAAGCGCCTCCTGTGCGCTGTAATTCATTGTCTGCTCTCCATTTACCTGAGAGAATCCCGGGAAAATGTTCTCGATCGGCCAGGTACACGGTACTGCGGTCGGCACGATCTTATTTAACACGCCCTGGGCAACCTTGTTGTTAAAGGTCTCACCGCTGAAGAAGGATTTCTTCGCCGGATACGCCCAGCATCCGCCTTCGGTATATAAAGCGCTGCTGTTCTCTGCCCACCATTTTACAAACTTCTTCGCTTCCTCCGGGTGCTTTGTCTGTGAGAATGCCATCAGAGCGTCACTAAAGCTGGAGGTTCTGACCGCGGTTCCGTCCGGTCCCTTAAATGCGCTGTAAACCTCGGTATTTTCCAGAATCTCCTGATAATCAAAGATGGAAGCCGGGAAGCTGGTAAACCAGAACACGGACTTGCCGCTGTAATACAGTTTCTCCGCATCCGCCGATTTATGCCCCAGGACACCATCAGCCACATAGCCTTTTTCCTTGAATGTTTTAAACAGATCGATGGCCGCCTTATATCTGTCATCCGTACTTCCCGGCGTACCGTCCTCCATCACGATTCCAGCGTCATTGCTCATGGCGAAGCACATGAAATAGTGCCACAGTCCCATGTCGGCTCCCGCGAAATCCAGAGGAGTCAGATCCGGGCGAACCTCTTTGATCTTCTCACACGCCGCCAGCAGCTCATCCCAGGTCTCCGGAACCTTTTCGATTCCGCACTCCTTTAAATAATCGCTGCGGTAAAAGATTCCTCTGTATCCCACCATATAAGGAACTGCGATCTGATCGCCGTCGTAAGTAAATGATTTCATTGTGGCTTCCCCATAGTCATCAATGGTTCCATCCTGTTTCCACTCCGCCACTACGTCATTAAGTTCCAGAGCCTCGCCCATTCTGGCGTACATATCCGGAAGATCCAGAGCCACACTGGCCACGTCCGGGGCCGCATTAGAGCTGACCGCGGTTAAAAACAGCTGGTAATAATTATCCCACGGCTGCACCGTAACCTCGATATTCACGCCCGGATTCTCGCTCTCATACTGTGCAATCAGTTTTTCGCAGGTCTCTAAGTAGGCGTCATCGCTACCATAGTTCATCTCCCAGAACTGCAGCGTTATCTCGTCCTTCTGCTCCTCTTTGGCTGTCTGTGCCACGGTCTCTGCTTTTGCGGTAGTCGTCTCCGCCTCCGTTTTCGCTCCGGCCGTGTCTCCTGCTCCGGAAGTGCCGCTGTTCCCCGCACAGCCGCAGAGTCCCGCCATAACGGCCGCCGTCAGCGTCAGAGTAATCCATCTCTTCTTCATTGTAAAACCTCCCTCTCGTTTGTCCTCTTGATCTGTTGCCTGTCCCATGGTGCATGTTTGAAAACTGCTTCCTTATGTCTAAACTTCTTACTGCCTGATAAGTCTATTATAAGTAAGAGGAGGGACAATCTTCAACGGAGATAATTTTATAAAACCTGTAATTTTTTTACTTTCGTCCGGCCGACTTCACCTTTCCTGCTAATTTCTCCGGCACGGCTTACATCTCCAACTGGTCTTCCAGTAAAGTCTTTGAGACCTTCATGGCATGGATTATCTTTTCGTACCGCCGAAACTGCGCCGTCCCTTTTTCGTATTTTGACTGTGCCTTCTCACATTTACTGATTATAGAAACAATAGGAGGAACCGCTGATTTTAGTTCCTCCATGAAAGAGCCTTCTCCCAGTATTACGCAACTGTCTGGTGTTTCGCATTTCCCCGCCTCTTCACAACACGCCGCAGACAATCGACCTCCCATGCGCAGAAGTTCTGCTTCAACCAGTCCCTTTGAGAGATAAAGCGCCCTAATTCTGTTTTTCAAAAGCGTATGCTGGGAGGTGCCTTCTCTGAATTTGGTCTGTGCATTCTCACACCTCTCCACAATCGAGGCGATCACAAAAATCGCCTCTTCCAGCGTCTCTTTGTTGATATTAATCATCCTGTTTGTCTCCTTATTTCCGTTGTCTTCCACTGTTTGAACACCTTACCGCCGTCCTGTCATCGCATATTCAGCCTGACTTTTTATGCTCCCGGATGTCAGTATACCACGGTCATACACCACCTGCTTGTTGTTTTTCATACACTACAGTTCCTGTCAGGTTCCCATCCTACTTTTCTTCGTAAAACGCCTCAAGAATTTCAGCCAGCTTTTCCGGCGCCTCTACATTCACTTCGTGCCCGCAGCCTTCCAATATCTTTATTCTCGCCCCATGAATCTTCTCTGCCATCATTTCAGACGCCCCTCTGTTTGCCCGGTCCTTCTCCCCGCAAACGATCAGCGTCCTGCAATCCACTTTATCCAAATCTTCTTTGAAATCCAATGCCATCATAGATTTTGTCAACTGAATCAGTTCTCTCTTACCTATCCCCATTTTCTTAAAAATCCCATTCGGCATCAACTGAAATATCATATTCTGCAATCTTAAAAGCCCCTTCGGCATCACGCACTGTCCCCCTATCAAGACCAGTGACTTTACTCTTCCCGGATGCTCCACCACATAATTTAACGCAATCACAGCGCCCAAAGAAAGACCACAAAGCCCAAACTCCGTTTTTATAGACTCACAGTACGCCGAAAAAGCCTTATATACTCTTCTATATGAAATCTCTGATCCCTCTTTAAATGCAAATACGTTCAGACATTGAATCTCTTCCTGTTCTCTCATGCTGGAAACTGTTTTATTCCAACTATCTGGCCCCTGTCCAAGTCCATGTATAAAAATATACTTCACTCTTTGCTCTCCTCAAACGACTTTGTTTTTCTACTTTTGTCTCAGTTTCCCTTACCTGGTCCTGCATATCTTCCCTTATCCTTTGTTGTTAGATAACCTTCGCGGTATGACAGGGAGCCCAGGAGCAATTAAGAAGCACATAATGGAAAAGAGGAAAAAACAACGGCAGATTTGATGTATTTAACGCTCAAATCCATCTGCACATTTAGGTACAGGTGTCAGACCTGCACTGTAAATTGCATCGAACCTCTGTTTTTTCCTCTCATTCACTTATGCATGTCATAGACAATTTTTATAAGTCCAACTGCACCAGGAACAATTATAAGCAGCACTGAAGATAAATAAAAATACAATATACTTAAAACAAACTCTCCGCATAATTCACCGAAGCCATCGCATCCCTGCAATACCGGTCTGCCCCGATCGTCTTTGCATAATCCTCCGTCAGTACGGCGCCTCCCACCATCACCTTTGTTTCAGGAGCCGCTTTCTGCAGCTGCCTTATGGTCTCTTCCATACTCGGAACCGTAGTCGTCATCAGTGCGCTGAGTCCTACCAGCTTCACTTCCTGCTCTACGGCAGTCTCCACCACCAGCTCCGGAGGCACGTCTTTACCTAAATCAATGACATCATAGCCATAGTTCTCCAGAAGCACCTTGACAATGTTCTTTCCAATGTCATGAATATCGCCCTTGACTGTCGCCAGAATGATCTTCCCCTTCTTTTCTTCGTCCCTGCCCGACTTCGCCAGCTGCTCCTTAATGACTTCAAAAGC
>ENA-OQNO01002228-OQNO01002228.1-human-gut-metagenome-genome-assembly--contig:-NODE-2228-length-11489-cov-2.880215_pt1 | contig 11489 bp, 8 predicted proteins | sample MGYA00242629_ERZ504880 | MGnify/ENA primary metagenome ERZ504880 (study PRJEB26092, sample SAMD00036377) | human gut metagenome | host: Homo sapiens | study: EMG produced TPA metagenomics assembly of... | reverse complement strand
GAGGCGCCTGCTCCTGCGGCAGCGGATGGGGAACTGATCAAGGTCGGCATCATCAACAACGACCCCAACGAGTCCGGATACAGAACCGCAAACGATGCGGATATGAAGGCCATGTTTACGAAGGAAAACGGATATGACGCCTCCTTTGCCTACAGCTTAAAGAATGACGAGCAGATCACGGCGGCTCAGAAGTTTATCCAGGACGAAGTGGATTACTTACTTCTCTCCGCGGCAGACACTTCAGGCTGGGACAGCGTTTTAAAAGATGCGCAGGACGCGGGAATCGGCGTAATCCTGTTTGACCGTACCATCGACGCCAGCGAGGACTTATATCTGGCTTCCATCGTTTCCGATATGAACAAGGAAGGCGAGACAGCAGTAAACTGGCTGGCTGACCAGGGATTAGACGAGTACAACGTAATTCACATTCAGGGTGTTATGGGTTCTGCGGCACAGCAGGGACGTACCGGCGCTCTCGACGCTAAGGTAGCGGCCGACGACTCCTGGAATCTGATCACACAGCAGACCGCAGAGTGGAACTCCGAGAAAGCACAGCAGATCGTTCAGTCAGTCATCGATTCCGGCTCTAAATTCAATGTCATCTACGCAGAGAACGACGATATGGCGAAAGGCGCCGTAGCCGCATTGGATAAGGCAAATATCTCCCACGGCGTCGGCAAGGACGTAATCGTTATGGGATTTGACTGCAATAAATGGGCGCTTCAGGAGCTGCTGGATCAGAACTGGAACTACGACGGACAGTGCAACCCGTTCCAGGCTTCCTACATCGACGAGATCATCAAGAAGGTTCAGAACGGCGAAACACTCACCGAGAAGACCATCATCATGGACGAAAAAGGCTTCGACGCCACGACCATTACGGCAGAAGACGTTGAAAAATACGGAATTTAGGCGACAAGCCAATAAAATGTTTATAGGATAGAAAATGGAAAGAGTGCAGCGCGGCATAACTGATATTCGTATGAACGCTTTGCGCTCTTTCCCTACAAAAAGGAGTGAATGGCGCTGGTGAAAGAGAAGTCTGTATTGGAAATGAGAAATATACATAAGAGCTTTCCGGGAGTACGCGCGCTGCAGGCGGTGGATTTTACCCTGTGTGAAGGGGAGATTCACGCGCTGATGGGTGAAAACGGAGCGGGAAAGTCCACACTGATTAAGGTGCTGACGGGTGTATATGAAAAGGATGAAGGCGAAATTTATTTAAAGGGCATGGAGAAGGCCGCGGTTATCAAGTCTCCCCGTGACGCACAGAATCTGGGAATCAGCACGGTATATCAGGAGATTACCTTGTGCCCGAATCTTACGGTGGCTGAAAATATGTACATCGGACGCGGAAAAACGCAGATGATGGACTGGAAGAAGATGAACGCGGATGCGGACGCGATTCTTGACAAACTGGGGATTCCGGCAGGGGCCACCCAGCAGTTATCCGACTGCTCCATAGCGATTCAGCAGATGGTAGCGATCGCCCGCGCGGTTGACATGGACTGCAAGGTATTGATTTTAGATGAGCCGACCTCTTCCCTGGACGAATCGGAGGTGGAAAAGCTCTTCGGTCTCATGAGGGATTTAAGAGAGCGGGGCGTGGGCATCATCTTTGTCACCCATTTCCTGGATCAGGTCTATGAGGTATGCGATAAAATCACAGTTCTGCGCGACGGCCAGCTGGTGGGAGAATACGTCATAGAAGAGCTTCCGAGGGTGAAGCTGGTTGCGAAGATGCTCGGCAAGGAACTGAACGATATGGAAAATATCCGGGAGAAGACAGAAGGCTATAAAGGCGCCGATGAGCGTGTCATTGAGGCCGAGGGTCTTCAGAGCGATGCGGGAATCAAGCCGTTTGATTTCTACATCAAAAAGGGTGAGGTCAACGGCTTTACCGGCCTTCTGGGCTCCGGGCGGAGTGAATGTGTCCGCGCCATGTTCAGTGCAGACAAGGTGATCGCCGGTACGATGAAAAAGAACGGAAAAGCGGTGAAGATTACAAAGCCTCTGGACGCCATGAAAAATGGGATTGCCTATCTTCCGGAGGACCGCAAGAACGACGGTATCGTGGGGGACCTCTCCGTGAGAGACAATATTATCCTTGCGGCACAGGTGCTGAGAGGATTTTTCCGGCCGTTCTCCAGAGCGGAGGCAAATAAATTTGCAGACGAGTACATCAAACTGCTGGAAATTAAGACCGCGTCCGCGGATACGCCCATTAAGTCGCTTTCCGGAGGAAACCAGCAGAAGGTCATTCTTGCCCGCTGGCTGCTGACCCATCCGGCATATCTGATCCTGGACGAACCGACCCGCGGCATCGACATTGGCACGAAAATCGAAATACAGAAGCTGGTATTAAAGCTGGCCGCGGAGGGAATGAGCGTCACCTTTATTTCTTCTGAAACGTATGAGATGCTTCACACGTGCTCCCGTTTGATCGTCATGCGTGACCGCAGAGTGGTCGGAGAGCTGTCGGGTGAGGAGCTGAATCAGGCTAAAATTATGGAAACTATTGCCGGAGGTGAGATGGAATGACAGGGAAGAAGAGTACAACGATATCAAATGCGTTTGCCGGTTTATTCAGGAAGCAGATTTTCATCCCCATTGCGGCGCTTCTGCTGCTGACGGTATTTAACCTGGTAATTGACCCGGCGTTTTTCAAAATCACACTGGGAACCAACAGCGGCGGAGACCCTGTTTTAACCGGATATGTGATGACGATTCTCGACTATGGCTCCGAGGTGGCCATTCTGGCCATCGGCATGACGCTGGTTACGGCGGCTTCCGGCGGACAGGATATCAGCGTCGGCGCGGCTGTGGCGATCGCAGGTTCCGTGATTTTGCGAGTCCTCGTGGGACTGGGCGGAGACGGGACGCTTAGGGCTCCGATCATCGTGGCATTTCTGGCCGCGTGCCTGGTCGCCATGGTATTTGGCGCGTTCAACGGCGTGCTGGTAGCCATCTTTAAAATCCAGCCCATGGTTGCGACTTTGATCCTCTATACTGCTGGCCGTTCCATCGCCGCGTGGATCAATAACAATGAGCTTCCTATCGTAACGGATAAGACTTTTACGTATTTCGGCGGATTTATTCCGGGAATCCCGATCCCCACACCATTTTTCCTGGCAGTGGTCTGCGTCATCATCGCCATGCTGGTGTTAAAGTTCACGAATCTGGGCTTATATACCCAGGCTGTCGGAATTAACGCCAGTTCCTCCAGGCTGAACGGTTTAAACCCTGCGTTTATCAAATGGCTGAGCTTCGTCATTCTGGGACTGTGTGTAGCGGTTGTAGCACTGATTAAAACGAGCCGTCTCTCCACCATCAACTATTCGGTCATTGCCAAGGATATCGAGATGGATGCCATCCTGGCGGTCGCCCTCGGCGGAAATGTGTTAAGCGGCGGTAAATTTAATATTATGGCGTCGATTCTGGGAGCCTATGTTATTCAGTTCCTCACGACAACCCTTTATAAGTTTAATGTCTCCTCGGATGCCCTTCCGGCCTATAAGGCCATGGTCGTCATCGTGCTGGTTGTCATCAGCGCCCCGGCTGTAAAAGAGAAGATTTCCAGCCTCGGAAAGAGTATAAGAAAACAGAGGGAGGTCGCCTGATATGTCAAACACAAAAAAAACAGGCAGCCAGGCGCTGCCAATTAAGCCGAAAAGGCTGACTGACACGAATTTGCTGCTTCTCATTACGATCGTGGTTTTCCTTGTCATGTATATCGGAGCCATGATATTTTTGAAAAAGGGGTTTTTAAAGCCTCAGACATTTTTCAATATTCTGAATGCGAATGCAGCGCTCATCATTACCTCCTGCGGCATGAGCCTCGTTATGATCACCGGCGGAATTGATATCTCCGTGGGAGGCGTCGTCGCGCTGGTCAGCATGAGCTGCGCCGTATACCTGGATTATCACGGAGGCAGTGTCTTCGCCTCCCTGCTGATTGCGCTGGGAATCGGTCTTGCATTCGGCGCGGTACAGGGCTTTCTCGTGGCCTATCTGGATATCCAGCCGTTTATCGTCTCACTGGCGGGGATGTTCTTTGCCAGAGGCATGACGACGATTGTTCATACGGCTCCGTTTAATGTGGCCAATGAAGGCTTTGTAGCTTTGAAAGATACGCGGATCAATGTACCCGGACTCGGAACGGTAAACAAGCTGGGAAAATACATTAACGCATATGTGGAGATTGGCGTGATCGTCGCCGTTCTGGTGGTGATTATCCTGTTCTGTATCCTGAAATGGACGAAGGCAGGGCGGAATTTTTACGCGGTGGGCGGCAGCAGGCAGAGCGCTCTGATGCTTGGAATCAATGTGAAGAAGACCAGATTTCTGGCGCATTTGCTCTGCGGCCTTCTGGCGGGGATCGGCGGTTACGTCTATTTCCTGCACGTAGGCTCCGGATCGGCGTCCCACGCCATGGGTATGGAGATGAATGCAATCGCGTCTTCCATCATCGGCGGAACGCTGCTGACGGGCGGCGTCGGCAATATCGCCGGTACGTTTGTCGGCGTGCTGTCACTCAGCACGATTCAAAATATCGTTTCCTCCATCGGCCTTGATCAGGCGTGGTGGACGGGAATTACCGTGGCCGCCATGCTGTGCCTGTTTTTGGTGGTGCAGAGTATGATTATGGCGCGGAAGAAGAAAAGAGTATAAGGAAGAAGTGGATGCCAATCCCCCGGTCCGGGTGTTCGGACCGGGGGATTGGTGTGTGTGGAGAGGGTATGAAAATCAAATAAATTATGGTAAGATAAAAACAACATGGGGGTGTTATTAAAAAAGGGAAGGGGTTTCTATGGCAACATTAATGATTGTAGAAGATGAGAGTTTTGAGCGAAATGCGTTAAAGAATAGCATTGACTGGGAGTTGATTGGGGTAAAGGTGATCGGGGAGGCTGCAAACGGTGCACAGGGGTTAAATCTGGCTATGGAACTGAAGCCGGACATTATCCTGACCGATGTCAGTATGCCTGTGATGAATGCGATTGAGATGACCGAGCGAATCCGGAAAATCCTTCCGGAAACCAAGATTTTATTTATCAGCTCCTACGATGATTTTGAATATGCCAGACAGGGGATCGAGTTAAATATTTTTTCCTATATGACAAAGCCTGTAAATGAGATGCTGCTGTTGAGAAATGTAAAAAAGGCAGTGGACCAGATTACGGAGAAGGAATTGGAAAAAAGACTGTATAACAAGATTAAAAATAATTATGAGGTCAGTTTAAAGCTTGCCCGGCAGGCGCTGGTCAGCAGAGTGCTGATGAATGTGGCAGTAGACAGTGAGGAAGCAAAACAACTGAATTTAGGCTGGATGTTGTCCAGAGATGGCGAATCGTTGGGAGAAATTGTAACGGCATTTGATGAAGAAAAGACAGACTGCATAACAAGGGGGCTGGATTCACTTACGAAAATATGCCGCAGCCAATGCCCAAAGGTTGTAAATATATGTCTGACCAGAGGAAACCTTGTTACGGTATTCTGCATAAGCCCGGAAGGAATGACAGACGCGGCAGGCAAACTGGAAAAATTAGTGGATGAATTTTTTGGAGAAAAGAACTGTAAAATTCTGCGTCGGGAATCCGTGTGTGATGAAGAGGGGAATACAAAAGACGCAGGGCAGCTGTATGACGAAATTCGTCAGAGAAGTCTTATATATGCAAGTGCTCAGGTAGAAGTGGGAACAGAGCGGAAAAAAGGGAAGGCTCAGATTGTATCAGAAATTGAAAATATAATACAAACGCAGTATACGTCTCCGATTACGATTGAATCCATTGCAAAGGCAATGCATTTTACACCAAATTATATCGGAACCGTGTTTAAAACAGCGAAAGGGTGCGGAATCAACCGATATTTAATGGGAGTCAGACTGGAAAATGCCCAAAGGCTGCTAAAGGAAAGCGACTTACCGGCCAGTGATATTGCGCTGCAATGCGGTTTTGACAATATCAGTTATTTTCATTCCAGTTTCAAGAAAGAAAAAGGGATAACTCCAACCGAATACAGGCAGAAGTATAAAGGGTGAGAATACAGATGGAAAAATGGAGAAATTGTAAATTCAGGACGCAATTATTTGCATCTTTTACACTGGTCATCGGTATCATTATTTTGAGTCTGGGAATTATTTTGTATATTTACCTTGGCAGCAGCTACAGAGAACAGGAGGAAGAAATTCTAACAACACAGGCGAAACAGGTTGCCATAAATACGGACAGCTGCCTTGCGTATTATGAAGCCTATATGAACCTGCTTCAAAAGGACAGTCATTTTTTAAATCTGCTGAAGGCAGATACTTATGAAGAGGCCAGTGAGTATTTAAAGAAAATGACGGCTGAATTTATGACGCTGAATTCGGGAAGAATCAGTGAAATTAATTTGTATAAGCAGGGTTTTTACGATGAAAAACATGAGAATTTCCGAAAAAATCATAAAGCCTTTGTAAGGGAACAGCTTGGAAAATCAGAGTACGCTTATGAAGGAACTTATTTAAATGACAAGAATGAAAAAGTATTCTCCTTTTATAAGAGAATTTATCAGCCAAATCCAAAACGATGGTATTATATCGAGTTTCGGATCTATGAAACGGAGTTGTATCGATTTTTTAATGAAGATAAAAGTGGTAACGATATTGTGATTTATAACGGTGATGCCGTGATGTCCATGTCAGACAGAAGCTATTTCTCAAAAGAACTGCAGCGCCGGAAAATAAATCCGGAAGGTGCGTTTATCCTGAAAGACAGCAATGGAAAGATTCCGATTCTTGCAGAGACTGATAATGGCTGGAAAGTGGTTGTTAATACGGATTTGAATTACTTAAAGCGCGGGCTGTGGGAGGTATTTGGAAGGATGCTTCCAATTATTTTTCTTATAATCGTGGCATCTTTTTTCATTGTATCCTTCATTTCCAATCAGCTTAATAAGAGGCTGGGGATCATCCAGAAAAGAATTATGGCGATAGGACATGACGAATACGAAGAAAACGCAAAGACACAGACCGAAGGACTAAATGAGTTTAAAGTACTGGAAAGTGAGATCGACAGAACAAAGCTCCATATCAATCAGCTGCTGGTGGAAATTGAAAATCGAAATAAGAGCAAACGTACCGCCGAGATGGTGGCCCTGCGGGCTCAGATAAACTCTCATTTCCTTTTCAATGCCCTGGCGACATTAAAATGGCTGACCAGGAGTGAGGAAGGAACGAGAATCCTGCCGGAGGCAATTGAAAAATTAGCAGTTTTTTTAAGATATTCTATCTCCATGCAGGAGAATCAGGTGGAACTGAAGCGGGAATTGCAGCAGTTGGAGGCCTATGTTTATCTGCAGAAGCTTAAGTGCGGAGATGAGTTGAATGTTGTTGTGGATATTGACGATGAATTACTGAACTGTGTTACAGTAAAACTGATTTTGCAGCCGCTTCTGGAAAATGCCATCCTCCATGGAAGAAAAGAAGATGGGAGTGTATTAAATATTACCATCTACTCTCTTTATGATGATACTTATTACGATCTGGTGGTGGAAGATGACGGAAATGGTATGACCCAGGAGCGGATCAGCCTGGTGAAGGATGGAAGTGTCGGAGGAAAGAATGGCAGCTATGGACTTAAGAATGTGATGGACAGAATCGATATCTGTACAGGAGGAGAAGGAGAGGTGACAATAGAAAGTGAGATAGATAAATATACCAAAATAGTAGTAAAACAGAAAAGGTAACAGAAAAAGTGCGGACAACAGATTGCGGGTGCCGCACTTTTTTTATGATCCTTTCACAAAACAATTTCAAATATCAACATTCCAATAACGGGCTGAGAAAACCTAATTGATTTGTGCATAAATCTATTTCAAATAATAACAAACATTGAAGGATAATGCAAAATAACCAAAAAAGTAATGATAAATCAAATTAATTAGTTTATTTATACAATAAACGAGATCTGATATACTGACATCATCAAGGGACGGGAAAGGAGAAACAAGAACATGTGGAAGTATATAAAGAAGCATAAATATTTATACTTGCTGCTGATGCCATGTATCGTATATTTTATAATATTTAATTATGTACCGATGTATGGATTAATTATTTCCTTTAAAGATTTTAAATTTTCCAAGGGAATCATGGGAAGTCCATGGTGCGGCCTGGATAATTTTAAGTATTTATTTGGCCTCAGTGAGTTTTACAGGGTATTTGCTAATTCCCTTATACTGAGCATTGAAAAACTGCTGATCAGTTTTCCAATCCCGATTTTACTTGCAGTTCTGTTGAATGAAATACCTTTTACAAGATATAAAAAGACGGCGCAGACCATGATTTACCTGCCTTACTTTATTTCCTGGGTGGTAATCGGAGGCATCCTGGTAAATCTTCTGTCTCCTTCCTGGGGGATCGTCAACGATGTTATTAAAAAGTTTGGTGGAGAGCCGATTTTCTTTTTAGGCAATGATAAGTATTTCAGAGGCATTGCAATCGCATCCCATATCTGGAAACAGGCCGGTTGGGATACCATTATCTATCTGGCTGCCATCATAGGTGTGAATCCCGATTTATACGAGGCGGCTAAAATAGATGGGGCCGGAAGAATTGCAAGAATCTGGCATGTCACATTACCGTGTATCAGACCTACTATTATTATCCTGCTTTTACTGGCAATCGGCGGAATTATGAATAATGGATTTGAACAGATCTATGTTCTTCAAAACGGAAGCAATCTGGCGGTATCGGAGGTGTTTGAGACTTATACTTATAAGATGGGTGTTGTAAACGGAAGATATTCCTTTGCTTCATCAGTCAGCCTGTTCAATTCCGTAATAGTGTTTACACTTCTCACATTTGCCAACAGGATTGCAAAAGCAATGGGAGAAGAAGGGATCTTTTAGAAGGGAGGCGTATAAAGAATGAAGAAGAGACTGACAGCAATGGACTACGTCAGCATGATCGTGGTAGGAATTTTTGCTTTAATTTGTGTTATGCCGTTCGTTTATGTGTTTTGCGTATCCTTTATGCCATACTCGGAATATATTGAAAATCCTTTGAAAATTATACCGTCTCGGATAGATTTGACGGCCTATAAGCAAATGCTGGGATATGATTTGATTCGTTCCGGATATCTGGTCACGGTTTTTATCACAATAGCAGGAACGGCCCTTAGTATATTTCTGCTGATTATTTCCGCGTACCCGTTGTCTAAGAAAGATTTAAAAGGACACAGGTTTTTCATGGGAATGGTATTATTTACGATGTTTTTCAACGGCGGCATGATTTCCAACTATATTCTGATCAGAGGGATCAAGCTTCAGAATACCGTTTGGTCACTGATTATTCCGGGCTGTATCAGTGCGTTCAACCTGATTCTGATGAAAAATTTTATTTTACAGTCAATTCCGGATGCACTGGAAGAGGCGGCAAGAATCGATGGAGCCAATGATCTGCAGGTTCTGTTCCGGATTGTAACGCCGCTGTTAAAACCGGCTATTGCAACTATGATTGTGTTTTGTGCCGTCAATTACTGGAACAACTACTTCTCGGCAATGCTGTATGTGTCTGATCGGGATTTATGGCCGCTGACGCTGGTATTAAGAGAACTGGTAGTGGAGGACACCTCGGCAGTATCATCGGTGACCCAGATGCTTACTTCGGCGAACCGTTCACATCCGTTTACCTTAAAGATGGCGGCGATCATCATCACAGTACTGCCGATCCTGATTGTCTATCCTTTTATGCAGAAATATTTTGTAAAAGGTGTATCGCTGGGTTCTGTAAAAGAATAAGTATGCAGCCGCATAAGAGGTGCGGAGCAGATATAAGGAAGAAGGAGGAAGAAAGGGATGTTAAAAAGAAAAGTAGAAAGTATTTTACTGTGCAGCGCATTGGTCGCCTCCATGCTTGCTGGATGCGGGTCAAATGCAGCAACACAAACATCGGAAGCGGGGGAGAACAAAACGACTGCGGAAGCTGCTAATGATGGCAGGGAGGTTGTGGAGGTAACTGCGGTATTGCAGCTTAATCCGGAAATTTCGCTGGAAAATAATCCGATTCTTCAGAAAATTGAAGAGGATACCGGCGTCAGGCTGATTATAGAAGCGCCGCCGCTCAATAACTTTTGGGATCGTGTGAAAATCCTTGTGGGAACCGGCGATATGCCTGATTTCTTTGCCTATGGCGCAGACACGTATGCAACGCAGTGGGCGGAGGAAGGGCTGCTGGCGGATGTGACGGATTTGATAAAAGATTACCCGAATCTTTCAACTAATATCTCAAAAGAGCAGTATGGAGACACGAAGCTGCTTGGAGATGACAGAATCTTTGGGGTTCCCAGACCGAACTCTTATGACAAAGCAGGTTTCCTGATTAACAAAAAGTGGCTTAAAGCGGTGGGAATGGACGCCCCCAGGACTGTAGAAGAGTTTGTAGAAGTCTGCCGCGCATTTACGACACAGGATCCCGATGGAAACGGCAAAGCTGATACGTATGGAGTCAGCTTCGGAGCGCAGCAGAACAGTATGGATTCCGGTATCTGGCATATGAATAATGATTTCCTGTCGACCGCCTACAACATTGCAGCGTGGCATCATGGAATGCCGGATGCGGATGGCAGTTTTAAATTGAGACCGCTGAAATCTGAGTATTACGATTACGTTACACTGCTGAGAGATATGTATGCAGAAGGCATTGTAGACAGAGAATTTATTACGCATAAATCGGAGGAACATACGGAAGCGTTTGCACAGGGAAGAGTTGGAATTGTCGGAACATCTGGAAAAAATTATACAACCACGGTATTGGAGAGAGACGGCCTGAACATTGATGATTATGAGTACTGTGCACCACTTGCACTGGATGAGTCTCATGATCCGGTCTACGTGATGCCTCCCTCCAACTGGATGGCATACTTTATTAACGCAGATTCCGAGCATATTGACGCAGTGTTAAAAGTACTGGACTGGGCGAACTCGGAAGAAGGATTTGTCGCCATGCAGCTGGGACTGCAGGGAATACACTATAACAGCTATGATATTGAAACGAGGACGATTGACAGAACAGAGGAACAGACAAAAGCCGTTAATAAAGTGACCAGCAATATGTTTGCATTTGCCAATGCATATCAGAATCAGGAGGCACTGATGGGAGGTTCGACTCCGGAGATCATTGAAAAATGGCAGAAGGAGACAGAGGCGGCAGACCAGGTGACGACAGAGTGCTACACGCCTTTTGTAAAAGTGGTGGATAAGATTGCAATTGAGTTCCCAGATGACGTGCAGGGGTTGAACAGCCTGGAGGTGCGTTATGTGACAAGAGAAGTACAGTTAGATGAACTGAAAAACTTCATTGACACCGATTATCAGCCCAAAACAGCTGGGATCGCACAGGAATTTGCAGACTTTATGGCAGAGAATCCGGTGAGATTTGAAAAATAAAAGTAACGATTCAGTCAGGGGAGATCTTCTTGTTACACTTTGCCGGACAAGGAGCCTCACCA
>ENA-OQNO01002215-OQNO01002215.1-human-gut-metagenome-genome-assembly--contig:-NODE-2215-length-11536-cov-2.765361_pt1 | contig 11536 bp, 9 predicted proteins | sample MGYA00242629_ERZ504880 | MGnify/ENA primary metagenome ERZ504880 (study PRJEB26092, sample SAMD00036377) | human gut metagenome | host: Homo sapiens | study: EMG produced TPA metagenomics assembly of... | reverse complement strand
ACTATATCGTAGTACCGATTTTCTTAATGCTGAATAATGGGGATAAGGTAGTCCGTGGAATCCTCGGACACCCATTCTTCCTGAATAACCTATTTATTTTGTCCGTTGTTTATGCGGCGACGGCATTGCCCTTTACCATATACCTTCTGGCAGGATATTTTAAATCTCTTGCGAAAGATTATGAAGAAGCTGCATACGTGGATGGCGCAGGTTACTGCCGCACCATGGTACAGGTTATCATGCCAATGGCAAAACCAAGTGTTGTAACCGTTATCTTATTTAACTTCCTTGCATTCTGGAATGAATATATTATTTCCATGACATTGCTTACCAAACCGGAAATCAAGACGCTGCCGGTAGGTCTTATGAACCTTATGGCTGCTCAGAAATCAGCGGTAGAGTACGGTCAGATGTATGCCGGACTGGTAATCGTTATGGTTCCGACTCTGGTTCTCTATATGTGTGTCCAGAAGAAGCTGACCCAGGGAATGACGCTTGGCGGCCTGAAAGGATAAGGGGGATACTATTATGAATGAAACAACAAAAAAAGTAATCACCGGCATAATCGTCTTCGTTATTTTTGTAGTCTGCGTATCACTGATTGTGATTGGGCAGAAAAATGTAGGCTTACCCTGGCTGTGTATGATGCTGGTGGGTCTGGCAGGGCTGGTTTTCTTACTTTGGCTTTATAACAGAAAATATAAATAAACGGGGCGCAGGCTTCGAATGATTCAGGAGGACTTATTATATGAACCAAAAGCAAGGTCGTGTTACGATACCAACCGACATAGATGTAATTCCGGAAACTCTCAAGGTTATGAAACGTTGGGGAGCAGATGCTATCCGGGATTGTGACGGAACAGATTTTCCCTCAGAACTTCGTGATGTGGATGCGAAAATTTATTCTACCTATTATACGACCCGTAAAGATAATAGCTGGGCAATGGCAAACCCGGAAGAGATACAGCAGATGTATCTGATGACTCCGTTTTATACAGCAGAAGATCATCAATTATCTATCCATCTGATGAAAGGCCTGTATCCGGATATGCTGACACCGAACTGCAGAGATGATATCAAACGCTGGTGGGAAGTAATCGACCGAACTACAGGTGATGCAGTTTCCACAGATAACTGGAGCTATGATGAAAAGACAGGAGATGTGACACTTACGGCAATTCCGTATCATGATTATACCGTCAGTTTTCTGGCGTATATCATGTGGGATCCGGTACATATGTATAATGCAGTAACAAATGACTGGAAGGATGTAGAACATCAGATTACGTTCGATGTCAGACAGCCAAAGACACATGCCTATACATTAGAGCGGCTTAAAAAGTTTATCGAAGAGCATCCATATGTAAATGTACTTCGTTTCACAACATTTTTTCATCAGTTCACCCTGGTATTTGATGAACTTGCAAGAGAGAAATATGTTGACTGGTATGGTTATTCCGCATCGGTAAGCCCCTACATTCTGGAACAGTTCGAAAAAGAAATGGGTTATCCGTTCCGTCCGGAGTACATCATCGATCAGGGATATTATAATAACCAGTATCGGATTCCTACAAAGGAATTTCAGGATTTCCAGGCATTCCAGAGAAGGGAAGTTGCCAAAATCGTAAAAGAAATGGTTGAACTTACTCATGAATGCGGGAAAGAAGCAATGATGTTCTTGGGAGATCACTGGATCGGAACCGAACCATTTATGGAAGAATTCAAGACTTTGGGTCTGGACTCTGTAGTCGGCAGTGTGGGAAATGGTTCCACCCTTCGCCTGATCAGTGATATCGAAGGAGTAAAATATACAGAAGGAAGACTTTTACCCTATTTCTTCCCGGATACTTTCTGTGAAGGAAAAGATCCTGTGAAGGAAGCAAAAGAAGGCTGGGTAACAGCAAGACGTGCTATTTTAAGAAAGCCGGTTGACCGTATCGGTTATGGCGGATATCTGAAACTGGCACTGGAATTTCCGGATTTTGTAGATTATGTGGAAGATGTCTGTGAAGAATTCCGGACACTGTATGAAAATATCAAAGGAACGGTTCCTTATTGTATCAAAAAAGTAGCAGTTTTAAACTGCTGGGGTAAGATGAGAGCATGGGGATGCCATATGGTACATCATGCACTTTACTACAAACAGAATTATTCTTATGCCGGAGTAATTGAAGCACTGGCTGGCGCACCGTTTGATGTGAAGTTTATCAGTTTCCAGGATATCAAAGAAAATCCGGAAATCTTAAATGACATAGATGTGATTTTAAACATCGGTGATGCGGATACGGCACATACCGGCGGCGAATGGTGGTGTGATCCTGAGATTGCTTCTGCGGTTAAAAAGTTTGTACATAACGGAGGCGGAATCATCGGTGTTGGGGAACCTTCCGGTCATCAGGAAAACGGACGCTTCATCCAGCTGGCTAATGTCTTCGGTGTGGAAGAGGAACGCGGCTTTACCCTGGGCTATGATAAATACAACTGGGAAAATCACAAACATTTTATTATGGAAGATTCCGGTGAAGAGATTGACTTTGGGGAAGGCAAGAAAAATATTTTTGCACTGGAAGGAACCCAGGTACTTGTTCAAAGAGAAAAAGAAGTGCAGCTGGCAGTTCATGAGTTCGGCAAGGGCCGTGCAGTTTATATCAGCGGACTTCCTTACAGCTTTGAAAACAGCCGTATGCTTTACCGTTCTATTTTATGGAGTACTCATGATGAAGAAAATATCCATAAATGGTTTAGCAGCAATTACAATGTAGAAGTACATGCTTATATAAAAAATGGAAAATACTGTGTGGTGAATAACACATATGAACCACAGGAAACCATTGTTTATCTGGGAGACGGAAGCAGCTTCAACCTGAGTATGGAAGCAAATGAAATAAAATGGTATAAGATTTAAGCATATAAAAAGAGCCCTTATCGGCTCTTTTTATGTATTTCCATAATAATATGGAAAATGCTGTGATTTAACTTACCCATTTTCGAAAAATAATATGTTTATAATTGTCTAGTACAGTAAGGACGATTAGCCCAAGTACCGCACAGGAGAGAATTTCTCCAATTCCAACCGTAAGCATCATCAGGGGTATCGGTAAAATAATTGCGTATCCATAGTAAAGAACAAAGGGTACGACCAGAGTATTGGCGATGATGGGCGGAAGGGGTACCAGAAATTTTTGGCGGCGGAGTAAATACGAACAATATGCTGCAAGGAGTGTTGCAAGGCTGCCGCATACAACGTCGATGGGAATTGCTCCGCTGATCAGATTGCCGAATATGCATCCGATAAATAACCCCGGAATTGCAGCCGGAGTAAAATAAGGCAGAATCGTCAGTGCCTCCGAAATCCGGACCTGGATACTGGCAAACCCGAATGGGGCGAACAGGACGGTGAGCACCACATAGATTGCAGCAATGATAGACGCCTGTGCCATAAATAAAACTTTTTTGTTTCTCATAATTTTTCTCCTTTAGTTTTGTTTTAAATGAGGAAGGTTTCGAACTCATTTTTGTAGTTTACAGTCCTCTGGTATTATAACGCGTTTGCAGGTAAATGAAAAGATAATTTTCCCGGAAGGGTTTAAACGGAAATAATTTTATTACGGAAAACTTAAGAATAAACCAGATGATAGTAAATATTCACAAAATATGGTACAATAATGGACATCTGAGAGCAGACAACCTGTTTTGGGCGAAATGCTTTCATGAAGATGCAGGAACGAAAGTTCCGGATTGGAGGAAAAACGTGAAGAAAAAATTGTTAAAAATGACGGCGGCGGCATTCTGCCTGTCGTGTCTGGTGTCCATCACCGCCTTTGCAGACAGCAGTAAGGTGGTAACTCTTGGGGCAAACCTGTCTCAGGAACAAAAAGATACCATGTTTAAATACTTTGGAGTAGAGAAAAATGCGGTTGAGGTAATCGAAGTTAATAATACAGAAGAGCGCCAGTATCTGGAAGGGATAGCTTCCGAAGATGTCATTGGAACCAGGACTTACAGCTGTGCCTATATTGAACCCACTACTTCCGGAGGCATTCAGGTAAAAACAGCAAACCTGACCTGGGTTACCAGCAATATGATTGCATCCACACTGACCACAGCCGGGGTAACAAATTGTAATGTGGTTGCGGCATGCCCCATTGAAGTATCCGGGACCGGAGCACTCACCGGAATTTTAAAAGCTTATGAAAAAGCTTCCGACGGAACATTAAGCGAAGATAAAAAACAGCTTGCAACCGATGAACTCATTCAGACCGGAGAGCTTGGAGATACCATTGGAAAAGATAAAGCAATCCAGCTGATCAACGGTGTAAAGATGGAAGTCATCAAGGGAGAGGTAACAAGCCCGGAAGAAATTCAGGGGATTGTAGAAAAAGCAGCAAGTGAGGCTTCTGTTACACTGACCGGAGAACAGGTTGCTTCTCTGACCGCTTTAATGGAAAAAATCGGTGCACAGGATTATGATTATGAATCTTTAAAAGATACTTTAAACAGAGTGGAAAATAATGTAAAAGATGCTTTGGATAACGCGTCGGAAGAACAAAAAAATTTCTTCTCAAAGCTATGGGATTCCATTAAAAATTTCTTTTCAAATCTGTTTGATAAAAATGAAAATAATCAGGAATCAGAGACCCTCGCACCGGATAATATTTTAAATAACACCAATGATTCTATTCTGGGAGATGTTGTGGGAGACGCTACGAATGATCAGGTAAATCCATCTACAGAAGGAGAAAATAAGGAAACTAATTCTGAATCAGAACCGGTTTTAGAAACAAACGGAGAAACGCAAACGGAGATCATAAATACTTCTGAGTCCGCCACAAATATGGAACAAACAAATGGAGAAACAACAGCAAATGGAAGCACGGAAAATCTGGTTGATTCAGAAAATTCCAAAGATCAAAACATTACAGAAACAGCACCAGATGAAAATAAAACAGACAGTATAAATGGAACCGATCAAACGGAAACTACATCAGGATCTGATGTAGCAGCAAAGGCGGAAAACCTGATTGATAAATTTATCAATTGGTTAAAAGGATTATTCGGATAATAATTAAATTTTAGAATTCAGGGGCATTGACTATGAAGAAAAGAACCCATTTAGCGACAGCTTTTATGATGATATTGTCTGCCGGAATCTGTCAAAATGCAATGACTGCCAAAGCAAATGAACTACCATTTAATCTCCGGTTTGGTACAGGAATTGAAACGAAAGCAAATCTCGATTTATTATTAAAAAATACAATTATTGTTCCACAGGCATCAGCAGAAACAATAGAAAAAAGCGAAGAAAATCCGGATGTGGGGGAAGGCAGTCCACTCCCATTCGACTTAAGTACCGAGCTTGGAATAGAAACAAAAGAAGAGTTAGATGAAGCCATAAAAGAGAAAATTCCCAGGTTAGTGATGCGTCAGGATGAATCGGAAGAAAGCGCATCTTCCGAAAATGCAGACAGGAAAAAAACCAAGGGCGAAGCAAAGGATGCAGCAAAGGGTGCAGCCAAAGCAGCAGAGCTACAGGGGACAGCAGATTCCGAATTTTCCAGGGATCAGCTGCAGGTTTACGATAAAGTGATCATGGTTGGAGACTCCAGATTTGTAGGAATGAGCTCTGCTGCAAACCATCCTTTATGCCAGTGGATCTGCGAAGTCAGCATGGGATATGACTGGCTGGTGTCTGAAGCTGCACCGGTGATCGATGCCAGTGTAGTACCTAATTGTGCAATTGTGATAAATCTTGGAGTGAATGATGTTTACCGCCCAGGTGATTATGCCGCTTTTATAAACAGTAAGATTGACGGGTGGATCGGTGCTGGTGCCGATGTATATTTTATGTCCATAAATCCGGTAGTGGATGGTTATGGCGGAAGCGTAACAAACGCGGCAGTGGAACAATTTAACAGTACAATGACTGCAACACTTTCTGAAAAAATAGGTTATATCGATACCTATAATTATTTAATACAAAACGGATATGGAACGGCAGATGGACTTCATTATGATGCATCTACCTATGCGGCTATTTTAAATTATTGTTTAAGACAGCTGCGGGTTCCCTGAATAAAATAAGCTATTTAATAATATTATTTTTTATTTTAAATAAGTAAATGGTATTAAAATTCAGTACATGAAACTGAATTTTAATACCGTTTTTTTTGCCCTTTTTCGAAATATTTAAATGCAGATTATGCAAATTTTCAATCCGAAATGAATACAAAAATAATTTAAATAAAATTCCTGAATACCATCAGAAAATGAAAGATTTCTCCGTGAAAAAAGAGATGGTAAAAATATGCAATTAGTGCAAAAAAAGGAAACAAATATACAAATAAATATATACAATAGAAATGTTATAATAGTTTCAATGATAAAAACAGCTATATAAAACGCACAATATCATTAAAAAATTGGCAATATGTATAGCATAAGTATCGGTCGATTTCGAAAGCCGGCTGTGATTGATTAGATGCTTTTTATGTTATAAATCCATCAAAGGAGAAAGAGTTTATGAAGAGAAAAAACTTGACTAAGTCACTAAGTTTTATGCTTTCCATGTCTATGGTTTTGAGTTCTGCATTACCTGCTACAGCATATGCTGAAGGGAATGGAACAGAATCTAAAGACGTAAATATGGAAGCTGATGTGGTACCTGGAGGTACCAAAAATGCGGCTGAAAATGAAGTTGAAACAGAGCCGTCGGAGGGTGCAAACGAGGCGGAGGAAACTAATTTAACAGAAGCAAATGATGAGTCATCACAATCCAATGCAGAGACAGAGATGATTACGGAGTCTGAATCAGATGCCATTGTAGAGACAGAAGCACCGCTTGATGCAAACCAGGAAACCCTTGAGGAAACTAACAAAGGCGCTCTGGAGGATGGTATTCATGATAGCTGGGCACAGGATGCTTCCACACAAAAAGGCGGAGAAATCTGTGAAGTGGCGGATGGCTATCTTCATTTAAAATCCGGATCAGCCAATGGAAATAATCCAAGTGCAACTACTCCTCCAGCTATTTTTACAAATGGAAAAGAGTATAATTTTAATGAAGCTGGATTCTTTGAGGCAAATTTCAAAACAGAGCAGGCAGGAAATCTGAACCGTACCGGTATTTACATAGGATACAAAGATCAGAATCACGGTATGTTCTTTGGCTATAATGCATCCGGTTGGTATTGGCAGAAATATGGGGAGGCAAGTGATCCATGGAGTTCCAATGTGGGAACTGTACCTGCTGCAGGCTCTACCGTAAAGGTTAAAGTGGAATGGACAGCGGATAAAAAGGCAACCTTCTATGTAGATGGAACCGCCTTATTCAGTGATGTGGATTTCAGCAATATTGCAGATCAGGGAAATCAGATTGGTATTAAGGCAGGGACCTTTGGAACTGAACTCACAGATATCTATTTAAAGGACATCCATTATACCGGACAGGCTGCAGCTGAAACATTTGCCGTATCCGGTAAAGTAATGGAAACTGTTGACGGGAAAACACAGGCAGTTGAAGGTGCAGCGGTTAAATTAAATGGCAAGACGGTGCAAACCGATAAAGATGGTAATTATAATTTTACAGATGTAGCTTCAGGAAAGTATAAAGTTACGGTAACAAAAGAAGGCTATCTGGTTGCAGAAAAGGAAATTACAGTTGCAGACGGTGCTGTTGCGGTTGAAAATATTGTACTGGAAAAAGCACCGGAAGTGGCATATCGAACCATTTCTTCCGATCAGATGGATGTTGATGTGGCAGAGAAATTCCCAAGTGTTGTAAAATACACGATGAAAGGTGATTTAAAGGGAAAAGTTTTCTACGGTCAGACCGAAGCCATCGATGTTATGAAAATCAATGGAACAGAGATTAAGGTAATAGAAGATGATGTGAATGTTACATTTGACAAGGATAAAGCGACCTATACCATGACTTTAAAAGGACAGAATATTGATGCTGTTCTGACTGCTGTTATTTCAGTAAAAGATAATGAACTGTCATTTGACATTACGAAAGTTTTGAATAACCTGGCTAATGATGTATATCCGGTTCAGACGATTGAAATACCTCATCACAGCCTGATTTCTGTAAGAAGTACCCAAAAGGGCGCAAACTTAAAGGCGGCTAAGGTATCCAGCAATACCTCCATCTCCGGTGACAGCTATGTGGATGTGAAAGACGGCATGACATTTTCTAAGGAAGATTTCATGTATGGTTTCGTATCCAATGATGATTTAAGTGCCGGATTGTGGAGTAATTCAGAGTATAACGGTACACATAAAGCGGCTTACGTTGGTTCCGGCGGATCCAGCAATACCAGAGTCTGGGCTGAAACATCGAATTTAGCTGCTGGCAAGTCACTGGGGCTTTCCAGTACCTTATGGTATTATGACCGCAAGGTAGAACCTTCTGTGAATGGAGTGAAAAAAGCGTATGTGGTTGAACATGATGAAGATACCATGCGCGCAGCGGACTGTGTTGTGGATATCGGTCCGGGAGCCGGAGAACATGGTGGAGAACTGGTGGAAATTGGTACGGCAGAGACGCTGATGAAGAATGAACGTTCAATTACAGGTGCTTACCTGAGCGGACGTTGCAAAATTCCGGTACCGACAGAACGTAAACAACCGACCGGCTGGCTGAAAATCCGTGGAGCAGCAGAAAACAATCTGAAACAGGTAAATGTAGATGTGCCGCTTGGCATTATGACTGCGGTGACGGGAGTCAGCGGCTCTGGCAAAAGTTCCCTGATCAATGAAGTTCTGTATAAGACGCTTGCGCGAGACCTCAACAGAGCTAGAGTGATTCCGGGGAAACATAAAGAAATTCAGGGACTGGATCAGCTGGATAAGGTAATCAGTATCGATCAGTCACCGATCGGACGTACACCGCGTTCCAATCCTGCAACCTATACAGGTGTGTTTGATCAGATCCGTGATCTGTTTGCATCTACAGCTGATGCCAAAGCACGTGGCTATAAGAAAGGACGTTTCAGTTTTAATGTCAAAGGCGGACGCTGCGAAGCCTGCAGTGGTGATGGTATCATCAAGATTGAGATGCATTTCCTTGCAGATGTTTATGTACCATGTGAAGTCTGCAAAGGCAAACGATATAACCGTGAGACACTGGAAGTAAAATACAAAGACAAGAGTATTTACGATGTTTTGAATATGACGGTGGAAGAGGCTCTTGCTTTCTTCGAGAACATTCCTTCCATTAAGAGAAAGATTCAGACACTCTATGATGTAGGACTTTCTTATATCCGTCTTGGACAGCCATCTACCGAACTTTCGGGTGGAGAAGCGCAGAGAATCAAGCTTGCGACTGAACTCAGCAAACGCAGTACCGGTCGTACCATTTATATTCTGGATGAGCCGACGACAGGACTTCACTTTGCGGATGTTCATAAGCTTGTTGAGATCCTGCAGCGCCTGACAGAGGGCGGCAATACAGTTGTAGTCATCGAGCATAATCTGGACGTGATCAAAACTGCAGATTATATCATAGATAGTGGACCGGAAGGCGGTGAACGTTGAGGTACTGTTATTGCAACAGGTACACCGGAAGAAATTGCTGTCTGCCCGGATTCCTATACAGGCCAGTATGTGGCAAAATATTTAAAGTAAACGGCCGGTTATTGTGCGTGTTAATATCCGCAAGTGTTTTGTTATGAATAAGGGACTTTTCAATTGCTGAAAAGTTGTTTATAATAAGCGTGATTATATGTATAACGAAAGAATATCAGATTTTTACAGGAAGCATATGGAAGGGAGATCTTATGCCTGCAAATGATATAGGAATAGATCTGGGAACGACAAACAGTCTGGTATATTCTACGGGCAGAGGCCTTGTTTTGAGCGAACCATCTGTAGTAGTATATGATAAAGATACAGAGAAGATCAGAGCGATCGGTGAGGAAGCCAGACAGATGGCAAGCCATATGACTTCCAATATGGAAGTGATCTGGCCGATCCGAAGAGGTGTGATCGTAGATTATAATGTAATGGAAAAGATGCTGAAATATTTTATTTCACAGGCTATGGGACGAAGAGCGTTCCGGAAACCGAGAGTCAGCATCAGTGTTCCGAGCGGGATCACGGAGATTGAGCGTAAAGCAATTGAGGAAGCTGCCTATCAGTCAGGAGCCAGGGAAGTTTTTCTTGTGGACGAGCCTATCGCTGCTGCTATCGGTGCAGGTGTAGATATCACCAAGCCATTTGGTAATCTGATCGTGGATATCGGTGCAGGGACTACGGATGTTGCGGTCATATCGGTAGGGGGAGTGGTTGTTTCCGCTTCTGTGAAGGTTGCAGGAGATAATTTTGATCATGCGATCATGAATTATGTACGTGAGAAGCATAGTCTCTTTATCGGGGAGGATGCAGCGGAGAATATCAAGATCAAGATCGGAACAGCCAGTGAAGAAGCGGATCTTCGAACGATGGAGGTCAAGGGCAGAAATATCATCACAGGACTTCCAAAGGTGGCAACACTGACTTCTGAGGAGATCCGGACCGCTTTGAGGGAAACGACCGGGCAGATCGTGGAGACTGTACATGGTGTTCTTGAAAAAACACCACCAGAGCTGGCGGCAGATATCATGGACAGAGGAATCGTTCTTACAGGTGGAGGTGCCATGCTGCATGGAATGGATACATTGATCGAGCAGAAAACAGGAGTCAGCACACTGACTGTACAGGATGCAATGCTTGTAGTGGCTGCAGGAACAGGAAAATATGCGGAAATCATGTCAAGGATGTAAACCGTTATGGGTCGTCTGGACGGCACAGGAGCAGAGAAGAGACTGCCGCAGGAAACTCATACAGATAAGGCGCTGCAGCTGCAGTGCCTTTTGCTGTTATCAGAGGTTTACAGATGGAGAAGAAAATGAGTGAGACAGTTACAGGATATATAGATCATGTGATCTTCCGGAATGAAGATAATGGATATACGGTCATGGTACTGAAAGGGATGGAAGAGGAACAGGAACTGACCTGTGTGGGAACATTTCCTGCAATCACCCAGGGGGCTGCCATTGAAGCTTCCGGAAATTATACAACACATCCGGTGTATGGCAAGCAGTTTCAGATAGCCTCCTACGTAGAAAAAATGCCGGAGGATGCACTGGCCATGGAGCGTTATCTGGGTTCCGGTGCGATCAAGGGGATCGGAGCGGCACTGGCAGCCAGGATCGTACGTCGTTTCGGTGATGATACTATGCGTATTGTAGAGGAAGAGCCGGAGCGGCTGGCTGAGATCAAGGGAATCAGCGAAAAAAAGGCCATGGAGATCGCAGAACAGATGACGGAGAAAGCAGATATGCGCCGCGCTATGATCTTTCTCCAGAAATACGGGATATCACTGAATCTCGGCGCAAAGATCTAGCAGAAATATGGGCAGACTGTATATGGAGTCCTACAGGAGAATCCGTATCGCCTTGCAGAGGATATCAGTGGTGTGGGATTCCGTATCGCAGATGAGATCGCTTCCCGGATCGGGATCCATACAGATTCAGATTACAGGATAAGAAGCGGAATG
>ENA-OQNO01002207-OQNO01002207.1-human-gut-metagenome-genome-assembly--contig:-NODE-2207-length-11549-cov-3.041674_pt1 | contig 11549 bp, 9 predicted proteins | sample MGYA00242629_ERZ504880 | MGnify/ENA primary metagenome ERZ504880 (study PRJEB26092, sample SAMD00036377) | human gut metagenome | host: Homo sapiens | study: EMG produced TPA metagenomics assembly of... | reverse complement strand
GAAAAGTGGAACGCCGTCCGGGCTATGACGGAGAATACGGGACCATACGCTTATTCGATCAGATGGAACTGGACGGAATGGACGGACAGCTCAGCCTGTTTACGGGAGTCGAGATGGAGGAATTGTCACGCATGGAGACGGCTGCGGCTGCGATGGCGGTTCCGGATCATTCATCAGAGCAAGGGGCGAAACAGAGGACAGAGAGAATGGTTGACGCGGGCGGAGACGAAGCGGCCTCCCACCAGCTTGCGTCCGGCTTAAATCCGCAGCAGGAGGCCGCTGTGACAGCAATCTCACGCACCATCAATGTGGCTGCAGGCCCTGGAACGGGAAAGACGAAGACACTGGTGGCCCATGCCTTCCATCTTCTGGAGGAGAGAGGGGTAAAACCGACGGAAATGACTGCCGTTACATTTACCAATCAGGCGGCCAGGGAGATGCGGGAGCGCCTGGAAAGCCAGTTAGGCGGGAAACGATTCGTAAGCCGTATGAGAATCGGAACCTTTCATTCCATTTGCTATGATATCCTGAAAAAATCAGGCCTGGAGTTTACTCTGGCCGATGAATTGGAGATGAAGGATACCGCAGAAGAGGTCATTGCAGACCGGGAGCTGAACCGGCCGGTCAGACAGTTCCTGCGGCAGGTTTCCGCGAGAAAATGCGGTCTGGAAAAAGAGACGGAATCGGTTCCGGCAGAGGCTTACGAGGCGTATCAGAGAAAGCTGAAGGAGCAGGGGATACTGGATTTCGACGATCTGCTTCTGGAAACGCTTCACCTTTTCGAAGAGGAGGGGAAGAATAAAACGATCCGCCAGGGATTCTCTTATCTGCTGGTAGACGAGTTCCAGGATATCAGCCCTGTTCAGTACCGGCTGATTCAGGAATGGAATAAGGGTGGAAGAGAATTATTTGTCATTGGAGACCCGGATCAGGCGATCTACTCTTTCCGGGGATCGGATGCCAGATGTTTTGAAAAGCTGAGAGAGGACTATCCTCAGATAACCACAATCTGTCTGGAGCAGAATTACCGTTCCACTCCGCAGATCCTGGAGGCGGCCTCCGGCGTGATTTCACAAAACGATGGACCGGAGCGAAGACTGATTCCGCAGAGGCAGGCTGGTACTCCGGTGCGCCTGGTGACGGCGTCCGGGGAGATGTCAGAGGATATCTTTGTGGCAAAAGAGATTAACCGCCTGATCGGCGGAATCGATATGCTGGACGCGCAGGGGCATTTGGAAACGGGGGATGACTTAAGAGCCAGAAGCTTTTCGGACATTGCCGTGCTGTACCGTACCAACAGACAGGCGGAGCTTCTGGAGACCTGTCTGAAAAAAGAGGGAATTCCTTATGTGGTTGCCGGCAGGGAAGATTTCCTGATGGAGCCGGCTGTACGGGGAACGCTCTGTTTTTTCAAAGCGCTTCTTAACCCGGAGGACCGGACGGTGCGGCGGCTGAGCTTGAAGCTGTTATGGAAGCTGCCGGAGGATGAAATGTCCGGGAGTATTTTCGATGCGGCGGCTGAGAAGTACCGGAAAAAGATGAAAAAGGAAAAGCCGCAGAAGCTTCTGGAGGCCTGGGTCTCGGATATGAATCTGCAGGAAGAAGAGGGCGTGGCAAAGCTGGCATCCATGTCTGTTTTTTATAAAAATATGGCCGAATTCCTCGATAACCTGACCTTTGGGCAGGAAAGTGATATAAAACGGTGCGGAGGCAAAACGTATACATCGGATTCCGTGACACTCATGACGCTCCACGGCTCAAAGGGGCTGGAATTTCCAGTGGTTCTGATGTGCGGAGTCAGAAAAGGGCTGATTCCACTGGAGAGCGGTAAGCAGGATATCGATGAAGCTGAAGAGCGCCGTCTGTTCTATGTTGGTATGACCCGTGCAAAGGACGAATTGCTCCTGATTACATCGCAGGAACCGTCACCGTTTCTGGAAGCGATTCCAAAGGAAGTGACAACGCGGGAAAATGCAGGAAAACAGCGTGATCCGGGTATGGGGAAGCAGATGAGCCTGTTTGATTTCATGCAGCCGTGATGCGTGGAATATGTGGAAGCGAAATAATGGATTAAACGAAAATGCTGAAAGAAGGTAAAAACTTGAGAGTGTGATTGGAAATAAAAAATGCCCTGACAGATCTCCGGGCACACTTCATTATCCATTATACATAATTTTTTATTACAAGTCTACCATTTTTTCTTTTTTTTGCTAAGATAGTAATATGCACGTAACAGTTCAGACGGCGGGAAAATTGGTGCAGGAAGCAGCGTCAAGCTTGCTTGCAAGCGGCTTTATGCACCAATTTTCACATCGGATGAATATCCGATGCTTCTTGACCAGATTTTTCGGTCAAGAAGATGAGCCGTCTGAACTGCAGCATATGCGCAGAAAGAAGAAGGGAGACAGGCATGAATCAGATAAATCAGACAGACACAAAGAGTATACCGGGAGTCACCCTGGAGGATGAGAGAAATACACTTTCAGAAATTCTTGCCATAGCGGACAGGAATTTAAATCAGGCCAGGTCCTCTGTTGAGAATTTAGCAGATGAACTGCATGAACTGAAGGAAATTTATGATGTTGAGGATAAAGAAGGTCTGGCGTTGTGGTTCAATACCGACGCCAGATTCCAGCAGGTCCGGCAGGAACTGCTCCGCATGGAGCGAAGCAGAAAAAAGCCGTATTTCGGAAGAATTGATTTTACTGATGCCAGTCTGTTAAAGAAAGAGTGTTACTACATTGGAAAGGCAGCAATTACAAAGAATTCCGCAGAGCTGGTAGTCATCGACTGGAGGGCGCCGATCGCATCGGTTTATTATGAAAGTTCCCTTGGAGCGTGTACGTATTCGGTAAAGGGAGAAGGGGCGTTTGAGATCGATCTCTCCAGAAAGCGCACCTACGAAATCGAAAACGATGAACTGAAGGATTTTTACGATTCGGACGTAGTGGCCAATGATGATCTGCTGACAAAATACCTTGCCAGGAATAAACGATCCGTTTTAAATGATATCATTGCAACGATTCAACAGGAGCAGAATGAGATCATTCGTAAGAGGCCGCAGCATAATGTCATTGTACAGGGCGGGGCCGGTTCCGGTAAGACGACTGTGGCCATGCACCGCATTTCCTACATTTTGTATAACTACGATCTGGAATTTCAGCCAAAGGATTTCTACATTATCGGAAGCAACCGGATTCTTCTCAACTATATCACGGGTATTTTACCGGATCTGGACGTTTACGGCGTATCGCAGATGACGATGGAGCAGCTGTTCACGCGTCTTCTGTATGAGGACTGGGATGATCGGAAATATACGATTAAAAAACTGGATCGGGAAGATAAAACGGCCTGTGTAAAAGGCAGTTTTTCGTGGTTTCATGATCTGGAAGCGTTTTGCCGGCGCTACGAGTGGAGCTATATTCCGTTGGAGGACGTCTATACGGAGAAGACAAACCGCCTGCTGATGACCCGGAGCTCCATAGAGGAGCTGCTTAAGAAGTTTGATTTCCTGTCGCTTCCTGACAAGCTGGACAAGCTGACGGAGCACCTGATGGCGAAGGTGGAGAATGAGATATATGGAAGATACTATACGTATCCGCCGGAAGAGCAGAAGGCGCTTCTGAAGTATTACCAGACCTATTTCGGAAAACGGGAGTGGAAGGGTTCCATTTTTGAGTTGTATGACAGCTTTCTGGCAGAGCAGAGGGAAAAAGGAACCCGGATTCCTTCACCTGGAAATTCCTTCGATCTCTATGATCTGGCCGCGTTGGCTTATCTGTATAAACGAATCAAGGAGACGGAGGTCATCCAGGAAGCAAGCCATGTGGTTATCGATGAGGCGCAGGATTTTGGCATGATGGCCTATGGGGCATTGAAGTACTGCCTCAGTAAATGTACGTATACCATTATGGGCGATGTGTCCCAGAACATCTATTTTGATTACGGACTGACAGACTGGGAGGAACTCAGGAGCCTCATGCTGCCAGGGGAATTTGATTATTTCGGGCTGCTGAGAAAAAGTTATCGAAACACGGTGGAAATCTCTAATTTCGCAACGAAGATTCTGCAACATGGGAATTTTCCTATTTATCCGGTTGAGCCGATTATCCGCCATGGAAATGAAGTTCAAACGACGGGCTGCGAGGATGAGGGACGGCTGATTACAGAGACCGCGGGCACCGTTTTGGAATGGCAGAAGAAGGGCTATGAAACGATTGCAGTCATTTGCAGAGACGAAGAGGAAGTGAGCAAATTAACGAAAGAGCTGCGCAAAAAAGTAGAGCTTCGGGAGTTTGATGCGGAAACGGAAGAGTTTGGAAGCGGTGTTATGGTTCTGCCGATCGAATATGCAAAAGGTCTGGAATTTGATGCCGTTCTCCTTTTTAATGCCAGTGAAGAGAATTATCCGTCAGAGGATGGCTTTGCGAGACTGCTTTATGTGGCGGCTACGAGAGCGCTCCATGAACTGGTGGTGCTTTATTCCGGGAAATTGACAGATTTGATTGGTACCACTGTATCAGAGGAGAAGAAACAGAAGTACGTAGTCGTGCGGCAGGAGCAGCCTGCCAGGCGGGTGCGTGAGGAGAAGCCCAAAACCAACAGGGAAATAGAACTGGAACGCGTATCCCATGGGAAATTCGAGATGGAGCTGCGCAACCGCATCGGACCGAAGCGAATCGTCGTTCAGAATTCCATCGAAGAGAAGCGGTCAGAAAAAGCACGCGCTGCAAATAGCCCGTCAGAAAAATCGGAATTTGGAGTAATTCCGGGTACGAACAGCTTAAGACCGCTGGGCCATTCCAAATTAAATCTGGCAGTACGATGGGTGACCGGCAATAAAAGCTATGTTGAGGTGACGAATGCCTGCGGAGTTCTTCGGATCACGCCGATCTCGGAGAACACGGTTCGAATCAGTTTTGCAGGGGAATCATTAGGCCAGCTTCCGGAGATACCGGCAGAGATTGAGCCCACACCAAGGCTTAAATGGAATTACAGGGAAGACAAAGGCCGTGTGGAAGTAAAATTTGGAAAGCTGCTCTTGCGGATCGACAAGAAAAATGGCGGAATCTCTTTCTATACTGAGAAAGAGATGCTTCTTCTCAGCGAAAATCCATCACTGCCAAGACAGATCGCAAACGCTGCCAAAAATCAGACGTGGACCTATTTCGACTGGAGCAAAAAAGAGGTATTGAAGGCGAGAGGGGCGGTCGACCAGCAATGGCTTGATTTGAAGACCACAGCGAAGTATATCTCTTTCGGTGCAAAATCAAAGAGGCCTGCCTGTGTCAAGTCGAACAGCGGCTATCAGATCCTGGTTCCAGGGGGCAGAAGGGTCATGTGCTGCACGATACCGATGTATGGCTCTTATTTATATACGGAAGGGGAAGCGCAGATTGATTATTTTTTCATTGGAGGTACCCTATGCGAAAAGTAACCCTATTCATCGCCATGAGCTTAGACGGCTATATTGCGGATAGAAACGGCAGCGTAGACTGGCTGGCCGGTCAGGAACCGGATTACGACGATATGGAAAGCTATCATGAGTTCATCAAAGACATTGATACAGTCGTTATGGGCTGGAACACGTATCATCAGGTGGCAACTGAGCTGTCACCCGATGAATGGATATACCGTGGGCTGACAACCCATGTTGTGACCCATCGGACCATGGTTTCAACGGAAGAAATAAAGTTTACGAAGGAAGATGTCTGCAGTCTGGTAACCGCACTGAAACAGGAAGATGGAAAAGGTATCTGGATTTGCGGCGGGGCGAACATAATTCAGCCCCTGATAAGGGAAAACAGGATTGACCGATACCATATTTCCGTCATACCAACCATTTTAGGCTCCGGCCTTCCTTTATTTCCGCGGACAGCGAGTCCGGTGGGGGCGCCTGCAGACGGGGAAATTAAATTAAAATGCATCAAAACCCAATTATATAACGGCATAACGGATCTTATTTACGAACCAAGATAACTTTCGTGTAAACGAGGAGAGGAGCACTATTATGCAGGAACGTCCAATTCTGGAACGAAAGAATATCCCCATCGCCTCCCTTTTGAGAACCCCATCCATACGAAAGGAAATTCATTCTATTTGTCAGAATCAATGTGTGGATGACACATTTCTAACCAGCGCATCGGTTACGTTTCGCCAGTTATTTCTTCTGTCTTCGAAAGAGCGGATACCCGGCGGGACGATGGAACTGATATTTGAATTTTTGGCCTCAGAAGACAGGAGCCATCCTGTTTTCCTGGAAGAAGAATACGCTTATTTAAAAGAGCCCGCCTGGTGTTTGAATATGAGTGAAATCAGTTATATGAAGGTCTCTTTGGAGAAAAGAGGAGAGTATGTTTTCTCCATACGTAAAATACAAAAAGAGATTAATCCTGTGTCCGGGAAGCCGTATCTGATACTTTTTCCAGAAGATTCCGGGAAAACCAATGGCTGTTCAGAGGACAGGGAAAGAATGGGGGAAGAGAGGAACGTCACTTTTGATCATGAATATCAGATGCAGGAATTCATGAAAGAAATTATATTAAATGGAGTGGTTGATCTTGAAGACTATTCATAATAAAATGGCAGATTGATAAAAAACAGCCTCATGGTTTCAATCAGAAATTCACTTGCTCTTCTGTTTGAAATCATAAGACTGTTTGATATGAAAACGATCTCTGCCCCAAACGATCCCTACAGGAATAATTCAGTCAGAAATACAGCCGTACATGCGACCAGTGATACGACAAAAAGGCTTTTTCCTCTGTAAGCCAGGAAAATAGCAATCACGAGGGCAATCACAGCCGACCAGACACTTGCCGTGGCGGTTAAGATTGCCGGAAACGTCATAACAGACAGCGTCACATACGGCACGTAATATAAAAATGAGCGGATATAAGTGTTTTTAATTTCTTTTCTTATCAAGGTCAGGGGGAGAACGCGGATCAGATAAGTGACTCCCGCCATGACGAGTATGTATAAATAAATACGGTTATTCATGCTGTTCCTCCCCTGTCTCTTTTACCGGGAATAAATATGCGGCCGCCCCTGCAATCAGCAGTGTCAGAATAATAATTTTAAATCCCGATGAAATGGTATTCAATACCGGTGTTGCTGCAAAGATCAGGCTGCAGACCATGGATACCACGATAACCCCTGATAAAATCCGGTTTCCCTTAGCGGGAGGGATAATAACTGCAAGAAACATGCCATACAGGGCTACATTTAGTGCACTCAAAATACGAGGAGGCAGGAAATCTCCGGAAACCGCACCGAGAAGAGTACCCAGAGTCCAGCCCGGTACTGCGACGGCAATCAGCCCGTAGCTGAAAAATGGACTCAGCCTTCCAGGCCTGCACACGGAGACTCCGAAAATTTCATCGGTAACACCGTATCCGATCAGGAAGCGGTGAAAAAATGGCGTCTTTTCGTCCAGCTTCTGGGAAAGAGAGCAGGACATAAGGCAGTATCGCAGATTTATGATAAATTGCGCCACGGCCATTTCCATAAAGGGCGCCTTCGCTGCAATGATTCCCAGCGCCGCAAATTGCCCCGCCGATGTCAGATTTGTAAAGGACATGATGACTGCCTGCCAGGGTGAAAGACCAGCGCCGGAAGCCATAATGCCAAAGGTAAAGGACACTGCAAAGTATCCGAGACAGATGGGGATTCCGTCTTTTAACCCATTTCTCCATTGAATCGCATTCGTATTCATTTTTATAACCTTCAATTCTTGTATTCTTTTGTTATCAAAATAGTTCCTACAAAATATACCACGAAACTTTACATCAGTAAAGCAAATGTTTATAATGAAAACATTGACCTTCCGGCCGGCGGAGAAATATGCCGATTCGGACTGTTTGAGAGACAAGGAGGAAATCTATGAACAAAATTCATATATCACTGTTCAGCGCGATTGTGCTGGTAATTATTCTGGCAGCATTGTACGGAAATCTGACCGGAAAGAATGATCCGCTGTTTGACCAGGGGACGAAAACCACGTTTTATGCAGAAACAGAGGTTGGAAAGGAGCCGGATATCAGGGCTGAGAATTATTTTTCCGAAGAGGAATATGATTTATCAAAATTTACCTTTGATTTGAGCAGCTGCAGCTGGGAGCAGGAAGGAATCTGCCAGATTCCGGTACTGTATAACGGAAAGGAAACAAACTGCGTGGTTTCTCTGGAAGTCATGGGGGCTGCGGGCAGAATACCGGAGACAAAAGCAGGAATGAACGAGGATACGGCAATCACCAATTAATATTTATTTTTTTTACCCAAAGTGTCACAAATCTCTGGCTGGATTGTTTTATAGTCAGAAGGAGGGGATGGGCATGGAACAGGACGAGTTTACAACTGTATACAGGCAGTTTTACAGGCCGCTTTACGTCTATGCGCTGTCTCTTTCCGGTAACCGGTCTGATGCGGAAGACCTGGTGCAGTCCACATTTTTAAAAGCGCTGTTGTCTTATGAGGGAGGCGGAAGTCTGCGTTACTGGCTTACCAAGGTACTGAAGAATGAGTATTTCAACCTGTGGACGAGGCGTAACCGTCTGGTGGATGAAGGAAGCTTTGCTTTATCGCTTATCAGGCAGGAGGATCACATTCTGGAGGATCTGATTCAGGATGAGGAGAAGCGTCTTTTACTGGAAGCGATTATCACGCTCCCGGTTCACTATAAGGAAGTGCTGCTGGATTCGGTCTATTTTCATTTAAGCGACGAGGAGATCGGAAGATCCATGGGAATCACGAAAGAGAATGTGCGGCAGATCCGGTCCCGTGCAAAGAAACAGGTCATGAGGTTGTTGGAGGTGAAAGATCATGAAGGATTTTGATGAACTGGCAGAAGGCTTGAGTGATCTGCCGGAATGGAATATTATGGAGGACAAAGGCCTGGAGAGGCAGATTGAGCGTCAGATTAACAGAAGGATTACAAAGATCAGCCTTCGCACGCTCTTCGCAGTGGCGATTGCGGCGGCGGTGCTGCTTCTGATCATTAATCCTGTGATGAAACTCTTCAGTTTTAATCCACGCCCCCTGTTTACATCGGCTGAGGCGGCCTACGAGAATGAATTTACGAAATATATGAGGGTTTATTATGAAACTGCCCAGCCATATGTAACGGTATACGATTCCAGCCTGAAGGATTGTGGATTTGGCCGTTACGTAATTGAAATGAGTGTTCTGGACACCAGCAGTCCCATATATGTGGGACTTCCTCCCAATGTTAAGATGAATGTAAACTGGGGCAGAATTGCAGTTGAAGATCCTCAAAATCTTACGGCGGTTACCGCGAACCGTTATGGCTACGGACTGATGAGCGAAGAGGATAAAGCTGCGCTTAAGGAAGAGATGGAAGAACTTCCGGATGCCAGTGTGATTCATTTATCGCTCAGTACCGAGGCCGCGAAACCGGTAACTGAAGTGATCGACGGCCCAATCCAGGTAAACTGTGTGGAAAGATATAATGAAGAAGGAAAGATACGCGGTGGTCTTTCGATCAGGAAGAGCATTATGGGAGGGAATGAACGCGACCGGGTGGGAATGACAGATGAAGAGTTAAAGCAGGAGTATCTGGGGAATCTGGAATATCTGCTGTCACAGCCGCAGCTGTTGAATGCTTTGGGCCTCCGTATGGGAAGCAAAGGACGGTACTACGTATATCCTACGACGGTGGAACCAGTGAAGGTATTGCTGGATCAGACCAGGGAGCAGGCGGTACTGACCACGAAGAACTACTGTATTTCCGGAAAGAAGCAGGAGATACTGGATTATTTGAATACCATAGACTATACTTCTGTCATGGTGGATGATGTACGTTTATCAATTTTGGAACGATGAATACTTAGGATAACAATTTTGGGGAAGAGGAAGTAAATTTCATGCCGCATACAAATTTTACAACACTTTGTTATATCGAAACGGAAGACAGCTATCTGATGCTGCACCGGGTGAAAAAAGAAGGGGATATGAACCGTGATAAGTGGCTGGGCGTAGGCGGCCACTTTGAGAAGGGAGAGAGTCCGGAGGAGTGTCTGCTTCGGGAAGTGAAGGAAGAGACGGGAGTCAGTGCGTCGATTATTAAGTATATCGGAAAGAGCCAGTACTCCTTTAACACGCCGCAGGATATGGTGGAGAAGGATGTTCACTGGTATCTGATGATGGCCGACAGCTATTACAGCAAACCACAACGGGAAGAGTATTTTATCGATTCCGGGTATTATAAGTTCCACGAAGCGTATCATTTACTGAAATTTTCCAACGAGAAGCAGATTTTGGAAAAAGCCTATAATGAATATCTGGATTTAAAAAAGAGCAACTTATGGGGGAATAAGAAGTATTTTTGATGCATGGAATCGTGGATATACACGGATCACACGAAAAAATGGATGCAGGAATGCCGGAGATGCCGGTTTCCTGCATTTTTCGTTTTTTGCGTTTGCAGGCGGAGACATAGGCAGACGGATAGTAGTAATTTCTGAGTTTTCGTATATACTGTTTGGTAAGACTGTCTCTTACCGTTTACAGTATGCCTTGTGGGCCGGATTTCCATACTTTACAGGATATGGCAGAAGAGGTATACTGAATACATGTTTGACAGAATATGAATAAAGAAGCAAGGAGATAAGGCATCATGAGCAAAGCATATGAAAGACTGGAAAAAGTACTGGAAAAGACAATGGCGTTACAGACCGCTCTGATTTTGTTTGAGTGGGATAATGAAACGCTGGCACCCGAGGAAGCCGGAGCCCATACGGCCAGAGTGATCGGAGCTTTATCTGAAGAGTATTACAACATGGTGGCAGGCGACGAGATGAAGGAAGCCATCGAAGCGTGTGAGAAGGAAGAGGGCCTCACAGACGTGGAGAAAGCCATTGTGAAAGAGGCGAAGGAGACGAGGGAACAGCTTGTCTGCATCCCGGCGGAGGAGTACCGCGATAACGCACAGCTGGTATCAGAGGCTACGAGAGTGTGGTCTAAGGCGAAGAAGGAGAATGATTTTGACAAATTTGTTCCCACTCTGAAAAAGGTAGTGGACTACCAGAAGAAATTTGCCTCCTACCGCGCAAAGGATGGCGTAAAGCTTTACGATTCCATGCTGGATCTATACGAGAAGGACTTTAACATGGAACTGCTTGATAAGTTCTTTGATGAGCTGAAAGAGGCCATTGTTCCCCTGATCCGTGAGATCAGGGAACGTGGAAAGAAGATTGAAAACGCCTTCCTGACAGGAGATTATCCGGAAGAGAAGCAGAGAGAGCTGGCGGAATTTCTGGCAGAGTACGTAGGCTTTGATTTTAATAAGGGTGTGCTGGCAGTCAGTGCTCATCCATTTACGACGAATTTGCACAATCATGACGTAAGAATTACGACCCATTACAACGACCATGTGGACAGTTCCCTGTTCTCCGTGATCCACGAGGCGGGCCACGGAATCTATGAACTCGGTATCGGCGACGACCTGACACAGACACTGGTGGGCCAGGGCGCTTCCATGGGAATGCATGAATCCCAGTCCAGATTCTTCGAAAATATTATCGGCCGCAACTC
>ENA-OQNO01002204-OQNO01002204.1-human-gut-metagenome-genome-assembly--contig:-NODE-2204-length-11562-cov-2.349978_pt1 | contig 11562 bp, 13 predicted proteins | sample MGYA00242629_ERZ504880 | MGnify/ENA primary metagenome ERZ504880 (study PRJEB26092, sample SAMD00036377) | human gut metagenome | host: Homo sapiens | study: EMG produced TPA metagenomics assembly of... | reverse complement strand
ATCAGTACATGATCCTGGAAAATGATATTGATTCCCAGCTCACGGCTTTGTACCGGGCCGAATTCAGCAGGAAAAGGAACACCGTTCAAGGTCAGCTCCCCGCTGCTTTTTGTATATACGCCGCCTAAGATTTTAATAAACGTAGATTTTCCGGCGCCGTTTTCACCTACCAGGCCGTGGATCTCCCCTTCCTTTAAAGAGAGATCCAGACTCTTAAGGGCATATACACCATTAAATGATTTGTCTAGTTTCCTTGCTTCTAACAGCATTTTTGCCACCTGCCATTTTCCATGATCTGATCATAACCTGTATCAGCCAAAACTCCCGGACTCATCTGGGCCGCCTGGGAAATTCATACTGTTACTGTGCGTTTTCCTGGGTAATAAGCTCTGCAGGAGCGTACATTTCGCCTTTTTCAATGGTTTCTCCTGCATAATATTTTTTCATCTGCTGGCAGACGATTTCTGCCATACCTTCAAAATTCTGCTTTACAGTTGCCTTTAAGCAGGAGCCATCTTTGATCATCTGTACTGCCTGTTCATTTCCGTCAACACCGGTAACGATCACTTCGTCACGTCCTGCTTCAGCTAATGCTTTTGCAGCGCCGATAGCCGGTTCATCCCATGCTGCGAAAATGGCAGTTACAGAATCCTTATCAGGATTTGCAGTCAGCAGGTTAGCGGTGATCTCTTCTGCATCATTAATGGGCTGTTCAGCCGGTACATGCTGTTCTGTGATCAGTTTAATATCCGGATATTCTTTGATAATGTCATCAAAAGCTTCACAACGTTTCACAACACCTGGATGAGGTCTGTGGGTGAGAGCGATCACAGTGCCTTTTTTGCCCATCAGGTCATCAAAGAGGTAGCGGACGATCAGTTCGCCCATCTGGTAGTTGTCGCTGGTAGCATTGACCTGCATTCCTTCAATAAAACCGCTGTCGCAGCCAAATACCGGGATATCTGCGTCGAAGGCTTCTGTCAGCTGGTTAGCAACCTGGTTGGGATCAGCGCTTACTAAAACAATACCGTCAGTGCCGGAAGAAACCACATCTTCAATACGGCTTGCAAGTTCTGCAAAATCATTGGCAGTGTCGATAACGAACACTTCTGCGCCTTCAGCCTCTCAATTATCTTTGATAAAACCAGTCATCTGGTTGGTGGTGACAGAAGTAAGATAAGGTGTCATAACAGAGATCTTTTTACCTGCAAGAGCAGAGCCGTCAGCAGCTTTTGCAGCGACTTCGCTGGAAACGTCACCTTCAGAAGTTTTTTCAGCATCAGCAGCGGATTCTGTCTGTGTGGTGGTCTCAGCCTTGGCGATAGTAGTTTCATCTGCTTCAGTAGAGCAGCCTGTAAGCAGGATGCCGGTCAGTGCTGCAGCTGCAGCCAGAGTTAAGAAATTACGCATTTTTTTCATAGTGTTCGCCTCCTGAAATAAAGATGTTCTCGTAAAATCAAGTACAAAAAGATTCCGAGAGTATATAAAATTTTTGTTTGCCGGAATACATCTGGAAAATCATTTTGGAAATAAAAAATCCCGGACATGACTTTTACATCATGCCCGGGACGAATTGTTCGTGGTGCCACCCGAATTCACAGATATGGTTAACATTTGTAGTCCACTCATTTTTTTCAAAAATGGTTACTTACTCATGTTTTTTAACCCTGATGTTAACAAAAAAAGCAGCTACTCCATAACCGGAATATCTGCCACCAATCTGTCTCATTTTCAGAGTACGGAAAGTTAAGAAAAATAAAACTTCGATACTCTTATCCTTTAACGCAGGAATCACGGCCTCAGCTACTTGTTTATCGCTTTCGCCTGGCGTCTCACAAACCCATTCCATAAGGAACTCCATACTGCTTTCCACCACCAGCAGCTCTCTGTGATTTCATTCCAGATGTACTCTCTTTGCTCATCGACTTTACGTTTGAATTTTATGGTAATAAAGTAGCACAAATTATAATGACTGTCAATTATAAAATTATAAATTTGAGGATTTTGAAATTTGATTTATAAGGTGAAATTAAAAGATTTTCTAAAGATTGCAGATATCGCATTGACCAGACAGCAGGCATGTTGTAACATGGTAATAACGAAAAAATTATATCACCGTACGCACCGCGTACGCCTCAGAAATTTGGGCACAACTGACAAAAAAAACTTCTTACAAAACCAGGCACAGAAAGATTCTGGGAGAATATAAATGAAAAACGGAGGAATGATCAAATGACGAGAGCCGAATTAAAGCGCAATGCGCGGGAAAAACTTGGAGGAAAATTGTTTGGACCTAACTGGGTCAATGCAGTCCTCGTAATGGCCATTTTCTATATACTGACAACAGCAATAAACGGCATCACAGGCTTAGGTACCCTGATCATGCTGGTGATCGGAGGCCCTTTAAGCTACGGAGTAGCAAAGCTGTTCTTACAGCAGTGTGATGACGGACAGAAAATGAACCCAACAGAAGTATTCAAAGGCTTTTCAGAAGATTTCGGTGGAAGCTTTATCCTATACCTGTTAAGATACCTTTTCATTGCCTTATGGTCCATTCTGCTGATCATTCCAGGTATTATGAAAATGTATTCTTACTCTATGGCATTTTTTATAAAGGCAGATCGTCCGTCCTATGACTGGGGAGGATGCCTGGATGCCAGCAGCGAACTGACCTATGGACATAGGTGGGAGCTGTTTGTGCTGGATCTTAGCTTCATCGGCTGGCAGATCGTAGGAAGTCTGTGTTTAGGTATTGGAACTTTCTGGGTCAACGCTTACAGAGAAGCGACTATTGCTGAGTATTACAGATATTTTGAAAGTAATCAGATGATGGACAGAGATTTCTAACATAAATGAGTCCAAAAGAAAAACAAGCGGCTGCGCCAAGCAGACTAAAGGGCATCTCACAGCGAGATGCCCTTTTTAACCCTTTTTAATTACTGCTGAGCCTTATACTGTTCTAATGCAGTTGCCAGCTGGTCAGGACAGGAAGTTGGGCGTGGGCCGCACTTGATGCCTTTTAAACGCTTGATAGCTTCATCAATATCCATTCCTTCAACCAGTGCTGCAACGCCCTGGGTGTTGCCGGAGCAGCCGCCTACAAAATGAACATCAGTTACCTTATTGTCCTTTACTTCAAAAGAGATGGCTCTTGAACAGACGCCGTGGGTTGTATAATTCATCCTAAGTACCTCCTGATTTTCATAAATGGCCAACAGAAAAGTGTGCCAGTCAGTTCTTGACGGGCAGAAGCCAAACTGTTACCATGTATCTGTGTACGTTTCTATTTGTACACATGTATAACGTTATGGTTCATGTTGTTGCATGACCCGCAACAGTGTACTTTTCATTATGCTTCATGTAAATAAGATTGTCAAGTTGGAGGAAAAAGAATGATCGGAATTATCGGGGCCATGGACGAAGAAGTGGCAATGTTAAAGGAAAAGCTTACAGAGGTTCAGGTAGAAACAAAGGCTGCTATGGACTTTTATAAAGGAAAGTTGGAGGAAAGGACGTAGTGGTAGTCCGTTCCGGTATCGGTAAGGTAAATGCGGCAATGTGTGCCCAGATCCTGGCAGATGTATACCATGCAGATCATGTGCTCAACACAGGCATCGCAGGTTCCTTAAAGGCAGAGATTAATATTGGAGATATCGTGCTGTCTACAGATGCACTGCAGCATGATATGGACGCCAGGGCATTTGGCTATGAGCCGGGCCAGATCCCAAGAGTGGATACGCTTTCCTTTAAGGCAGATGAGAAAATGCTTTCTCTTGCAAAGGAATGCTGTGAAAAGGTGAATCCGGAGATTGGCGTATTTACCGGAAGAGTTGTTTCAGGTGACCAGTTTATTTCTGATAAAGAGAAGAAAAAATGGCTTACTGATACCTTTGCAGGCTACTGCACGGAAATGGAAGGTGCAGCTATCGCCCAGGTATGCTATTTTAACCATATTCCATTCCTTATTGTAAGAGCAATCTCTGATAAGGCAGATGACAGCGCATCTATGGATTATCCAACCTTTGAGGCACAGGCCATCCGCCACAGCGTAAACTTAATGGCAGAGATGATCCGCTGCTTTTAAGTGAAGAAGTATCATAGAAAAAATAATACAAACAGCCAGTTATCAATGTCTTTCAGACCCGGTTCAGAATCGTTTCGTGGGGGAATTTGACGAACGATTTTAAGGGTTCTCAACTTCCAAAATAAAAAGCCGTCGTTATAATAAAGCTTACCGAATGACACAGGCCTGCAGGTGTGTCTGCCGGAATGATCATTCTGCAATGGATCAATGAAATTTGCAGACAGTAAAACAGAAAGGGGAGCTTAATTATGATGAGCTTTTTACAGACAGGAAAAGCATTGTATGTGCTGGCAGTTATCTGCTTTGGAGGTATTTTTGTACGGCTGGCAGCCGGAAGCTTCTACAAAAAACTGATAAAAGAAAGCGCAAATATGGCGCTGACCAAGAACCGGTATTTGCGGAACTTAAAACAGAACGCAGAAGATACATACAGGATCAATATGGGCATGAATAATGCAGCAGTGTATTTACAGAGACAGCTTGGAAACCTGAAATTTTTAGGTTTTTCTTTATCTGGACTTGAAAATCTGGCGGGCCAGCTGACGCTGTTAAGCTTCCTGGCTGGCGGCGTATGCGCATTTCTTTCTTATTGGAACCGCAGCGATAATTCATATATCGTTCTTTACGGTGCAGCAGGGATTTTAGGTGGAATGCTTACCGTTGTAGCCGATTACGGTGTAAATCTAGAAGGAAAGAGAAACCAGCTCCTTCTCAGCCTTCAGGATCATCTGGAAAATGTAATGTGGCCAAGGCTGGAACGGGAAAGCGGCAGCGAGCGTTCCAGCGCAGCGGCAGAAGCAGAGGAACGCCGTGAAAATGGAAATGTGCGCACTATTGGCAGAGACCGTGACAGGAGACTTTCTGGTGCCAGAAGAGGGGCAGAGCAGACTGCGGCAAGCAGGGAAAATGCCCGTGAGGCAGCAAACCGGGACAAAAAAGAGGACCGGTCTGCCAAAGACTGGCTGGATGATCTGAACCCGGAGCAGAAACGGATGTTGGGGGAAATGTTAAAGGAATTTCTGTAAGTATACAAAAGGTCCGCGTAAATGCGGATCTTTATAAAATGATACAAAGGAGTAAAGAAAAAGTTTATGGCAACACATTTTTCTGCTGTCGGGCAGATCAGGCAATTTGCAGGAGAGACAGCAGCTGATATCAGGGAATTAAGGCGGTTTTTAAAGAAAGAAAAGGCACTTAAACTTATCTGCCTGTCCCTGATCGTAGTCTGCTGGGGATTAAAGATCGTTTATGATGATATTTTTATTGACAGTGAGATCATGAGTCTGGAGCCATATGCACTGCTTCAGTCCTGGTATGGAAGCAGGCGCTTCAGCTTGATCTTTACGAAAAAAATATTTCATATGATCCGGCTGGTTCCCTATTTATCCAATCTGCTGACAGCTGCTTTTCTTTTTCTGGCTGCACTTTTGTTTGCATTTTGCCTGCAGACATGGATCCCAGTCCTGAAAAAGAAACCATATGATAAGGGACTGCTGTTAGCAGCTGCCTTTTTTGTAACAGCGCCGTCCCTTGCAGAACAGTATGCCTATACGCTCCAGGCTTTTGAGATCACATTATCTATGTGCATCTGCATGATCGCAGTGTATTGCGCCGGGAGAGCGGTTTATGGAAATGGTTCGGTGATCTGGTATCTGGCAGCGGTGCTGCTTCTGGTATGGACATTAGGCTCTTATCAGGGGTTTTGCGTCTGCTATATGGCACTGGTGTTGATCTCATTTCTGGGAAGCTATGAGACAGATATGCATAAGGGGCAGGAAGAAGCCTTTCTTTATGGTATCCGGCAGGTTATCATTTTTATTATAGGATTTATCTTATATTTCCTTACAGCTTCATTTTTGTGCAGGATCAAAGGCGGGGATTCCAGTTATGTGGATGCCATGTTTATGTGGGGTACCTTAAGTAAGGCAGAGTGCCTGCATTATGTAAAGGATGAATTCCGTGCATTGTATTGCGGTGTGGTGCCGGTCCTTTATAATCGTTTTTTTGGCATAATGGCATTTTGTTGTACCATATTTCTGGCTGTCCGCAGTGTGAAGCTGCATTTTAAGAAATGGTATTGGTATTTTCTTGGGCTGTTCCTGTTATTTGCGTCACCTATGTTTGTTACCCTGTTAAGCGGAATGCGGACACCAGTACGTGGACAGCTGGTATTTCCTCTTCTTTTAGGGGCTTTTGCCTGCATTTTTTATTGTTTTGCAGTGGGATGCCTGGAGCGTTTTAAGGGCTTTTCCGTAAAACCCCGCTGTGTTGTTGTTTCCATTCTTTTTGTGGCAATGTTTTATCAGTCATGGGTGCAGGGAATGGATCTGGTACAGTTAAACCAGACCCTTCATGATACGTTGGTCAATGACCGGATCATCGCACAGCAGATGTATGGGGATATCTGCCGTGTGGCTGACCGCTCTGATATGCAGAACTGTCCAGTGGTTTTTGTAGGAACACGCAGCGCCAGAATACCAAATACAGCGGCAAGAGGAGAAGTGATCGGATATTCCTATTTTGATTTTGGACTGACCAATATCGGGATCAATAATCGGACAACGGGCTTATTTAACCTTATGGGACTGAACCTGGCAACACCTACAGTGGAAGAATATGAACAGGCGCTGCAGGAAGCAGCAGATAAGCCTTGCTGGCCTGCAAAGGAGTCGGTTTTCCTTCTGGATGACGGTTGTGTGGCTGTAAAGCTTTCAGAGTAAAAAAGTCCGTTAAAAATTACAATAACAGGTTATGGAATTGGTAGTGTAAATATGCTATACTAGCACGTAGTTGGGAAAATTTTCACAAATCTCAAAAGTATGCAATCAGAAAAGGAGAGCGGGAACATGAGTAAGGAAGTTGTATTCGATTATTCAAAAGCCACCGGTTTTATCTCAGCTGAAGAGATGGCTAACTTCAAAAAAACAGTTATGGCAGCAAAGGAGACTTTGTTAAGTAAAGAAGGTGCTGGAAACGACTATCTTGGCTGGATCGATCTTCCTGTTGATTATGATAAGGATGAGTTTGCAAGAATTAAAAAGGCAGCAGCAAAGATCCAGGGCGATTCAGATGTTCTGCTGGTAGTAGGGATCGGCGGTTCCTATTTAGGAGCAAGAGCAGCTATCGAATTTTTAAGCAACAGCTTTTACAATGTGCTGTCTAAGGAAGTCCGCAAGACTCCTGAGATCTATTTCGTAGGAAACAGCATCAGCAGCAAGTATATTGCAGACCTTAAGAAAGTTCTGGCTGGAAAGGACTTCTCTATCAATATCATTTCCAAGTCCGGCACCACCACAGAGCCGGCTATCGCATTCCGTGTATTTAAGGAAATGCTGATCGAAAAATATGGCAAAGAAGAGGCTGCAAAGCGTATTTATGCAACCACAGACCGGGCAAAGGGCGCTTTAAAGAACCTGGCAGATGAAGAAGGCTACGAAGAGTTCGTAGTTCCAGATGATGTAGGCGGACGTTTCTCCGTTCTTACAGCAGTAGGTCTGCTTCCGATCGCTGTATGTGGTGCTGATATTGATAAGCTGATGGAAGGTGCTGCTTCCGGCCGTAAGAAAGCACTGGAAACTCCTTACGAAGAAAACCCGGCTCTTCTGTACGCAGCAGTCCGCAACATCCTGCTGCGCAAGGGCAAAGCAGTAGAGATCGTAGCAAATTATGAGCCAAGCCTTCATTATGTATCTGAGTGGTGGAAGCAGCTGTTTGGTGAAAGCGAAGGAAAAGACCAGAGAGGTATTTTCCCTGCAGCAGTAGATCTGACTACAGACCTGCACTCCATGGGACAGTTCATCCAGGACGGCGCACGCATCATGTTTGAAACCGTTATCAATGTAGAAGAATCTCCAGAAGAGATCGTTCTGAAAAAAGAGGATGTAGATACCGACGGTATGAACTATCTTGCCGGAAAGACGGTAGATTTCGTAAATAAGAGTGCCATGAACGGAACCATTCTGGCTCATACCGACGGAAATGTACCAAACCTGATGGTAAAGGTACCAGAGCAGAATGAATTCTATTTAGGTGAATTATTCTACTTCTTTGAATTTGCCTGCGGCGTAAGCGGCTACATTTTAGGCATCAACCCATTTAACCAGCCAGGCGTAGAAAGCTACAAGAAGAACATGTTCGCCCTTCTTGGAAAGCCAGGCTATGAAGCTCAGAGAGAAGAGCTGTTAAAGAGACTGTAAAATATAGCCGGATGTAAAATTTATTTACAGCACTGCACGGGGAGTCACTGAAAAGTGGTTCCCCGTTTTTTATGACGCGGCAGATGGAAATTTAGACAAGTGAAAGGGGCGGATAATTATTGTGGATTATACTAGACGTAAAACGGTTCAAATGGTAGAATGAGCGTAGATTACGTTGCAACAACGAAAGGAGAATTATAAAAATGGGCATGATAGAAACAAAGACAGCTAATGCCATTCGTGTATTATCGGCTGATGCTATCCAGAAGGCAAAATCCGGACATCCGGGACTTCCTTTAGGATGTGCTTCTGCAGCATATGAATTATGGGCTAACCATATGAGACATAATCCGGCAGATCCACAGTGGGTGGACAGAGACCGTTTTATCCTTTCCGGCGGACATGGCTCTATGCTGCTGTATTCATTATTCCATTTATTTGGCTATGGAAACTTATCTATGGATGATTTAAAGAACTTCCGTCAGGTAGGTTCCTTAACTCCGGGACATCCTGAGTATGGTCATACAGTAGGTGTAGAAGCTACCACAGGACCGTTGGGACAGGGAATGGGCATGGCTGTAGGTATGGCTATGGCAGAGGCTCATTTAGCCTCCGTATTCAACAAAGACGATATTAAGATCGTTGACCATTACACCTATGTACTGGGCGGAGACGGCTGTATGATGGAAGGACTTTCCTCTGAGGCATTCTCTCTGGCAGGTACCCTGGGACTTTCCAAGCTGATTGTTCTCTATGATTCCAACCGCATCTCCATCGAGGGAAGCACCGACATCGCATTCCGTGAGAATGTACAGGAGCGTATGCAGGCATTTGGTTTCCAGACGATCACGGTGGAAGATGGCAATGATATCGACGCGATCGGCAAGGCGATCGAGGCTGCAAAGGCAGATACCGAGCATCCGTCCTTTATCACCATCAAGACGCAGATCGGCTTCGGCTGCCCGGCAAAACAGGGCAAGGCGAGCGCACACGGCGAGCCGCTGGGCGTGGAGAATGTGGAAGCACTCAGAAAGAACTTAAACTGGCCGAGCGAAGAGCCGTTCTTCGTACCGGAAGAGGTATACAAAAACTACTCCGAGATCGCAGAGCAGAAGGCAGAGGTAGAAGCTGCATGGAACGTGATGTTTGCCGCTTACTGCGAGGAATATCCGGAGATGGAAGAGCTGTGGAACGCCTATCACGATGAGAATGCAGGTGAAAAAGCCATCGAAGCGTGTGCAGGCTTCTGGAGCAAACCGGAAAAGGCCGATGCCACAAGAAATATATCAGGAAAGATTTTAAATAAAATTAAGACATATATGCCGAATCTGATCGGAGGTTCTGCTGACCTGGCTCCGTCCAACAAGACGAACATGTCGGATCTGGGAGATTTCTCCAGAGATAACCGCGGCGGCCGCAACCTGCATTTTGGTGTCCGTGAGCTGGCGATGACGGCGATCGGCAACGGAATGATGCTTCACGGCGGACTGCGCGTGTTTATTGCCACATTCTTCGTATTCAGCGATTATACAAAGCCTATGGCGCGTCTTTCCTCACTGATGGGAGTACCGTTGACGTATGTGTTTACACATGACAGTATCGGCGTCGGTGAAGACGGACCGACCCACGAACCGATTGAGCAGATGGCCATGCTTCGCGCCATGCCGAATTTCCATGTGTTCCGTCCCTGTGATGAGACTGAGACCGAGTGCGCATGGTATTCTGCACTGACCTCCAAAAAGACACCTACGGCACTGGTTCTGACGAGACAGAATTTAACACCGATGGAAGGCAGCAGCAGAGAGGCGTTAAAGGGCGGCTATGTGATCGACGATTGTGAAGGTACGCCGGATCTGATTTTCATCGCCAGCGGTTCCGAGGTAGAGCTGGCTGTCAATGCGAAGAAGCTGCTTGCAGACAGAAAGGTCCGTGTCGTTTCCATGCCGTGTATGGACTTGTTCGAGGAGCAGTCTGCGGAATATAAAGAATCCGTACTTCCGAAGTCTGTTCGGAAACGTGTAGCCGTAGAAGCCTTAAGCGACTTCGGATGGGGCAGATACGTTGGACTGGACGGAGCCTGTGTAACCATGACCGGATTCGGGGCCAGCGGCCCGGCAAACCAGTTGTTTGAGCATTTCGGCTTCACTGCCGATCATGTGGCCGAGGTTGCCAGATCCTTATAAAGGTGACAGTGCCGTCGGATAATACGAAAGGGAAAAAGGAGTATAGTTCAAAATGGGAAAGAAATGTATTGGCATTGATGTAGGCGGAACCAGTGTAAAGATCGGATTATTTGAGACTACAGGCGATCTTCTGCTGAAGTGGGAAGTCCCCACCAGAAAAGAAGAGGGCGGAAAGTATATCATCGGTGATGTGGCGGCCTCCATTTTAAAGACCCTGGAAGAGAAACAGATTCCAATGGAAGAGGTAGTCGGCGCAGGACTGGGCGTACCGGGACCGGTTATGCCGGACGGCTCTGTCGAGGTATGCGTAAACTTAGGCTGGCACAACGTGAATCCGGGAAAAGAGCTTAGCGCACTCCTGGGCGGTCTGCCGGTAAAGAGCGGCAATGACGCCAACGTGGCGGCCCTCGGCGAGATGTGGCAGGGCGGCGGAAAAGGATTCGATGATATCGTAATGGTAACGCTGGGAACCGGCGTTGGCGGAGGTGTTATCATCGGCCAGAAGATTATTGCAGGCAAGCATGGACTGGCTGGAGAGATCGGCCACATCCATATCCGTGACGAAGAGACAGAGAGCTGCAACTGCGGCGGCGTAGGCTGTGTAGAGCAGATTTCCAGCGCCACAGGCATCGCTCGGGAGGCCAGAAGAAAGATGGCCGCATCGGATGCCCCGTCTGTCATGAGGGAGTTCGGCGACGATATCACGGCGAAGGATGTGCTGGATGCCGCAAAAGCCGGCGATGCGCTGGCACTGGAGACGATGGAAGTGGTAGGCCACTATCTGGGCCTCGCACTGGCACAGATCTCCATGGTAGTGGACCCGGAGGTGTTTGTACTGGGCGGTGGTGTGTCAAAGGCAGGACAATTCCTGATCGATACCATTTATAAGCATTACGATAAGTATACTCCGATCTCCAAGAATAAGAGTGGAATCGTACTGGCGACCCTGGGCAATGATGCCGGAATTTATGGGGCGGCCAGACAGATATTGGATTAATTTGCTAATTTTTCGTTAATATGGCCGTTTGGACTTTAAAATCAGGAATAAACGTGGTAAACTCAAACTATAGATAGTACATAAAGAAAGGGGTATTTTTAT
>ENA-OQNO01002202-OQNO01002202.1-human-gut-metagenome-genome-assembly--contig:-NODE-2202-length-11564-cov-4.849436_pt1 | contig 11564 bp, 8 predicted proteins | sample MGYA00242629_ERZ504880 | MGnify/ENA primary metagenome ERZ504880 (study PRJEB26092, sample SAMD00036377) | human gut metagenome | host: Homo sapiens | study: EMG produced TPA metagenomics assembly of... | reverse complement strand
GGCGAGCAGGCGCGGGAAATCTGCGACGTGCTCGTGCGCTCGGGCGCCATCGACGCCGTGGTCATCGACTCGGTGGCCGCGCTCGGGCCCCGCGCCGAAATCGAAGGTGAGATCGGCGACACCACGGTGGGCCTCCAGGCGCGCCTCATGTCGCAGGCGCTGCGCAAGCTGGCAGGGTCGCTTTCGAAGTCGAACACCACGTGCATCTTCATCAACCAGCTGCGCGAGAAGATCGGCGTCATGTTCGGCAACCCCGAAACCACCACGGGCGGCCGCGCGCTCAAGTTCTTCTCGAGCGTGCGCATCGACATCCGCCGCATCGACTCCATCAAGAAGGACGGCGAGATCGTGGGCAACCGCGTGCGCGCCAAGGTGGTCAAGAACAAGGTGGCCCCGCCGTTCCGCCAGGCCGAGTTCGACCTCATGTACGGCGAGGGCATCTCGCGCGAAGGCTGCATCGTGGACATGGCCGTGGAAGCCGGCGTCGCCAAGAAAAGCGGCGCGTGGTACACCTACGGCGAAGAGCGCCTCGGCCAGGGGCGCGAAGCGGCGAAGCAGACGCTCAAGGAGAACCCCGACCTGCGCGACGAGCTGGAGACGAAGGTGCGCGAAGCCTTCGAAATCCCCATCATCACCCGCTCCACCGAAGAGGCCGACGCCATGAGCCCGGTCGCGAAGCCCACCAAGAAGAAGTAGCATGCCCGCCACCCCCGAGGAAATCCGCGCCGCCCTCCAAGCCCAAATAAAAGCCATAGAGGGCGGCGCCCAGGCACGTACTCCCTTCCCCCATGAGGGCCGCCCCTCCTATTCTCATGAGGCGCCCGACGACCTGCTGGTCGACCTCGGTCCCCGCGCCGCATCCAGCGAGCCCCCCGGTGGAATCTCCGGGGCCGACCCCCAAGACCCCCACGCCGACCCCGCCGCCGCCTTCCGCAAGATCGAGCGCCTGTGCCTCGTGCGCGAGCAGGCCAGCGAGCAGCTGCGTCAGCGTCTTGCGCGCGACGGCTTCGAGCCCGACGCCGTCGAGACGGCCGTTGCCCGCGCGCTCGCCTGCGGCCTCGTCGATGACAGCCGCTTCGCCGACGTGCTCGTCCGCAGCCGCCTTGCGCAGGGACGCGGACGGCGCGGCATCGCCGCAGAGCTCGAGGCGCTCGGCATCGACGCCGACGGCGTGGAAGCGCTCGCCGCGGGCGATGGCGACGACGCGGGGGAGGTCGACCGCGCCCTCGCGCTGCTCGATCGCAAGCCGCCGCGCGCGAAGAACCGGCGCGATGCCGCGTACCGCCGCCTCGCGGGCAAGGGCTTCAGCGCGTCGGTGTCCTCGACGGCCGCCCGCCTGTGGTGCGAATCCAACCCTGAATAGGCTCTCTGCGGCGGCGCATGCGCCGCCGCGCAGGGGTTTTCCGCCCCGCTATTTCAGAATATTTCTTGTCAGGGCTTTTACAAATCAGGCACAACCTTTATCATATGGTGTAGCTTGAGTGATCGTACCTGATGAGGGTACTTCTTATAGACAAATTCATACGATGCCACCCGTATCGCGTGCGTTCGCTCATGCCCGGTTATCCGGGATTTTTTATGCCTTTGTATTGAACCGAACGCTCTATTGGAAACTGAAACGAAAGGGGGAGCGTATGCCCGAGTTCATCTGGCTCATCATCGGAGCAGTCGTCGGCATCGCCCTCGGCTTCGTCGTCACGCGGTACCTGGTCAATGCGTCCACGAAACGTGCGGCGCAAGAAGCCGAATCTGTGGTGACCGATGCGAAACGACAAGCCGAAACGCTGCGCCGCGAGGCCATCATCGAAGCGAAGGACGAAGCCCTCAGGCTGAAGCAGGAAGCGCAGGCCGAGAGCAAGGAGCGCCTGCGCGAAGTGCGTTCCGCGGAGAACCGTCTCTCGCAGCGCGAGGAATCGCTCGACCGCCGCGTCGAATCGCTCGACGCGCGCGAACATCAGATCTCGTCCATGCAGGGTCAGCTCGAGCGTCGCGAACGCGATCTCGAAGACGCTGCCCAGGAAGTCAGCTATCGCCTCGAGCGCGCGGCCGGCATGACGCCGGACGAAGCCAAGGCGGAGCTGCTCGACACGCTCAAGGACGAGGTCACGCACGAGTCGGCGGCCATCATCCGCGATGCCGAGGCCCGCGCGAAGGCCGAGGCCGACAAGAAGGCCCGCTCGATCCTCAGCCTCGCCATCCAGCGCGTGGCGGCGGATCACTCGGCCGAGACCACCGTGTCGGCCATCCACATCCCGTCGGACGACCTCAAGGGCCGCATCATCGGCCGCGAAGGGCGCAACATCCGCTCCTTCGAGCAGCTGACGGGCACGAACCTCATCATCGACGACACCCCGGAGTGCGTCACCATCTCGTGCTTCGATCCGGTACGCCGCGAAATCGGCCGTGTGACGATGGAAAACCTCGTGGCCGACGGCCGCATCCATCCCGCGCGCATCGAGGAGATGTTCGGCAAGGCCGAGGCGTTCGTGAACCAGCGCGTCCAAGAAGCGGGCGAGCAGGCCACGTTCGACACCGGCATCCACGACCTGCACCCCGAGCTCGTGCGCACGCTCGGCCGTCTGCGCTACCGTACCTCGTACGGCCAGAACGTGCTGAACCACTCGCTCGAGGTGGCCTACCTGTCCGGCGTCATGGCGTCGGAGCTGGGGCTCGACCCCATCCCGGCCAAGCGCGCGGGCCTGCTGCACGACCTGGGCAAGGCCGTCGACCATGAAGTCGAGGGCAGCCATGCCGTCATCGGCGCCGACCTGGCCCGCCGCTTCGGCGAGCGTGCCGAGATCGTCCACGCCATCGAGGCGCACCACAACGACGTGGAGCCTTCGAGCGTGCTGGCCGTGCTCGTGCAGGCGGCCGATGCCGTGTCCGCAGCGCGTCCCGGCGCCCGCAAGGAGACGCTCGACGCCTACGTGAAGCGCCTTGAGAAGCTCGAGGAAATCGCGAGCTCCTACAAGGGCGTGGAGCGCACGTACGCCATCCAAGCCGGGCGCGAGGTGCGCGTGATGGTGGAGCCCGAGACGGTGGACGAAGCCGCCACCACGGTGCTCGCCCACGACATCGCGCAGCGCATCGAGAACGAAATGCAGTACCCCGGCCAGGTGAAGGTCGTGGTCATCCGCGAGAGCCGCGCGGTCGGCGTCGCGAAATAGAGCGTAGGCGGCTGTGTCCGACGAAGCGCTTGAAGCGTTCATAGAGGACGTATGCGGTACGAGCCATCTCCGGGTCGAAGCAGACCTCGGGGATGGCTTCGTCCGTTTGAGGAGCGCCGAGGCCGAGCGCCGGCAGGCGGCGCACGACATCCGCTCCACCGAGGATATCGTCATCGAGATGCTGCGCAACGCGCGCGACGCGCACGCGAAGAGCATCTTCTTGGCCGTCTCGCGCGAGGGGCAACGCCGCCGCCTCGTCATGGTGGACGACGGCGACGGCGTGCCCGCTTCCATGCACGAGCGCATCTTCGAGCCGCGCGTCACGTCCAAGCTCGACAGCGTGCACATGGACAAATGGGGCGTGCACGGCCGCGGCATGGCGCTGTACTCCATCGCGGTCAACGCGGAATCGGCGTGCGTCGCGGCGTCGGAAGCCGGCAAGGGTGCCTCGCTCGTGGTGGAGACCGACCTCGACCGTCTGGCCGAGAAGACCGATCAATCGAGCTTCCCCGTGTTCGAACGCACCGAGTCCGGCAACATCGCCGTGCGGGGCCCGAAGAACATCCTGCGCACGGCCTGCGAGTTCTCCATCGAATGCCGTCACGACTGCACGGTGTACCTCGGCTCGGCCACCGACATCGCCGCTACGCTGTACGCGTTCGGCCTCTCGTCCCTCACGTCGGCCGTGCGGGCGTTCTGCACCGACGCCTCCGAGCTGCCCGTGGCCAAGCGGCTGTCCATCGCCGTCGATCCGGCGGGCCTCGCTGACGAAGCGGAGGAGCTCGGCCTGCTCATCTCGGAGCGCTCGGCGCGCCGCATCATGGACGGCGAGATCGCCCCGGTCGAGCCGCTCATCAACCGCGTGCGCATCGAAGGCGACGACGAGTCGCGCGCGCCGGCGCGTTCGGCGAAGGCGAAGGCGGCGATGGGGGATGCACGCGGGCTCAAGATCGCCCCCGACGACCTCGACGCCTTCTCGCGGCGCGTGGCGCGGGCGTTCTCGGACCTTGCGCGCGACTACTACCTCGAGTCCGAGGTGAAGCCGGAGGTGCGGGTGGGCAAGGACGGTGTGCGCATCGTCATACCCATAGAAAAGCTGCGATGAGCGGCAAGCTCGACAACGACATAGCCGCAGGTTGCGCACCATACCATGAATGGTTAGAATAGCAAGAGCACAAGAAATACCTATCTCACGCACAACGGAATCCTAACGCAGCATACATCGCATATCATACGGACTACCCACGACAAAGGATAGGCATGTCCACTTCCGAACATAAGCCAGACGTTGGCTGCTTGAAGGTATCGTCGAAGTCGTCACCGGCATCGGTTGCCGGCGCCATCGCCGGCATGGTGAAGGACGGCGTCAGCGTCGAAATCCAGGCGGTGGGCGCCGGTGCGGTGAACCAGGCGGTGAAGGCCATCGCCATCTCCCGCGGATTCCTTTCTCCCATCGGCATCGAGATCGCCTGCGTTCCCTCCTTCGCCGACATCGTCATCGACGGCGAGTACCGCACGGCCATTCGCTTCACGGTGGACCCGCGCTACACGCGCGGCGTCGCGCAGCCCCTCGGCGACGACCCCCATCGCACCGCTCCCGAGACCCACTGAAACGGACTATGCATACACCATTCACGAACTTGACGTTCTGCATCCGCACGTTCGGATGCCAAATGAACAAGCACGATTCCGAGCGCATCGCCGGCATGCTCGAAGGCCTGGGCGCGCTTCCCGTTGAAACCATCGAAGAAGCCGACATCGTGGCGTTCATGACCTGCTGCGTGCGCGAAGCGGCGGACACGCGCCTCTACGGCCAGGTGGCTTCCCTCAAGAACATCCCGCTGCGCGCGGGCACGCCGCTCTCGAAGCGCGTCGTCGCCGTGGGCGGTTGCATCGGCCAGCGCGACGGCGAGAAGCTCACCGACGAGCTGCCCCACCTCGACGTGGTGTTCGGCACCCACAACCTGGGCTCGCTGCCGCGCCTGCTCGAGGCGGCGCTCGCCGAGGGCGGCCATCAGGTCGAGGTGCTCGACGCGGCAACGTCGTTCCCCACGGAGCTGCCCACGGCGCGCGAGCACGAATGGGCGGCGTGGCTGCCCATCACCATCGGCTGCAACAACTTCTGCTCGTACTGCATCGTGCCGTACGTCCGCGGGCGCGAGAAGTCGCGGCCGCTCAAGGACATCGTGGCCGAAGCCGAGCGCTACGTGGCGTCCGGTGTGAAGGAGATCACGCTGCTCGGGCAGAACGTGAACTCCTACGGACGCGACCTCTACGGCTCGCCGCGGTTCGCGGCCGTGCTCGACGCTCTCGATCAGACGGGCATCGAGCGGCTGCGGTTCGCCACGAGCCACCCGAAGGACCTCAACGACGAGGTCATCGGCAAGTTCGCCACGCTGCGCTCGCTCATGCCGGCGCTCCATTTGCCCGTGCAGTCGGGCTCGGACGCCGTGCTCGCCGCCATGAACCGTCGCTACACGCGCGACCATTACCGCGGCCTCATCGCCAAGTTGCGCGACGCGGTGCCCGACATCGCCCTGTCCACCGACATCATCGTGGGCTTCCCGGGCGAGACCGCCAAGGATTTCGAGGACACGTACCGCCTCGTAGGCGAGGTGGGTTACCATCAGGTGTTCACGTTCATCTATTCGAAGCGCGAGGGCACGCCGGCCGCCACCATGGACGACGACACGCCGCGCGAGGTGATCCAGCAGCGCTTCGACCGCCTTGTGGACCTCGTGCAGGAGCGCGCGTTCGAAGCGAACCAGCGCGACCTCGGCGCCACGATCGACGTGCTCGTGGAGGGCGCTTCCAAGCGCGATACGACGCTTTTGGCGGGCAAGAGCCCGAAGAACCAGACCGTGCACGCTCCGGCCCCGGCCGGCGTGCAGGCGCAGGACCTCGCGGGCAGCATCGTGCGCGTGCGCGTGGACGAGGCGAAAACCTGGTATCTCGCCGGCGAAGTGGTGGACGGGCGCGATGCGGCCGACGGACGCTGATCAGGGCTCCTTTCCGCTGTCGAATCCGGTGATCTGCGTCGTCGGACCGACCGCTTCCGGCAAAACCGACCTCGCGCAAGCGCTCGCGCTCGAACTCGACGGGGAGGTGTTGAGCGCCGATTCCATGCAGATCTACCGGGGCATGGACATCGGCACTGGCAAGCTGCCCGCGTGCGAGCGTCTTGTGCCGCATCACGGGTTCGACCTCGTCGATCCGGGCGAGCCGTTCTCGGCGGCCCTCTTCCAAGACTACGCGCGCTCCCGCTTCCGCGACATCGACGAGCGCGGCAAGCGCATCGTGATGGCCGGCGGCACCGGCTTCTACGTGCGCGCGGCCATCGACGCCTACGAGTTTCCCGGTGGGGAACAGGTGGGCAATCCTGTGCGCGAGCACTACCTTGCAGTGGCGCGCGAGCAGGGCGCCGAGGCGCTGTGGGAGCTGCTGCGGGCACGCGATGCGGAAAGCGCCGCCCTCATCCCGCCGGCCGACGTCAAGCGCGTCGTGCGTGCCTTCGAGCTTTTGGAGGAGGGCGCGACGTACGCGGAGCAGCGCGCCAAGCTCGCCCGAATTCCGCAGCTCGTGCCCGCGGTGTTCCTCGGCATGGAGGTGGACCCCGCCATGCTGCGGGCCCGCATCGACGCGCGGGTGGACGCCATGGTCGAAGCGGGCCTCGTGGACGAGGTGAAGGGGCTGCTCGAGCGCGGGTTTCGCGAGGGCGTCACCGCGCCGCAGGCCATCGGGTACAAGGAGATCGTGGCGGCGCTCGACGGCCGCATCTCCCTGGAAGAGGCCGTCGAGCAGATCAAGCTGGCCACGCGGCGTTACGCGAAGCGCCAGCGGACGTGGTTTCGCAAGGATGCGCGCATCACGTGGCTGCAGGCGGACGAGGCGGACGCGCCTGCGCTGCTCGCGCAGGCGCGCACGGTGCTGCGCGACAACGTTTCCGGGCGGTTTCCGGACGGCGCGCCCGATATGCTATGATGATCTGCACGCATCACGTGCGTTTCTTTCGATCGTTTGAGAACGGAGCACCATCATGCAGACAGCGCGTTTTGTGATCTAGCGGGCCCGAGCGCCCCTCCGACTGTCTTTGCATGCCGCCTTGTCGGCATGCGTTTCCATGCATTGAAAGGTTGACTCCATGACGGAATTCGAATCTGTTATCACGCGGGGCATGACCCCCGTCATCGAAGAGCGCCGCGAGCGCGCGGTGCTCGTGGGCGTGGATCGCCCGGGCACCACCTGGCCGCTCGCCTCCTCGCTCGCCGAGCTCGAGCGCCTGGTGGACACGGCGGGAGCCGACGTGGTGGCCTCCACCACGCAGAAGCTCGACGCGCCGAACCCGCGCACGTTCGTGGGCACCGGCAAGGCCGAGGAGGTGGCCGAGCTGGCGCGCGCCCATGCGGCCGACCTCGTCGTGTTCGACGACGAGCTGACCCCCTCGCAGCAGGCGAACCTCGAAAAGGTCGTCGGGCGCGACGTGAAGGTCATCGACCGCACGGCTCTCATCCTCGACATCTTCGCCCTGCACGCCACGAGCAAGGAAGGCCGCCTGCAGGTGCGGCTCGCCCAAAACCAGTACCTGCTGCCGCGTCTGCGCGGCATGTGGGCGCACCTCGCATCCAACCGCATGGGCGGCGGCGTGGGATCGCGCTTCGGCGAAGGCGAGAGCCAGCTCGAGGTGGACCGCCGTATGGTGCGCAAGCGCATCACGTCCATCAAGCGCGAACTCAAGCATCTGTCCGACGTGCGCGCCGTGCAGCGCGAGAGCCGCTACGAGAGCGGCATGTTCAAGGTGGCATTGGCCGGGTACACGAACGCGGGCAAGTCGAGCCTGCTCAACCGCCTGACGAGTGCCGACGTGCTGGCCTACGACAAGCTGTTCGCCACGTTGGACTCCACCACGCGCAAGTTCGAGCTGCCCGAGGGCCGCGAGATCACCATCACCGACACGGTCGGCTTCATCCAGAAACTGCCCACCACGCTCATCGAGGCGTTCAAGTCCACCCTCGACGAGATCACGGGCGCCGATGTGGTGCTTCACGTGGTGGATGCGTCGTCGGACGAGTACGAAGCGCAGATCGCCGCCGTCGAGGACGTGCTCGGGCAGATCGAAGCCCAGGATTTGCTGCGGGTGCTCGTGTTCAACAAGTGCGACCTGCTCGACGACGAGCATCTGGACGCCCTCAAGGCACGCCATCCGCAGGCGCAGTTCGTGTCGGCGGCGACAGGGGAGGGCGTAGCCGAGCTCATCGACCACATCGCCCGCGTCGCGTCGGCGCAGGACGAGCATCTCGACGTGCTGATCCCGTACAACCGCGGCGATCTCGTGTCCGTCGCACACGAGCGCTGCCACATCCTGTCCGAAACGCACGAGGAGACGGGCACGCATATCATCATGCTGGCGGCGCCTTCGTATGCGGGCCTGTTCCGCCCGTTCGCGCTTGCTTAGAGTAACTCTAAGGCTTATCTGTTCGATCGCTCGACTATAAGAAACGCCCCGCTACTCGAGAGAGCAGCGGGGCGTTCGCGTTCTGCGGGTGCGACGGGTGCCGCGCGATGCTACAGGCGGCGGAAGACCGCGACCACCTTGCCGGCGATGGCGCAGTCGGTGGTGATGATGGGCTCCATGGTGGAGTTCTCCGGCTGCAGGCGGATGTGGTCGCGCTCCTTGTAGAAGCGCTTCACGGTGGCGCCGTCGTCGATGATGGCCACGACGATGTCGCCGTTGTTCGCGACGGGCTGCTCCTTGACCACGACGTAGTCGCCGTCGTTGATGCCCGCTTCGATCATGCTCTCGCCGCGCACCGACAGCAGGAACGACGGGGCGTCGCCCACGATCTCGGTGGGAAGCGACAGGGTGTCGGTGATGTTCTCCTCGGCGAGAATGGGCGAGCCGGCCGCCACGTTGCCCACGAGGGGAACGCTCACGATGTTACTGAAGCTGGGCGTGACCACGTTGGTGGCGAGGACGGCGTCCTCAAGCGGGTAGGTGAGCGCGATGGAACGCGACTTGAGAGGGTCGCGCTTGATGAGGCCCTTTTCCTCGAGCGCCTTCAAGTGCACGTGCACGGTGGAGGGGGAGGAGAGGCCCAGGCTTTGGCAGACCTCGCGCACGGTCGGGCCGTACCCCTTCTCTCGAATGCATTCCTCGATGCAGTCGAGCACCGCTTGCTGGCGCTTCGTCACTTTCTCGGCCATGGATCGTCCTTTCGTCGCCCTCGGTACGTATCGAACAAATGTATGAAATTTCTATTGACATGAACCTTTGTTCGACCTATTATATACGCGAACAAAGGTTCTACGCAAGAGCAGGAGGGCACAAAATGAAGAATTTTGATACGAAGTACCCCGTCGAGGGATCGTCGGCCCTGCAGCCGCACTACGGTGCAGCGCCTGCTCGGCATGCGCGCATCATCGCATTTCCCGAGGTGCAGGGCGCATCGGCCGCGCCGCGCGTCGAGTCGCGCATCGCGGCGGGCCTGCGCAACGGCACCGTGCAGGGGCTGTCGTTCGGCCGCATGCAGCGTTGGCAGGCGGCTCTCGGGGGCTGTGCGTTCGCGGCGCTCGCGCTCGTCGGCGTCGTCCTCGGCCTGTAAGCCGTCTCGTAGCACCCTCGGCCCGTTGCGGCCGTTCCATAACCCACAGATGCTGCGTTTCTGTGGCTGCGTAGCGCCTCCGCCACCCCGGAGGCGCGTCCGTTTCGGGGTTTACACCGCACGCACCGCGTGGTAGACTCGGCCGAGCGATACCGTCTGCGCTCGCCGCCCATGGCATGGCCGAGCGCCTCTTGAAGGAGACAAGGAACATGAAGCTGTAACGAAAGCCCGCACGTCGCCCCTTGCAGTATTCGACCAACCGCACCGGGTGCGCTTTCGTTATCGTTCGCACGTTCCTCATCAGCCACCGCATAGTCCCTATGCTCGCTGTTTCAGCGTCGTTGAACGCGACCCGAGCCACCCGTGCGCCTCTCAGACGGAGGTTGCCATGTTCGTTACCACCCATCATCTTTCCCATACCTACGAAGGCGCCGACGCTTCGGCGCTCGACGACGTTTCGCTCACGTTCGCTCCGGGCTGGACGGGCATCGTCGGTGCGAACGGGGCCGGCAAAAGCACGCTCGTAGAGCTGGTGTGCGGCACGCTCGCTCCCGACCGGGGAACGGTGTCCCCGCAGCTGCGCGGCGCGATATGCGAGCAGTCGACCGCCGAGCCTCCGGCATCGCTCGAGGAGTTCGCCTGCGACTACACGTCGACGGCCATGAAGCTGCGCACCCTTCTCGACATCGACGACGAATGGCTGTGGCGCTACGGCACGCTGTCGCACGGCGAGCGCAAGCGCATCCAGATCGCATGCGCGCTCGCGGCGGAACCGCAGGTGCTCGCGCTCGACGAGCCGACGAACCACCTCGATGCCGAGGCGCGGACGCTCATCATGCAGGCCCTCGCCTCGTTCAAGGGAATCGGCTTGCTCGTGTCGCATGATCGCACGCTGCTCGACGCGCTCGTCAGCTCGTGCGTGTTCATGGACGCGGGCAGGGCCGTTGCCATTCCGGGCGGTTACACGCAGGCAAAACGCGAGCTTGACCTGCGGCAGGAAACGGTACGTACCGAACGTCAGCAGGCGCGCGCCGAGCTGTCGCGCATCAAGGCCGAAAGCGTTCGGCGCGAGGGCGTTGCCGCGCGGGCCGACGCGCGGCGTTCGGCACGGCATCTCGACAAGGGCGACCGCGACGGGCGGGCGAAAATCGGCCTCGCCGTCGTCTCAGGGCAGGACGGCAAGGCGGGAAGGATCTCGTCGCAGATGGGCAAGAAGGTCGAGGCGGCGGAGAAGCGCGTGGCAAGCCTCGAGGCCAAGAAGGTCCGTCGCAGCTCGCTCGAGCTCGACGCCGAGCCCGCGCCGCGCAAGGTGCTCGCACGCGTTCCGGCGGGCATCCTGCCGCTCGGGGAACAGCGTAAACTGCACCATCCCGAGCTGTACCTGGGCAACGCCGACCGCGTCGGCCTCATCGGCAAGAACGGCGCAGGGAAATCCACGCTCCTCGGACACGTGCTCGACCAGGTGACGCTGACGGAGGGAGTGTCGTACCTGCCGCAGGAGGTGAGCGACGCCGAAGTGCGCGCGCTGTTGGACGAGGTGCACGCGCTCTCGTCGGCCGAGCGCGGGCGGATGCTCTCCATCGTGGCGCGGCTCGAATCGCCGCCCGCACGCGTGCTCGACGGCAACGACCTCAGCCCCGGAGAGGTGCGCAAGCTCCTGATCGCACGGAGCCTGCTTTCCTCGCCGCACCTTATCGTCATGGACGAGCCGACGAACCACCTCGACATCCGCTCGGTCGAGGCCTTGCAAAACGTGCTGGCCGATTGTGCCTGCGCGCTCATGCTGGTCTCCCACGAC
>ENA-OQNO01002194-OQNO01002194.1-human-gut-metagenome-genome-assembly--contig:-NODE-2194-length-11600-cov-2.800139_pt1 | contig 11600 bp, 8 predicted proteins | sample MGYA00242629_ERZ504880 | MGnify/ENA primary metagenome ERZ504880 (study PRJEB26092, sample SAMD00036377) | human gut metagenome | host: Homo sapiens | study: EMG produced TPA metagenomics assembly of... | reverse complement strand
TAATGCAAAATACTCCTTTTTCGTGCTGGATGGCATAAGAATAACTTCCCAGCCGTACCGAAATCTGAAGCATAGGAGGAGTGCAGCATTGTGTTCCCGCCCACGCTACGGTAACAATATTGCTGTTCCCGGCCTTATCGGCACAGGTTACCATAACCGCCGGGAGCGGGTACAGCATATTGCCGGGCTTCCACTCTTGCTTTCCCATTGATTCCGCCTTGCTCCTTCCTGTCTATGTTCATGCAGAAACTTTCCTACACACCAAGTATTCCCAGAATTTGTAAAATAAACAGGGCCGCATTTGCCAGAGTGACAGCCAGCGTTATGATCAGCATGGGCTTCAGCCCCCGGTTGGCTTCCTTCAGCTCCTCCGTCTGTTTTTCTTCTTCCTCAATCTCACTGACCATGCCCTTTGCGGAGCGGAATGTCAGGATCGCGATGACCAGACAGCCGATTCCCATGACGGTCAGTGTACCCTGAATCAGGTACTTGGAAAAGCCCGCCATCGGCATGTCGAAAATGCCTGCCCAGCATAAGACGGCAAAGACGGTGATGGCTCCTCCAACCAGTAAAAATGCGGAGGCGCTGGATTTACGGTCTTCGTATTTCTGAGATTTCTTCACGTAGGCAGCGGGCGGGCGCACCGGCTTTTCCGCCTTTGGCATCGCCCCGGATTCCTCTCCGGATTCCTCGCTGTCCAGGTCTTCCTGCATCAGGGCGTCCGGCTCTTTTGCCAGCGCCGCCTTCTGCATGGCGAGGGCTTCCTCCTTCGATTCAAACAGGGGACCGCCGCAGTCGGAACAGACGGTAACTCCTTTGATAAATTCCATGTCACATTTAGGACAGTATGGCATGATGTTCTCCTTTGCATATGGTAATATAGGTAAATTATACCTCTCAATCACAATTTCGTCTATGAAGAAATGAAAATAGAAAAAAGTAAGGGCGTTTTATGCTTCCCTTTCTGAGCAAAATACGATAGAATAGAGAAAGACATATTAGGAAGGGTTTCAGATGAGTATTAGGATCAGGTTTGCATTAAGGCCAAAGAACCGGCTGACCGGCAGCCGTGAATGGACGCCGGAGGCCGCGGAGACGATGATTAAGGAACTGGCCGGAGAGCAGGGATATACATGCGAGTCTCTATCCGGATGTCTGCTTTGCAGGTTTTGTCCAGAGGGCTATATATGGTTCCACTGGGATAAACGGATCCTGCGGGGGGAGTCCCAGACCAACATCGTGGGGCCCGGCTTTCATGTGGCTGTCATAGCATTTTTAGAGCAGCTGGCCGGGCAAGGAAAATTAAAATTAAAAGTTGATGACAAGACGGGCTATTACTGGAGAAGAGATTTTCTGACTATGCGGAGAAAGTATTTCTATCAGTGGTTTATGGATCTGATGAAACTGGTGTCCGGATGGGAGAATGGGCCGGAATATACATTTTGCTGGCCTTCCAGCTACTATATACCGGAGAAGCAGGAAGGGAAGCTGATTACACATATCCGCCCTTTTTCGTTTATGGAAATTCGCGGAGTCGTGAATTCAGGACTCAGTATGGCATTTGCCAGGGATTTTTTTATTTGGAATGAGATTGAAAAGGATGCCGTTTACTACAGAAACTGCGCACTGGTGCTTTTAAATCAGAGCTGCTTTTTTATGCCCTCCAGCAGGTGCGAGACGGATAAGAAGGTCAATGACAGGATTATCGAGTGCCTGGAAAAGGCGCTGGCCATGGATTCCAGTCTGCCGTTTCCATTAAAAGAATATCTGGAGATATGCCGCCTTGCAGAGCATGAACCGGTGGATGTAAGCCATGCGGAGCCGCTTTCGAGAGAGCTTTTCGTGGGCTGCCGGAGACATCTCATTTACCGGAAGCTGGGCAATATGAAATTCTGCCTGCCGGGATCTTTCATGTTCGATGAAAACTGCCGCAACGGCATGGACCACTACTACGACGGTGTGGGATACGGAGGTCATGACCTCTATATTTATGCGGTAGTCCTGGGAACAGGCGGCACTTCCAGATTTAAAAAAGCATGGTTCGAACAGGGGACGCCGGAAGAGGAGTTCCTGTTTGATGTGGATAAAGGAAAGGGAAAAGCGGTCTTTTATGCGCCCGAAGAGAAGGACGGAGAGATGGTTTACAACATGTCCGCCCAGGTTCTCTACAAAGAACAGAGAACCAATATCAACATAACCTGCAGGAAGCCCGGGGAGATGGAATGGGCTCTTGATCTGGTGAAAAAGATTACAATAACGGAATAGAGGATTTTATGGAACAGAAAGAGATGAAAACGGGAACACTCTTAAAACGGTTTGTTCCCTATTATAAGAAATACACACGGATTATGGTGTTTGACCTGCTGTGCGCCTCGCTGACCACGGTCTGCGAGCTGATTCTGCCGCTGATCCTGCGCTATATCACCAATCAGGGACTGAAGGATCTGGCCTCACTGACCGTTCAGACGATTGTGGGCATTGGTGTGCTCTACTTTGCCCTCCGGATTGTGGACGGTCTGGCCAGCTTCTATATGGCGTACACAGGCCATGTGATGGGCGCCGCCATTGAGACGGATATGCGTCAGGATGCGTTTGAACATCTGCAGAAGCTGTCGGATAATTATTTCAACAATACGAAGGTGGGACAGATCATGTCCAGGATCACCAGCGATTTGTTCGATGTGACGGAGTTCGCCCACCATTGTCCGGAAGAGTTTTTTATCGCCTTTTTGAAGACCGCTGTGTCCTTTGTCATACTGGCGGGAATCAATCTTCCCCTGACGGTGATCATATTTGTGTTTATCCCCGTGATGGCGGTCTCCTGCTCCTACTTCAACATTCAGGTGAAGAGGGCATTCAAGAAACAGCGTAACCATATCGGTGAGCTGAACGCCAGAATCGAGGACAGCTTACTCGGCAACAAGGTGGTCCGTGCCTTTGCCAACGAGGGTGTCGAGATCGAGAAGTTCAATCGCGATAATCAGGAATTTTTAAATATCAAGCGCCAGACCTATAAGTATATGGCGGCGTTCCAGAATACCATCCGCATGTTTGACGGACTGATGTACGTGGTAGTCATCGTTGCGGGCGGCATCTTTATGATTAAGGGGCTTATCGATCCCGGCGATTTAGTGGCCTATACCATGTATGTGACGACGCTTCTGGCGACAATCCGCAGAATTATCGAATTTGCGGAGCAGTTTCAGAGGGGAATGACGGGAATCGAACGTTTCACGGAGCTGATGGACGCATCGGTGGATATTTTCGATGAAGAAGGGGCGGTTCCCTTACGGGATGTACACGGAAGCATCACATTTGACCGTGTGTCCTTTGAATATCCGGATGATCATAATCCGGTCCTTTCGAATATCGATTTAAAGATCAGGCCGGGGGAGAAGGTTGCCCTGGTGGGGCCGTCGGGCGGCGGAAAGACGACGCTGTGCAATCTGATCCCGCGTTTTTACGACCCTACCGAGGGACGGATTCTGCTGGACGGACAGGATATTAAGAATGTAACGCTGCAGAGCCTTCGCGGAAGCGTCGGCGTCGTGCAGCAGGATGTGTACTTATTCTCGGGTACGGTTTATGAGAACATCGAGTACGGCCATCCGGGTGCCTCCAGGGAAGAAATCCTTGCGGCGGCGAAGATGGCGGGAGCCCATGAATTCATCATGGGGCTGAAGGACGGCTACGACACGTATGTGGGCGAGCGCGGTGTGAAGCTTTCAGGCGGCCAGAAGCAGCGTATCAGCATAGCGAGGGTATTTTTAAAGAATCCGCCCGTCCTGATCCTGGATGAGGCCACATCTGCCCTGGACAACGAGAGCGAACATCTGGTATCGCAGTCTCTGGAACGTCTGGCGGCGGGCAGGACAACCCTTACGATTGCACACAGGCTGACAACCATCCGGAACGCGGACAGAATCCTTGTCCTGTCCGGCAGTAATATTATAGAAGAAGGAAATCACGAGGAACTGATTAAGAAGCAGGGAATCTATTACCAGTTGTACACCTCCGCAGGCGAAGCGGAGCAGAATTAGTGCGGTCCAGCGTATTTACGCCGGAAGGCACTAGATGGAAAATGAAGGAGAATAGCAGATGAGAGTAGCGATTGTTACGGACAGTAACAGCGGAATTACACAGGAGCAGGGAAGACAGGCGGGAATCTATGTGGTTCCGATGCCCTTTATGATGGCTGGAGAGACGTATTTTGAGGATATCAGCCTTACACAGAAATCATTTTATGAGAGGCTGTCGGAGGGCGCGGATATTTCCACGTCACAGCCGTCACCCGCGTCTCTGATCGACTTATGGAACGAGTTGTTAAAGGATCACGACGCTGTGATTCACATTCCCATGTCCAGCGGCTTAAGCAGCTCCTGCGAGACGGCCCACGCGCTGGCCGCCGACTTCGGCGGAAAGGTGCTGGTGGTCAATAACCAGAGAATTTCTGTTACACAGCGGCAGTCCGTTCTCGAGGCGAAGGCCATGGCGGATCAGGGAATGAGCGCGGAAGAGATTAAGAAGGTGCTGGAAGAGACGGCCTTCGATTCTACCATCTACATTACGGTGGACACCCTGGAGTATTTAAAAAAGGGAGGCCGGATTACGCCGGCAGCGGCACTGCTGGGAACATTTTTGAAGATTAAGCCGGTTTTGACGATTCAGGGAGAAAAACTGGATGCATTTGCCAAGGCGAGGACCATGAAGCAGGCGAAGAGTATGATGATTACAGCCATTAAGAAGGATTTGGAGGAGCGTTTTTCCGATCCGGAGGGCGCGGCTGTCCATATGGCGGTGGCCCATACGGATAATGAGACGGCGGCTCTTGAATTTAAAAAGGAACTGATGGAGCTGTTCCCGAAGGCCGGCGATATCTACGTGGATCACTTATCCTTAAGCGTGTCCTGTCACATCGGACCGGGAGCGCTGGCCGTCGCCTGTACGAAGAAGCTGTCTCTATGAGCGGAACAGACCGGGAGGTGTGCTTAAGATGTTCTTCCAGGTAAAACCGATTAAACTGAAACACACCGTAAGCTTAAGGCTGGTGCTGATCCTGTTCTTCCTGATCGTCGGTCTGGCTCCCATGCTGATCCAGAATAAGATCATGCTGGGAACCTACAGGCAGAACCAGATCGACGCGCGGATTCAGGATATTCAGAACCAGTGCTCGATCCTGAGCAATAAGATGACGCGGGGCGGCTACCTGGTGAATGAACCCAGGGATACGCTGTTAGACAATGAGATGTCTGTGAAAGCGGACATGTTCAATGGCAGAATTGTCATCGTCAATAAGAATTTCCGGATTGTTTCCGATACATTTTCGCTGTCTCTTGGCAAGCTGAACGTATCGGAGGAGGTGATCCGATGCTTCAACGGGGAGAACAGCAGCAAGTATAATTCCGACAAGAATTACGCGGCTCTGACGATCCCGGTTTACTCCAACAGCGAGGACAAGGTAATCGACGGTGTCATGATCGTGACGGCGTCCACCGAGGATCTGCTGACGCGGCTGTCCTCCGTGTCGGAAAAGGGCAGCTTCCTGCACCTCATGATATTTTCCATCCTGGCGATTCTCGTCGTGCTTCTCGTCAAGCTTCTGATGAATCCGTTTAAGGAGCTGCAGTGGAAGCTGAAACGGGTGGAGGAAGGCAACCTGGATGAGGAACTCTCCTCCAACGCGTATACGGAGACGCGGCAGATTACGGAATCGATCAGCAAGACGCTGAAAAAACTAAAGGCGGTGGATCAGTCAAGGGAAGAATTCGTATCGAATGTATCCCATGAGCTGAAGACGCCCATCACCTCCATCCGTGTTCTGGCAGATTCCCTGATGAGTATGGATGACGTACCGGTGGAGCTGTATCGGGAATTTATGACGGATATCTCGGATGAGATTGACCGGGAGAGCAAGATTATCGATGACCTTCTGTCTCTGGTCCGCATGGACAAGACGGCGGGGGCCGAGTTAAACATCGCGCAGGTGAATGTCAACGGCCTGCTGGAGCTGATTTTAAAGCGACTCCGTCCGATCGCCGGAAAACGCAATGTGGAGCTGACCTTTGAGAGCATCCGCGAGGTGACGGCGGACGTGGACGAGGTAAAACTGTCCCTGGCTCTCAACAATCTGGTGGAAAATGCGATTAAATATAACGTGGAAGGCGGATGGGTGCGCGTCACTCTCGACGCGGATCACAAGTTTTTCTACGTCAAGGTGGCAGACTCCGGAATCGGCATATCGGAGGAATTCCAGGAGCACATATTTGAACGATTTTACCGCGTGGACAAGGCACGTTCCAGGGAGACCGGGGGTACCGGCCTGGGCCTCGCCATCACGAAGAATATTATCCTGATGCATCAGGGAGCGATCCGGCTTACCAGCAGGGAAGGCGAAGGAACCACGTTTACCGTGAGAATCCCGCTCACCTATATTCCATAGAAACAGGAGGACGTAATTTATGAAACGATGGATATACAGTCTGCTCCTCCTGGTGCTTCTTGTCGTTCTGGCAGGCTGCCAGAGGAGAGACGGGAATGAGGAACAGACGGAGGGAGTGTACCAGATCTATTATATGAATTCCTCCATGACGAGGCTGGAACCACAGGACTATACGATGCCGCAGATGCCAGCAGACGGGACAGCCACAGAGACGGACTGGAAGATCACCAATCTGATGGAGCAGCTTAAGACGGTGCCGCAGGATTTAGACCGCCAGTCGGCTGTCCCGGATAAAGTGGGATTTGAACGGTATAAGCTGGAGGATACGGTACTCTACCTCTATTTTGACAACAATTACGCCATGATGAATCCGACGAGGGAGATCTTATGCAGGGCCGCTCTCGTGCGGACACTGACCCAGGCGGAGGGCGTGGACTACGTGGCTATCTATACGGCGGAGCAGCCTTTGATGGACAGCACCGGCGTGCCGGTGGGCGCCATGACAGGAGCCGATTTTATCGATAATATCAGCAATGTCAACGCGTTTGAGAAGACGGAGCTGACCCTGTATTTTGCAGACAGCACCGGAGAAAAGCTGGTGAAAGAGCAGCGGGAGGTCGTACATAACGTGACCACTTCACTGGAGAAGCTGGTGGTGGAACAGCTGATCGCCGGGCCGGACAGGCCGGGAATCAACGCGACGCTTCCAAAGGATACGAAGCTGTTAAACGTATCGGTCAATGAAAACGTCTGTTATTTGAATTTTGACGCATCATTTTTAAATAATTCGCTGGATGTTAAGGAATATATCCCAGTCTATTCCATTGTGAATTCTCTGGCCGCCGTTTCGTCTGTCAATAAAGTGCAGATCGCGGTCAATGGTTCCCAGGATGTGATGTTCCGGGATTCCATATCCTTAAACCAGCTGTTTGAACGCAACTTGGATTACAACGCGGAGAACGAAGACAGTCCGCAGTAAACAGGAGGAAAGTATTTATAAAACGTCCATTATGTCTGATAGCAGGGGGATTCGTACTTGGAGAGACCGTCGTTCTGCTTTCTCTGACATCAGGACTTCTGATTCCGGCGCTTCTGGCGGCGGGAACAGGTGCAGTATGCCTGAAAAGGAGGAGCAAAGGTGCCGTGTGGCTGCCTGTGTTCCTCCTTTTTGTGCTGCTCGGAATGGGACGGGCAGGGGTTACGAAGCTGAAATGGGAAGCGCGGGAACGGGCCTGCATGGAGATGGCCGGCGTCTATACGGAGTTGCATGGACGGGTGAGTGCAGTGGAAGAGTCTGAAGGAAAGGTACAGATTACGCTTGAGGAAAATATAGTGCGGCCGCAGGTGGGGGGCGGAGAGGGCCGTTCCTTCAGCATGAGCCGGCAGATTCCCTGTGTCCTGGTATCGTGGAAAACGGATGGGGCGGAAGATATGCCGGACGCCCGGGACTTTAAGATCGGCATCGATGTTACTGTGAGAGGCAAGCTGGAGTTATTTGCACGCGCCAGGAATCCGGGTGAGTTTGATTCCAGGAGTTATTACCGCGGGCAGGGGGTGGACTGCCGCATGTATGGGGAAGAGGTGGAGATTTCAGGAGGAGACGTCTCCCCGCTTCCGGAGCTTTTGCGGCAAATCCGGGAAAAGGCGAAGCATAATATTATGAGATCTGCGGCGGTGGAAGACGCGGGTATCTTTTCTGCGGCCGTTTTAGGGGATAAGAAAGCGCTGAACAGCGAGATTAAGGATTTATATCAGAAGAACGGTATCGCTCATCTGCTGGCCATCAGCGGCCTTCACTTATCAATTATCGGAATGGGGGGATATAAGCTGTTAAGAAAAGCCGGTTTAGGCTATAAAGGAGCCGGACTGGCGGGAGCTGCTTTTATCTTCTGCTACGGCGCGATGACCGGCGCATCACCTTCCGTGGTGCGGGCCGTCGTCATGATGAGCACCGGTTTCCTGGCTTCTTATCTGGGAAGGACCTACGATCTCCTGTCGGCGCTGTCCCTGGCGCTTCTGATGCTGGTATGGGAAACGCCGGAGCTTTTGACGCAGGGAGGTGTTCAGCTGTCGTTCGGCGCTGTCTTTGCCGTGGGAGGCGTGCTTCCTGTCATTCAGGATTATCTGGGGAAGGAACGAAAGATTCTGGGCGCGCTGGCGGTGAGTGCTGCAATTCAGCTGGTGACGCTCCCGATAATTCTGTGGGATTTCTTTCAGTTCCCTGTTTACGGAATTTTCCTGAATCTGCTGGTAATTCCTTTGATGGGAGGCGTCATATGCTCCGGGATCGGGACGGCTCTGCTGGGCGGGATTTCCTGTAAGGCGGGTGCGCTGGCCGCGGGAACCGGTCACTATATACTGCGGTTTTATGAATGGCTCTGCCATGGGACGGAACGCCTTCCGTATCATACGCTGGTGATGGGAAGGCCGGCTGCTGCGGCTGTGATTCTTTACTATATGGTGCTGCTGGTGGTGCTGATCGGGATGAAGAGAGTGATAGGGAAGAGAGACGAAGCGGAAAAAGAGAGAGAAGAGGTAAAAGAGAGAAAAGAGGTAAAAGAGAGAGAAGAGGTAAAAGAGAGAGAAGAGGTAAATGGGGGAATAGAAGGAGACGAAATAATTGAAATGACCGAAAAATCCCGCCCAATATGGCTGAGAACGGCCCTGTTTTTCTGTATCTGCGTATTTCTGCCCTGTATTCTGATGCCGCGCCCTGTTGACGGGATGGAGATTCTGTTTCTGGATGTGGGACAGGGGGATGGAATTCTGCTTCGTTCCGGCCGCGGCGCCATGCTGATAGATGGGGGGAGTACTTCAGAGAAGAAACTGGGAGAGTACCGGCTGGAGCCGTGTCTGAAGAGCTGCGGTGTATCGGTGATTGAGTATGCCTTTGTCAGTCATGGCGATCTGGACCATATAAGCGGCATCCGCTACTTACTGGAGTCCTGTGAAGAAATAGAAGTGCGCAATCTGCTTCTTCCCTGTCAGGGACAGGAGGATGAGGCGCTGTCTGATCTCGCTGAGCTGGCAAGGGCGCGGGGGACCCGGGTGGCCTTCCTGGAAGCGGGAGAACACTTTCTTGTGGAGGGGATTGGGATCACGTGCCTCTATCCGGGAATCCATGATATCCCCGCGGATAAGAATGAGGAATCGGAGGTGCTGAAGGTGGATTATGGAAACTGCCATATTCTGTTTACGGGAGATATGAGCGGGGACGGAGAGCTGCGGCTGCTGGACGCCCTGTCAGAAAGGACAGGAGTGCTTTCTGAGATTCAGATTCTGAAAACCGCCCATCACGGTTCCCGTTTTTCTTCCGGAGCGGAATTTTTAGACGCGATGGGCGTCAGGTGGGCAGTGATTTCCTACGGGGAGAGGAATTCCTATGGACATCCGCATCAGGAGGTACTGGACCGTTTCCATGAGCGGGGAGTGAAGATCTATGAAACGGCAAAAGGGGGAGCAGTTACGCTGAAAACAGATGGGAAAATGGTGCGCTGGAAGGCGTTTTTGCTCGTTGACGCATTCAAAATCCATTAGTATAATAGTATCAGTGACGAAAAGCAGGCAGAAAGGGAAGACATCATGCAGAATCTCACTCAGGATATTAAAAATCATAGCTTCAAACCGGTGTATTTGCTGTACGGCGATGAGGCATTTTTAAAAAACAGCTATAAAAACCAGATGAGAACGGCCATATCCGGCGATGATACCATGAATTATAATTATTTCGAGGGGAAGGGGCTGGATTTGAACGAACTCATCAGTCTTGCAGACACAATGCCTTTCTTCTCGGAAAAACGCCTGATTATGGTCGAGGACAGTGGATTCTTCAAGGGTGCGTCAGACGAGCTGGTCGCTTATTTGCCTCAGATGCCGGATACGACCTGCATCATTTTTGTGGAATCTGAAGTGGACAAGCGCAGCCGGATGTTCAAAAAGGTGAAGGAAATCGGCTATGCGGCGGAGATGGCCAGACAGGATTTTGCGCAGCTTTCCAGGTGGGCAGGAGGAATTCTGGCCAGAGAGGGGAAGAAGATTACCGGGCGTACCATGGAGCTTCTCTTAAATATGACCGGAGATGATATGGAAAATATCCGGATGGAGCTGGAAAAACTGGTAAGCTTCACTATGGGGCGCGACGTGATTACGGACGAGGATGTGGAAGCGATCTGTACGGTTCGTGTGACCAATAAGATCTTTGATATGGTGACAGCCATTGTGAACCGTCAGACGAAAAAGGCCATGGATTTGTACGAAGATTTACTTACGCTCAAGGAACCGCCGATGCGAATTCTGTTTCTGATTGCCAGGCAGTTTAATCAGATTCTGCAGGTGAAGGAACTGATGGCAAAGGGAATGGATAAAGGGGCAATCGCCTCCCGAATCAAGGTGCCGCCGTTTGTGGCAGGCAAGATGATGCCCCAGGCCAAGACATTTACACGGGAGCAGATCCTTTCCTGTGTGACTCAGTGCGTGGAAGCGGAAGAAGCGGTGAAGACCGGGCGGCTGAATGACCGGATGGCGGTCGAACTGCTGATTACAAGAAAATTTTAAGCCGTTGAGAAGTCTTTATGGCGGAATGAAAAAGGAAGAAAAAAGGAAGGAAGATACCGTTGATGGTAAGCTTCCTTCCTTTTTCTATACAAATTCAGATATTGAATTTTATTGCATCTGAAAACATGCCATATAACGCTGGCCTGCCTGTTCCCAATTTATTACATGGAATAAATCGTCGATATAGTCGGCTCTGAGATTATAGTGTTTTAAATAGTAGGCGTGCTCCCAGACATCGAGATTGAAGACGGGGCACAAGCCCAGTGGGAGCGGAGTATCCTGATTTTTTGTGGTAGTAATCATGAGAGAACCATCTGCGGCGACTACCAGCCAGGCGTATCCGGAGCCGAAGACGGATAACGCGGCCTCCTTAAACTTCTTTAAAAAGGCGTCGAGACTTCCGTATTCCCTGCGGATGGCTTCGGCCAGTGCACCGGTTGGCATTTGGTTCGAAGCGGGAGCCAGGCCGGTAAAGTAGAGCAGGTGGTTGTAAACTCCGCCGCCGTTATTTCGTACCGCTGTCTGGATCTCCTCAGGAAGGCTGGCAATATTGTAAAGAAGCTGTTTCAGCGTCCAATTATGAAAAAGGGAGTCATCAGCCAGTACC